>Ga0308410_1002013_pt1 | contig 11721 bp, 9 predicted proteins | sample HotsprOSTMatCore_FD_203467 | JGI IMG/M metagenome (GOLD analysis project Ga0308410, IMG submission 203467) | Hot spring phototrophic mat microbial communities from Octopus Spring, Yellowstone National Park, Wyoming, United States -... | ecosystem: Environmental > Aquatic > Thermal springs > Hot... | reverse complement strand
AATCGGGCAGGCAGTTGGCGCGGCCGACGCCGCGCTTGATCGCATCCTCTGCGACGACCGCAGAGGTTCCTTCCCAGATCGAGCCGAGATGCGCATCGCGCAGGAGCCGCGGCTCGACGAACTCCTCAATGTAGCCGTTGCCGCCGCGCACCTCCATGGCGTCGCCGATCGCGGCGCGCGCATCGCGGCAGGCGCGGAACTTGAGCAGCGGTGTGGCGAGCCGCAGCACCCGCGCGGCCGCCTCGTGGCCCGTGTCCGCGCGGTCCATCGCCGCCGCGCAGAACAGCGCGAAGGACAGGGCCTCCTCCGCCGGCAGACGGATCTTCATGAGCGTCCGCCGCAGGGCGGGGAAGGCGACGGCTCTGCGGCCGAACGCCGCGCGCCCCTGCGCGGCGATCCTCGCCTCGATCAGCGCACGCCGCATCATCCCGGCCGAGCGCACGCCGTTGGACAGGCGCGAGAGATTGACCATCGTCGCCATCTGCGCGAAGCCGCGCGTGACGTCACCGACCAGATGGGCGGTCGCGCCCTCGAGCACGATCTCGCCCGAGGCCATGTCGCGCGTCCCCAGCTTGTCCTTCAGGCGAACGATCCGGTAGCGGTTCGGCGTGCCGTCGTCCAGTAGCCGCGGCAGAAGGAACAGGCCGAGCCCCTTGGTGCCCGGTGCGCCGGTGGCGCGCGCTAGCACCAGCGCCGCGTCCGCGCCGGCATTGGAGCAGAACCACTTGTCGCCGGAGAGCCGCCAGGTGCCGTCGGGCTGCCGCGCCGCGACCGTCTCGATCGCGCCGACATCCGATCCCGCCTGGCGCTCGGTCATGAACATCGCTCCCGACGCCCAGGTCTCGGGATCCTGGCTGGTCAGCCGCGGCACCCAACGCTCCTGGAGATCCGGAGAGGCGTAGAGCCGCAACACCTTCGCCATGGCGTCGGTCATGCTGATCGGGCAGAGCAGGCCGAACTCGGCATGGGCGAACAGGTACTGGAACGCGTATTTCGCCACCGCCGGCAAAGGTTCCGGCCAGCCGAACACGCCGGCGCGATGCGACATCGCCGCGAGCCCGAAGCGGCCGAGGCCGATCCGCTGCATCGCCACGTAGGATGGATGATGGCGGACGTCGTTGATGGTCACGCCGAACCGATCGCGCGGCACGAGCACCGGTCCGTTGCGGTCGGCCTCGCGCGCCAGCGCGTCTAGTTCGCCGCCCGCGAGCTCGCCGAGCGCATCCAGATGGGGCTCGAGATGCACGCGCAACGCCGCGGGCAGGTAGAGATCGAGCAGTCCCGCGAGCGACGGATCGACCCTGTAGAAATTCAACCGTGTCGCATCCGGGGCGACACCATGGCGATCGCGCGCCGCGAGACCCCGTTCCGGCATCCGCGTTCCTCCATCCTGGACCGTCTCGCCGCGCGGATGGTAACACACGAAGCGGGATAACCGCCCAGACGGAACCGAGGGGGAAACGGCGTGGAAACGGCGGGGCCGCAACGGCTCGACGGCATCGCGCGCGGGATCGCGACAGCTCTGGGCGGCGTTGGCATCCTTCTCGCCGTCAACCAGCATTTCAACCTCCAGTTTTTCGTCGGCCGCGTCGTTCTGGACAACCGCTACCTGTTCCTGCTCGCTGCAGTTTTCCTGCCGGTGGTGTTCCTCGGCTATCCCGGCTGGCGCAGCCGCTGCCGTGGCATCCCAGCGATCGACTGGCTGCTCGCGGCCGTGGCGGCGTCCATCTTCGTCTGGCTCGCCACCGCCGCCGATCGCATCCTGCTGGAAGGCTGGGAATATGCCGCCCCCGAGACGGCGCGCTGGATCTCGGTCGCGGCGTGGGTGTTCGTGATCGAGGCTGCGCGCCGCGCCGGCGGCGCCGCCATCGCCGTCATCGTCTTCCTGGTCTCGCTCTACCCGACGGTCGCGGACGCCATGCCGGGGCCGATCTCGGGCATCGCCACACCCTTCCTGGACGCGATGAGCTTCCACGCCTTCTCGACCGAGAGCGCGTTCGGCATCCCGATGCGCGCGTTCGGCGAGCTGGTGGTCGGGTTCATCGTGTTCGGCGTGGCGATGAACCACACCGGCGCGGGGCGGTTCTTCACCGATCTCGCCTTCGGTCTGGTAGGACGCTGGCGCGGCGGCGCGGCCCAGGTTGCGGTGATCTCATCGGGGTTGCAGGGATCGATTTCGGGCAGCGTGATCTCGAACGTGATCGCCTCGGGCGTGGTGACGATCCCGGCGATGAAGCGCACCGGCTTCGCGCCGCACACCGCGGCGGGCGTGGAGTGCGTCGCCTCCACGGGCGGCGTGCTGATGCCGCCGGTGATGGGATCGACCGCCTTCGTGATGGCCTCGTTCCTGGGCATCCCGTATGTCGAGGTCGCGGTCGCGGCGGCGATCCCGGCGCTGCTGTTCTATTTCGGCCTTGTCGTCCAGATCGATGGCTACGCCGCGCGGCAACGGCTCGCCCGTGTGGCGGAGTCCGAGATCCCGCCGGTGCGCAGCACGCTTGCGGGCGGCTGGCCGTTCCTCGCCGTGTTCGCGCTGCTCATCTGGGCGATGCTGCGCCAAAACCAGGAGAGCCTCGCCCCCTGGTACGCGGCCGCGCTGATGCTGGTGATCAACCAGGTGCTGCCGGATCGGCGGCTTGGCCTCGCCCAGCTCGCTGGTTTCCTCGCCGACTGCGCGCGCGCGCTCGCCGAGCTGGTCGCGATCCTGCTCGGCGTCGGGCTGATCGTCGGCGCCTTCGCGATGACCGGCATGGCCGGGACGCTCGCCAACGACCTCGTCTTCCTCGCCGGCGAGTCCACGCTCGTCCTGCTGCTGATGGGCGCGATCACCGCCTTCGTGTTCGGCATGGGGATGACGGTCACCGCCTGCTACATCTTCCTCGCGATCACGCTGGCCCCGGCGCTCGTGCGCGGCGGGCTTGATCCGCTCGCGGTCCATCTGTTCATCATGTACTGGGGGATGGTCAGCTTCATCACCCCGCCCGTTGCGCTCGCCGCCTTTGCCGCGGCCTCGGTCGGCAAGGCGAACCCGATGCGCACCGGCTTCGCGGCGATGCGGCTCGGCTCGGCGATCTACCTGGTGCCGTTCTTCTTCGTGCTGAACCCGGCGCTCATTCTCAAGGGCGAGAGCTGGGAGGTTGCGCTGGTGATCGCAACCGCGGTGGTCGGCATCGTGCTGTTCGGCTCGGCCCTGCAAGGATATCTTGTGGGCTTCGGCGCGATGCGCGGCAATCCCGCCGGGCTGCTCGCGCGCGTGCTGCTGGCGGCCGGCGGCATCGCCTTCGCGCTTCCCGGGGGAGCGCTGACCGGGCTCACGCACGCCACCCTGGTCGCGGTGGCGATCGCGCTGGCCGGGCTTGCGCTGGTGCTGCTCCGCTTCCGTGGGGGGGCGAGCCGGGTTGCGGCGGAGTGAGCCGCACGCCATGCTTGCCGCCAAGAAGGATCGCAAGGGAGGATACAGGATGGTCCGCACCATGCTCGCCGCCGGCCTGGTTGTTGCAGGCGCCGGTATCGCGCTCGCGCAATCGCCGCCGATCCAGTTGCCGGGCACGATCGCGGTGACCGCCTATGACGTGGGTTCGGGCGGCTACAACCAGGTGGTCGCGATCGGCAATGCGCTGCGCCAGCGGCTGAATGTCAGCCTGCGCGCGCTGCCCGGCCGTAACGACGTCGCTCGCCAGGTGCCGCTGCGCGACGGCCGGGCGCAGTTCGGGTATCTCGGTGTCGCGTCCTATTTCAGTCAGGAGGGCGTTTACGAGTTCGGCGCGAGCCGCGACTGGGGCCCTCAGGACATCCGGCTCGTGCTGCTGAACAACTCCGACCAGCTGCTGACCATCATCACGGCGCGCGACGCCAACATCCGCACGCTGGCCGATCTGCGCGGCAAGCGGGTCGCCTGGGTCGCCGGTGCGCCCAGCCTGAACGGCAACATCACCGCGCTGATGGCCTTCGCGAATCTGACCTGGAACGATGTCCAGCGCGTCGATTTCGGCGGCTATGGCGCGTCGATGACCGGGCTCATCAACGGCCAAGTGGACGCGGCCTTCGCCTCGACCATCGCGGGACCGGTCTATCAGCTCGCGGCCTCCCCGCGTGGGCTGCACTACCCGCCGGTGCCGCATGGCGACGCCGAGGGTTGGGCACGGATCCGGGCGCGGGCGCCGTTCTACATCCCCGGCATCGGCAGGGAGGGGGCCGAGATCACGCCCGACCGGCCGGTCGAGGGTGCGACCTATCCCTACCCAATCCTGTCCACCTATGCCGGCACCGACGAAGCCGTCGTCTACAATTTCGTCCGTGCGCATCTGGCGTTCTACGACGACTACAAGGGTGCGGCGCCCGGCAATGTCGGCTGGGCGCTCGAACGGCAGAAGATCGACTGGGTGATGCCCTGGCATCCGGGCGCTGTGCGCGCGCTGAAGGAGGCGGGCGTGTGGAAGGCGGAGCATGACGCGCACAACGCGGCGCTGCTGAAGCGCCAGCAGGTGCTCCAGACGGCGTGGCGCAGCTTCGTCGCAGGCGCGCCGACCGACGCCGAGGCTTTCGCAGCGGCGTGGCTGAAGGTGCGCGCGGATGCGCTGAAGGCTGCGAACCTGCCCGTGATCTTCGAGAACTGAGCGCGTGTTCACCGCCGGTCTCCTGTCCGGCAAGCGGATCCTGGTAACCGGGGGCGGCACCGGGCTCGGCCGCTCCATGGCGGGGCGGTTCGCGGAACTCGGTGCCGATCTCGTCCTGCTCGGCCGCCGGCTCGATGTGCTCCAGGCGGCGGCGGCCGAGATCGGCGCGGCGACGGATGTCGAGGTGACGACACTGAGCGTCGATGTGCGCGACGCCGAGGCGGTCGATGCGGCGATCGGGGCCTGCTTCGAACAGGGCGGCATCGACGTCCTGGTCAACAACGCCGCCGCGAACTTCATCGCGCGCACCGAGACGCTGAGCCGTCGCGCGGCCGATGCGGTGCTGAACATCACCCTCCACGGCCCGCTCTACGCGACCATGGCCGCCGGGCGGCGCTGGCTCGCTGCCGGCCGACCCGGCGTGGTGCTGTCGATCCTGGCCACCTACGCCTGGACCGGCAGCCCCTATGTCGTGCCCTCGGCGATGGCGAAGGCCGGGCTGCTCGCGATGACGCAGTCGCTGGCGGTGGAGTGGGGCGGCAAGGGCATCCGCACGGTAGCGATCGCGCCTGGGCCGTTCCCGACCAAGGGCGCCTGGGAGCGGCTCTTTCCGCGCGAGGACCTCGCCGCGCACGTGGTCACGACCGTGCCGCTCAAGCGCGTGGGCAAGCATGCGGAACTCGCCAATCTCGCCGCATACCTGGTCTCCGACCAAGCGGGCTATATCAACGGCGCCTGCGTGACGATCGACGGCGGTCGGTGGCTCCGGGGGGCGGCGAACTTCAGCTTCCTCGAGGACCTGACTGCGGAGGAATGGGAGAGCTTCCGGCCGAAGAAGGCGGCGAAGTCCTAGCGGCGATGGGGGTTCTTGGGGGTTTCGTCCGCTGCTCCGCCACGCCACATCTGCGCCCGATGGATGGATCCCCGCGCGCCCTGACGCCTCTCTCCCTCGTGCTCGACCGGATCGCGGCCGTTGCCCCGCTCGCGCGCACCGAGACGGTGCCGCTCGATCGCGCGGCCGGACGCGTCCTGGCGGAGGCGCTCCGCGCCAGCACCGCGCTCCCGCCCCGTCCGCTCGCGCGCCGGTCCGGGATCGCGGTGCGGGCGGAGGAGACGCTCGGCGCCGGCCCCTACGCCCCGGTGCCGCTCAGCCTCGCCGCGCCGGTGCAGGCCGGTGCCGCCCTGCCTGCAGGCGCCGACGCGGTGCTGGGGCGCGAGGCGGTCGAGGCCACGGCCGGGATCGTCGCCGCGACCGTGCCGGCAGCACCCGGGGACGGGGCGGTGCTCGCCGGCGGCGAAGCCGCGGAGGGCGCGCTGCTTGTCCCCTGCGGCTCCGTGCTAGGCCCGCCGCAGATCGCCGCCGCGGCGTGGCTCGGCCGCGAGGCCCTCACCGTGCGCGCCGAGCCGGTGGTCTCGATCCGGCTCGACGGGCCAGCCGGGGCGATGCTGCGCGCGGCGGTCGGTGACCGCCCGGGCGCGGCCGACCTGCTCGTGCTACCCGCCGGCGGCGAGCCCCGCCTCGCCGCCCGCCCGATCGAGGATGCCGAGCTCGCGGAACTCGATGGCGTGCTGGTGCTGCGACTGCCCGGCGGGCCGGCGGCTTGGCTCGGCTGGCTGGCGCTCGGCGCCGCCCTGATCCGCCGCCTGACCGGCCGTCCGGAGCCGGAGCCCGTGCCCGCCCGTCTCGGCACGCGAATCGCCTCGGCCGTCGGCATGACCGACCTCGTGCTGGCGCGGCTGCGCGGCGAGACCGCCGAGCCGCTCGCCTCGCCCGACGCGCCGACCTTGGCGGCTCTCGCCGCGGCGGACGGGATGGTGATGATTCCCCCCGAGAGCGAGGGCCTGCCCGCCGGCGCGAGCGTGGCCGTGCAGAGGTTCTGAGCATGCCGCCGCTCGACGCGATGGCGGCCGTGCGCGCCGCTTCCCGCCAGGAGCAGTTTCTCGAGGTCGTGTCCGAGGAGGAGGCGCGGCGCCGCTTCGCCGCCGCCTTCACGCCGCGTCCGCTGGGTGTCCAGACCGTGACGCTTGCCGCCGCGCTCGGGCGGGTGCTGGCCGAGGACGTGATCGCCGGCGTCGATGTGCCGGGCTTCGACCGCTCCCTCGTCGACGGGTTCGCGGTGCGCGCCGCCGACACGCTCGGCGCGTCCGAGGCGTCGCCGGTGCGGCTGCGGCTGAACCCCGAGGTGCTCGCCTGCGGCCACCCGCCGGCGCTGACCGTGGAGCCTGGCACAGCGAGCGTGATCGCCACCGGCGGGATGATGCCGCGGGGCGCGGACGCCGTAGTGATGGTCGAGCACGCCGAGCCGGGTCCCGACGAAGGTTCCTGGATCGCCCTGCGCCGGCCTGTCGCGCCGGGCGCGCATGTCGGTGCCGCCGGCGGCGACATCGCTCGCGGCGAGACGGTGCTGCGCCGCTTCCGCGTGCTCACCAGCCGCGAGCTCGGCATGCTCGCCGCGGTGGGCCGGGCGGAGGTCGCGGTGCTGCGGCGGCCGCGCGTCGCCGTGCTCTCGACCGGCGACGAGCTCGTCGCGCCCGGGGCGGAGCCTCGGCCGGCAGGGGTGTTCGACAGCAACGGCGCGATCGTCGCCGCCGCAGTGGCGGAGGCCGGGGGCGAGCCGATCCCGCTCGGCATCGTGCCCGACGACGAGACCGCGCTCAGCCGCGCCTTGAGCGAGGCGCTGGCGGTGGCCGACCTGGTGGTGCTGTCGGGGGGCACCTCGAAGGGGGCGGGGGATTTCTGCTATCGCGTGGTCTCGCGGCTCGGGCGGATCGTCGTGCACGGCGTGGCGCTGAAGCCCGGCAAGCCGCTCTGCCTCGCGGTCGCCGAGGGCAAGCCTCTGGTCGTGCTGCCCGGCTTCCCGACCTCGGCGGTGTTCACCTTCCACGGCTTCGTCGCCCCGCTGATCCGGGCGATGGGCGGGCTGGCCGAGACCGGGGCCGAGACGGTCGAGGCGCGGCTCGCGGTGCGGCTGCCCTCGGAACTCGGCCGCACCGAGTACGCCATGGTCTCGCTGGTGCAGACCGGGAGCGGGCTCGCCGCCTATCCGCTCGCCAAGGGCTCCGGCGCGGTCACGGCGTTCTCGCTCGCGGACGGGTTCGTCGCCGTCCCCGCCCTCGCCGACGCGGTGGAGGCGGGCACGCCCCTCACTGTCACGCTGATCGGGCGCGGCATCCGCCCGGCCGACCTCGTGGTGATCGGCAGCCACTGCGTCGGTCTCGACCGCATCGCCGGCCTGCTCGCCGAGCGCGGCATCGCGGCGAAGCTGCTCAACGTCGGCTCGCTCGGCGGCCTCGCGGCGGCGCGCCGCGGCGAGGCCGATCTCGCGCCGATTCATCTGCTCGACCCGAAGACGGGCGAGTACAACCGGCCGCTGCTGCCTCCCGGCGTGGCGCTGATCCCCGGCTGGCGGCGCATGCAGGGGATCGTGTTCCGCCCCGGCGACGCCCGCTTCGCCGGCCGCACGGCGGAGGAGGCGGTCGCCGCCGCGCTCGCCGACCCGTCCTGCCTGATGGTCAACCGCAACGCGGGCAGCGGCACGCGCGTGCTGATCGACCGGCTGCTGCGGGGCGCCCGTCCGCCCGGGTTCCTGAACCAGCCGAAGAGCCACAACGCGGTCGCCGCGGCGGTCGCCCAGGGCCGCGCCGACTGGGGAGTGGCGATCGCCACGGTGGCGCGCGACTACGGCCTCGGCTTCATCCCGCTCGCCGAGGAGCACTACGACTTCGCCGTGCCCGAAGCCCGCCTCGACCGCGTCCCCGTGCGCGCCTTCCGCGATCTGTTGACCGAGCCCGCCACGCGCGCGGCGTTGACGGCGCTCGGGTTCTCGCCGTCATGCTGAGCGCGTCGGAGGGTTCGTCATGCGCCTGATCGTCGCCCTGCTGTTCGTCCTCGCCTCGCCCGCCGCCGCCGAACTCCGCGGCCATGGCGGCCCGGTGAAGGCGATCGCCGTCAGCCCGGACGGCGCGCATGTCGTCTCCGGCAGCTTCGACCAGTCGGCGATCCTGTGGTCGCCCGCGCGCGGCGCGGCCGAGGCGGTCCTGCGCGTGCACGAGGGCGCGGTCGATGCGGTCGCCTTCCTGCCGGACGGGCGCTTCGTCACGGGGGCCGAGGACGGGCGGATCGCGCTCTGGCGCCCGGGCGGCCGCGAGCCCGTGCGGATTCTTGCGGGCCACGAGGCGCGCGTCGCCGCCCTCGCCGCCGCGCCGGACGGGCGGCGCATCGCCTCCGCCGCCTGGGACCGCACCGTGCGCGTCTGGCCGGTGGACGGCGGCGAGGGCCGCGTCTTCCAGGGCCACACCGAGAACGCGGTGAACGCGGTCGGCTGGCTGCCGGACGGGTCCGCCGTGGTGTCCGCGGGCTATGACGGCACGGTGCGGCTCTGGCCGCTCGACGGCACCCCGCGCGTGCTGCTGGAGGCTGGGTTCCCGCTGAACGCGCTCGCCGTGCTGCCGGACGGCACGGTCGCCGCCGCCGGCGCCGAGGGCACGGTGTTCCTCGTCCCTCCGGGCGGAGGGACGGCGCGCCGGCTGGAGGCCGGCACCGCGCCGCTGATCACGCTCGCCGCCAACCGCGGCGGCACGCGGCTCGCCGCTGGCGGCATCCGCGGCAGTGTCGCGATCTGGGCCCTGCCCGAGGGGCGGCTGATCCGCTCGCTCACCGGTCCCGGCCTGCCGGTCTGGGCGGCCGCCTTCGCCCCCGACGGCGTGCTCTGGACCGGCGGGTCCGACCGCCGGGTGCGGCGCTGGGACCCCGAGACGGGCGCGCATCTCGGCGGCGCGGTGACGGGCCCGGAGGAGGAGGTCGTCTCCGACCACCCGGGCGCGCGTGTCTTCCGCGCCTGCGCCGCCTGCCACACGCTGAAGGGCGACAGCGCCAACCGCGCCGGGCCCACGCTGGCCGGGCTGTTCGGGCGGCGCATCGCCAGCGTGCCCGACTATCCGTTCAGCGAGGCGCTCAGGGGCATGGACATCGTCTGGACGCGCGAGACGGTCGCGAAGCTGTTCACGCTGGGCCCGGCGGCCTACACGCCGGGGACCAAGATGCCCGAGCAGGTGGTGGGGAACGCGGAGGATCTGGAGGCGCTGCTCGACTTCCTGGAGCGCGAGACGCGCGGGTAGCACGCTTTATCACTTTACGCCTTTATCGCTTTATCGGGCGCGCGCGGCGCCGGCGGGCGGGCGGCGAGGGGAGGCGGACGCAGCCTACCGCGCGGGTGCGTCAGGATCGGGCGTGGGTCGGGCGGATCACCGGCAGACCGCAAGGTCGGCTTCTGCCTGAGCGAGGGCCCGCGCTGCATCTCTAAGAGCGTGTTTGAGAAGTGCTGGCTGCTACGCGATGCGTCGGAGCATGGTGGCGGTGGCGGCGATGCGGATGAGGGTTTCGGCGCCGTCGGTGCGCTGTTCGAAGTCGCGCCCGAGGCGGCGGTTCTTGATGAGCCATCCGAAGCTACGCTCGATCACCCATCGCCGCGGCAGCGGCTCGAAACGCGGCGGGGCGCGGGGCCGCTCGACGATGGACAGCACGAGGTTGGTGTTCTGCTTCGCCCACTCGACGAGCCTGCCGGCGTATCCGCCATCGGCGAACACGGTCTGGACGAAGCACCAGAGGCCGCGGGGTCGGACGCATGCGTCCGACCGCAGCAGCGGCTTGGCGCCATCGCGGTCCTGGACGCTGCCGGCATGCAGCTGAACATCGAGCAGGCGGCCGTCGGTGTCAGTCAGAATATGCCGCTTGCGCCCCGCGATCTTCTTGCCCGCGTCGTAGCCGCGGGAGCCCCCTGTTGATCGCCAGTGCGGACCGACTGGCTGTCGATGATGGCCGCCGTCGGGCCGGCTTCGCGCCCCGCACGCTCGCGATCCGCCATCAGGACGGCATGGTGGATGCGCTGCCACACGCCTTCGGCCTGCCACCGGCGGAGGTAGGAGTAGACTGTCTGCCAGGGCGGGAAGTCGTGCGGCAGCAGGCGCCATGCCTGTCCGCCCCGCAGCATATACAGGATCGCGTTGACGACTTCGCGCGGCGAGCTCCGGCGCGGCCTGCCGCCGCGCCGCGCCTGCGGCACAAGCTCCGCAATCGCCGCCCATTGCGCGTCGGTCAGGTCGGTTGGGTAAGCTCGGCGGCGTCGTCGCATCGGGTGTCGTCCTGCTGCCCGACACCCCATGAATCCCGCTTCTCGCCGCCCCGGAATCCCCTCTCAAACGCGCTCTAATCTTGTCTCTGCGCAACCCTCTCTACAACGGGCGTCCCGGCTGCCGACCCCGCCCGCTCCGCCGCGCCATCACGGCCCCGCATCGGCCGCCCAGGGCAGCCGCCCCGAAACGACACCATCACCCCGGCGATGGCACATCGAACGGAAGCTCGGGCTGTGGCGGCGGCGGCAGATCGGCGAGACCGAACACCGAAAGCCCCTGCCGCTCCGCCAGTGTTCGGAGATCGTCGTCATCCGTGCACAGTGTGGTCGCGCCCTCCACCACCGCGATGGCAAGGATCATGGCATCGAACTTGACCAACCCGCGCGGCTTGCGGCTCGACTTCGCCAGATCGAACCCGGATCGGATCAGGTGGCTGCACTCGGTCGCTGCACGTCGATCGAACGGAACGATGCGAAACCGTGCCTGACGGTCGATCAGGTCCAGGATCGGCTGCGGCTCGCGGGTCGCAAGCGTCAGCAGTTCCGCCAAGGCGGGCGTCGGGATCAGAATCTCGGCACGCTCCGCGTCGCATCGCCCGAAGAAGTGGGTCAGGCGCACGCGCTGGCCCGTCTCGTTCAGCCCGGGTACCGGCCGGATCGGCGTGGTCGGATCGAGAAACGGCGCCAGGAACGACGTATCGAAAACGACACGCCGCGTCATGAGGCCCGGAGCCGGGCGAGCGCCTGGGCCGCGTCACCCTCATCCTCGGGCCTCAGCCCAAGGCCGCCGGCGCCGGCGATGTCCTGCCAGACCGCGGCAATGCCGTCGTCGCGCAGCGGCGCGAACCCTGTCGCCTCGAAATCCAGGCGGCGCCAGCGGCCGAACGCGTGGCGCTGCCACCGTCCGCGGCCATGCAGCGCCACCGTCTCGAACAGATGCGCGCGCAACGCGCGCGCAAGCGCCTCGCCGCAGC
>Ga0308410_1002011_pt1 | contig 11729 bp, 17 predicted proteins | sample HotsprOSTMatCore_FD_203467 | JGI IMG/M metagenome (GOLD analysis project Ga0308410, IMG submission 203467) | Hot spring phototrophic mat microbial communities from Octopus Spring, Yellowstone National Park, Wyoming, United States -... | ecosystem: Environmental > Aquatic > Thermal springs > Hot... | reverse complement strand
GCGAGGGCGACGGCGACAGCGAGGGAGTCGCCGTCGGCGAGCCGGGCACCTCATAGTAGACCACCAGCGTGCCCGAGGCGACGGGATAGTACCACGATATGCCAACGAGAACCGGCTCAGGCGGGCCGCCGTGGAAAAACGTACGGGGTCCGCCCGGGTACCAGCGGAACAGGTGATTCGTAGTACGCCACGGGCCCTCCCGCACGAAAACATCGTACTCGTATGCGGACGGAGGACCGTACGACCAGCCCAGCAACCAATAACAGACACGATCAACGTATGCGGGAGTCGCAAACGTGCCGGAGGGAGCGTAGTGGTACGTCGACTCGTATGCGCCGGCCACGCTAAACGTCCACGAACCCGCATACATCCAGTAACTCCCCGTCCACGCCGCGGGGCACCCAAAGGGAGGAGGAATCGTCGGCGACGGCGACGGCGACGGCGAGGGCGACGGCGTCGGGGAGGGAGTCGGCGTCGGGGAGGGAGTCGGCGTCGGGGAGGGAGCCTGAGCATGCACGGGAAAATCGACGCCGAGAAATGACAGGAATACCAGCGTGAACACGAACACCGCGCGCGCACACGAGAACAAACGTAAGCGTATGCGACGCGGGCGAGTCATCGACATCACAGCATGCAGCGCGCGCGGGCGCGGCCGGAGCTGCACCCGCGGCGGGTAATGCGGAACACCTACGCGACCTAAAACAGGTTAACGATCCGACCGAGCATCCGCGCGCCCAACGTCACGCCGATGGCCAACGCCAAGACGCCCACAAACGGATTGAAGATACTGGTCGCAGCATTGAGGATGTCGGTCATCGTCGGAGCCGTAAACGCGGGCGGGTTGTTGAACTGCATAGCCGAAAACCTCCTAACCACTACCTAATAAGCAAACAACGAGATAAGCCGCGCAACGATGTACGTCACGATCGCCAGCGCAGCCGGGTAGAGCACGTCCGACGTCTCTACCATAGGCCACCTACCGACAGCATCAACCGCATCACCACAACAGTGATGATGACGACAACCAGAACGCCAGCGAGCGCCTCAACCACGATACCACCTATCCACGACGTAGAGCATGAGCAACACCGCACAGTACACAGCCAATTGAAACACAGCGCGCTCATACTCCATAGCACCGATATTAGCGCAACCGTGCGAAATCATCCAGTAGATTCCCGTCCTCCCCGGCGTTGAGAATCGACAACCATTCGTCCGAGTTCAGCAACGCGAGTACGTCCTCATCCGCAATCTCAGACCAGCCCAGCGCCGGGTCAACAAAATCATACAGACGGCGCAGGCGGGGGGAAACGGTCAAATGATGGACGCCGTGCAACGCGGCCGCGTACTCGTAAATGAGGGCAGCGTCAGAGGAGGAACGATAGCGCGCGTAGTCGTAGAGCAATTCAGGATAGGAGCGACCGGCGGGCACCTTGGCCGCAGGACTGGCCGTCTCAAACGCAGCGCCGGCGACGCCGTCGATCGTCAGATAGCGCGCGACCGCGGCCACGCCATCATGCGCCACCCGGCGGACATCGGCGCGCCAATCCGCGCCGGCAACCTGCGACCAGCGTTCCGCCAGCGCCACCGCAACCGGCGTGAGATAAGGGAGACCAGAGGAGATAAACAGCAGTGCATGGTAGTGCGGGTGCCAACCCGACGCACCGTGAGTCACCTCGAGTGCGCGCACGGTGCCGACATAATGCTCACCCAGCACGTCATGCCAAGCATTACGCGCGTACCGCCGCCACGTATCGGTGAGCCGGGCGAGGACGGCCGGAAGCGACTCGTCACGTGTATGCGGCACGGTGTACGTCGCCAGCAGCGCCGAGCCGCCGGCGTCAACATGCGCACGCAGCGCGGTTTCGATCTGGCGCGCCCGGCGGATGCCGAGCGTCACGCGGCAACTGGGGCAGCGCCAGAAATCACCGCACCGGTACAAACCAGAGTAACACACGCGCCCGCCAGGCAACCGGCGCACGACAACACCCGACGCGCCGTACCGGAGCGCCACGCCGCAGAGGGCGAGCCGCTCGCGCGGCATGAGGGCGCGGGCGAGACGATGCAGGTACGACACACACGGCGCATCAGGCATATCGCGCCTCTACGAATCGCAATATCCCGCCTCGCAGAAATCATCCTGCTCCGCCGACATATCCACCCTCAATACCACTATCTCATCCTGTCCACGCCGCCGCCGCTCCGCGTTGATCCGATCCTCGAGCAAACTCGCCATTCCCGCCAGATCGGGATAGCGCTGCACCAGAGACCACTGGCTACGGACGGATCGGTAGGGGCAAAACCAGCACGACGATTTCCAAGGAACCGCCAGACCCGCGCGCTCGATAATGTCACGACACTGCCACCTGGTCAGCCGACGGTCTACGAGCGGGTAGACGTGCTCAATCCGCGCCGCCGACGAGTCGCGCATGCGATGGTACTCGTCAACAGAGATACCCAGCATCAGCCTAATGCAATCGCCCGGGTACCGGTCGTACAGGTAGCGCGTCAGCGGCTGCACCTTGTACTCCCTCGTGCACTGCCTCTTCAGCATAAATTTCTCACGCCTCCCATGCCACGGCACCGGCGTGAACTCAGGATGGGCGAGCATATCGCCGTACAGGTCGCGCTCAATAATCGTGATGTCTCGCCCATACTCCCGACGCAACCACTCCCGGAATAGCGCGACGTACTCGCGCGTCGCGGGAGACTCCGCGTCGACCAAATCGACGTGGACGATCTCATCAATCGGCCACCGCTCACGCATCGCGAGCACGACCAACGCCGTGCTCTGGATGCCTCCACCGTAGGAGATAACCGCCGGCATCGACAACCTCCCAATAGTGTTACAACGACAAAAGGCTCCAGAAACACGCAGCAAATCGCGTATTAATTAACAAGAATCGTTGCACCATCCAACCATCATGCGCGCCACGCGCGCCCAGGGATGCGCCGTTCGGCGCGCCGTTAACCGCGCCGCTGCTCGCTCACGCTCGCAGACGGCGCGACGACTCGTCATCCCGATACCCGTACCGCGCGCGCGCCGTCCGCCGGCGCGTGCGGTGGCGCGCGCACCGACGGCCGTACCGGCCCGCAGCGCGGTTACGCGCATCGCATCAAATCCTCGACGATCGCCTGCATGACCGGCGGACAAACCGCGTTGCCAAGCAGGCGCATCGTTTCAGTACGGGTGCAGCCGCCAAAATCAAACCGCGCGGGGAACCCCATCGCGCGCCGGAGCTCATCCACCTGGAGCATGCGCATCTCGTGGCCGCCGCGCCGGTCCGGTCGCACGAGCGCGAAATGTCCGGATGTCGTAACCGTCCGCAAGGGAACGTCCAGCGTCTGCCACTGCGGGCCGGAACCGTAATACACCGAGATAAACGCCACATCGCGACCCAGCGCGTGGACGGCACGCTCGACGCGCTCGATCGTTGCACGGGCGCGACGCGGCGTACAAAGCGGCGCATACGCATATCCATCCAGATCGATAACATCCCCGACCGGCGTATGCGGCGTGCGCGGCGCGATCTCGGGCGGCTCCGCCTCGCGGTCGCAGACGATATAGAGTCGCCGGCGGCGCTGAGGCACGCCGAAATCGGCCGCGTCCAGAATCCGGACGCACACGCGATAACCCAGACGCATCAGAGCATGCAGGAGCGCGCGGTAGCCATGCCACCGGCGCATTCCAATCACGTTCTCGACGACAACCCAACGCGGGCGGATCACCCGCGCAAACGTCCAGACGCACCACGGGAGATCCAGACCCGCCGGAGACGGCGGCCTGGCGCCGCGTGCCGGACTGTGGTCCGTGCACGGAGGAGAAGCCAGCAGCAGATCGACAAGGCCGAGATCACCACGAATGACCCGGATATCAGACTCCATCAGGATTGCGAGATCGCACGGGTAGAACCGCGCGTGCGGGAAATTGGCCCGATACACCGATCCGGCGACCGGCCAAACGTCAAACCCAGCGACGATCTCGACACCGGCAGCCGCCGCGCCGAGCGAGCTGCCGCCGGCGCCGCAGAACAAATCGACTGCTCGCATGTCATCCCTCCAACAGCCCGAAATACTCCGGCGACGCCCGGAAATGTTCGACCGCAAAATGGTCGGCGAACAGCGGGCACTGCCGACGCATGATCCACCGCAACAACCGACGTCGGGCGCGATACAGGGGATCGCCGCTCCACGCACCATGCGGCGGCGCGTCGACATCCGCATCGTCAGCGACAACCGACAAACGCCAGACAACCTCGTACCCGGCGCCGTGATCACGAGCGCCGCCGGAGGCGATCCGATTCCAGTAGCACAGCGCGCGGTCAATGTCAGGAGGGAACGGCCCGGGCCCGGAAAACGGATCGACGACCGCGCGCCGGGCGATACACACGACGCGCGGCAACCCGTGGGGGGGATCGTCACGGGGATGCCACTCCACCGACCAGTAGTGGTAGACGACCATCTAAACACCCTCGGCGCCGCCCATCGACGGATCGGCGCGGTACTCGTGGACGAGCCGCAACGCAGCCTCGACGACCCTCAACGCAAACTCAGAGTGATATTCCCACTGGCGGTTCGCCTGGACGTAGACCGACCGCAGGACGAGCGGGGGGGCGTCCTCACGCACGCGCAGCAGCTCGACGATCGCGTACGGGTAGAAATCGAGCTCATACGTCACACCGACATCGACGAGATCGAGCGAGTCCAACAACGCACGGAGATGAGACGATTTCCGATGCACAATCTGCCACAACGCATCTTCTCTGCGAGTCGGCATCACCGCACCCCCTCGTCAACATACAGCCTGATCACCGGCCTACCGGAGCCGTCACGCACAAACTGGAGCCGCGCGGGGAGTTCCACCATTTCACCGCGGGCGTAGCCCGGCGTATCCACAAACACGTCGTAGCCGTCAACCGCGCAGAGCACAACCTCACCAACCATCAGATCGCCAAACACCGTCACGACCCTGAACAGTCTGCCATCCTTGCGCGACACGAATTCCCGGTACGCGGCGACCATCCCGCGCAGGACCAAGCCGCTAGTCGCCATCGCCATCCTCCCGGCCATCCTCCTGAAAACCATTCCGAAACCACCGTAGCAGTCGGACTACATCACGACACGTCATATCCTCATCAGGCGGGAGGGCGGCCACAATGTACCAGCACACCTCGATCGCGAGCACAGCCGCATGGCGCTGACGCGCATCCAGCGCCCGCGCAATGCTCGCACCAGCAGAAACGAGCAGTCGCTCAGTACGGGGATCATTCACAGCACGCATCGCATCCTCCTAGTCCCCATCATCACCATCCTCATCCTCACCCTCCACACAGCCGCACATCACGCGCACCTCAGCGGGCACACACGCCAGCGCGGGCGACCAGTACCCGCGGGCACCGCAACCGTCCGCCACCCAACACCAGCCAACGGCGGCGAGAGTCGCCGTCACACGACGGCCGCCAATCACCGTCCACCAACCGACACCGGAGGTCAACCGCATCCACGTCACGCCGCCCAGCACCATGCCGTACAACCCGGAGTCGTCGAGCGACGCCCGAATCTCCAGGTCGCTCGGTACATAGTCGACATCCTCAACGCCGTCAAGCGTGAGCAACGTCACCATATCCACCTCCATCACACTATACTGCCAATAGCCTCGATACCGCCAGTATAGCGCAACAGACGCAATACGTCAACCACGACGCCGGGCGAGCGCAGGCGCGGGGGCGGGGGCAGGGAGGATCGCGAGCGTGTCGCCGGCGGCCGCGCCGTAGAGCGTGTCGTAGACGCCGTACCACGAATCGAGCCGCAGCGCGAATCGATAGCGCTCCACGAGGACGTCGTCGGCATACGGGTGCTCGTGCCAGCGATACACCGCGTAATCCGCGCCGGAGCGCCGAAACCGACCGGCCGTCACATAGACGTACTGGGTGAGCCGGCGGAGCCGGACATCGACCGTCTGAAATGATGGAGACGTGTAGACGCAAATAACACCGCGTTTGCCCCAGAGGATCATATCTCTAGTCAAACAGCGCGCTGCCTCGGACGCCCACTCACGGGAGTCCAGGGATACCTGGACCTCGTCCCAAACGAGCACTGCGCCGCGCAGCGCGGCGAGATCGTCGAGCGTAAAAATGCGCCGCGCGCCGCGCACGGGAATGTTACCGACCAGATCGAGACCAAGAGAGCGAGCGAGGCAAACGGCCAGCCTACACGCCATCAGCGTTTTGCCGCTGCGGAGCGCGCCAAAGACGCCGACAAACGCACCCGGATAATACCGCTCAAACGGGAGCAATCGGAGAGGGGGATCAGCGGTCCGATCGGCGCTCATCGCGACGCCTCACATATTCCTCCAACGAGAGCGCACGCAGGGCGTCACGGAGCGTGCGCGACGCGCCGGGAGACTGCCGGATCGCGGAACTCTCGACGATGGGCGCAACCCGATCGTAGAGTCGCGGCGTTGCGACCGCGAGCCACGCAAGCGCCCGCACGCGACCGTCGGAGTAGCCGACCACCGCGCGCGCCAACGCGGCCGCGAGCGTGGCCCGCGCGTCGAGGAACATCATGTCGTCGTCATTCAACGACGGTTGGCGGAGATAGTCACGTTCGGAGTGCATCGTCACCTCTACCATTATTATGGGCGCTTTTTCAGGCTCTAACCCTCCAAACGCGCTCACCCTCGCGCTGCGCGCGACTCGGTTCGCGCGTTTGGAGCCAGTTCGCCCGTACCGGCGAGACAGGCCGTCCGGGCGGTGTTTACGTTTCTATGCCGCCGCGTTTTCGCAACAAGCGCGTATCATTCTACCGAGCGGCGCTGTGGCGTCGAGACCTGGCGCGATTTTTGCTATTTAAGCAGGTTGTGAAAATCGCGCCGCAAGCGCGCCGGAAAATGGCGCAACTATTTAATGAATCGCGGAAGGCGCCATTTTCCTGGCGCGGTCTCGACGCCACACCACGCGCCGCTCGGTGAACCTTCGGTTGCGCTTGTTGCTCAAAAAACGCGATGCGGCAGGGCGGACGGGGCAGGGCTGTACCATTGCCCGACATGCCGTACCAACACCAGGCGGGCAGGGCGGCGCGTAGGAACCCTGACAAGGGCGTACCGACACGCCAGCCGTACCGTCCGCCACGGCGCTACCCAAGCCATAGCCGTACCCCCTACGCGCCGGGGGGAGCGACGCGGTCCGTACCGACGCCCGGTTTGCCGTACCGGCCCGGCGGGGGAGCGGCGCGTAGGAACCCTGACACACCTGTACCGGCACGCCAGCCGTACCGCGCACGACGGGCATACCAGCGACATAGCCGTACCCCCTACGCGCCAGGGGCGCCGGGGGAGCCAGGCAGAACGGCAGGCAACGCCGAGCAGTCCGCACCAGCGGAACGCAGCGTCGCAATCGCCCGGCGCGCCAGTGCGACCGAGTCGGGATCGCCGGCGTCGTAGACGACGCCCCAGACGACACGCCGGCCGCGTCGGGCCTGGACGAACCACAGCCGGCGGTCCGCCCAGGGGACCAACATTACACGCCAGTCACGTACACTCACACTCACCTCTCACCCACGAGCGCCAGGATCTGCGCCACCAGCGCCTGGAGCGACGCAACCTGCGCCCACGTCGCATAGGCGAACGCAGCCGGGAGCACGACGCCGACGATACGGAGAAAATCGATCCACTGGCCACCGCCCTTCCACAGCGACGCGAGGGCCGCCGACTCGCGGGCGCGCTCAAGCACCTGGTGCTCAATCAGCGCCGCAGCGTCGCAGCGCGCGATCCAGACCAGTTCGCGGCCCGCGCGCAGGGCAGGGAGCGACGACGGGTACGTGACACCGTCGGCGACGATGCCGGAGTCGGCGTAGGCCGCGGGCAACACGCGCCAGCCGCCGACGTCGTCGTACAACAAGAGCCATCCACGCACCCGCCCGGCGCCGGCATCCCGACGCCGCATGTACCAGACCGCCGCGCCAACCGCGCAGATTGCCAGCGCGATACTGATCTCCTGCACCGCCCACCTCGCTCACGCGCGCCACGCGCGCCCAAGGATGCGCCGGACGGCGCACCGTCGACCGCGCCGCCGCTCGCACGCTCGCAGCGGCGCCATGCCTCATCATCCCGATACCCGTACCGCGCGCGCGCCGTTTCTGGCGCGTGCGGTGGCGCGCGCACCGACGGCCGTGCACGCCCGCAGCGCCGTTCCGCGCCTAATCATCGCCGCCGGCGGCGGCGGTCAACCACGAGCGCAGCATGACGTATGCGACCGCCAGCTGCACGAGCGCCGCCGGCAACGCCCAGCGCGGGAGCCAGAGCGCCGCGGCCGCCGCGAGCGCGAGCCAGATCAGGACATAGAGCGTCGCAACGACGTACTGCATCATCAGCTCACGAGTACGATACGCCGGATGACCAGCCACGCCCGGAAACCCAGACCAACGATGACAATGCCGATCTGCGCAGTGAGCGCCTGCTGGACGATGGCCGCGTAGGCGACGTAATCGACCAGCATGTACATCAGCCGCGTGTAATCTGCGATACCGCCCAGCCAATCCACAATCCAACGCAGCTGAGGACTGGACGGCATCGCCTGGACCGGGTGCAGGAGCGAGTCCATCCATCCGTTCCAGATATCAATCAATGAGTTGATCCACGCGATAATGCCGTTATGGACGCCGGCCGAGAGTTCATCAAACCAAGAAACAATCTTGCTCCAGAAGTCCTCAAGCCAGTCCATACGCGACTCCTAGCTCAGCGACCGGAACACCCTCCATGCCGTCCAGAACGCGAAACCGACGACCATGAGCGTCACCGGCAGCCGGACGGAACCCAGCACCGGCGACGCGACGCCCAGAAACCCACACAGACCCAGTATGAAATCCGGGAACGCATCCCGGAACCCATACTCCGGCGCGTCGGCCAGGACGGGGGCGGGCAGATCGCAGATACGCCCAGTCGGAGGCGCAACCGCGCGCTGCAATGCCTCAAGCCCATCCATCAGGTCGCCCACCAGCGAGCCATCCCACGACATATCACTGCCGTCGGGGGGCGGCGTAATCGGCATGAGCGTATAGCGCGGCACGGCCGACGGCGGCCGGTACGGATCGCGCGTGGACGTGGGGAGCGCGGTCCAGGTCGGCGAGGGCGTGCGCGTCACGGTCGGCGTGCGCGTCACGGTCGGCGTGCGCGTCACGGTCGGCGTGCGCGTCACGGTCGGCGTGCGCGTGCGCGTCGGCGTGCGGGTGCCCGGCGTCTCGGTCGGCGTCGGGGTGCGGGTGACGGTCGGCGTACGCGTCGGCGTGCGCGTCGCGGTTGCGGTTATCGCCGAGCCGGGATCCGACTCGCAAAATCTCACACGACCAGCGCCAGATACGCGCACAACGCCCCAGCCGTCAAACCAGTACGGATACACACCCGGGCCATAGTACTGACCGGACCACCAGAGCCGCCCAGACTGCACCTCGAGCCAGTACGTCCCAGCCTGGACGGGCCGAAACATCACAGGCGCATCGTCATCGACATCCACCCAGCGCGTGCAATCCACGGAGGGCCCAGGCGTCGCAGTCGGCGACGGCGACGCGGTCGGCGAGGGCGACGGAGTCGGCGAGGGCGTCGGTGACGCGGCGGGAGTAGACGTGGGAGAGCCAGCAGCATTAACCCAAATGTAAAGCGTGCCGGATGCAGAATCCTGGACGTAATACCACCCCGTACCAATCAACAGCGTCAGCGCGCCGCCGCCAGACATACCGACGAAAAACGTGCCGTACACGTTGGGCCACCACGTATCATTAACGCTATTGCGCCACGGCCCGGTGACGGCCTGGTTGTTGTAATCATACGGGCTCCATTGCGCCGTCCAGTTGTCCAAATAGTAGCACAGGTACACAAACGGTGGGACAATAAACGTTCGCACCGCCTGACCGGTCCCAGCGCCAGGTTCATAGCCGCCCAAACGCTCAAACCGCCAGACGTCGACCAAATGCCAGTAGCGCCCGGCACCGGGATCGCCGCAGCCAGAGGCGTCACGAGTCGGCGAGGGAGTCGGCGTCGGTGAGGAAGTCGGCGTCGGGGAGGGAATCTGAGCATGCACGGGAAAATCGACGCCGAGAAATGACAGGAATACCAGCGTGAACACGAACACCGCGCGCGCACAGAACAAACGTAAGCAGCGTATGCGACGCGGGCGAGTCATCGACATCACAGCATGCAGCGCGCGCGGGCGCGGCCGGAGCTGCACCCGCGGCGGCGATCCGGAACACGCGACCTAGAACAGATTGACGATACGGCCGAGCATCCTAGCACCAAGAGTAACCCCAATGGCCAATGCCAGGACGCCCACAAACGGGTTGAAAATCGACGTAGCGGCATTCAAGATGTCGGTCATCGACGGAGCCGTAAATGAGGGCGGGTTGTTGAACTGCATAGCCGAAAACCTCCTAAACTACACAAACAGAGAGACCAGCCGCGCAGCAATGTAGGTCACGATTGCCAGCACTGCCGGCCAGAGCACATCCGACGTCTCTACCATAGCCGCACCACGCCCAGCATCACCCGCAGCGCAACCACAACAATGACCACGACCACGAGGATGACAAAGAGCGACTCAGCCACGATACCACCTGTCCACCACGTACAACATGAGCAACGTCACGCCGTACACAAGCAGTTGCAACACAGCGCGCTCATACTCCATAGCACCGATATTAGCGCAACCGTGCGAAATCATCCAGTAGATTCCTGTCCTCCCCGGCGTCGAGAATCGACAACCATTCACCGGAGTTGAGGAGCGCCAGGATGTCATCATCCGCAATCTCAGACCAGTTGAGCGCGGGATCGGCGAAATCGTACCGTTTGCGGAGCCGGGGAGACACCGTCAGATGATGCACGCCGTGGAGCGCGGCCGCATACTCGTAGATCAGCGCGGCGTCGGAGGACGAGCGATAGCGCGCATAGTCGTCGAGCAATTGCGTGTACGATCTGCCAGCAGGGACCTTAGCGGAAGGGTTAGCCGTCTCAAACGCAGCGCCGGCGACGCCGTCAGTGGTCAAATACCGCGCGACCGCGGCCACGCCGTCATGCGCCACCCGGCGGACATCGGCGCGCCAATCCGCGCCGGCGACCCGCGACCAGCATTCCGCGAGGGCGACGGCGACCGGGGTGAGATAGGGGAGTCCGGGGGAGACAAAAACCAAAACGTGGTAGTGGGGATGCCAGCCGTTGATGCCGTGCACAACCTCGAGCGCGCGGATGTTGCCGACGTAAAAACGACCTACCACGTCGCGCCAAACACCCATCGCGTACCGCCGCCACGTGTCGGCAAGCCGACCCAACACAACCGGCAACGCCTCATCGCGGGTATGCGGCACGGTATAGGTCGCCAGCAGTGCCGAACCGCCCGCGTCAACATGCGCGCGCAGCGCGGTTTCGATCTGGCGCGCGCGACGGATACCGAGTGTCACGCGACACGACGGACAGCGCCAGAAATCGCCGCACCGGTACAACCCAGAGTAACACGCGCGCCCGTCGGGAAGACGACGCACCACAACGCCCGACGCGCCGTAGCGGAGGGCGACACCACACAGCGCGAGCCGCTCACGCGGCATGAGCGCGCGGGCGAGGCGATGCAGGTACGACACACACGGCGCATCAGGCATATCGCGCCTCTACGAATCGCAATATCCCGCCTCGCAGAAATCATCCTGCTCCGCCGACATATCCACCCTCAATACCACTATCTCATCCTGTC
>Ga0308410_1002009_pt1 | contig 11735 bp, 13 predicted proteins | sample HotsprOSTMatCore_FD_203467 | JGI IMG/M metagenome (GOLD analysis project Ga0308410, IMG submission 203467) | Hot spring phototrophic mat microbial communities from Octopus Spring, Yellowstone National Park, Wyoming, United States -... | ecosystem: Environmental > Aquatic > Thermal springs > Hot... | reverse complement strand
CGCCGGCCCCGCGGGGTGCCCCGAGGGGTGCCCCGCCCGGCGCCGCCGCGCCCCCGCCGGCCCCGAGGGGTGCCACGCCGGCCCCGCGGGGTGCCCCGAGGGGTGCCCCGCCCGGCGCCGCCGCGCCCCCGCCGGCACCGAGGGGTGCCACGCCGGCCCCGCGGGGTGCCCCGCCCGGCGCCGCCGCGCCCCCGCCGGCCCCGAGGGGTGCCACGCCGGCCCCGCGGGGTGCCCCGCCCGGCGCCGCCGCGCCCCCGGGCCCCGCGGTCGGCGCCGCCGCGCCCCCGCCGGCACCGACCGCGGCGAGCGCCGGCACCGGCAGATACGCCGCGTCGTCCTGCTGACCCTCGCCGCGCGCCAGGGTCAGGAGCTCCTCGTCGGGGGTGAGGCCCAACAGCCGGAACATGTCGAGCTGGCGCTGCGCCGCTGGGCGGCGGCGCGGCACGAGCTGGCCGACGGAGAGTCGTTGCCGCAGCAGCACGATGCTCTCCGCCTCCAGGCGGTCCGTGTCAATGCGGAAGAGCGGTCGCCCCTGCTCGTGCCCCTCGATGCTGATCAGCCCGAGGTCGGCGAGCCGGCGGAGCGTGCCGGTGGGCCCGCTCAGATGGCCCCGCCCGACCCGCCCGACGGCGGCGATCTCACGGTGGCTGAAGGATCGCCGCCCCATGGGCTTGTAGAAGATCAGCAGCCGGTAGATCGCGAACCATGTGGCGATCAGGTGCTGATCCCCCCCGCACTTGTGATCCACGATCAGAAAGTGCCGGGGCGCCCACAGCTCCGGGTCGGCGTTGGCGATCAGCCACCGGATGGTCTGCTCGTCCGCCAGGGCGTCGGGCGGGACATCCAGGCAGGGTCGGCCCGTCCCGGCGGGGGCGGGGCGCGAGTCGGGATGCGTGTCCATCGCTGCCTCCATCGCTAGGCAAGATCCAGATCCAGCGACGCCTGGTGCGCCGCCGGGGCATCGGCGGCGGCGGGGGGGGGCGGGGCGGCGGAGGTCGGCTGGGCGCGCTGGGCGCGGGCGTGGGCCAGGCTGGCGAGGTAGAGGGGCGTCCAGGGGATGTGCAGCCAGCCGTTGGCCTCCGCCGTCACCAGCCCGGCGGCCACCAGGGTGCCGACGACCTGGCGAAAGGCGGGCAGATCCAGCCCCACGCTGGCCGCCAGCGCCTCCCACGAGCGGGGGGGCTGCCCCAGGGCCATATCCTCGCGCTCGGCGCCGGCGATGTGCAGCCAGGCCGCGAGCAGCAGCGGCTGGCCGGCCAGGTGCTTGACCACCAGCATGGGGACCGGGATCTCCCAGAACCGGGTCGTGTACTCCGGCGCGCGTCCCATGCCGCGCTCCTTTCTCGTCGTTTTGTGCTATGCTAGTGCTGCACCTGCCCCCACGGCGGGAACCCCGCCGTGGGGGGGGGCAGGACCGCCGCCGCGATGCTGCTGGGATGCGCAGGGATCATCGCTGCGACGCGCAACACGTAGGGCCGCGCTCCGCTGCAGCGGAGCGCGGCCCTACGTGTTGCTGGGGCTGAGGGGGCGGGGCGCGTCCCCCTCCGGGCGGGGCGCGTCCCCCGCGTACCGGATGAGGGTGGTGACATCCAGCCCGTAGGCCCCGTAGAACGCCGCGAGGGCGTTCACGACCTCCAGGTCGAGCCGCTGGACCCGACCGTGCTCCAGCCGGCGCACGACCTGATCACTGACCGAGCGGCGCGACCCGCCGCGCGCGGCCAGGCGGCGCGAGACTTCGGCGGCCACCTCCTGCTGGCGCACGTCGCGGTTCAGGAGGAGGGCCAGCTCACGCCGGAGCCTGGCCGCGCGCGCTGAGTCGAAGATAAAACTCATGACCGGCACCCGTTATCATCCACCCGTGCGTGGCCCTCAGTCTACCACGCCAGCGACGTGCAGTCAACGGCGCTGGCCGTTTGACAGCTACGCGATCTGGTGCTATGATTCCGCTTATCCACTAAGCGGAGAGCAGTTATGAAAGAAAAGAACGACCAGGACGTTAACCTCCAGGCGTACCTCGCCTGGTGCTGGTGGGTTCTGCGGATCACGCTCATCGTCATGAGCGTGGCGCTGAACCTCGCCTTCATCCTCGTCCTCCTGCTGGATCGGTAGGCTGCGGGCCGGGGGCGCGACGCGCCCCCGGCCCGCGCTGTGTGCCATGCCATGATTGGTCGCAACCGCCCCGCCCCCGTGGCCCCCAGCGCCGTGGCGCTCCAGTGGGCCAACGGGAAGATCGTCGCCCGGCCCGTCGCGGCCGGCACCGCCCCGGGCCGCTTCACCCCGTTCGTGGGGTTCTATCTGGAGGTCGGCCGGGATGCCGACCTCGATGCGGCGCTGGGCCAGGCGGGCGCGGCGCAGATCGAGATCCGGCACCAGCGCCCCGGCGGGAGCCAGATCGCGCGGCACTGGAGCCTCGGCGAGACGGTCCGCTTCTACCCCATCACCAGCGGGCCGGTCGCCGTGACCGTGGCCGGCAGCCTCGCCGGCGCGAATGCCCAGCGGACCCGGGAGGCCGGCATCGGGGTCTACTGGCCCCCCGGCGCCCGGAGCAAAACCGCGGTCCGCGGGCTGCTCGACCCGCTCGTGCGCGTGGGCTGCCTGCGCCTGGTGCAGCTGGTGGCACGCTCCCGCATGGGCGACGTGCTGCTGGGGGCGCTGGCCGATCACACCCGCGTGGCCGAAGCCGCGGACACGCTCGTGGATCGGGCGCGGCACCCGGATCTCGTCTGCCTGCACGAGCTGGCCCTGCCCCTGGGCCCCGCGCCCGAACAGACCTGGGGCACGGGCGACACGGCGGAGGTGGTGCCCTTCGGCAGCCTCCACCCCGCCCACATCGATGCCGACTATCTGCGCGGCATCTGGCGCCCGGAGGCGGTCCACGCGGTGGCCGCGCGCGAGTGGCCGGCCATTCAGGCATGGGCCGCCGCGTATCAGACCGGCGGCGACGGTGACCGCGACGGAGGACCCCATGCCCTGTGACGGAGGACCCCATGCCCTGTAATTTGGCCGTCACCATCACCAAGGCGGCCGTCAGCCAGGCCCAGCTCGTGGCCCTGCTGACGCCGGAGGTCGTCCAGGCGGTCGTTGAGGCGTATCTGCGCCAGCCCGGCGTCCTGGCGCCGGGCGAGACCGCCGCCGTCCAGCGATCCGGCCCCACCATCACCATCACCATCCAGGTGGGGGGGGGCCGGAGGATCGCCATGGCCATCGCCGACGGGGTCGTCCAGGCGACGACCCGCACCTCGGACCAGCGGGCTCAGGAGCTGGTGGATGCCCTGAGCCCGCTGCTGGCGCGGGCCGCCGATGCGCGCTTCGCGCAGCAGGTGCAGGCGGCCCTCGCCCGCCTGGGCCCGGTCACGGCCCAGGCGGTGACGGTCGCCAACGAGGGCATCCCCCAGCAGGCGGTGGTCCTCACGATGCGGCTCTAACCGGAGGCGCCCTATGGAGATCAAAGTGTTCGTGCTCCCCGGCGGGGAGCTGCAGATCTTTGTCGATGGCCCGGTGAGCGTGGCCCAGGCCGAGGCCGCCACCAGGGTGGTGCTGGCGCAGCTCCAGGCGGCCGGGGTGGCCGTCGCCACCATCGGGCCGGTGGAGCAGCACAAGGATGCGGGAGTGACCCATGTCCATGTCACCGGACTCCAGCAGCATGAGCCCTGATCGCCCCATGCCGGACTGGTTCCGGCAGTTCAGCGCGAGCTTCCGGGCGGGCGAGGCCCACGCCTTTCTCATCCACGGCGACGTGAACGGCTACGCCCACGAGGCCCTGACGCATCGGGGGCTGCTGCTGGCGTCCCTGGCCAGCACGCGCAGCATCGTCGCGTGCTACGCCCTGGGGCGGGGCATCACCTTTCCGCTGCCGTCGATGCGCGACGCCGCGCTGCGGCTGCTGGGCATGGATCGCAGCGCGGCGGTCACGCCCCTGGCGGCCGCGCTGGCCAGCATCACCGACGGCGCCGGCGCGGCCGCCGATGATCCCTTCGCCCAGGCCCGGCGCCCCATGGCGGCGCTGGAGCTGCTGGAGCGCCTGCTGCTGGCCGAGGGGGCGCGGGGCACCGTCGCCGTGATCCTGGAGGGGGCCGACCTCATCTGCCCCCACCTGGGGGTCGGGAAGGGGGCCATGGGGAGCGAGGATCGCACCGTCCTCGCCACCCTCCGGCGGTGGGCGCTGGATGGCGCCCTGGTCGCCACCGACAATCCGATCATCCTGGTGGCCCGGGATCTGGCCGACGTGCATGCCGATCTGCGGGAGGCCACGAGCGGCTACAAGGCCATCGCGATCCCGCTGCCGCCGCGGGAGCAGCGGGAGGCGTTCGTGGCCTGGTATCTGGCCACCCGGGCCCAGGAGGGACTGGCCATCCCGCTGGTCGGCGGCCTCACCGTCGCCGAGATCGCCACGCTCACCGCGGGCCTGAGCCTGCGGCACATCGAGGACATCCTCCTCCTGGGCGCCCAGGATGGCGTGAGCCGCGACCTGCTCAAGGCCCGCAAAGACGCGATCATCGCCGGCGACTACACCGAGGTCGCGGCGATGATCGAGCCCATCCCGGATGCGGCGTTCGGCGGCCAGGAGCGCCTGCGCCGCTGGGCGCAGGATGAGGTGATCGACCCCCTGCGCCAGGGCCGCGTCCACGACGCCCCAAAGGGCGTGCTCCTGGTGGGCCCGCCGGGGAGCGGCAAAACTTTTTTTGTCCGCTGGCTCGCGGGCGCGGTGGGCTTCAACGCGGTCGCCCTGCGCGCCGAGAACATTCTCGGCGGCATCGTGGGCGAGAGCGAGCGGAAACTGCAGCTCTTTTTGAGCTTCGCGCGGAGCCTGGCCCCCTGCCTGGTCTTCATGGACGAGCTGGATCAGAGCGATCTCAGCCGCCGCGGGACCGGCAGCGGCAATCCCGTCGCCAGCAATCTGTTCAACCAGATGCTGCAATTTATGAGCGACGAGACGCTCCGCGGCCGGGTGATCATGATCTTCGCGACCAACCGCCCGGACCTCATCGATCCGGCCATGCTGCGGTTCGGGCGCATGGATGCGATCATCCCGGTCCTGCTGCCCGACGAGGCGGAGCGGGCGGCCATCATCCGCGCCCAGGCCCGCGCCCAGGGCGCGGATGTCACGGATGCGGCCGTCACCACCCTGGCCGCGGCCACGGCGACGTACAGCGCCGCCGACCTGGGGGCCATCGTGCGCAAGGCCAGAACCCTGGCCCGCCGCGCGGGGGCGGCGGGGATCACCCCGGAGCTGGCCGCGCAGGCGCTGCGCCTGATCCGGCCCAGCAGCCCCGGCACCGCGGAGTATTACACGCTCCTCGCGGTCAATGCCTGCAACGACGCCGAGCTGCTGCCGCCGGAGTACGCCGGCCTCCTCGCCGACCGGACGGCGCTGCAGGAGCGGATCGCGGCCGCCGCGGCGGCGCCGCTGGAGGCGCCCCGCCGGCGCCGCGCCTTGTGAGGGGGACGCCATGCCCGATCTGACCCTGGCGCACGCGCGCCGCCGCGCCACCATCGCGGCCATTTTGGGCCTGGAGGCCGACGCCATCGCGGTGGAGGAGATCGGCCAGCAGCTCATGCAGGAGGGGGTGATCGTCGATCTCACCCTCTCCCGCTGGCGGGCGCGGCAGCGCCTCGCCCTCGATGACCTGGGGCTGCCGCCGCTCGACCCCGCCGAGGCGCAGGCCATCCACGGCATCTTCCGCCTCGGCGAGAAGCGGCTGCTCCCCGACAGCTACTTCAACCGCCTGGTGGCCGCGGAGCGGGCCATCTACCGCGCGCTGGAGCGGCACAGCTTCCCGTCGCCCTGGGGCCGCTTTGTGCCGGCGACGGCGTTCCCGGCGTGGCAAGCGGCCCACGCGGAGGCCGCCGCCGTCTACCTCGGCCTCCGCGACGAGATCGTGCGGGACTACCCGCAGATTCTCGGGCTGCTCCGGGAGCAGTACACCATTGCCGCCCGGCGCGCCTACCGGGTGCTGAGCCGGCTGGAGCGCGACCCCGCGGCGGGCCCGCTGGCCGATCCGGAGACGTTTGTGGGCGCGATGTGGGAGCGCATCGCCGCCGCCATCCCCACGGCGGCGGCGATCGCGCAGAGCTTTTGCATCGAGGTCGCCTATCGCCTGGTGCCGCTGCCCACCCTGCTGGCGCAGGCCGAGGACGATGCGCCGCGCCACGCGGCCACCGTGGCCGCGCTGCGGCGCCGCGTGAGCGTCGCGGCCGCGGCCGAGGCCCGCCGGCAGCGGCTCATCGAGGCGATGCACCGCGAAGTCCTGGCGCAGGCCCGCGCGCAGAAAGCGGAGCTGATTGACCGCTTTCTGGCGACCCTCGTCGCGCAGCTGCGCGGCCTGATCTATCAGGTCTGCGCCGATACGTTGGCCGCCCTGGAGGGCAAGCCCACCCTGCACAGCCGCAGCGTGGCCGCCCTCCGGGATCTGGTGGCCTCGGTGGGCCGCCTGAACTTTTTCGGCGACACCGAGGCCACCGCGATGATCACCCAGATCCAGCGCCTGCTGGATCTCCGCCCGGAGGAGCGCAGCCCGGCGGAGATCCAGCAGGTGCTGCAGGCCATCGGCACCGTGGCCCGCAGCAGCCTCATCGCCCTGGGGGAGGCGCCGCGCAGCGCCCGCGCCGTCGGCATTGCCGACGCGCCGAGCGCGCCCGAGATCCGCGCCGCCCGCGCCGCCCTGGGGCTGGGGGCCGGATCGGGGCCCGCCCGCGGCGGGCGCGATCCGGTGCCGGACGGGGATCTGCGCACCGGCGCGTCCCCCCCGCCGCGGCGCGGGCGGGCCCTCTAGCGCCCGGGCGGCCAGGCCGCCCGGCAGCGAGGCATGCCATGATCACCCTCGTCACCACCCACCCCACGCCCGACCTGGACGCCTGCACGGCGGCCGCCGCCCTCTGGTGGTGCTACGCGCCCCACCGCACGCCCGTGGTGCGCTTTGCCGCGCCCGCCCCGGGCGACCATTGCCCCGCGGCGGGGCGCTTTGTCGTCGACACCGGGCGGGGGGAGCTGGATCATCACCAGTTGCCCGACCCCCGGGCGGCGTGCGCGTTCGGGCTGACGCTGGCCTACATCCAGCGGACGGCCCCGCCCCCCGCCGCCACGCGGGCGATGTTCTTGACGCCCCTGCTGCCGCTGGTGCTGGCGCAGGATAGCACCGGGCGGATGTTTGCCGATCCGGAGGCCCAGGCCCAGAGTCTGGGCGCGATCCTCAATCGGATCGTCTGGGCCTGCCAAAATGACCATGCGGCATGGGCCCATGCCTGGGTGATCCTTGATGCCGTGTTCACCAGCGTGGCGGCGGGGGGCGACCCCCAGCAGGCGGTGCGGCAGCCCTGGATCACCCGGTGGCTCCGCCAGGCCGGCCACCGCGCCACGGTCGATCTCATCGAGCGCACCGCCGCGCAGGATGCCGCCGCCTGGGCGCTGGTCACGGCGCACCCCGAGCAGGTCTGTGCGCGCTACCGGGTGCGCGTCAGCGGTCCCCTGGCGCGGTACGACACCAGCCTGATCGCCGGGACCTTCGCCCCGGGGCGGCATCTCCGATCCGCGATTGCGGCGGTCCACCCGACGGTCCAGATCATCGTCAGTCGCACGCGCTGGCGGATGCGCGCCGGCGGCCTGATCTCGGACTCGCGGGGCTTCGGGCGCACGGCCGCCGGCGCGCACCTCGATTGTCGGGACCTCCTGGCCCAGGCCCGGACCGCCCTGCCGGCGTTTGACCAGGAGCTCGCCTCCTGGTACGCCGAGTCCTGGTTCGCGGGGACGGGGTCGCTCAAGGTCCCCCGTCCCGACCCCCCGCCCGCCGGGCTGCTGGACGCGCTGGCGACCGCCCTGGCGGCGCGGATCGCCGGATGCCATGAACCCCACGACGCAGGAGGGATGCCATGAACCCCAAAACCCTGGCGGCGCTCCTGGGCGACCGCCCGGGATCGGTCATCAGTGACATCTGGGCGGAGCGGATCGCCGCGCTGGAGCAGCGCGGCAACGAGCTGGACGTGCCCACCCTGCTCGCCACGTGGCAGGAGCAGGGCGGGAACTGGGCAGAGGTGTTTGAGCTCTACAAGGCCCTCGTCTTTGCAGGCGAGGTGCCCGATTCTGGCCTCTGGCGTCGCATCGCCGAGGCCGCTGGCGATCCGTGGATCGCCAGCAAGATCGAGTGGGCGCAGACCTTGCCCGCGCCGGGCGATTCCAACCGCTGGGGGGTTATCCGGCGCGCCACGGCGTTCACCGAGAACGCCGCGGCGGTTCAGGCAACCCCGGCGTATTGGAGCGGCGGGCCGGAGGCGTATCGCGCCGCGTATGGGCGCGCCGCGGCCACCTACTTGCGCATGCTCATGGAAGCGCTGGGCGAACCGCTGCACGACATAGCGGTTCCCGCGCCGGAGTACCTGCGCATGCGGGTGATCGCCCTGATCCGCCCAGCCTACGCGGGCCGGTGGCATGGGTTGTACCCATGCTTCGTCCGACTCAACAGGTTTGAGACCTGGGCCAGTGTCGATGCCGATCCGGAGGCGGTCCAGGCGTTTGTGCTCCGGGTCCGGTGGCGCGAAGCGGTGTATGCGTTCCGCGCGGATCGCGACGTGCGGTTCGCGTGGGGCGAGGACGGGCGGATCCAGGAACGCCTCGTCATCCCCGCGGGGGTGCCGTGGTGTACCTTCCGGTGCATGAACCAGTGCCGGGATGAGGTGATGGACATTCAAACCTTGGACCCATGTCCAACGCCTGGCGCCCAGGCACTGGTTGATAGCAATTATCGGTGGTAGGAGCGCAGGAGAGCCCCCGCCAGGGCCTCGCGGCACGGGGCATCGGGTGGCGGCCCGGTGCCTGGGAGACCACCATCATGCCCGGTACCGTACAACTCAGTACGATCCCGACCATCACGCCCCACACCCGCCTGGCGCTGGTGCAGGCGGGCCAACTGAGCCTGGCCGACTACCTGGGCGAGCTGGCCCAGGCCCAGGGCTGCCGCTTCGGCTGGCAGCCCGACGGCTCGTGGCTGATCGACTTCGGAAAGGGCATCCTCGACCCCTCGGGGGTGCCACTGGACATTCTTGAAGTCCTAGAAGTCGTCAAGGCGATGATGCCCAGCCCGCTGCGGAGCGCGGGGAAGACCATTCGCCTGCGCGGCCCCATGCCGGGCGCAGCGGCGGCGTTGATCACCCGCGTCTGCTATGCGGCCACGGTCGTGGTGGAGATCCTGGATCGCACCACGGGCCTGGTGCGGGAGATCCCCATCACCAGACTGGAGCGCGATGGGGTGCGCCTCGTGCGCCCCGACCCCATCGAGCACGTCCAGGATGTCGGCGGCGGCTGGGTCGTGGCCCGCACGTCGCAACTGGAGTACCGGCGGCGGGCCACCGGGCGGCCCTTTGCCGTCACCGCGCGCCTGGAGTTGGTGTTCCTGGAAACCAACTCCCGGCGCCACGCCGCGCCCCGGGCGCAGGTGACGGACGGCACGTACTTCGCCTGGGTCAACGACCTCGCCCACCTGGAGGACGTGCCATGACCACCATGCCCAGCATCCAGATCGTCGACCCCACCGATCCGGCGGTCGCGGCCATCCTCGACCACATGGCCGCGACCGCCCCGCTCAGCCTGGGCATCCTGTTCGGGGGGGATCGGTGGCGCGTCGTGACCGTCTGCGCGATCGGCCGCACCACGGACGGCACCCCCGTCGGCCTGGCCACCCTCGCCCCCACCGACGAGCAGGGCGGGGCCGGTCCGCACCTCATCGGCGTCTGGGTCGCGCCAGCGGTGCGAGCGCAGGGCATCGCCACGGCCCTGCTCGGCGCGCTCATCGCGGAGAGCCGCGTCCGCTACGGGGCATACCCCACGATCGTGCCCGTGACGCACGGGGGGTATCGCGCCGCGGTGCGCGCCGCCAGCGCCTGCGCAGCCGCGGCGCTGGCCCAGGTGCGCCCGCTGATCGCCCCCGGGCTGGGGTGCTGGTTGCCGTAAGGCCGCGCGGGGGGGGCGCATGCAGACGTGGCGTGACTGGCAGATTGTTCGGCAGATCGGCGTCGGGGGCAATGGCACGGCGTATCTCGTTGCCCGCGGCGGGGTGCAGGCCGTGCTCAAGCGACCGGCTGCGCACGTCACGCCGGCGGAGCAGCAGCGCGAGTGCCGCAATCTCTACCTGGCGGCGACGCTGGGGGTGGCCCCGGCGCCGATTGAGACCTCGCCGGATGGCATCCTGATGGTCTATCTGCCCCCCCCGCCGGCAACGCCGGTCCAGGAGCGGGCGCGGCAGCTCCTGGGCAACCTCAACCGCCTCCACACGCGGGGCTTTGTGCATCGCGACGTGAAACCCGACAATGTCGTGGGCGCCCAGGTGATCGACCTGGGCGCCCTCGTGGACACGTTCCGCGACCGCGACGTGGCGCCGGTCGGGACCCCCGGGTATTGCCCGCCCGAGGCGTATCAGGGCGTCATCTCGCCCCTGCTCGACGCCTACGGCGCCGGCTGGGTGATCGTGGCGTGGCTCGGTGGGCCGGCCCCCGACCCGGCCCGCTTTGGGATGCCCGCGGGGTGGGCGCCGCCCGCGGGGTGGGCGCCGCTGCTGGCGGCCCTGCTCGACCCCGACCCGCGGCGCCGCATCAGCTGTGGGCACGCCTACCACCGGTTGACCGGCCCGTGGTGCGATCTGGGCGGCGGCGTCCAGGTCGCCGCTGACCTCGTGGAGGTCCCGGCGTGGCGGGCCACGCTGCCCGCGGCGCCCTGCCAGGATCACTATGGCTATGCCACGAATCTGGCGGCGCCGGACGTGCAGCGCTATCTCGCGGCCACCGGCACGCGCCTGCCGACGCTGGCCGAACTACGGCAGGTGGCCGTGGGCACGGAGCTGGCGCGGGCCATGCGGCGCCCCGAAGCGGCCATCCGCGAGGACCTGGTCAGCGACCTGGGCGCCCGCCATACCCGGCGCACCCTGTGGCAGCCGACCCAGGAGGGCGTGCTGTTCGGCGGGACCGCCTATGCCGAGGCCGAGACCCTCCCCGCGCCGCCCGATCCGAACCCCATGATCGGGCTGCGGGTGGCGCGGGGCTAACGCCCACGGACGGCGCGGGCCGGTCCGACTCCCCGGTGGGGCGGTCGGCGCGACCGCCGACGAGCCGAACGTCCCGGTTCAAGCCAACCTGGGAGGTGATCGAACGCACGGCGGTAACGTTCGGTGACGCATTGATTCCGGCCCGCCCCCGGTCGAACTGGGGGCGGGCAACCAGCAGAAAGGAGAAATACCATGAACGTCAAGACCCTGGCGGCGCTCCTGGGCGACCGCCCGGGATCGGTCATCAGTGACATCTGGGCGAATCGGATCGCCGCGCTGCTCCAGCGCGGCGACGAGCTGGACGTGCCCACCCTGCTCGCCGCGTGGCAGAAGCTGGGCGGGAACTGGGCAGAATTGTTTGTTCTCTACAAGGCCCTCGTCTTTGCGGGCGAGGTGCCCGATACTGGCCTCTGGCGTCGCATCGCCGAGGCCGCTGGCGATCCGTGGATCGCCAGCAAGATCGAGTGGGCGGAGACGTTGCCCGCACCGGGCGATTCCATGCGCCGGATCACCGTCCAGCGCGCCAGGGCGTTCACCGAGAACGCCGCGGCGGTTCAGGCGACCCCGGCGTACTGGAGCGGCGGGCTGGAGGCGTATCGCGCCGCGTATGGGCACGCCGCGGCCACCTACTTGCGCATGCTCATGGAAGCGCTGGGTGAGCCACTCCGCGACGTGGCGGTTCCCGCGCCGGAGTACCTGCGCATGCGG
>Ga0308410_1002008_pt1 | contig 11736 bp, 6 predicted proteins | sample HotsprOSTMatCore_FD_203467 | JGI IMG/M metagenome (GOLD analysis project Ga0308410, IMG submission 203467) | Hot spring phototrophic mat microbial communities from Octopus Spring, Yellowstone National Park, Wyoming, United States -... | ecosystem: Environmental > Aquatic > Thermal springs > Hot... | reverse complement strand
TGCATGCCGCGCAGCAGGGCGAAGCGCAGGAGCTGATCGCCTTTCTGGTGGCCGAGCACAAGCTGCTTGGGTTAGTCAAACGCAAGAAGCCGGTCAAGCCGAAAAGTCGCGCTCGGCCCTTGACAGACGACGAAGATGCTTAATTTGAGAGTGATGGGCTCATCTGTAAAAAACAGATGCTCGTAGACGAGTGCTTCGTTAAGCAACTTTTTACACCAAATCAGCCATCGCAATACCGCGTAGCCTACTGAGAAGACAACTTGTAAGAAGTGCAAAATCTCACCTAACGTAGCACGAGGGTGAAGTCAAATGGCGATGCGATAGCCGATAGAACCTATTGACAACGCTGCTGGCGCGGCCTATATCCGTCCGCACTCTGTCTACATATGAGCCAATCCTTGATGACAGTCAGTTTCGTATGCCCTATAGCGATGTGTGTGAGCAGTTTGGATCGAAAATGAGATCGTCAACCACTCTGTCGCACTTGCGAGCCGCTCTGTTGAGCTTAGGCGACCTGGAACAGTTAGGACGCAATCCTTTAACTGCGCACCTTGGCCCCGTCGGCAGCGCTGATGAAACGCCCGCAGTTCACCTCGATCGCGCGGCGTATCTGCGTGACTTGTTGATTAAGTCTATCGAAGACCTCAGGCCGAGTGATGAAACCGATGTGTCCTCATCGGAGTGGCGACAGTTCGTGATTCTGCATGATCGTTACGTGTTGCGCCGGTCGTTGTGGCAGGTGCAAGAGAAGTTGCATCTGGGTGAGCGTCAGGTGCGTCGCGAACATCGCCGTGCCTTGACGCGGTTGGCGGTCCAGGTGCAGTCCGATCTCGCAAAAGCCGCCTCTGGTGTAATGGACAACAAGGTGAATAATGCACCACCGCCAGCTATGGAACAGCTACTAGATGATCCGCAGGAATCGGAGGCGATCCGCGCTGCGCAAAGGTTGACGCCGGAGCCCAGCGTATTCGGAGTGCGTGAGCTTTTTGAAGACTTGCGGGCTATTTTGTTCGAGGTCACTCGGCACACGGATCGAGTTAACACCATATCCTGGTCCATCGTCTCCGATGACCTGACGATTTATACTGACCGGGGTATCTTGCACCAGTTGTTGTTCAAGTTGTTGCAAAGTTTGGTCAGGCATATGCAGACCGATGCAGCAGCGGCCGCGGTCACCGTTGCCGCGGTCGGAAGGGATGACCTCGTCCGGCTGACTATACAAGGCTATCTCAAGAGTGCTGATCCTCTAGGAGTCACCCAGCCTGAGCCTCCGCCGCTGTGTCGCTGGCTGGCACGCATCTTGCAAACCGATTTACAGTGTCGGGTAGACGAAGCCGGATCGTGCACGATTGCGCTTGAGTTGCCTAAGGGCACGCGACTTTGGAGGGTCTTGTTAATTGACGACGAACCACTGACAACGGAGTTGTTTCGGAGCTATCTCTCGGGTATGAATTACCACGTCATGGCCTTGACGCGCCCATCAGATGCGCTCGATCAGGCACGTGACCTTCGCCCCGATGTTATCTTGCTCGATGTGATGATGCCTGCCGTGGATGGATGGGAACTGCTTCAGCGGTTTCGGCTTGACCAGGTTTTGCAAGGTGTGCCAGTCATCGTCTGCTCCGTCCTTCGAGATGTCGACCTGGCGCTGGCGCTGGGCGCGGCCGCTTTTTTGCATAAGCCGGTGCTACGGCAACAGCTAATCACTACGCTAGCGAAGGTGTTGGGGCGCTAAGAGCTGGGAGGCTTTGTCCGACTCCGAAGCTCGGTGCACAAACATCACTTCGGCAAAGCTTGCGTCGAAGGCAAAGTCATCCGGTCCATGCTTGATGGCGAAAGCGCGTTCAACATGCCATTCAGCAGACGGTGGATTTCGCCTTGGTTGAATCGCCCACGTCGCACGCACAAGAATGCATCCAACTCATCTTCGTCCTCGTCGGTCGGATAATCGCGTGCAGTGATCACGATGATTGGGAGCGAGGGATAGCGTGCACGTATTTGCTTGGCCAAGTCGGAACCCTCCGCATCAGGCAGATTGAGATCGAGCAGAACCACATCCGGCCGCGAGCGTGCCAGTGCGTCCCACGCTGCTTGAGCGCTGGACGCTTTTGATATGGCTGCATGTGGATAGGCAGTTGTGATGGCTAGTTCCAAATACTCCTGCATGGCCAGATCGTCCTCTATGACCAAGCAGTCAGCAATGGGCTGGGTTGCGTCGGGTCGAGGCAAGTCGTGCAATGCCTGCGCAATACGCTGGCGGGAGACCGGTTTGATCAGATAGCCGCTGAAATGTGACGGCAGCGGCCGGCGTATCAGTCCTGGCAACGTGCACAAGATCAATGGCACCCCATCGAGGGCTGTCGCCAACGACAGCGCCTGTTCCAATCCCCGTGCGTCATGTAGAGGCTGAACGACAGCCAGCGGTCGCGCTTCATCGAGCGATTTCATCAAGGCGTGCTTACTCGTCGCCCAAATGACTTCACAGTTAGCCAGATGCGTATTCAATAGACGGCGCGTGTTATGAGCAGCATCCCCCGCTATGTCGGCTTCAGGCATGAAGGCCACGACCGGCTTGCGTGCTCGGGCGTTGCGTTCCCAGAGAGCCCAAAATTGCTCCTCGTCATCATTGTGCTCTTGGCTTGGTGAACGGGCACCGACTTTTAAGGAGGTGCTCGGCTGAATCGGGAGTGCGAAGCTGAATGCGCTACCCATCCCCGGCTCGCTCTCGGCCCAGATGCGTCCACCGTGCAACTCAATCAACTGGCGACTAATCGCCAGGCCTAATCCGGATCCACGTTGCCAGCGGAAAAGAGCGCCGTCGAGCTGGCGAAATTCCTGGAAGAGGCGCGGCAGTTCGTCAGGCGGAATGCCAATGCCGGTGTCTTGGACGCTCACAACGATCTCCGGCTGCTGGTTTGGCATTCTTGCGACGTAGATTCGAATGGTCACACCACCCCGTTCGGTAAATCGCGCCGCGTTGGTGAGCAGGTTGAGTATCACCTGCCTAATACGAATGCGATCGAGGTCTACGGGTGGGAGATTGGGTTCCGCTTCTATATGCAAATACAATCCGCGCGCATCGTATAGGCCGCGCGCGATGTTCACCGATTCCTGGACTACATCAGCCAGATGTGCTCGCTCCTTGATCAGGGCCAGCCGATCGGCGTTGATGCGAGCCAAATCGAGCACATCGTCTATCAATTGAGAAAGATGTTGGGCGCTCTGATAAATCTGCTGAATGTGGTTCCTCAACCGCGGCGACCAGGTTTGGACTCCGTATACCTCTGAGGCATTGACCATCATCTCGCTAAACCCGATGATCATGTTGAGCGGACTACGCAATTCATGGCTGACGGCGTTGGCGAATTGAACTTTGAGCGTACGTGCCTGTTCCGCTTCTTGCCGCGCCAGCACCAGCATGCGATTGATTCGGTCAATGCGAATGTAAGCGCTGTCCAGCTCTTTATTCAGGCGCAGGAGCTCTGCGCGATGGTCCTGAGCCTCGCGCGCAGCTCGCAGAGCGCTTTGTGTGCTCTCCCATTCCCAGCGCAGCACCGTATACAGTTGACGCGCGCCCAGGTACGATACAAAACCGGCTATGAGTACGCTCACTATCGCCCACCAAGCCCGGTCCGGCCGGACTTGTGGCCACGTTAGGCCGGTGATCGCCACGATCGCCAGCACGGCGATGAAGGCTACGATCGGTGACTCGCGATCCGACATCAGCAAACCAGCCGTAATGACGATAATGGGGAAGAAATGGAGTGCCGGCCCCTGAGGGAATAAAAGGGCTTCCCACACCGTCGTCATGGTCAGCATCAGGATGAAAACCCAGCGGGCCAGATAGGGTCTCCTGTAGCGTAGCAAGTGAGATATCCAAACGCCCACTCCCAATGTGGTTGCAACTTGCCAGGTATGGAACAGATGTGGGGATTCTCGCCAAGCGGCTGCCCGCAAAAACGGTACGACAAAGACAATGCCGGCTGCGATCAACAACGCTTCGAAGTAACCCGCACGTAGATAGCGACTTTCCTCTTCAAAGCTCGTGGCCATGTGATTCGCGCCGGCCTTCGTCGCGGCGATATTCGGAGTCTGACTCTGCATCTCGGTTACCTCATCTCAAGTGGTCATCACTCGGCACCAAGACCGATCAAAGGCCGCTCTTTGACCGTTCAGGATCGGTCGAACGAGTACGCTAAGCGTAGCACCAGTTTTAAGAAATGTTGCCTCGTTTTGGTGCATGGCTGTCTCTTCAAGCACCCGCACCTCTATATCGGGCACACCTTCGATCTAGATCGCTACGAGTCGGTGAGATAAAAACCGATTCCAATAGGAGGTTTATTTATGTTTACAAATAAGACTTCACTAACTAGAAGCGTGGCTTTCACCGTAATTACTGCCTTGATCGTTGGTTGTGCCGGTGTAGCAACTCCAGCTGCACCTGCGGCACCTGAACAGGCCCAGCCAACGGCCCCCGCTGCCCGGGCCGAGCAACCGACAGCAGCTCCAACGGCTCCTGTCGAACAGCCACCGACAGCTCCCGCTGCACCGACCGTTGACCTACCCGGCCTGAACCCGGTGCCCGGCCGCAAGCTATACAAGGGCACTATCGTCGTATCCAATTTGGGCGCCAACCCAGACCGAGAGCGCTACAAGTCTCTGATTGAAGCGTACAAGCTGGTGCAACCCGATGTCGAAGTGATTGTCGAGGGACCGCCAGCCGGCGTGGGTTATCCGGAATGGTTAGGCACGCAGTTGGCCGCCGGTGAGCCGTCCAAAGTGCGCCCCGACATCGTATCGGGCAACTATCAGCCAACCTACGCCAACTATGTCAACCTGGACAAGTACGTGTTCGAAATCAATCCCTATACCGGGCGCGTTTGGAACGACGACGTAGACTGGAGTTTCTGGCAGGAGCGCAACGCACGCGGCGAACGCATCATGCTCCCGACTGAGGCCGTACATATCCTGTGGTTCTATAACAAGGATATCTTCGACCGAGCCGGTGTCCGGCCGCCTCAGACGTGGGATGATTTGGTTTCCGCTTGCGAGCAGATCAAAGCAGCCGTCCCTGATATCAGATGCATCGGTGCCAACTACGTGTGGAAGCTGAATCAGTGGATTTTGGAGATCTACTGGGATCAATATGCCCGTGACATCATTGATATTGTCCGCTGCAGGCCAGGCGATTTCTGCTATAACGAAGAGGTGGACGGCAAGTTCGCATTCGACCCGGAGGATGTGATGGTGGAGGGGAAGTACAACAAAAACTTCTCGCGCTACTATGCCGCCATTCGCGATGGTCAGATCCGATTCGACACGCCCGAGATGGCCGACATGGTGCGCAATTTGGCCAAGGTCTTCCCCAAGCACGCTTCGCCGACCCTCTTCGTGGATACTACGGAGTATTCACAATTCTTGCAGCAGCAGGTGGCGATGATCATTGATGGCACGTGGTCGCTAGGTGGTCTGACGCGCGACATGGCGAACCTGGCCAATCTGACGGCAGAGCGCATGAAGCAACTCGGCATCAGCGAAACGGTCAAGCTGCAACCATTCGCGTGGGGCACGTTCGAGAACCCAGCAATGACTGGCCCACTGGTACGCTTCCCTAATGTGCGCAGCATCGAATCGGCTACTGGCGTATATGCCAGCATCATTGACAAAAGCGCAGAGCAGACCGAAATGGTGCTTGACTTCCTGATGTTCTGGTTCTCCCAACCCGGCTATCAGGCCTATGTGGATGGCGATCTGAGAGATCCACTCACCCCCGGTGGCTATAGCCCGTCTGGACCGGTCATGGTGAAGGGGGTGCAGATCCCTCAGCAATATCAAGAGCTGATGGATAATGTGCAAATGATGGGCAATACGGAGAATGGCCTGTTCCTTCCACACCGCTTCCCGATCGAAAACCTCGACAAAGAGGCAATGAACCAACTGAAAGATGCATTGGAAGGCAAGATTACGCCAGAGGAGTATGCCGCCTGGTTACAGAAGGCCTGGATGGACAACTTCGACGAGATCATCAAGAAGGCCGGCTTGACCCAGGAAGACCTGGACAATCCTGCACGCGATCCTGCTGCGAACTGAGTCGTTGATTGCCGAGTCATGCTGCAAGCTATTGCAGCATGACTCGGCACAAGCGGGACTAGCGACAGATTTCGATGCTCCTGTTGTGTCGAAGTTGCTTGTGAGGGGTATAGCCGATGACAACCCGCGCTGAGCCATCGCGGCCTGCGACGGATGCCACTCCTGCCTCCCAGACTCGGACTTGGGCAATCAGCACCAACGGCAGAACCATCCTCATCGCGCTGGCGGTGCTGTTCATTCTGCTCAATCTCGCCTACTTGTCGTTTCTCCGCCCGGCCGGCAAAACGATCGAAGCGGTTCAAGCCATCCCCGGTGGACGGGTGCTTGAAGCGGTAGCGGTTGGAGGCAACCGCGTCGTGGTGCTTACGTCGGACAACCGCTTTGTGATCGTCGAAGACGGCAAGGCCATCACCGAGACGCAACTGGACAAAACTGTTACGGCGCTGGATACCACGCCCGATCTATCTAGAATCGTCGGTGGCACAAGTGAGCGCGACGTCATCATCTGGGATAACCGGGCGAGCGAACTGAGCCGCTTTCAAGTCAATGGGCGGGTGACCAGCCTCAAAGTTGCTGACGACGACACAGTCGTGATCGGCTATGGCGTGGGGCGATTCACCGGTCGCTTCAGCGTCGGCCGGTTCAACTTGCAAGGCAAACCTGCGTTCACAAAACGGGTCGGCCAAGATGTGACCGCTGTGGTCGCTGCCGGTGACCTGAGCATATATGCTAACGTCAGCGGTGATATCGGCGCGTTGGGAATGGATGGAGAGCACCTCTGGCGTAACAAGACGGTCAAACCGCTGTTGCAAATGGACGTCACCACGGATGGTCGCATTATCGGGGCTGATGAGCGTGGGATGGTGTATCTCATCGATCCGATCAGCGGCAAGACCATCTGGAATCAGAAACTGTCCGATTACCGGATGCGCATGATTGCCTATGACACGCTCTCCGACAAAATCGTCGCCGGCGACGAGGACGGCAAGCTCTTCATGCTCGACATGGCCGGCAAGCTGTTCTATCAGGCCAATGCTTCCAGTAGCCCGCTGCGCAGCTTCATCCATGCGGTTCAGGATGACTTGTTCGTAGTCAGCAGCAATGGCGAGTGGATTAAGATTGATCTGGATCTGGCGCTTGGCGCACAACGTCAACGGGCCATTAACACGGGTTGGCTGGTCGGCAACTTTGCGCTGTTGATCGGCGCCGCGATGACATTGACGTTGACCGTCCCTCGGTTGCGTGTGCCGACCTTTTACATCGCCCGTCAGATCAAACAATCCAGGACGGCCTATTTGCTCATTGCACCGTCCATGATCTTGATTTTGATCTTCGCCTATGTACCGACAGTGATGGGTCTGTACTATTCGTTTACCAACTTCAATCTCGCCGAACCCATCAAGTTCATCGGTTTTGACAACTTCGCGCGGGTTCTAACGAAAGACCCTTTCTTCTGGGTTGGCGTCGGCAACATGGTGCTGTTGTTAGTGACGGGCATCATCAAGTCGCTCACGATCCCTTTGCTGGTAGCGGAGCTGGTGTTCTGGCTTCGCTGGGCGAGAGTCAAGTATTGGATGCGCGTAGCGTTCATCGTGCCTAGCATCGTGCCCGGCGTAGTTGGCGTCCTCCTGTGGAAACAAATCTACGATCCGCAGATCGGTCTGCTGAATGAAACTCTGAAGGCGTTCGGCCTCGGCCATCTGACTCGTGCCTGGCTGGCTGATGCGAACACGGCGATCTGGGCCATCATTTTTGCTGGCTTTCCGTGGGTTAGCATCTTCGCTTTCCTGATCTATCTCGGCGGCTTGCTCAACATCAACCACGAGATCTTCGATGCAGCCGCTATTGATGGTGCCAGTGCGTGGCAGCGATTTTGGGATATTGACTTGAAGATGATCCGACCACAACTGCGGCTGATCTTGTTTTTTACCTTCCTGGGCAGCGTGCAGGAGTATGGCAGCATCTGGATCATGACACGCGGCGGTCCGGGGACGGCAACCTATGTACCTGGGCTGCAGATGTTCCTGCAAATCTCGGCCGCTGAGTTTGGCTATGCATCGGCTATCGGTTTCATCCTGGCTTTGGTCGTGCTAGCCATCACAGTGTGGCGATTCCGATTCAATCAGCAGCCAGATGCCGACTAGTGAGTGAAGAGGCATGACGAAGCGCGCCAATCTCAACAGTGTCCTGAGCACCGTCGTACTGCTGAGCATTCTGTTCTTCTCGTTCGTGCCGGTAATCATGATGGTTGCCATGTCGTTGAAGGACAGCATCCTGATCTACGGCGATTTCTGGGCACTGCCGATTCCGCCGATGTGGAGCAACTACAACCGAGCCTTGCTCGATCTGGTGGCGCCTGCAGCGCGAACGATCATCATGGCTGCAGTCTCCATTGTCGGTATCACCTTCTTTTCGTGCTTGGCTGCTTACGCCTTCGCCCGGCTCAAGTTCTTCGGCAAAGAGTTGCTATTCTACCTGGTCATCTTCATCTTCCTCGTGCCGGGTGTATTGACGCTGACGCCGAGCTTTGTGTTGGCCAACATGCTGGGATTGCGCAACTCGTTGCCTGGCCTCACCCTGTTCTACGTCGGTGGCGGTCAGGTGTTTGCTATCTTCATCCTGCGGGCTTTCTTTCAGTCTCAGCCGGAAGAGATCTTCGAATCCGCGCGCCTCGACGGTGCCAGCGAGCTGCGTTCGGTATTCGCGATCGCCGTGCCGCTGGCCCGGCCGATCCTGGTCACCTTGGCGATCATGAATTTTCTTGCCATCTACAACGACCTGATTTGGCCGTTGTTGATGTTGCCCTCGCCGGAGAACCGAACGCTGACGATTGCCTTACAGGCTTACCAGCCACCGAACGAGCGACTGCCCGGCCGCCCCGACCTGGGGGTCATCACTGCCGGCTATGTGTTCGCCTCAATCCCTATCTTGCTAGTATTCGCTTTCGGCATGAAATACTACATCGAGGGACTGACATCAGGCGCGATCAAGTCCTGAGGCGGTGCCCTCCGAGCGAGTTCCCGGCAGACTGTCGAGTTCCGCGGAGCCCCCGCGGGGTACCGACCCTGAGTGATCTCGTGCCTTGTTGAAGCTACATGTCTACATCATTTCAACCTCACGACCTGTTCGTTTCACCAACCGGTGATGATCGTTGGTCGGGCCACCTGCCCGAACCCAATGCCGACGCCACGGATGGACCGTTGGCAACGCTGGCCCGCGCCCGCGACGTTTTGCGCCAGCGCAAGCTGAGCGGCAACTTGCTCGGCCCGACGACGGTATGGATTCGCGGCGGCCGTTACCCGCTGGTGGCGCCGCTCATTTTCACGCCAGACGACTCCGCACCGGTCACCTTTGCCGCCTATCCCGGCGAGCAGCCTATCTTCAGCGGCGGACGGCGGATCGCCGATTGGCGCGTCGTCCCCCATCCCATCAACCCCTCGCTCGGCGAGGTGTGGATGGCTGAACTACCGGACGTCGCTACCGGCAAGTGGGCCTTTCGTCAACTCTTCATCAATGGCAGCCGTCGCCATCGCCCGCGTCTGCCCAAGATCACGCCGGGCACGGATGGGCGCGATGACTTTTATCGGATGGAAAGTGTGTCGAATGTACGCCTCGACCATATATCGATTGACGATCTGTTCGACGGTTACGACCGATTCATCGCTGCTCCAGACCAGTTCGCATCATGGCGCAACTTGGCCGATGTCGAGGTGGTGGTATTGCATTACTGGATCGAGGAACGCATGCCGGTTGCGTCCTACGATCCGCGGACGCGACAGGTGGTCTCCACGCGCTACAGCATGTTCGTCTTGCGCGATGACTTCTTGCCGCGTTATCCCAGATACTATGTGGACAACGTGTTCGAGGCGTTGACTGAACCGGGCGAGTGGTATCTGGATCGTCCATCTGGTCGGCTGTACTATATCCCCCTGCCCGGCGAGCACATCGAAACCATCGAAGCCTACGCACCGGTGACGGATCAGTTGCTTAGGCTGACCGGCGACCCCGACCGAGGTCGCTTCGTCGAGTTTCTACGCTTCCAAGGCTTGACCTTCGAACATGCCGACTGGCACGAGCTAGACGTACCGAATGAGGTAGACACCGGCATGCTCACTACGCACCGATACGCCGCCTCGCCACAAGCGGCCAGCCACGTCCCGGGTGCGATCACTCTGATTGGAGCGCGCTACTGCGCGATTGAAGATTGCACCGTCCGCCAAGTCGGCTATTACGGCATCGAGCTGAGCGATGGATGTCAAGGCATACGCATCGTGGGCAACGACATCGGCGACTTAGGAGCAGGTGGAGTCAAACTCAACGGCGCGGACGCAAATGGCCCGCTGGCTCGGCGCACCGGCAAAAATCGCATCACCGACAATCATATTCATGACGGGGGAAGGGTGTATCACAGTGCTGTTGGGGTGTTTGCCAAGCATACCTTTGGCAACTGCATCGCGCACAACGATATCCATGATTTCTACTATAGCGGCGTGTCGTGCGGTTGGGTATGGGGCTATCGGGAGAACGTGTCACACGACAACCTGATCGAAAAGAACCACATATACCGCTTGGGCAAGGGCTGGCTGAGCGATATGGGTGGCGTCTACACCCTCGGCGTGCAACCCGGTACGATCATTCGCGGCAACTTGATCCACGATGTAGAGAAAGCCAACTATGGGGGATGGGCGATTTATCTGGACGAAGGCAGCTCGCACATCGTGGTCGAGAATAACGTGTGTTACAGGGTCAGCAGCCAGCCTTTCAACGTCCACTACGGTCGCGAGAACATTGTACGCAATAACATCTTTGCGTTTGGTCGCGAAGGTCAGATTGCGCTAGGTCGTGCCGAGTCGCATGTGGTATTCACCTTCGAGCGCAACATCGTCGTCACCGACGGCCAGCCAATTTTCGTCGGCGGCTACTCAAACGACTTTTCAAACCTCTGTATGCTCAGCGATCTCAACTTGTTCTGGGACGCAACGGGCGCAGAGATCACGCTGAGCGGGCCGCGCCAGAGTGGACTCGCTCGCCCTGTATCGGTCAGCAACCTGACACAATGGCAAGAGATGACTGGTAACGATCTACACTCGATGGTGGATGATCCCGGCTTCGAAGATGCGGCAAACTACAACTTTACTTTAATACCCGACTCACCTGCACTGCGACTAGGGTTCCGGCCGGTTGACTTCTCAAATGTCGGACCGCGTCCAAGAGTTCAGCGGGGCTGATAATAGCCTTTAAGAAACCAGGCTTCTCTCACAGAAGCCTGGTTTCTCAGCCTTCTACGGCCTCATCTGCAGCATGCTCTCGAGATGGTGGCGGTACAGCGCGTAGGCGCGCGCGTATGCGCCCTCCGTCGTCTCATTGGGTGCGATCAACGTGGGTGACCCGAAGACGCGGTTCAGCGCCTCGGCAAAGGGCACGCCCGGCTCCAGGACCTGCGCGCACAAGGCATAGACCACGTTGCTGGCCGCGCTGTCGCCGCCATAGAGCGCGAGGGTGCGCTGACAGGTATCCGCCAAGACGCGCTGCCAGATCGTATGCCGGGCCGCCCCCCCTGATACGGCCACAATGGGCGAAGGGATGCCCAGGCGGGCGAACCTTTCCAGCATCAGCCGTGTACACAGCCCAACTCCCTCGACCACG
>Ga0308410_1002007_pt1 | contig 11751 bp, 10 predicted proteins | sample HotsprOSTMatCore_FD_203467 | JGI IMG/M metagenome (GOLD analysis project Ga0308410, IMG submission 203467) | Hot spring phototrophic mat microbial communities from Octopus Spring, Yellowstone National Park, Wyoming, United States -... | ecosystem: Environmental > Aquatic > Thermal springs > Hot... | reverse complement strand
CGTCATCCCCCTTCTCTCCCCGCGACGCGGGGAGAGAAGGGGGCAGGGGGATGAGAGGGGATTGCTCAAGAGCACGGCGGCGAAATTTATGGCTCAAGCGGATTTGCCCCCAAACTGCAATGCACACAGGGCAAGTGTGCATTGCAGTTCTGGGGCAACTTTGGCACAGGCAAACAGTAATCACTGCACCCACTCGACAAAAAAACGTGAAACGTAAAGTGAATTCACGTTTCACGTTTCATTTCTCGCGTCTGGTGCTGAACGTTACTTGATCAGTCCCAGCGTGCGTTTTGCCGAGTTCAATGTGTTCTGCATCAACATAGCAATCGTCATCGGACCGACGCCACCGGGCACCGGCGTGATCGCACCAGCCACCTCCTTGACGTTCTCAAAATCCACGTCGCCGACAAGCCGCTGTCCGCTTTTCTTCGTGGCATCGGGGATAGCATTGATGCCCACGTCAATCACAGTAGCGCCGGGTTTGATCCATTCGGCTTTGACGAATTGCGCTTTACCGATGGCGGCAACCACAATGTCGGCTTGACGCACAATCTCGGGCAAGTTTTGCGTGCGCGAATGACAAATCGTGACTGTCGCGTTGCGATGCAACAGGAGGAACGCGGCAGGCAACCCCACAATGTTCGACCGCCCCAGCACTACTGCGCGCGCGCCCTCGATTTTCGTCCCGACGGAATCAATCAGGACGATGCAACCCGCCGGCGTGCAGGGCACAAAGAGCGGCTCGCGATTCTTCATCGCAAGACGTCCCACGTTGATCGGATGAAAACCATCCACATCCTTCTCGATGGGCACAGCGCTGAGCACGGTTTCTTGATCGAGGTGCGAGGGTAAAGGCAACTGAATAAGGATACCATGCACCTTTGGATCCTGAGCATAGCCATGAATCACTCGCAGCAACTCGTCCTGAGAAATATCCGCCGGCAGATGCACACCAACGGAATGCATTCCCAACTCTTGCGTCATCTTTTGTTTAGATCCAACATACGCTTTGGAGGCGGGATTGTCACCCACCAGCACAGTCGCCAAGCCCGGTGTGACCCCGTACCTGGTCTTGAGCATCTCGGCTTCTTCGCGTACTTTCTGCTGAATCGAAGCCGCAACGGCTTTACCGTCAATCAGAGTAGCAGTCATAGCACTCCTCTTGTGTCAGTATTCAGTTTTCAGTTTTCAGTATTCAGTATTCAGTGTTCAGTGTTCAGTGTTCAGTGTTCTGGAACCCACCTACTGATTCAGCAGATACTCGTAGGCGCACAGCGCGGCTTTGGCGCCTTCGCCAATCGCCACGAGGACTTGTTCGATGAACACATTGGTCACATCCCCGGCGGCAAACAAACCCGGGCGCGACGTTTCACAACGATTGTTGACCACGATGCGGTCGTACACATCCGTTACGCCCAGTTCAGCGACACAACGCGAATTGGGAATCACGCCAACTTCGATAAACACGCCGTCCACCGGGATCGTTTGCTCACCCACCACGATGTTCTCGACGTACTCGGTGCCACCGATCTCTTTGAGGGCGTCGCGATAGATCTTCACTTTGGGATTCGCCTGCAGTCTCTTGCCAAAGGGCGAATCAATCTCACCATCTTCTGGCAAGACCAGATGCACCTGTTTGGCGATATTCGCCAACTCTGCAGCAGCGTGGAGCGCGCGCATATTGCTCCCCACAATGGCTGGCTCGCGCTCGATAAAGAGTGGCGCGTGACTGATGGCAGAGTAGGACAAGCCCTTGCCAATCAACTGACGTTCGCCGGTAACATTCAGCCGTTTGGGAAAAGCCCCGGTGGCTACAATGACCGCGCGCGCATCGAGTTTTTTATTGCTCGCCGTAAACACGGCAAAGTTTCCTCCCTCGGGTACGATATGCGTCACGCGGTCAATCTGACGCACCGAGGTCAAGTAGTCCACCTGACGCTTGAACTTTTCGACTACTTCGCTGCCGCGTATGACTTCGTGCCCTTCGTATCCTTTGATGTCCAGGCCATACGCTGTCTTACCGCCCAGGTCCTCGGTAATCAGCAGGACGTCCAGGCGTTTATTCAGTGCATAGACCGTTGCTGTTAAACCGGCCGGTCCACCACCGACAATAATCAAATCGAGCATGGTTACCTCCCTTCCTTCTGAATGCGCCTACCGACGCGGCTAATTTTTTATCCTGACCTTCCAGACGACGTGCGGACTAGATACTGAGGTATCCATCCGCGTAAATCACTTTATTCATCAAGACTTGAATCGTCTTCCAGATAGCCACTTGTTCGGGATCTTTCATATCCACATCGTCAGGAGTGACTTCTTCGCCGACAGCCGTGCGATCGTGAAGTGTCAAGACCAGTTTGTTGACTGGCGTGGATTCATCACGCTCTTCGACAATGCGGATAAATTCCATCAACTTGTGATCGAGCGGGTCCGCAATCGCCATATCCAGACCGACCGCCATCAACATCACCATATAGGTACGATTGATGAGCGGACGCATCTCGGCGGGCACCTGATTCGACACATTGGACAAGCCCGCGTTCGTCAAAATCGGCAAGCCGGATTGTTTCAGGATGCGCACCGCTTCGACGCATTGCGGCACATACTCCTGACAACCCTTGACGGTAAGGACAAGGGGATCAATAATCAAGTGTTCCAGAGGCAATCCAACTTCTTCGCAACGCGGCACCAACTTTTCGAGCGCCAGTGATACACGCGCCTCGGCGCTGACCGGGATACCTTCTTTCGCCATCGTCAGAGCAATCAGTTTCGCCCCATACTCGGCAGCGACCGGCGGCACCATCTCCAGACGTTCCGCTTCCGCAGAAGTGGAATTGACGATCGCTTTGCCGCGCGGAATCTTTTTCAAACCGGTCTTGATTGCTTCCAGATTCGTTGTGTCGAGTGACAGGGTGACGTTCGTGCCGACTGCCTCGTGAATCACATCCACCAGCCAATTCATCACTTCGGGGCCTGCTTTTTTCTGAGGACCGATGTTCAGATCGAGCGCTTGCGCGCCAGCCTGGACTTGCTTGCGCGCCAGTTCAACAAAAAATGCTCCGTCACGATTCGCCAGAGCCTCTTTGACTCGCGGCGAAACAATGTGAATGTTCTCACCGATGATGTACATTTGGTTCCTCCTTTTGGAGATTTTGACAAAAGACGAAGGACCGCTTCGCGACCAATGACGAAAGCGTCTGTCCTTCGTCATTCGTCTTTCGTCATCCTCCACAATTTTCCCAACACCTCCTCCAGCGCTGGACCTAACCTGGCGGGGTCGTCGGTTTTTTCCGGTTCATTTTGAAATACGACGAAGGGAAGGCGATGATGCCTCACCTCGATTACACCCTGAGTCTGACCGCCCGACAAGTTCTCCCAATCGTTCACCCGATAGTACGTTTCCATCTTATCGTCCGGTAGCGAATGGAACAAGATCGAATCTTCGTGCCCCACGCGCGCGCGCCGCCGATTGCGCCGCACCGATTCTTCGTACGACACATTGACGTACACGACCGCCGCGCGCTTTAGAATTTCGTCCGACAAATGCGCGAACGCTTCGGCAAAGCCGTTCGCACCGCCGCGCGCAAATTCGATGAGGATCGTGTGCGCGCAGAGAAAATCCGGATCGCGCGCCAGAATTTTTTCAAACTGGAGATTGATCTTGCCGATAAGAAAGTTCCAGACGAACGGGTCCTTAAAGTACAGGTTTTTATCGGTCAATAATCGCTCGCGTCCCAGACGCTCCCACACCAAATCGTCTTCAAAGATTTGCCAGACCCACACAAAATCGTCAATTTCAACAAACGGCGCGATGTGGAGTTGCGCGCAGCGCGCGCCGTCGGGCATTTTCTTGAGATAGTCTATAATTTCGCTCTTGCCTGCCGCCGGACGACCGATGAGGATAAGAACTGGAAAGGTGTTTGACATTCTAATCGGTTGGATTCTCCAACATCTTTTTCACACTCGGAAACTGATTGAGGTCCGTGTGCGGCAAGAAGAGCGCCGCCATAAATTGATCGTTGAAGGTGTTATCCGCCGCGAGTTCCAGATACGTCATCTTCCTGGCAATCGTGGCGATTTCTTCGCGCGCTTCACGCCGCAACAGTGCCATATACGCGCCGCGCGCGGCGGTGTTGCCCAAAAAGTGAAAACGGTCCCAGGGCAAATCGGGGAGCAAGCCGATTTGAATCGCTTTTTCGATGTTGAGGTACTGTCCAAACGAACCACCAATCAACATCTGCTCCACATCTTTCAACGTCATTCCGACGCTCTGCGCGAGCACGACGTATCCTGCGTAGATGGCGGCTTTGGCACGCAGGAGATTGTCAATATCGGGTTTGGTGATGACAATGTCTTCGCCGGTCTCGGTTTCGCTTGCCCAGGCAATCACGTACTCGGGACCGTGTTCACCTTGCCGCACGCGCGGTGTGGGCAAGGTGAGGTTGATATTGCCGGCTTTGTCGGTGACGCCGGTGATGAACATTTCGGCGAGCAAACTGATCAAGCCCGAACCACACAGGCCGCGCGGTTTGCCGCCCCCGATGACGCGATAGGTCGGCTCGTACGTCTGGCTGTGGATGTACACTTCTTCGATTGCGCCGGTCGTCGCGCGCATACCGTGATACACCCCCGCGCCTTCGAACGCAGGACCGGCACTGCACGCGCAACTCACCAGCCACTCGCGCGTCCCCAGCACCATTTCGCCGTTCGTGCCAATGTCGAGAAAGAGCGTCACCTTGTCCGTGTCGTGCGTACCCGACGAGAGGACACCGGCGGTAATGTCCGCGCCCATAAAACTCGCGACGCCCGGCAGACAATCCACTGTCGCCTGAGGATGAATGTTCAAATTCAACTCGTTCGCCAGCACCGTCGGGGGATGATTGACGGTGGTGATGTAGGGCGTCAGACGAATTTGTTCGGGTGGCAAGCCCAGCAAGATGTGAATCATCGTGCTGTTGCCGACAATCGTCATCTTGTAAATATCGCTCGGTTTGATCTTGCGACGAATCGTCGCGCGCTCGACGAGTTTGTTGATGGTTTGCGCGACGAGCGACTGCAACTCGACCAGGCCGTTGCCTCTGGAGGCATAGACGATGCGCGAGATGACATCCTCACCGCGCTTGATTTGCGCGTTGTAGTCCGCCGCTATCTCGACCACTTCGCCGGTGTACAGGTCCACCAGATAGACGGTCACCGTCGTCGTGCCGATGTCCACTGCCGCGCCGTAGAGCGAGAGCGTTTGATCGCCGGGCAAAACATCCACAATGCGCGGATGCGCGCCTCCGCGATCGAGCACAACGGTCACGCGCCAATCGGCATCGCGCAAGGTGTGCGCCAGCGTACGCAACACCGAGAGGGGCGCGTACAGCCCGCGAATGTCGCAGCATCTGGACAACTCACGTTCCAGTCGCGACAAATCATCGGTGTTGTCTGCCAGCGAAGGGGGGTCAACTTGGAGAAAGTACTTGACGACCGTTTGATGGACGCGCCAATCGTACTCGAATGGCACACTGATTTTGGCGGCGGTCTTTTCCGTCGTGAGGTGTCGCGTGATTTCTTCTTGCGGTGGCACCAAAACTTCCACATCGCCTTCAACGACGGTCTGGCACGCGAGCGCGTAACCGGCTTGAAGGTCCGCCGCGCTGAGGCGAATCGTTGAACGCCGGCGCACGTGACCATTTTGCACAACGACCGCGCAACGTCCACAGCGTCCCTGACCACCGCAAGGAACGTTGATGTCAATGCCAGCAAGACGCGCCGCCTCGATAATCAGCGCGCCATGCGCAATCTCCACTGTCTTATCGAAGGGCTGGAAACGGATGTGATGCGTAACGATAGCAGAACCTCACCAGAGGAAGGACGAAAGACAAAGGACGAAAGTCTGTGTCATTCGTCCTTCGTCTTTTGTCTTACGGCTTGACTTTGAGGTACGCCGGAATGTCCACCGCTTCGCGCGGTCCGACATCCACTTGCCAACCCGGCAACGCTTCTTCGACTTCGCCGAGCAACACCGAGACTGCCCCCGGCAATACCACACGCTTGCGGCTCAATTTGGATTCGACGTTCGCCGTCTTGACCGCTTTGGCGATGCGATCGGCATCGAACTTGCCTGCCGCCCACGCGGTCAACACACTCATCCCTTCGGCATCCGCCACGAGTAACCATGCCGGCAAGCCCGCGCCTTCCACTTCGTTCGACACGGCAAAGTACGTAATCGAAAAGTTGGTCGTGACAAGCACCGGCGATTCGGGCTTGGGCGAGTTGATTTCGTACAAGCCCGGCTGCACCTGAATCGGTTTCTGGGGATCGGTGTAGATGTTCTGACGCAAAACGAGGAGCGCGTACGCACTCGCCGGCGTAAAGTGATCGAGCACGATAAAGCCGGCGTACTTGCCGATGTGCTGCGCGGCAAGGACGGGTTCTTCTTCAGGCGATTGAACCCCTTCGCCGGGGAAAGTGATGATGGGATAGCCCAGCGGGCGAAAGTTCTTTTTGATGGCGAGCCGACGAATCTGCGTTGCCAGCGTCAGCGTGCCAAGAAAATCGCGCGCGCCAGGATCCAGCACGAGATCTTCCACGCCCGTCGCCTTGATTTGCTCTGTCAGATTGGCGAGTGCTTCCAGCCCGTTGGCTTTGACCGCAAGAGGGGTCTTGAATTTTTTAGCCAGTTCTGCCATCACCTGCCAGTTCGAGGCATCAGCCGCGTAGAGGAGCGGCACGGCGCCGTTTGCTTTTGCCATTGCCGCTTCGAACGCGGCAGGGTCCTGGGCAATCAGGATGAGTGGAAAATCGGTGGCGCCGCGCACCGTCTCCACCGCCGCCGCGAATTTGCCGGCATCCCCCGAAGCGTTTTCGATTGCCACGCCACTGAGGCGCAGTTTGATACCGACGTAATCCACGTTGAACGCGTTCAGTTCCTTCACGTAGGCTTCGAGATTGGCATGCGTGTCTTTGACGCGCACAAAGATCGGCGCGGGATTGTAGAAGGTTTTTTCGTGACGGAACAAAACTGTTTCGTTACCCGCCACGGCTTTGCGGTCACCGGTCGCAATCGTGATAAGGCGAATCGGTGGCTGTGCGGCGGCTTCGAGTTGGCGTTTGGATTCTTCGCTGACGTAAGGACACGCTTTTAATTCTGCCTGCTTTGCCGCGAGTTTCATCGCAAAGGCAAGACACGTGGGAAAACCGCATTCCTTGCAGTTGGTCTGGGGAAGGAGTTTATAAATCTGCAAGCCGGTGAGTGCCATTTATGTCCTCCTAAACAATGACAAATGTTCAATGAGCCAATGTGCCAATGAACCAATGAGCCAAACCATTTGTTCATTCGTCATTGGTCATTCGTCATTGGTCATTGGTCATTCGTCATTCTCAAATGCCTTTTTTTTCGAGTTTCAGCAACTCGGCTTCGAGCAGTTGCGCGTGGACTTGCTCTTCTTGCATAAACCGCTCAAAGATTTTCTTGAGTTCGGGTTCTTCAGCCAGATCGCGCGCCATCGCGTATTTTTTCATCGCGCTGTGTTCGTCAGCGATCATAATCTTGAAGAACGTTTCCCAACTGGTTTTGGCGTCCATCTATTCCTCCTGCAGTGAGACAGTGGGGCAGTGGGACAGTGCACGAGTGACTGAACCCGGCTCTGCTGTCCGACGATCACACTGTTACACTGCTTTGACTTGTTTAACTTTTGGAAAGAGATCGCGAATCGTGCTCTCAACGACGCGGTGGAGTGTCCAGGGCATCAAAGGACATCCTTCACACGCGCCGCCCAGATGCACTACGACAGTTTCACCATCAAAAGACACTAGTTCCACTTTGCCGTTGTGATAAATTTCGGCATAGTGGCTGATGGTTTGAACGGTCTCGACCATACGTTCGTATTCATTCGGAGTTGCCATTTTTCGTCCCTTGCCTAGAACACATTCGCCGTTCGGACTGCGTCCTCCGTCAGCGCGCCATTAGCGCGGTAATCATCGTGCGCACGCGCTTGACCGCTTCGGGATGACGCATCACGACGATGTTAGCACCGGTCTCGATGAGCGCGGCGGCGGTGATTGTCTCCCAATGAATGGCGCGCTCTTTCCAATCGCCCCACATCGCGGGCACATCGGTGCCGACTTTGGCTTCTTTGACGCGCCACGCTTCTTCGCCGGGCGTGACGAGCATCGGTTGTTGGGTCATACTATCGCCTTGCAGCGCGGCGAGACGCAAGCGCTCCATCACCGAATAGCCGTACTCGATGCCATAGCCGAGCGCGCCGGTGGTCGGGTCCATAATGATGCGTTCAAGCGGCATACCCATATCGTGAATCAGGATGACGAGTTGTTTGGCCAGATTCACGTCCATCGGTGTCCGTGAATTGACCAGATGATCGTTCGCCATTGCTGCCGCGACGATGGTGCGATAATTCTTGTCTTCGCAAATTCCCAGCACGATCCGTTCGCCTTTGGCTTCTTCCGCCACCGCGACGAGCAATTCGTTGTCCAACTCGGCTTGACCGGGTCCAAAGACCATCAAAGGCAAGCCGGTGGCGTTCAGCACAGCGCGCACCACTTGTCTGGCGTGTGCCGCGGTGTTGGGTACGCCGCCATCCAGCGTGGCGTTGAGTTTGAGCAAAATCAAATCCGCGCCAGCGGCTTCGGCGGCTTGTGCCCATTTCACTGGATCATCGGCGACGTCTTTCCACGCCTCCAACAACACCGGCGACCAATCGCTCGGCTTGCGATCTTGAATTTCGATGGCGATGGCCGGGGGATGGGGAATCGTGCCCTCAAAATGCATAAAGGGCATTGCACTTTCGCCACCAATGGTGACTGTTTTTGTACGCGTTCCCCCCTGTTCCTTCGTGGCGCCGATGACGATCTCACGTACTTTACCACTGTGTTTTTCTTTGGGGATTTCGACTGTGACTGGCATTACCCCTCCATTGACAACAATTTTCGATTACCGATTTTCGATTGGCGCTGACTCTGCCTCGTTGAGAGCACAATCTTAAAGCGCCAATCGAAAATCGAGAATTCAGTCAGGTTGATCAAATGCGACAAGTAAAAACAAAAACACGCCCACGCCCATCAATGCAAGGACGCCCTCCTGTGGCAATGCAGTGAGGTAACGCAGCAAAAGCGCGGCGAAGAGGAGGATGAGAGACGCGCCCAACAGCAAGTTGGTGACGCGTGGGCTGAAATGCTTTTCGGGTGATTGAGTCATCTTTCCAGAAACATCGCGACGCGCAGGAATTTCGCGCTGCGGGCAGATTGACTATCCACCACGTTAGGTGGCACGGCGGGTCATTTTTTCTGCGCCGCTGGTTTACCCGGCGGCATTTCCGTTTTTTCGGGTGGCAGTCCCGCCATCTCGCGCACGATGGCGCGCATCGTAATGACCGCACTGGGGCGCGAGGGACCGGGATGCTCGTGCATAACGAACACCTGGTGCACCTTTTCGTCAATCATCATATGCGCGGCGGCCAGCACATCCACATCGGGAGTGATGCTGAGGATGCGCTCGGTCATCACATCTTTTGCCACCAGGCTTTGCCAATGGCGCGGAAACGCTTTGACCAGATCGGTTTGCGAGACGACACCACACGCGCCATACTCGTCCATCACGATCACGGCGTCGGTGGCTTCGCGTATCATCACATTGGCAATTTCATCGAGGCGTGTCTCTGGGGTACAGGTCGGCACGCCAATTTTCATCAAGTCACGGACGAGTTTGGACATCGCGATACCACGTCAACCAATAACCGCCGACGGCAGACAGCCGACCGCGCACAAGTGACACGCGGCGGTCGTCTGTCTGCGGTCGTCCGTCACATCAACGGATCCATCGTCAACGCGGGATGCCCTTTCTCTTCGAGGAACTTGAGTAGATCGGGCACATCGGTACAGATCGTTTCGTCGGCGATCTTGTCCAGCAGGTCAGGATCGCCGGCGTACTCGGCGGCTTTTTTGAGTTCTTCCGCCATCGTTTGTTTCAGAATCGAGGACATCCACACGACGCGCTTGAACCCGCCATCGGCGTACAGGAATTTTTTGGAGGTGAGATAGAACTTGCCCACGCCCATAATCCCTGGCGTTTGCAAGCCACCGCCCGCCATACCTGCCAGCGTGCTAAAGGTCATTCCGGCGGGTGACATCGAGGTATCTTCGCGCGACAAGACCATCACCCCATTCGCTTCGGGAATCACCATCACGATACACTCGAAGCAACCGCACGCGGTCATCGGGTTTTCCATAATCGAGTACATCGAGACCGTCTCGACGTGTTGATGCGACGCTTGTTGCACGAACTCGATGGGACCTTTCCAATAGCCCTTGACCGGGTCAATGACGGGACCTTTGGGAATCGGCTGGTTGGGACCGGTGGGATTGATCTGGAAACTGGCTTTGCAGTCCAGCCACGAATACGCCCCACACAGACCGACGCGTTCGGGCGAGATGACACACACGTGATTGGGCGCGAACGACTGGCACAAGGTGCACGAGTAGAATTCCTCCACATCTTCGTCCACCATATTGGCCAGACGCAGGTTGCGCTTGTTGTAGGCTTCGCGTGCCACCTGGAGCATCGAGTTGACGGAGGCAGGATCGGTGTAAATGGTGACCTGCACCTTGTCCACGATGGCGCCAAAGTCGGCGTGAAAGCGCGCGTGCAGGATTTTGCCCAAATCGGCAAGCCGAAAGCCCTTGTCGTAAGCGGCTTTGCTGATGCGAATCCAGGTAATATCGCGTTGACCGACGTGTTGCACCCCGGACGCGCCGTTGATAAAGTGGTGAATCTGGCGTTCGAGCACGGGTTCAAAGTCTTCTTGCATCTTGCGTCCCGCTACTTTGACGACGATGCCCATATCCATCGCGCCGCCTTCGGGTACGCTGTCCAGATCGGGACCCTTGAGTTCGATCTTACCGTCCTCGACCTTTTCCATCGGCAACATATACAGGTACTCGAACGCGCGCGAGCGTTTGCCGCCGGATTCAAAGCGCAAATCGGCTTTGCGCACTACTTCGCCTTCGAACGCCGAGCCGTAGGGAACGGGGATGGGCACTTCGGTCATCTTGATCTTGACGCCGCGCACTTCGATACATCGCTGCACCAGCCGCTCGACGCGTTCCATATCGTCCTTGCCGGGAATTTCGTCAAAGGGCATTGAAATGACATGCTCGTACTGCGTGACGCCGGTCGGATGAATTTCGGGGATGATGGTATCGGCGATGACGGGAAAGCCATAAGAAATGGCACCCGCCGCCGCGGCGTATTTCAAATCGTCCACCTCGCCCAGCGCAAGAACGAACGCGAACACGCGCGCGCGATTGTATAGCAAAATCTCGCGCGCCTGCCCACCCTTCAGCCCACCAAAGGTGAGCGCGGAACGCGTGGCGAAACCAATGGCATAGATCGCCGAGCGCGTATCGGTGCCAAAGGGAACGATGTAGGTATCGTACCCCATCTCGACGCCTTCTTCTTGCAACTGGTGAATGATCGAACGACCGTTCACATTCCCGGCAAGAAAGATGAGGATGTTGCGGCGCTGCAGTTCGCGAATGAGTTTGACCGCGACCGCGTTCGATTTGGCACATCCGACGATCGCGGCAAAGCCGGGCATACGCCCATCCACCAGTTGAATACCCCAGGAGCGCAGTTGAATATCGTCAATGGGGCCATTCAAATAACCGCTGCTGTTACCACTGTCGCTCTTTTGCGCCAGTTGAAAGCCGGGAAACTTTTCGGGTTGATCGCCGTAGAGAAAGCGCAAT
>Ga0308410_1002005_pt1 | contig 11760 bp, 5 predicted proteins | sample HotsprOSTMatCore_FD_203467 | JGI IMG/M metagenome (GOLD analysis project Ga0308410, IMG submission 203467) | Hot spring phototrophic mat microbial communities from Octopus Spring, Yellowstone National Park, Wyoming, United States -... | ecosystem: Environmental > Aquatic > Thermal springs > Hot... | reverse complement strand
GCTGAGCCTCATGGTCATGCAGCGTCGCCTGGCCAGCAGCCTCTACGCGATCACGCGCACCCTCGAGAACCGCCTGCGGGCGCTCAACGAGGTTCTCGCCATCCTCCGAGACCCCGGCCGATCCGAGGCGGAGAAGAAGCGACTGTTGCGCGGAACGGCCGACCCTAGCGATCCGCGCGATATCACGGAATACGAGGACTTGACCGAGGAGGAACGCGAGCGGGTCGACCAGCGCATCTTCCGTCAGGTGCTCACCGACGATCCGGACAAGGTCGAGGAGGAGCGGGACGAGGTCGAACGGCTCTTCCGGCTGGCCGAGAGCCTCAGGCACCACAAGGAAGCGAAGTTCGCTGAACTTCTCGCCGTCCTCGATTCCTCCGACGTGATCCGTGCGGAGGACGAGAAGCTCCTGATCTTCACCGAACACCGCGACACGCTCGAGAGCCTTGCCAAGCGTCTCGAGGAGAAGGGGTACACGGTCGCCACGATCCATGGCGGGATGGACGTGGACTCCCGCAAGCAGGCCCAGCAACAGTTCAGGACGCGCGCCAAGATCATGGTCGCTACCGATGCCGCGGGCGAAGGCATCAACCTTCAGTTCTGCCGTTACCTCATCAACTGGGACATCCCGTGGAATCCGAACCGGCTCGAACAGCGCATGGGACGCATCCATCGGTACGGCCAGGCGGGTGACGTGTGGGTGTATAATCTCGTAGCGCGGAACACCCGCGAAGGCGCTGTGCTCGTAAAGGTTCTGGAAAAGCTGGACGTGATGCGCGAGCAGATGGGGTCCGACCGGGTCTACGACGTGATCGACGCGTGGCTGGAAGATGTGCCCCTGGTTCGGCTCATCGAGAACGCCATTGATTCTGAGGACGAGGCAGCGAGTTCCAGAGAAACCGAAGCAGCCCTGAGTTCGGCATCCGCAGAGAGGGTCAAGCGGCTCATGGCCCTCCAGAAGAAGACATCCCTCGCTTCAAGGCTCGACTTGCGCGGGGCCCGCGAGCTGCGCGACGCATCGGACGAACGTCGGCTCCAGCCGCTCTTCATCCAGCGGTTCTTCGAGCGCGCGTGGACGGCTTGCGGCGGCACGGTCCGCAGGACAGGAAACAGTAGCGATAGAACAGCCCATGCCTCAGATCTTCGATAACATCGAGAAGCATCTTCTGTCCGCCCTCACCGAGGCGATGGGGCTTTCGGAACGAGCGGACTTCTGCGTCGGCTACTTCAACCTACGCGGATGGAAGCACATATCCCATCTCGTAGAAAAATGGACGGGCGGTGAGGGCCACTGCTGTAGGCTCTTGGTGGGTATGCAGCAGATGCCGCAGGACCAACTTAAGCTGGCCTTGAGTCCCTGCAATACCGGGCAAGAAATAGATCAAGCCACTGCCGTCGTTCTGAAACGCAAACTAGCTCGGGAGTTTCGCGACCAGTTGACTTCGGGTATCCCAACGAACGAGGACGAGGCAGGGCTGCGGCAACTGGTTTCTCAAATTGCCGCCAAGAAGGTGGTGGTCAAGTTGTTCCTGCGCCATCCGCTTCACGCTAAGCTTTACTTACTCTTTCGCCAAGACCCTCTCAACCCAAAGATCGGTTACCTTGGCAGCAGCAACCTGACGCTGGCGGGGCTTTGTAAGCAAGGAGAGCTCAATGTCGACGTGCTCGACCACGACGCCTGCGACAAGCTGGCCAAATGGTTCGAAGATCGTTGGAACGACCGATTTTGTATCGATATCTCGAAAGAGCTGATTGAAATAATTAATCAAAGCTGGGCACGACCTGAACCCATCCCACCTTACTATATCTACCTCAAGATGGCTTACCATCTCTCACAGGAGGCGCGCGCGGGTCTGACGGAGTTTCGCATACCGAGCGACTTCGGAAACAAGCTCCTTGACTTTCAAAAGGCAGCTGTCAAGATCGCTGCGCATCATCTGAATAAGCGAGGTGGCGTCATCATCGGCGATGTGGTGGGGCTGGGGAAAACGCTTATGGCCACTGCCTTAGCCCGCATTTTCGAGGACGACTACGGCGTCGAGACGCTGATCATCTGCCCCAAGAACTTGGTGTCAATGTGGGAGGATTACCGCCAGCAGTATCGTCTGCGGGCAAAGGTGCTGCCCATCACCCAGGTGCAGCACGAACTGCCCAATCTGCGCCGCTTTCGTTTGGTCATTATTGACGAGAGTCATAACTTGCGAAATCGCGAAGGGAAACGCTACCGCGCAATTGCAGAATATATCGCTTCGAACGACAGCCGCGTCATCCTTCTATCGGCCACGCCGTACAACAAAACCTATCTTGACCTCTCGAACCAGCTCCGGCTGTTCGTTGACGAGACGACGGACATCGGCATTCGGCCGGAGAGGCTTCTTCGGGAGATCGGGGAAACGGAATTCATCCGCCGCCACCAGTGCCCGGTGCGTTCGCTGGCAGCCTTCGAGAAGAGCGAGTACGCCGACGACTGGCGCGACCTCATGCGCTTGTACTTGGTCCGCCGAACTCGCAGCTTCATCCAAGAGAACTACGCCAAGCTCGATCCTGCCCAGAACCGGAAGTATCTCGAATTTGAGGACGGCACACGTTCTTACTTCCCCGTGCGCGTGCCCAAGACGCTCAAGTTCGCCATTGACGAAAAAGACCCGAACGATCAGTATGCGCGCTTGTTTGCCGACGACGTCGTCCGGCGGGTGAACGATCTGACCTTGCCTCGCTACGGGCTGGGGAATTATCTCAAGCCGTCGCCGCACAAGCCGCCGACGACTGAAGAAGCAAAGGTACTGGCCGATCTCTCTCGTGCTGGGACGCGCCTCAAGGGCTTCTGCCGTACAAACCTGTTCAAGCGTCTGGAGAGCAGCGGACACTCATTCCTCGTTTCTGTAGAGCGCCACATCCTCCGCAACTATGTCTACTTATACGCGTTCGAAAATAGCCTCCCGCTCCCTATTGGCACCCAGGATGTAGGGCTACTTGACCCCTGGGCGAACGACCAAGACAGTGAGCTTTGGGAGGCTGCTACTGAAGACAACGTGGAGGCAGTCGAGGATTTGGGCAAGCCGACCCGTGGCCCTGTGACAGAGGATGAGGTGCGTAGCCGGGCCGCCGAGGTCTACGAAGGCTATGCTTCCCAATTCCGGCACCGCTTCAAATGGCTGAGGCCAGAGCTCTTCGATGCTTCTCTTGTCGAGGATCTGCATAAGGATTCGGAGAGCTTGATGAATGTGCTCCAACACGCCGGTTCGTGGGACCCCAACTACGACGCAAAGCTCCAGGAGCTTATCCAGTTGCTGACGAAGCAGCATCCAAACGAAAAGATTCTGGTCTTCTCGCAGTTTGCCGATACGATCGGGTATCTGGAGAAGCAGTTGAAGGCGCGTGGTCTGACAGCCATCGCCGCCGTGACGGGCGCGACCGAGAACCCAACGGCTATTGCGTATCGCTTCAGTCCCGTCAGCAACGGCAAGCGCGACCGCATCGACCCGAAGGACGAACTCCGCGTCGTGTTGACGACGGACGTCCTGAGCGAAGGACAGAACCTCCAGGACTGCGCTATCATCGTCAATTACGACCTGCCCTGGGCCATCATCCGCCTCATCCAGCGGGCCGGGCGCGTAGATCGCATCGGCCAACGCTCAGATTCGATCCTATGCTACTCGTTCCTTCCCGCCGACGGCGTGGAACGCATCATTCGCCTGCGCACGCGAGTGCGGCAGCGGCTTCGTGAGAACGCGGAGGTGGTCGGCGCGGATGAGGCGTTCTTTGAGGGGGAGCACAACGACCAAACACTCCGTGACCTTTACACCGAGAAGGCAGGTATCTTGGACGGCGAGGAAGACACGGAGGTTGACTTGGCTTCCTACGCCTACCAGATATGGAAGAACGCCATCGACAGGAACCCGGAACTCGAGAAGATCATTCCGTCCTTGCCTAACGTGGTCTACTCCACGAAGCCGCACCAACCAGCCTCCGACAGGCCCGAAGGCGCGCTCGTCTTTCTTCGCACCGCCGAGGGGAACGACGCCCTAGCCTGGATTGACACGAACGGGAACAGCGTCACGGAATCCCAGTTCGCTATCCTCAAAGCCGCCGAGTGCGCGCCGGACACCCCGGCCCTGCCGCGCGCTGAGAATCACCACGAGCTTGTTGCTAAGGGAATCCAGCTCATCGTCGAGACTGAGAAATCAGTCGGAGGGCAGTTGGGTCGCCCATCCGGCGCACGCTTCCGCACCTACGAACGGCTCAAGAAGTACGCTGAGCAGATCAAGGGAACGCTTTTTGAATCGGCTGAGCTGCTGAAGGCCATCGAAGACATCTATAGGTATCCTTTGCTCCAGTCAGCAACGGATACGCTCAACCGCCAGCTCAAAAGCGGCATCTCGGATCAGGATTTGGCGTCCCTCGTCATCGCTTTGCGCCAGGACGGCCGCCTATGCCGTGTGGAGGAGGATGGTGAGACAGGCGAACCCCAGGTGATTTGCTCGCTCGGACTGCGCAAGAAGGAATCTTGAGTATGAAATTCGATGTCGCTGCCGTCAGGAAATGCCTCAAGTCCTTCGACTTCAAGACGCTTTTCCGGGAGCATCTGGGTTGGGACAACCATAACCAACGGCTTGAAGTTCCTGTTGGCAACAAGACCTATGAGCTGACCGCCATCGCCCAGAAGCGTGGCTTCGTAGCGTTTACTTGCCCCACGATCCCCGATCGTGCTACTCGGTTGAAGATTGACCACCAGGTCACGAAGTCCGTCCGTGAGCATTTTGTCATCTACACAGACCGGACCGCCGGCGAGCAAGTCTGGCATTGGGTCCGACGCGAGCCGGGCAAGCCGCTGGCCAGCCGCGATCATCGGTTTCACACCAGCCAATCCGGCGATCCCCTCATCCAACGGCTTGATCAGATTGCTGTAAGCCTCGATGAAGAGGAAAAGATCACCGTCGTGGATGTAGCTGGCCGGGCCAGGGCCGCATTCGACGTGGACAGGGTCACCAAGCGGTTCTACGACCGGTTCAAAACTGAGCACGCGGCTTTCCTCAAACTCATAAAGGGAATCGAGGCGGACGCGGACCTTCAATGGTACACATCTCTCATGCTCAACCGCCTGATGTTCGTGTATTTCATCCAGAAAAAAGGCTTCCTGGACGGCGACACCGACTACCTCCGCAACCGCCTAAGGAAAGTCCAAGAGATCAGGGGCAAGGACAAGTTCCACTCCTTCTATCGCTATTTCCTACTCCGGCTCTTTCACGAAGGACTTGGTAAAGCCCCTGATGAACGTGGCCTTGATCCCATCTTTGAAAAGCTGCTGGGCAAGGTACCGTTCCTTGACGGCGGATTCTTTGAAGTTCACGAACTGGAGCAGCGCTGGCCCGACATTGACATTCCAGATGAGGCGTTCGAGAAACTCTTCGACTTCTTCGACCAGTACGCCTGGCACCTTGACGAGCGCCCCCTGCGCGCCGACAACGAGATCAATCCCGACGTGGTCGGCTACATCTTCGAGAAGTATGTGAACCAAAAACAGATGGGGGCCTACTACACCAAGGAGGACATCACCGAGTACATCGCTAAAAACACCGTCATCCCCTTCTTGTTCGACGCCGCCAAAAAGAAGTGCGCCATCGCCTTCAAGCCCGATTCGGCCCTGTGGCGCCTGCTGCGCGAGGACCCGGATCGCTACATCTACCCTGCCGTGCGGCACGGGGTGGTGCGCGCAGACGGCTCCATCGTGCCGGAATCCGAACTGCCCGACTTTGTCCAAAAAGGTATGCACGACCCCAAGGCGCGCATGTTTGACAAGCGCTACAACCTCCAACAAGCGCCGGCAGGCGATCCGATCCGTCTGGTCACCGAGACCTGGCGCGAGTATGTCTATCGCCGCAACCGCTGTTTAGAAATCCGCGAGAAACTCCAGCGTGGTGAGGTGCACGAGGTCAACGACCTTATCACTTTGAATCTGGACATCTGGCAGTTCGCGCGCGACGCGATCATCAACTGCGAGGGGCCGGAACTCCTGCGCGCCTTCTGGCACGCCATCGAAAATCTCAGCGTCCTTGACCCCACCTGCGGCTCCGGCGCCTTTCTTTTCGCCGCCCTGCGGATTCTGGAGACCCTCTACAGCGACTGCCTGGAGCGGATGGAGCGGTTCGTCGAGGAACTGGAGGGCAAGCCCCATCACCCGGAGCAGTTTAGCGATTTCAAAAGGATACTGATCCAAATTGCCAAGCACCCCAACGAGCGCTACTTCATTCTCAAGTCCATCATCATCAACAACCTCTACGGCGTGGACATCATGGAAGAAGCGGTCGAGATCTGCAAACTGCGCCTGTTCCTGAAGCTGGTGGCGCAGGTCGAGACCGTCGAGCAAATCGAGCCACTGCCGGACATTGATTTCAACATCCGCGCCGGGAACACCCTGGTAGGCTTTGCCACCCTCGACGACGTTCGCAAGGCGGTCGAGAACCTACCTGGGCGCGACATGGGCCTCGTGTTTGAGAAGGAGGAAAAATTATTCCGCAAAATAGAGGAAGAAGCCGAGATCGTTGAGCGCGCGTATAACCAATTCCGAGCCCAGCAGACCGAATACGGCGGCCGGGTCACGCACCAGGACAAAGAGAACTTGCGCGAACGGTTGCGCAAGCTGACGGATCAGCTTGACCGCTTTCTGGCCTCCGACTACGGCATCAACCTGGATAAGCCGGAAGAGTTCAATAAGTGGAGAGCCAGCCATCAGCCACTCCACTGGTTCGCGGAGTTCTACGGTATCATGCGCACCGGCGGATTCGACGTCATCATCGGAAATCCGCCGTATGTGGAGCTTTCCGATGTCGCCGGACAGTATTCTATTCGCGGGCTTTCCCTGTTGGAGACTGGTAACCTTTATGCCGTTTGCGTCGAACGCTTCAATCAGCTACTGCAATCCAAAGCGCGGATCGGGGTCATTGTGCCGATAAGCTCCATCTCAACGCCACGAATGCTGCCTCTCATGCAGTTATTGGCTCGTAAACTTGGCCCGCTTTACCTTAGCAATTTCGCCGTCAGGCCTGGCAAGTTGTTTGTTGGTGTGGACATGAACCTCACAATCATCGTCGGACAGCAGAAGACTCCCAGCGAGCAGGCACGGATATTTTCTACCCGCTACCTTCGGTGGGGCGAACAAAGCCGAAATACGCTGTTCGACACTATTTGCTATTGCAACAGTGCATTGATGAGCGACAGCAGTGCCATCGCTAAAACTGGAGACATGACAGCCACTATACTGCTTGAAAGCGTTGGCAAGCACCCCATGATGGCTCGGCTACGTAACACATTGAGCGGAGGGGAAAAGGTCTATTACCACAGTGGCGGGCGGTATTGGCGGAAGTGTATCCGCGAAAGATTGTCGAACGAATACAAAGAACTTGTGATCCGGCGGGGCTGCGGCGACGCAGTGATCAGTTTACTTTCCTCATCACTGTACTATTGGTTCTGGATCACGCTTTCAGATTGTTACCACGTTACCAAGCGGGATATCGATGTATTACCAGTCCCTGATTATGTTTTGTCTGACCCAAGTATCCGGAAATTGACTGACAAGTTGATGAGAGATTTGTGGGAGCACGCTGAGAGGAGGAAGCGCAATCGGGCCGATGGAACACAGCGTGAGGAGGTCAATTTCCGTGTTGGCAAATCGAAGCCGATTCTGGACGAGATCGACCGCGTCCTGGCGAAGCACTACGGATTCACGGACGAGGAGCTCGATTTCATCATCAACTACGACATCAAGTACCGCATAAGCGGAGACGCTGCGGAGGATGAGGAATGAAAGGTCTTCCGAAAGCTGTGAAATCAGCCCTCGAGAAGGCGAGGGACTCTGCTTTGCTCGCCGTGGAGGTTTATAACAAGCCGGCTGTTGCTTTTAAGTCAGGGGCGTATATCACTCTCATGATTATCGCCTGGACCGCGCTTTTCCATGCCATCTTTTTTCGCCGGGGTGTCAAGCCATACTACCGCAGGGATGAGAACAAGCCTAAGAGCCGCTATGTGAAGGTCGATGGCGATTATAAGCACTGGGAACTGCGTGAGTGTCTCAAGCGATACTATGGGCAGGATACCGGTAACCCGGTTCGCAGGAATCTGGAGTTCTTTATTGTTCTCCGTAACAAGATTGAGCACCGATCGATGCCCGAGATAGACCCCAATATTTTCGGCGAGTGTCAGGCAATGTTACTGAACTTCGATGAGATGTTGGAAAAAGAATTCGGTGCCAGGTATTGCTTACGCCAATCACTGTCATTCGCACTACAGATGTTCCCTTCTCCGAAGAATCTCGCGGAGGCAATTAAGCGTAACCGAAACGCCCAAGAACTCGTTCAATTTGTTGAGCAGTATCGCTCAACACTTTCCGCTGAAGTTCTGCAGAGCGGTCAATTCAGTTTCAAAGCCTTCCTGATCCAGGTGGCGAACCACGAAAGCAAAGATGCCCTACCGATTCAATTCATACATTGGGATCAGCTAACAGAAGATCAGAAAAAGCAGCTACAAGCGTTTGCCGTAATGGTCAAGCATAAACACGTTCCTGTCGCAAACTTGAATACCCTAAGCCCCAGCGAGGTGGTTAAGCGAGTACGGGATGGGTTGGCCAAGCTTGGCAAAGCGCACGAGAAGCTCAACCTAACATGGCATACGCGATGTTGGCAGCACTACCGGGTCCGCCCATCGAAAGATAGCATGAACCCAGAACAAACTGATACAAAATACTGCATTTACGACGCACGTCACAAAGACTACGGTTACACAGAAGAATGGGTCAAATTTCTCATAGAGGAATTCAAGGACGATAGTAAATACGAGGCGATCTTTGGTAAAAGGCGGGGTGAGCACCAGTGAAAGGTAGTTCATTCAAAGTTGAAAAGTTAATTTGGCCAAGCGATCGCCTACCGAGTCTTGGGGGCAGGAGAAATGATGGCTTGTTTATCCTCGGCAACGTTGAGCTGCTTCAGCACGATTTGCTCGCACTTTTTTGCTCCATTAAGTGTCCGGGCAACGTTATCATCAGGACCTTCGATCTGGTCAGAGCGATGCGCGAGGTGGGCATTCCTATCATTGGCGGGTTCCACACTCCGATGGAGCGAGAGTGTCTGGACATCCTCTTGCGCGGCAGTCAGCCCATCGTGATCTGCCCCGCTCGTGGACTGGAAAGGCTGCGGCCACCCCGAAAGGTCCGAGATGGGATTGAGACAGGCCGTATTTTGCTGGTCTCCCCGTTCGGGCCGAACTACCGGCGCGCCACCGCAGAGTTGGCGGAGCAGCGCAATCGGCTTGTGGCCGCTCTGGCAAGCGCAGCCTTTATATCGCACGCGGCCCCTGGTGGCAAAACGGAAGCCCTCTGCCGCGAGATCATCGCGATGCGCAAGCCGCTATTTACGGTTGATGCCCCGGAGAACGCCAACCTTCTCGCCCTGGGCGCGAAGGCACTCGCCGTCGAGGATGTGTCTGTGCTCCGGGAGCAGGGTGCACAGCAATCCAAGCCAGACGGGGGAGGTGCAGTCACAAGGCGTCAGCCGGCAGCCTCGGCAAGCGCTACTGGTTCGGCACGAAACCGACGCTGAACAAGTTGGTCGTCCAGTACCGCCAGCAGAGCGCCAAGGAAAGCTTCGACGACGCGATTCTCGAGGAGCTGCGGGCCGAGTCCCAAAAGAGCTCGCTCGCGGGCGCGACGTGGCGCGTGGTCGTCAACCCCGCCGAGGACCTGCCGGAGCAGAAGTCGCTCACCCTACTGGTCCTTCCACCGTCGCTCGCCTGGGACGAGAACGGCGGGGCGAAGGACGCGATCGAGGAACGCGTGAAAACGATCAGCACCCGCTGCGGTGGAAAGGATCGCCTGTACCGCAACACTCTCCTGTTCCTGGCGGGAACCAGTCGGGGGCTCGCCAAACTGCGGCAGGCTCACCGGGAGCGGGCGGCTCTGGAGGGCGTCCGCACGGACTTCTGGAATCAGCTCGACGCGGAACAGCAGGAGGATCTCAAGAAGCGCCTTGAGGCGGCACGTAAGGCCGCCCTGGAGGCGCTGGGCCCAGCCTACACCGTTGCCCTTCGGGTGCGTGGGCAAGAAGTGGAGACGTGCACTCTCTCGGACGCGCGCCGGACGTTCCAGGAGCACTTGGGCTACGTGTGGACCACACTCGTCGAGGACGAAGAGTGGATTCTTCGGCGCATTGGCTCGGTGACGCTGCAGAGTACAGGCCTGATTCCGAAGGAAGGTGGACTGCGCCTGAAGGACGCCGTCGAGGCTTTCTTGCGATTCACCGATAAGCCGATGATCGCGACCAAGGAGGCGGTAACCGCGGGGCTCGCTCAAGCCTGTGCGGATGGACTGGTGGGCATCGGGCGAGGGGCAAGCCTACAGACACTCCAGGCGCGGTACTGTAGGCAGCCGGTGTCCTTGGATCCCAGCGAGGACGGCGTATGGATCATCCCGGCGTTCGCGCCGGAGCCGGCGAAGGTTTCAGGAGGCGAGGAGCCCGCCGGAGTCGGGGGCCGTGCTGGTGAACCCGGTGAGGCGGGCGGAACGGGTGTCGGCCCGCCCTCCGGTGAAACCTCGGGAACTGCCACGGTAACGAAGCCCGGGGCCAGGGGAACGGTCCGCCGGTTCGTCGTCCGAGGCGAGGTCCCGGTCGAGAACTGGGGCGAACTTTTCCGCTGCTTCGTCGGTCCTGCCGCACGGATGAACCTGAAGAAGCTGCACTTGGGAGTGCAGTTCGAGATGGTGCTCCCCGAGGACAAACCATTGAGCGAGAACGATCCAGCCTTCAAAGCGATGAAAGAAGCGGCACGGCAGTTGGGGCTGGAACTGACGACGGCGGAATAGGCCGCTCGATTTTACGCCCGCGGTCTCCGTCATGAGGGGAGCGGGCCGGCGGAATGCGGCGTGAACCTCGCCATCATCCAGAAAGTCGCGCGGTTCAGCCGCCACGGCCATGCCGCCCGAGGAATGGTTGCGTCAATCCCGTCGTGATTGATTTCAAGCAGTTCGGCACGGACAGCGAGGCAAAGGCGGCTGTCGTGGCGTTGTGGTCGAGGTAAATCATTCGCTTCGCGTGGCCAGTTTAGCCGATCGCGTCAGGCGACGGCAACTTTCCCGGCTGGCAGGTCGGCGCTGGGCCGGGGCGTCGAGCGTGGTTAACCAGGACTATACTGATCATGCTGCTTTCACTGCGTAATCTTCCGATCGTGTCTCCCACGATTCGGAAGAGAGGCAAAAATCACTCGCCCCAGGCACCAGGACGTTCGCCTTCATTGGCCGGCAGCCGGCGACGCCTTGATCCACGCCACCTCCAGGTGAAACGGCCCGGCTTGCTTGTCGGAAATCAGGAAGCCCACCGAGGTGACTTTCGCCGGGTCAAGCGGCGGTTGGCCGGAGAGCACGCGGCCGCGAAAGGTGGGGACAAAATCCTTGAACGCCAGCCGGTGTTCTTCCCATACACCGCTTTTGGTCGTGAAGGCGCATTGGTAGATCGGCGCGTCGAAACCGCTCTCAGTTCGCACCGTGAACTTGTACGTCCGGCCGTCGCCCCGCGCGCGCACGACAAACGCGTCGAATCCGGCCAGGTCGTGCCTGGCTGCTGGCGAGCGGACCGAGGCGAAGCCGCCGCTGTTCTCCAGCGACACCTCGCCCCGAAACACCGCCACACCGTTGGTCACGCTGAAGCGGCTTGTGGACACCCCGCCCATCACATCGTCATTCACGATCTGCCAAGCAGGCGTGTTGGGGTTCGAGAA
>Ga0308410_1001997_pt1 | contig 11778 bp, 10 predicted proteins | sample HotsprOSTMatCore_FD_203467 | JGI IMG/M metagenome (GOLD analysis project Ga0308410, IMG submission 203467) | Hot spring phototrophic mat microbial communities from Octopus Spring, Yellowstone National Park, Wyoming, United States -... | ecosystem: Environmental > Aquatic > Thermal springs > Hot... | reverse complement strand
AAGTGGTGGGGACTCCGACAACGAACAACAATCGTGCGCAGGGCGGCGGCATGGCGGTTGAGAACGGGAGTGCGACCATCTTCCTTTCGCGCTTTCTGTACAACGACGCCGATGCCATTGGCCATAATGGGAATTACGGCGGCGGCCTCTACCTCACCGGCGGAGGTCCCCATCTCATCCGAAACTCTCTCTTTGGCTTCAATCGCGCCGGGCCACGAACGGGATCGAGTTCGTGCGAAGCCTATGGCGGGGGTCTGTTCATAAACCTGGGCGTGGTTGAAAACTGCACGATCGCTTCCAATATGATCGGCTCCAGTTCGACGCCGGTTGCGGAATGCCTCGGCGGCGGCCTATATATGGGAGGTGGATTGGCCACCAATACGATCATCTACCACAACTGGAATGTGAGGTCCGGGATTCCCTCGGATGTCTTATGCCGCCAATCTGGGACGTCTCGCCTGGTCCTGCGCGCCGGAACTGACGAATGCCTCTAACGCGAACATCACCGCTGACCCCCTCTTCAACGCGCGGGATGCCGGCGACTTTACCCTTCAGGCGGGCTCCCCCTGCATCAACGCCGGTCTCAATGCCAACTGGATGATAGAGGCCGTTGACCTTGCCGGGCGCCCCCGAATTCAGCGCGGCCAGGTGGACTTGGGCGCCTATGAGACCGCACCCCCCGCCGGAACCGTGATTCTCATTCGCTGACGCCAAGTGTCCGACTTGTCGCCGTCCGGACCCCATGGTACCATGCCGGCCATGTTGGAAACACTCCGGATTCGACATCTGGCCCTTGTCGATGAGTTGACCGTCGAATTCTGCCCGGGTCTCAACGTACTCACCGGAGAAACCGGGGCCGGGAAGTCCATCCTCGTTGGAGCTCTCGCCCTCCTCCTTGGCGAACGCGCCGATAAAACCCTCATCCGGGCCGGCACCGATCGAGCGGAGGTGGAAGCCGTCTTCTCCCTCCCCCACCCCTCGCCGGCTACGGCGCTGCTCCAGGAGCTGGATCTGACCGGCGATGATCCCCATCGGCTCATCGTCCGCCGTACGCTCCAAGCCAACGGTGCCGGGCGCATCACCCTCAACGATCAGGCGACCACCCTTCAAACCTTGAAACGCATCGGAGACCGTCTGGTGGATCTCCACGGTCCCCACGATCACCAATCCCTCCTTTCCGCAGACCAACAACGCGACCTTCTGGACGCCTTTGGTGGCCTTGAGGTCGACCGGCAGCCCTGTGCGGACTACCACCGACAGTGGCTCGCGCTCCGTAAGGAACGCGAGACACTGGAAGGCGATGAATCCCAGTTCGCCCGCGAACTCGATTTCCTCCGCTTCCAGGTTCAGGAATTGGAGGCGGCCCACTTCGAGCCCGGCGAGGAGGATCGCCTACAGGAGGAGCATGCCTGCGCCACAGCGGCGCAAGAGCTCCTGGAAACCGCCAACGGCCTTCTCGAGGCGCTGACCGACGGTGAATACGCCGCCCTAACCTCCCTCAGGAGCGCTCAGAATGCCCTGGACCGCCTGTCCCATCGTCTTTCCGAGGCTGCGGCTTGGCGCGATGAAATTCACGATCTCGCCCGCCGCCTCCAGTCCCTGGGCAGCGCCATCGCCCAGGCCGCCCAGCGGGTAGAGGCCGATCCGGAGCGGCTTCGTCAGATCGAAGAACGCATGGCCCTTTACCACCGACTTCACCGCAAATATCCCGGCGGTCCGGAGGAATGGAGCCGTCAGCTGGACAAGGCCCGCGCGCGGCTCGAAACCCTTCAAAACCGGGAACAGCGGCTTCTCGAAATCGAACGGGAACGTTCCGAGATCAAAACCCATCTTCGGAACGCCACCGCCCGACTTCACGATAAGCGGGTCCGAACCGCCCGGGAACTTTCGGAACGAGTCGCCTCGGAACTCCGCGATCTGGGATTACGGCAGGCCGGCTTCGAGGTCCGTCTGACCCCAATCGAGCCGGGCGCAACTGGGGCCGATGCCGTCGAGTTCTTCTTCGCGCCCAATCCCGGCGAGCCGCCCCATCCCCTCCGGGCCATCGCCTCGAGTGGGGAGATCTCCCGGGTGATGCTCGCGCTCAAGACCGCTCTGGCGGCGCACGATCAGATCCCCATTTTGGTCTTCGATGAAATTGACGCCAACATCGGCGGCGAAACGGCCACGGCCGTCGGCCACAAACTCCGCGCCCTGGGCCGTACCCATCAGGTGATCGCCATCACCCACATGCCTCAGGTCGCCGTGTTCGGAACAACCCATTTTGCCGTCACCAAAGAGGTGAAGGACCAGCGGACCCGGACCCGGATCGAACGCCTGGACGAGGCCGAGCGCGCCGAGGAGATCGCCCGGATGCTGGGCGGTCGCCAGATGACCAGCGTGGTGCTTCAGCATGCCCGGGAACTGCTGAGCCGAGCCTCCGACAACGCCCCACCACCTCAGCCCCGCCCAGCCGGAAGGCGTTGAATTTCGCGGAGCATGACCGGCCACGCAAGATCGGCATAAAACCGGTGTCCTTCCGGTCCGACCACAAGATGGCAGCGCTCCGGCGCGCCCGCGGCCCGGTAGATGGCCTTCAGATGGCGGTAGGCTCGACGTACCCCGTGAAACGGAAAGATGGGATCCTCCCGCCCTGCGACCAGAACCAGCGGTTTAGGGGCGAACAGTCCCATGATATCAGGCATTTCGGCGACCTTCAGAAGGCCGGGGACATAATTGTCCGCACAGTGGTAGAGCGACATGATCGAATCCCGAAAGGTGCAGAAGTAGCAGGACGGCATGGCAAAAGCCAGACGGGGCAGCAGCGCGGCCGCAAAAAGCGAGACCGTCCCTCCCCCCGAGTTGCCCATCACCCCGATTCGATTCCGATCCACATCCGAGCGCGTCATCAGATAATCGAGCGCGCGATCCACATCAAAGACGCGCTCGCCCAGGAGCGTCTTGCCCAGCATCAACGCCTGCAGGGTGGCATCATGGCACCCATGTGAGGAGACGCTTTTTTGACACTGCTCCCGCCGCTCGCCGAAGGACCGCTGTTCCAGACAGAGCGCCGCAATTCCCCGTCGCATGCATCCAAGGCCAAAATCGCGATCCCCAGGCACCTCCTTCATCGGGATGCGGTTGTCATCCCGCTCGACTCCGATCGAAACATGCATTCCGGTGGTGTGGCCCTGAAGACAGATCATAAATGGATAGGGCGGCCCAACATTGGCCGGCAGGCAGACAAAGGCCGGCACATCGGCATGAGGTTCCGACGTGAAGACGATCTTTTCAATCACGCCCAAGGGGTGTTCGCGCCGCCAGAGCCGACGGACCCGAAGCGCAACCCGCTGCCGCGGCCAATCCCCCAGCAGGCGTAGAACCTTCCGCCGCAGGCGGCGCTGCCACGCCACCACATCACCGCCCCGGAAGCCATCCGAGGGTTAAAGGGCCTCCATGAGGGCCCGATGATAGCAGGACGGACTGAATTCAAACGTCGCGGGATCGGTTCGAGAACGATTCATGGAGTTTCCTTTTCCACGGTTTCCAGTTCCAAAACCACGCGGCCACGGCCGGGCCGCGCGTCAAGGGCATCGATCGTCAACGACGCCAATCGCCAAGGAGGAATCGCCGATTCCGCGGACGTCAAAAAATCGCTAAGCCCCGCCAACGGGACATCCGATCCCTCGAACCGAAGCCGACGCACACGCCACCCTGTCAGGACGTTATCGGTCTCATTCCGTACCAGCATGAGAGCGCCCTCCCGAAACAAAGGCGTCTTTTCATACTCGAACGGCTGGAAGCCACCCCGACATCTCTGTTCCGCCAGGCCGACGGCTTTCCGCCATCCGGCCACCGTCTGCTCGAGTTGCAGGAGCTGTGCCAGGTCGGCTTCTCGAACCGGCCGCTGCCGGTCCCACCGGCGCCACACTTGGAATGTCTTCCATCCCGCGCCGATCGCCAAAACCCAGATAAGAGTCGTGACGATCAGCCATAGGAGAAGTCGGTTCCCCGGTTCAGCGAACCACCGTTTCCACCTCGAATGTCCACCCTGATCCATTCGGTGTGATTTCCTTTCGAATCACGCGCCCCCCGTCCCCATGCGACACCTCGTTCATCCATCGCTCAACGGTTTCCCGGCTCGCCGCCCACCCCGATACGCGGAGACGATCGTCTTCGCCTTCCAGCCGATGAACCTCCATGGCGTCCCGGCGGGCCGAAGCCAGAAGGCGCCCCAGAGCGGAAACGAGGGAAGGACCGGTCATGCGCACAAAGGGACGATAGCGGGGCTCGGCCTCCTGAATCACGGCCTCCACCTGGGCCCGTTCATATCCCGGCGCGGTCTCGATCGGCAGTCCCAGGTGATCCCCGATCGTGTGCACGGCCGCTTGAATCGCCCGTTGAACCTCGCGATCGCATGCCTCGATCCACCGGACATCGGCCATAAAACCGGCCAGGGCGACGAGACCGACGCCCAGGGTCAGCAGCCCGATTCGAACGTGGCGGCGGACGCGCTGGCGGACGGATTCGGGGTGGACCCATTCGTCCACACGAAAGTTGCAGCGCAGCGCGCCGTTCTGAAGGGCTCGGCAGGCGTAGGCGCGCGCCAGAACGGCCGCCGGGTCGAAAAATCGGTCGTGCCGGCCGATGCCGCCCGCCAAACGCGCGATCAGGGCAAGCCACTCCCCCTCCGGTTCGACCCGAGAGCCGCCCCAGATCCATCGGATCTCGGCGTTTCCCCCAATTCCAACCGATCGAAGAAGGCGGCGGATGGCCTTCCCCTCGAACGCGCGAGCGCCGGCCGAGGCTCTCAACGCCGCTCCCACCCCGACGGCCACCGTCAGACGATCGTCTGTCGCATAAAGAACGACTCGTGGTTCATCGGGTTTTTCAGGGGGAAATTCCATGAGCGCCTGTGTCCAGAGCGCCGCACTTTCGTGGTCCAACACATGCAGATCGAATCCCTGCTGGCGATAGGCCTCGAGACACGTCGAAACGGCCTCACGGTCTGCTACGGCCACCAAGACGTCCCAGCCGTTCTTGGACGGTTCGATGGCCAGCGGAATGGCCGCCTTTCCTCCCATTCCACCCGGCAATTCGATATCCAGCAGAGACCGCCAGACGCGAACCGCTTTGCGCCGAGAGCTCAGAGGAACATGAATTCGGCGAAGGGCGCACTCCGTCTCCCGCATTCCGCCCGCGACTGCCTCGGCGGGATCACGCCGTTCGTCTTGGGCCAATCGAAGACGGCCCCACCGGCGGTAATAGCGAACGACACGAGGACCCCCTTCCGCCAGCTCTACGCCGGCCGCGGCTGCAGCCCAGTCGGCCGTCCGGGTTTTGGAGAAAGGGGTCATCTTAAGGTTCCCACCAGGCCAGAATACGACATGCCCCATCCCGGCCGATGCGGAAGACCGCCCGACATTCGCGCCGGCCACCGCCGTCGTCCTCAGCGATGGCCTGAAACTCTCCCGCCGGTCCAATCAGCACGGGCTGCCGCGTAATGGTCCATTGCACCCGAATCCCGTCCGGGGTGTTTTCCGTCCCGGTCCATGCGGACGTCCTGGCGCGGAGGCGAAGGGCGGCGGTTTCCAGAAGAACCGCCCGCAGCCGGGCACGGCGGTAAAATGCCGAGGACTCCTGCCGTACGCGTCGGCTCATGACGGCGGCGCTATTCAGAAATGTGGCCGTCAACACGACCGCAAGCATGGCCAGCAGCAGCATGGCCCCGCGGCACCGCCTCGTTCGTTGAATTCGTTCGGCGTTTATCATCGCAGCGATCGAGCCCGTTGCCAAAGCATGGCCCGTCGGATCTCCTCTTCCAGCCCAGGATCGGCTGGAAGCCCCAACTGCCGGGCCTCCCCGTAATGAAGGGCGGCCTCTTCGGCTTCCGGCTTGGGGAGCTTGATCAGGATTGAAGCGAGATTGTAGTGGGTCTCGGCAGAACGGGGGTTGCGAGCCAACGCCTTTTCGAACGCCCAACGGGCCCGACCCAGATTTTCCAGGCCAAGGTAGGCGACGCCAACCGTCATCCAGACCTCAGCCGAACCCCGTCCCCATCGGATAAGGGGATTGAGGACGCGCAACGCGTCGCCATAACGGCCCGCCTGGCAATAGGCCACAGCCAGCAAATGGGTCATGGCATCGTCCTGGCGGAACCATTGAACCCCCTCTTCTAGCAGGGTGAGGGCAGCGGCCGCATCGCTGCTTTCCAGGAGTCGGCGGGCCTCCGATCGGATGGCTCGCGCGATGGCCGGAACGTCTTCGGCTTTTCCGGTACGCGATTCGTACCGTTCCAGTTGTCGCCGGAGCGCCGCGATTTCCTCCGCCTGGCGGCGGTTCTCCTCCCGCGCCTGCTGCAGGGCCGCATCCCGCTCTTCGATCCCAGCCCGCAACGCCCGCAACGCGGCGGCCGTTTTCTCGTCGGTCGCTGCGAGGATGTCCAGGGAACGACGAGGGAGCGAATCGGAAGGAGTTGCCTCGGCAAAAGGCCTTCCTTCGCGGATTTGGCGAATGGCGGACTCGGCATAGAGGATTCGGCTGCGGACAAAGTGGGGCTGCCATCCCGGATAGTCGGCCTCGACACCTTCCCAGATCCCAAGGGCTGTTTCAAAGGCATCCATCGCCTTTTCGCGTTCGGCGTCGCGCCACAGTCGTTCCCCCTCCTCCATCATCGTTTTGGCGATCTCCACCCGGCGTTCGGGAGCAAGGGATGTGGCCGCCGGGGACGCATCGTCCGCCCGTACCGGCCATCCTGCCTGAAAGGCATGCATCACGAGGGCCAACGTCACAAGACGAAATGAGGTGGTCATGGTCATAATGCGGATCCTCCCGAAGCCCCCTCAAGGGACGCGCCCTCAGTTTCATACGTTTTCAGCTTGCGATGCAGGGTCCGCCGGCTGATGCCCAGTTCCCGGGCGGTGAGGGTTTTGTTTCCCCCGAACTTTTTCAGCGCCGCCAGAATGATCTGTTTCTCCGTCTCCTCCAGCGGACGAATCAGAGAGGTCGTAGCGAGTCCCTCGGCGACGGAGGGGGCGGTCACGGCGGATCGGATGGCCGCGGGGATATCCCGGACCGTCAGGCGGCTGTCCCGCGCCAGAACCACCATCCGTTCGATCGTGTTGCGCAACTCCCGCACATTGCCCGGCCAGTCGTAACGCATGAGTATTTCCATGGCCTCCGGGGTCAGTTCCCGGACGGGCTTGCCGTGCTTTTCCGAAAACTCGCGAAGCATGGCTTGCACCAGCAGCGGAATGTCCTCCTTGCGCTTGCGAAGGGGGGGCATGGTCAGGGTGACCACATCGAGACGGAAAAAAAGGTCGCGGCGGAACGTTCCCGCTTCGACCAGCGCCTTCAGATCGCGGTTGGTCGCGGCCACCAACCGAATGTCCACCTCGATGGTCTGGCGACCGCCGACCCGTTCGAAGCGGCGCTCCTCCAGCACCCGGAGCAGCTTGGTCTGGATGGCCGGATCAATTTCGCTGACTTCGTCGAGAAAAAGGGTGCCGCCGTCGGCCATTTCAAAACGGCCGATCCGCCGCTCCGTGGCGCCGGTGAACGCGCCCTTTTCATGCCCGAAGAGCTCGCTTTCGAGGAGGGTGGGCGCAAGCGCCGCGCAGTGGACGGCAATGAAGGGACCCTTGGCCCGTGGGCTCAACTGGTGGATGGCGCGCGCGGCGAGTTCCTTGCCGGTGCCGCTCTCGCCCTGAATCAGCACCGTCGCCGTCGTCGGCGCGGCCTGCCGGATGATGTCGAAGACCTCCTGCATGGCGGAGGACTCGCCAATCATCGTCTCCAGCTCATACCGCCGATCCAACTGGGCCTTGAGCGTTTCGTTTTCGCGTTCCATCCGGACCATCTGAACGGCCCGCTCGAGCCGTTGCTCCAGAACGCTCAGATCCACCGGCTTTTGGAGGAAATCGGTGGCCCCCCGTTTCATCGCCTCGACCGCCGTTTCCACGCTGCCGTATGCCGTCAGAACGATCACGGCCGGACGGGGCTGGCGGGCCAGCGCTCGTTGCAGCAAGGCCAGGCCGTCCATTCCGGGCATCCGCATGTCGCTGATCAGCACATCCACAGGGTGTTCGGAGAGGAGTTCGAGCGCCCGTTCACCGTTTTCCGCCAGGAACACCTCGTAGCGGTCCCGCAGGGCTCGGCCGATCCCCTCGCGCGTGTTCTTGTCGTCATCGGCCAGGACAATGACCGGTTTGTCGGATTTCATAGCGTGGCGGTTTCCTCTGCCGTCGGGGCATGTTGACTCTGGAGGAGACGGAGGCGTCGTTCCGCCAGCGGGATGCGGATCACGAAGGAGGTCCCCTGTCCCGGTTCGCTGGATACGTCCAGACGTCCGCCGTGGTCCTGGATGATCCGCTGGACAATCATGAGCCCAAGCCCATGCCCGGTGGCCTTGGTGGTGAAGTACGGTTCGAAAATCCGTCCCATCACTTCGGGGGGAATGCCGGGACCGTTGTCCCGGATGGTGACGGCGACATGGCCATCCTCGGCCGCCAGCACGATCTCGACGAGTCCGCCGGTGGTCAACACATCGAGGGCATTCTTGATCACGTTGAAAAAGGCCTGCTTGAGCTGATCCCGATCTCCGCGAATGGCGGGAATCGTTCCCAGCAGTTCGAGCCGCACGTTGACCCCGCGATTCTCGATCTCGGGTTGGAGAAGCGTCAACGTCTCCTGAATCGTCTCCTCGAGACGCAGGGGTTCGAACCGGGGTTTGGAGGGGCGGATCGCATTCAGAAACTGGGTCAGGATGGCATCCAGACGGCGCACCTCTTCCCGAGCCACCGCGACGAGTTCCTGGATGGAGGCCCGGGCGTCCGTTTCGGGAAGCGCACCAACTTCCCGTTCCAGAAGCTGAAGATGAATGTTCAGCGCGTTGAGCGGGTTACCGATCTCATGGGCCACCCCGGCGGCGAGAAGACGGACGGCATTGAGCCGCTCGGTCTCCACCAGGCTGGCCTCCTGCTCCCGGTCGCGGGTAATGTCTCGCAGCATAATCAGCACCCCCCCAGCCCGCTTCTCGACCATGTTAAGGGGCATGGCCGTGAAGGTGATGATCCTCCGGCGGGGATAAAAGACCTCCATCTCCTGACGGACCAGCCGGTTCCACTCACCGGCATCGAAGGACATGAGTTTCTGCTTGTCGAGCGTCCGGAGGAAACGAGAAATCGGCTGACCAATGGACTCCTCGACCGTCTGCCCCATCATCTCCGCAGCCGCCCGATTGAGATAGGTGATGCGGCCATCCGAATCGAACACCACCAGACCCTCCTGAATCGCGTCGAAAATGGTCTCCAACAGCCCTTTTTCCTGAGCCAGATGACGAAAGTAGGTCTGAAGGCTCTCGGGATCGAGCCGGTCGAGCCGATCCATGAGGCGTCCCAGAAATCCCGACTTCATGGCAACGGTTCTCCCGGTTCCCCGCGGACCGGTTCCAATAACTGCCCCCGTTCGAAGGTCCCCTGCCCTTCCGGGGCGGCCAACGCCAGGCGGGATTCGAACCGGATCACGCGAATCCGCCCAACCACCGGACCCGGCAGCCACTCGAGAACATCGCCGGTCACCGGACATGTCACCGGGGAGGGGGCTTTCCGGACCTGATAAACGCGGCCGATTTCGAAGCCGCAATCCGAACCCCCGTTGAGCACAATCACCCCATCCTCGCGCACCTCGGCAATCATGGGTTGCCAATACTCCCGGGGAATAACCCGGATCAAGTGCCGCACACTCGAACGGATCGCCTCCCGCGTGGCCGTTCCAAGGGGCGTGCGATAGAAGGCTTCTCCACCGAAGGCCACGTTCTTATACTGGGTCCGAAACTCGCCCTCCGTGCTGTGCGCATAGCCCGCCGCGGACGCCGTCCCCACCACGGAGCCGGATTCCACGTCCACCACCGTCAACGTCAACGTCACCCGCGCTTCCGAGACCCGCCCCCGAAGGAAGATCCGCTTCATAGCCGCCCAGAATCCGATTCCGCTGGTGTGTGAGAAATCGTGAATCACTCCCCGTATGAGATAGCGCCCATGCTTAAGTTGCCCCAAGCGCGCCTTTCCTTCCTGCCGAAACAGCGGACTCCGCTGGTAACCCAGCTCCGTCAGGACGTCATTCAGGTGCTGCCGTTCGAGGACCTCGAACCGCTGACATCGGCTCAACTCCGCCACCAGCAGATCGGCCATCCCCTGGCCGATACGCCACTCACCCTCGAAACCCGACCGGTTTTCGAAGCTGGTCACTGCCACGGCAGGCTTGATTGAGCGTTTGATGAAGGGTTTCGAGGGGGGCGGCATCCGTACCGGCACGGTTCGACAGCCCACCGACAAAACGCCCACAACCCACAGGAGAAAAATCCCCCGGAAATAACGATGAGCATGCGATCGCACCATGGGTCCCATTCGCCTTGAACGTCCATTATGCCTCATGCTAAGGTAAAAAGCAAAAGGAATGGAACATTTTGTCACGGGGCGGTGACTGGATGGGGGTCCATGGAAGGTTCGCGCCAACCCGACAGCCTAGGCGAATTGGTGATCGTTTCGGGAATCGTCGAAAAGATCGTCTTTCGGAACGAAGACACGGGATACACGGTTTGCACGGTGCAACCCGCCCGGCGAGGACCGGCCATCACGGTGACGGGGCCATGCGCCGCGATTTGGGTCGGAGAGCTTCTCAAGGCCGAGGGCCGATGGGTCCGCCACCCGCGACATGGGGCACAATTCAGCGCTGAGCGGATCACGTCCGTCGCGCCAATCACCCTCGAGGGCATTCAGCGATACCTGGCCAGCGGAGTCATCCCGGGCATCGGAAAAGCCATGGCGGCCCGGCTGGTCCGGCGATTCGGCCTGGACACCCTGCGCATCATCGAAAAGGAGTCCGCCCGGCTGTTGGAGGTGCCTGGGCTGGGCCAGAAGCGCCGCGAGGAGATCCGCCGCGCCTGGGCGGAGCAGAAGGCGGTTCGTGAGATTATGCTTTTCCTTCAGTCGCATGGGGTCGGCCCTTCCCTGGCCCACCGGATTCACATGCGGTACGGAGATCAGGCCATCGCGCTTGTTCAATCCGATCCTTACCGACTGGGACGGGACATTGGCGGCATCGGTTTCAAAACGGCCGATCGGATTGCGCAAAGCCTGGGCATCCCCCGGGACTCGCCTGTGCGCGCCCAGGCCGGCGTGGAGTACGTCCTTCAGACGCTTCAAGAGGAAGGACACTGTTACGCCACCCGCGAGGTCCTTCGGAAAGAAGCCGAGCACCTGCTGGAAATTCCCGAAGCGATTCTCGATCAGGCCATCACCGAGGCGATCGCTCAGGGACGGCTGGTGGACGACCGAGGACGGCTCTACCTAGCCGACCTCTTCGAGGCGGAGGTGGCCGTCGCCCAGAAGTTGCACCGTCTGTTGTCGGCTGAGCCCTCGGTTCCTCTGACCGACTGGCAGGGGCTCTTGAGCCGCATCGAGGAGCGGATTCGTCTTCCCTTTTCCCCGGATCAGCGGGCAGCCCTTGAAACCATTCTTCAGGCCAAAGTCTCCATCCTCACCGGCGGGCCCGGCGTCGGCAAAACGACGATCGTTCGGGCCCTGACCGAAGTATTTCGGGCACGACGGATGCGGGTGTACCTGGCTGCTCCGACCGGACGAGCGGCCAAGCGGCTGGAAGAGGCGACCGGCCGGATGGCTCAGACGATTCATCGGCTGCTGGGGATGAAGGCCGGTCCGTCGTCGTTGGCCTATAACGCGGGGCATCCCCTGCCCGGCGATGTCTTTATTTTGGACGAGTGTTCCATGATTGATCTCC
>Ga0308410_1001996_pt1 | contig 11778 bp, 12 predicted proteins | sample HotsprOSTMatCore_FD_203467 | JGI IMG/M metagenome (GOLD analysis project Ga0308410, IMG submission 203467) | Hot spring phototrophic mat microbial communities from Octopus Spring, Yellowstone National Park, Wyoming, United States -... | ecosystem: Environmental > Aquatic > Thermal springs > Hot... | reverse complement strand
AGACCCCCCGGACCCCGTAGGGCTTGTTGGCCGCCGCACCGACGGCGATCCACTCGACCTGCTTCTCCCGACCCGTCCGGCCGGGGAACTGCACGAGCGTGGCGCCGTCGCGCAGGCTGGGACCGAACGCGCCGCTTCCGGGCGGGAACGGGGGCGGCAGCCGGCCGTTGGTCGGGTCCTCGTACGACCAGCTGCGGGTGTGGCAGCGGGCGCAGTTCGTCTCGAAGAGCAGGCGGCCCTCGTCGGCGGCGGCGATCTCCGCGGCCCAGGCCTCGCTCCGTTCGAGGGCCACCCGCGCCGCCCGCAGGTCGTCCTCGGCCCGTGCACGGGCCTTGGGGGTGGTGGCCGCGGCGAGCGCCTGCTCGGCTCGCTCCAGGTTCCGGCGGGCGGTGGCGGGGGCGTCGGCGGCCTGGGCCCGCAGGTCCCGGACCGCCTTGCGCACCGCGGCCCGGGCCTTCGCCGGCGACACCTGGATGCTGCGCAGGTAGGCGACGAGGTCGCTGATGCTCTGGTCGTTCTTCGGGCCGCCGCCGGCGAGACCCCAGGCCGGCATGGGGGTCCCCGGCCGGCCGTAGACGAGGATCTGGGTCACCTGCTCCTCGGAGAAGCGGTAGAAGATGTCGTTGAGGGCCGGGGCCTTCCAGACGACCTGCACCGGGCGTGCGTCGGGGTCGCCGAGCGCGGCCGGGGTGAGGACGAACGACGCCGAACCGCCGCTGCCGTCGGTGCCGTGGCAGTTGGCGCAGGCCAGCGACTTGGCCGAGTCGTAGGCCTCCATCTGGTCGTTGGCGTAGAGCACCTCGCCGCGCTTGACCGCCCGCTCGTCGAACCCCTCGGTCGCCGCGCTCTGGCGGTACGGCTCCAGCAGCCAGTACAGGGGCAGCGCCACGGCCAGGATCCCGGAGAACAGCAGGGCCCAGCGCAGGACCCGCTCGAGCTTTCGCCCTTCGAGGGTCTCGTCGTCGGGCGGGGGCGCGAGGTTGGCGGGCAGCGGTTCCCGGCGGGCCGCCCGCAGGGAGAGCACCCGGAACACGAGCACCGCCGCGATGACCACGACCGCGGCGAGGTTCAGGGCGACGAGCCCGGTGCGCAACGACAGGGCGAGGGTCAGTGGGCCCACCTCAACCTCCCACACAGGGCGGGCCCTCGGCGCCCTGGCCGGTCGTGTCGGTGCCGATCGGTGCCCCCGGCCACGGGGTCGAGGTGTCGATCGTGACGTTCTGACCGTCGATCTCGACCACGAAGTGATCCATGCCGCGGGGGGCCGGCCCGCCCCGCTTCTCCCCCACCCGGCTGTACTTGGAGGCGTGGCAGGGGCACTCGAACCACTGCGAGGTGGCGCACCACGGGACCTTGCACCCGAGGTGCGGGCACTTCTGGTAGAGGGCGACGATCCCGGCCTCCATGCCCTTGATCACCGGCTGGTACTGCGGGATCTTGCGGGCCTTGGGGACGTCCTCCTTCGGGTACGGCACCAGATACGTGCGCGCCTCGGGCACGTAGAACGGTTCCCGCCGGTCCCGGTTGAAGGCGAGGATGTCGTCGAGGGTGGACCCGGCGCCGACCTTCCCGCCGAACCCGCCGGCCGAGCGGGCGTAGAGGAACGCGATCGCGGCGGCACCCAGCGTCCCCACGCTCACCGCGAGGGTGGCCAGGATCCCCCGGTTGAAGAACTGGCGACGGCTGATCGCCAGTTCCTCCTCGTCGACCGGCACCCGCTCGGCGACGGTGCCCGCGGCCCGGGGTGCCGGCGCCGCCGCCTGCTTCGTCTCGGCGGCGCGGACCCGGCCCGCCTCCTCGAGCGCCGCCCGGTGGGCGGCGACCTCGGTCGCGCTGCGGTCGGCCTGCACCGTCTCGGCCAGCAGGCGCCCCGTCGGTTCGGTCCGGCTCGCCTGAGCCTGCCGGCGCGCCGCGGCGACCACGACCACCACGGCGAGGACCGCCAGGATCGCGATGGCCAGGATCAGCCAGCCCACGTCGTCCGCTCCACGCTGCCGCTCCTAGAGCTCGAAGAACACACCGTCGTTCCAGGGGAACACGAAGTTGAAGCCGGTGCCCCGGAAGAACGACCCGATGATCACCAGCACCGCCCAGAAGAGCAGGAAGACGGTGAACAGCGCGATCGCGAACTTGCGGTCCCGGGGCTTCTGGGAGGCGTTGCGGTCGATGTAGGGCGCCACGATGAGCAGGAAGATCCCCATGCCGGGGATCGTGACCCCGGCCACCATCGGGTGGAACATCGTGAGCAGCTCCTGGAGGCCGAGGAAGTACCAGGGGGCCTTCGACGGGTTCGGGGTCTGGTTCACGTCCGCGAGCCCGAGCAGCGGTGCCCGCACGATCGCCGAGAAGAGGAACAGCACGGCGCTGAGCGCAAGCGTCGCGGCGAACTCCACCACCAGCAGGTGCGGCCAGGTGTGCACCTTGTCCTGCGCCTCGGCCCGGGTCTGCTGGATGGAGCCCGACTTCACCACGGTGAGCAGGCGCTGGGTGTGGCCGCCCGGACCGGTCATCGGCGGCGGGGGTGCCACCGCGGTGGCCGCGGCCGCGGCCCCCGGTGCTGCGGCCCCCCCGGCCGGTGCGGCACCGGCGGCCGCCGCCCGGCGCCGCCGGGACCGCTCCAGCAGGTGTGCGGGAATGCCGCCCGTCGACGCCGGCGCCTCCTCCTCGCCGCCACCACCGCCTTCGCCGCCCCCCGCGGCCGGGACGGGAGCCTCGCCGGCGGGCTCCGCCGGTGCCGGTGTCTCGGCCGCCGGCTCCGCCGCCGTCTCCTCCTCGTCGCCGGTCGGCAGGCCGAGCGCCTTGCGGCGCTCCTTGGAACGGCGCAGCAGATGCTCGGGGATCTCAGGCATCGGCCTCCCTCCCACGGCTGCTCATGCGGGCCGGCTCACAGCGGTCCACTGATCCCCCCGTCCTTGCGCACGCGCCAGAAGTGCACCGCCATGAAGATCACGATCACGAACGGCAGCAGCAGCACGTGGAGGGTGTACCAGCGCAGCAGCGTCTCCCCCGAGATCTCGTTGGAGCCCAGCAGCGCGTAGCGCACCTGGCTGCCGAACACCGGGGTGTACCCCATCATGTTCGTGCCCACCGTGACCGCCCACAGCGCGAGCTGGTCCCAGGGGAGCAGGTACCCGGTGAACGACAGGAGCAGGGTGAGGGTCAGGAGGATCACCCCGATCACCCAGTTGAACTCCCGGGGCGCCTTGTAGGCCCCGTGGTAGAAGACCCGACTCATGTGCAGGAACACCGTGAGCACCATGAAGTGCGCCGCCCATCGGTGCATGTTCCGCACGAGCGAACCGAACCAGACCGCGGTCTCGATCTGCTGCACGTCGCTCCAGGCGAGCGCCTCGGTGGGCCGGTAGAAGAACATGAGGAAGATCCCGGTGACCGTGAGGAGGATGAACAGGAAGAAGCTCAGCCCACCGAGGCACAGCGTGTACGAGACCTTCACCGCGTGCCGCTTCACCTTCACCGGGTGCAGGTGGTACAGCACGTTGTTCATGATCACGTACGACCGGTTGCGGGGACTGTCCGTGTAGCCCTTGCGGAAGATGGACCCCGGCCGGAAGATCGAGGTCATCACCTGCGAGTTGCCCAGGCGGTCCCCCGCCTCCTTCGCGGCGGTCCGCAGCTTCGTGGCCAACCCTCCGCTGCCGACTCCGTTGCCGTTTGCCACCGGCTTCTCCTGGTCCTGGCCTCGTGGTGCGTGCCCGGGCCCGGCCCGGGCGGTTCGTGTGGGCGCTAGAAGCGCACGCCGTAGGCGTAGCCGTTCCGGGGGGTGCGCACGTGCCGGTCACCCTGGCTGCCCGGCGGCGCGAGCTTGCCGAGGATGATGACCCCGGTCGGGCAACGGTCGACGCAGAGCGCGCAGCGGGTGCAGACGTCCTCGTCGACGATGAACGCCACGTGGTCGCGGGGGTCTTCACCCGGTCGCTCGGTGTTGGTGGCGTCGGTGATGGCCGAGACGCTCACCATGTGGATGCACTTCCAGGGGCAGATGTCGACGCAGCCCTCGCAGAGGATGCACTCCTCCTGGTCGATGTGGAGGAACTGCTTGGGCTTCACCGCCTGGGTGAGGTAGCCGGGATCGACCTCCGCGAGCACGTAGTCGGTCGCGAAGTCCGGCATCGGCGGGTTGGCGTCGGTGCGGGCCATCTCAGCTCCTCGGCTTCCTGCTCATCCTCGTACCCGTACCGGGCGCCCGAAGGGGGAGGTCCGCACCGGTCGCGCCGCCGCCTCGCCGGCCTCACCCTCCTCGGGAGCCGCCGGCCGCTTCTGCCACAGGCTCCACAACGCGAGGTTCGCCCCGAAGAACACGAGGTAGATCCCCACCGCGACGATGTCCCGCACCGCCTGGGCGTCGATGCTGAAGGGCCAGGTCGCCGACCCGAGCCCCGGAATCCTCGTGCCCGTCTCGATGACGAACTTGTCGCGACCCCACTGGAGGTACCCGTCGGCGAAGGTGATCCACTCGTGGGGCACCACCGCGTACCCGAGCAGGAACAGCGCGAACACGTAGACCGCGCCGAACAGCGCCCCGGCCCAGGTGGGCTCTGCGCCCCGGTACCGCAACCCCAGGCGTTCGGAGAGGCGGCGGGGACGGCCGAGGCAGGCGATCACGATCGGCGCGAGCAGCACGACGGTGATCACGATCGCCCAGATGAGGCGGCCGGCGGGCCGGATCCAGGGCAGCCAGTCCGGTAGCCAGTTCGGCATGTGACCCCCGGTCTCCTTCCTCCCCGACGCGGGCGGCGGCCTCGCGCGGCTGCCGGCCCGTCGGCCTGTGCGCTCGTGGCGTTCCCGTTCCTAGCACGGGACCGCTCCCGACCTCACATTCTGCTGCCCGCCCGGGCCCGGTGACGGTCACCCGAGGCGGGCTCCGACGGGGCCGCGCGCGACGATGAGGGTATGACGACGCGCGCACAGGGGACGCGACGCCCCCCGAGGGCGGTCGACGTCCTCGTGGTGGGCGCGGGCCCCGCCGGAGCCGCGACGGCCACCTGGCTCGCCGAGGCCGGGCACGAGGTGCTGCTGGTGGAGCGCAAGCACCTGCCCCGCGACAAGACCTGCGGTGACGGGCTCACCCCCCGGGCGGTCCGGCAGCTCGGCGACCTCGGCCTCGGTGACGAGCTCGAGCGGTTCCACCGCTACGACGGCCTGCGGTCCCTCGCCCACGGCGTCACCCTCACCCTCGCCTGGCCGGCCCACCCCGAGCTGCCCACCCACGGCCATGTGGTCCGCCGCCGGGATCTCGACGAGCTCGTCGCGACGCGGGCGACCAAGGCCGGGGCGCACCTGTGGACCGGCACCGAGGTGGTGGCGCCGCTGGTCGAGGGGTCGATCGTCCGGGGCGCCGTGGTGCGCCGGGAGGGGGGCGCGCCGGAGCCGGTGCGGGCCCGCCTGGTGGTGGTGGCCGACGGCGCGAACTCCCGGGTCGCCCGGGCGCTGGGTGCCCGGCGGGACCGGTCGTTCCCGATGGGTATGGCGATCCGCGGCTACTTCCGGTCGCCGCGGGCGGCGGAGCCGTGGATCGAGAGCCACCTGGACCTGCGGGACCGGCAGGGCCGCCACCTGCCCGGCTACGGCTGGGTGTTCCCGCTCGGCGACGGCACGGTGAACGTCGGCGCCGGGCTGCTCGACACCTACCACGGCTTCAGTGGCGTCAACACCACCCGCCTGCTCGAGGCGTTCGTCGCCACCGCCGGACCGTCGTGGGGGATCGGACCGGAGACGGCCTGCGGGCCCCCCACCGGTGGCCGCCTGCCGACGGGAGGGTCGATCACCCCGATCGTCGGCCCCACCTGGCTCGCGGTGGGCGACGCCGCCGGGTCGGTCAACCCGTTCAACGGGGAGGGCATCGCCTACGCCTACGAGACCGCCCGCCTCGCGGCCCGCTGCGTCGACGAGGCGCTGCGTGCCGACGACGGGCTCGCGCTGCGCCGCTACCCGGACCTGCTCGAGGAGGCCTACGGCCTGTACTTCCGTGTCGCGCGGCTGTTCGTGCGGGCGATCGGCAACCCGGCGGTCATGCGGGAGCTCACCCGGATCGGGTTCCGTTCCCGCACGCTCATGGAGTGGGTCCTGCGGATCATGGCCAACCTGCTGCGTCCCGATGAGCTCGGCGGCGCCGAGCTCGCCTACCGGTCGGTGGCCTCGGTCGTCGCGGCCACCGGCGCCGGTCGGCGCGGCCCGCGGCCCGGCTGAGCCGGCCCGGCGCGGGCGGGCGCCGGGGTCGGTTTCGGGCGGCGGCGACGCCTCGCGATAGCGTGGACTCGTCGAGCGTTCCCGGCGCGGAGGGCCCCCGTGGCGGACTACCTGCCGATCCTGGTGATGATCGTGCTGGTGCTCGGGTTCGTCGCCGCCTCGTTCACGGTGTCCATGCTGCTGGCGCCCCGGCGTCCCACCCGGGCGAAGACCGCGCCGTACGAGTGCGGGATCGTCCCCGAACAGGAGCCTCCCGAGCGGTTCCCGGTCCGCTTCTACCTCGTTGCGATGAGTTTCATCGTGCTCGACGTCGAGATCGTGTTCCTGTACCCGTTCACCACCGTGTTCCGCGACCTCGGCGGAGGGGGCCTGGCCGTGATGGGGGTGTTCCTGGGGGTGCTGCTGGTGCCCTTCGCCTACCTCCTGTCGGTCGGTGCGCTGCACTGGGCACCGGGCCGGGCCCGCCCGGCGACCATCGGGCCGGTGCGCCGCTCGTCGGGCCGGCCCGAGGAGTTGCCCCCGATCCCGGTCCCCGCCGCGGGCGGGGGTCGCGAGGCGGCCTGAGGCGGCGCGATGGGCCTGGAGGCGATCCCCCACACCTTCCTCACCGGCCGGCTCGAGGACCTCGTGCGTTGGGCACGCCGCCGGTCGGTGTTCCCGGCGACCTTCGGGCTCGCGTGCTGCGCGCTGGAGATGATGGCGACCGGCGCCGCGCACTACGACCTCGCCCGTTGGGGCATGGAGGTGTTCCGCGCCAGTCCCCGCCAGGCCGACCTGATGATCGTGGCCGGGCGGGTGAGCCAGAAGATGGCTCCCGTGCTCCGCCAGGTCTACGACCAGATGGTGGAGCCGAAGTGGGTGATCTCCATGGGTGTGTGCGCGAGCACCGGCGGGATGTTCAACAACTACGCACTCGTCCAGGGCGTCGACCAGGTGGTGCCGGTCGACGTGTACGTCCCGGGCTGCCCGCCGGGCCCGGAGACCCTGCTGTCGGGGATCCTGACCCTCCACGAGATGATCCGCACCGACGAGCTCATGGCCCGTCGCCGGGCGTCCGCGCACGGCGGCGCCGGGGTGCACGTGCCGCAGCTCGACGGCCAGCCCGAGCCCGCCCGCCCGACGGTCACCGTCCCGTCGGGCGCATGAGCCGCTGATCGCCCCGGAGCCGCGATGACCGACCCGGCCGCCCCCGAAGTTCGTGAAACCGTTCACGAAACCGGGGGCTCCCCGGCACCGCCCGACGACGAGGTCGCCGCCGCGCTGGCGGACCGGTTCACCGGCGCCGTCGTCACCCGCTCGCACGGCCAGACCGTGGTGTGGGTCGACCGGGCCCGGCTCGCCGAGGTCGCGCGGCACCTGCGCGACACCGAGCAGTTCACGACCTGCGTCGACGTGTGTGCGGTGGATCACCTGCTCGACGCGGCCCGGGCCGTGCCGGCGGGCGTGGGGCCCGAGCGGTTCGAGGTGGTCGCCAACTTCCTCTCCCACCCCCGCAACCGTCGGATCCGGGTGATCGTGCAGGTTCCCGAGGCGGACCCGGTCGTCCCGAGCCTCACCGGCACCTTTCCGGGCGTGGCGTTCGCGGAGCGGGAGGTGTTCGACCTGTTCGGGATCCGCTTCGACGGACACCCCGACCTCACCCGCATCCTCATGCCCGACGACTGGGAGGGCCACCCGTTGCGCAAGGACGCGCCGCCGGCCCGAATCCCGGTCACCTTCAAGGCCGCGGGCGGTCCCCGGTGAACGGAGAGCCTCCGGTGACCGACGACCTCGGCGTGATCGAGGAGGAGCGCCTCGAGCGGCAGACCGACGAGGGCGCCCAGGAACTGCGGTCCCGGAGGGAGCTCGTCCTCACCGGCGCGCCTTGGCCCGAAGGCGACGTCGAGGTCGCCGAGACGATGGTGGTGAACATGGGGCCCCAGCACCCCTCCACGCACGGCGTGCTGCGGGTGATGATGGAGCTCGAGGGGGAGGTCGTGCTGCGGGCCAAGCCGGTGATCGGGTACCTGCACACCGGCATGGAGAAGACCGGCGAGGAGCTCACCTACGTCCAGGGGGCCACGAACGTGACCCGCATGGACTACGCGTCGTGTCTGTCGAACGAGCTCGTGTACAGCCTCGCCGTCGAGCACCTGTGCGGCGTGGAGCTCCCGCCCCGGGCCACCTGGGCCCGCATGATGCTGGTGGAACTGCAGCGCATGGCCTCCCACCTGCTGTTCCAGGCCACGAACGGCATGGACATCGGCGCGGTGTCGATGATGCTCTACGGCTGGCGGGAGCGCGAGGAGGTGCTGCGGCTCCTGGAGCGGATCACCGGCCTGCGGATGAACCACAACTTCATCCGGCCCGGGGGGATCGCCGCCGACCTTCCCGACGGCTGGCAGGACGCCACCCTCGAGGTCTGCGAGAAGGTGGAGCGCGGCGTGCGGGAGTACGACGAGCTGCTCAGCGAGAACCCGATCTGGGTGGAACGCACCGTCGGGGTCGGGGTGATCACCACTGCCGAGGCGCTCGCCCTCGGGGTCAGCGGCCCGATCCTCCGCTCCACGGGCTACCCGTGGGACCTGCGCCGTACCCAGCCGTACCTGGCCTACGACGAGGTCGACTTCGACGTGATCTACACGACGAACGGCGACTGCTACGACCGGTACCGCATCCGGCTCGCCGAGATCCTCGAGTCGATCCGGATCGTGCGCCAGTGCGTCGAGCGGATGCCGGACGGCGACTACCGCACCCAGGACAAGAAGATCACGCCGCCGCCCCGGGCCCGCATCGACGAGTCGATGGAGGCCCTCATCCACCACTTCAAGCTCTTCACCGAGGGGTTCGGGGTGCCTCCCGGTGAGACGTACGTCGCGATCGAGTCGCCCCGGGGTGAGATCGGGTGCTACCTCGTGGCCGACGGCGGTCCGCGTCCGGTGCGGATGCACATCCGGGGCCCATCCTTCTACAACCTGCAGGCGATGGAGACGATGATGCGGGGCCATCTCGTCGCCGACGCGGTGGCGGTGATCTCCAGCGTCGACCCGATCATGGGCGAGGTCGACCGCTGATGGGTCTGACCGCCGAGAACCGCCGTCGGGCCCTCGAGCTCATCGGGCGGTACCCGCAGCCCCGCTCCGCGCTGCTGCCCCTCCTGCACCTGGCCCAGGAGCAGGACGGGTGGCTCTCGCGTGCGGCGATGGCCGAGATCGCCGAGATCCTGGGCATCGAGCCGGCCGAGGTGCTGGGCGTCGCCAGCTTCTACACGATGTACAAGCTCGACCGGCCCCGCCGGCTCGTGGTGTCGGTGTGCACGAACGTGAGCTGCCTCGTCAACGGCGCGCCCGAGTGCCATGAGGCGCTCGCCAGCGCCTTCGCCGACGACGAGGACGTGTTGGTGGAGGAGGTCGAGTGCCTGGCCGCCTGTGACCTGGCGCCGGTGCTCCAGGTGAACTACGAGTTCCACCCCGCCACCAGCCCCGAGGCCGCGGTGGCCCTGGTGGAGGAGTACCGCCGCGGGGAGCGGGTCGCCCGGGGTCTGTCCGGGGGGAGGGTGTCGAGATGACGGTGTCCGAGACCAGGATCGTCACCCGTCGGCTCCGGGAGCACCCCGACGCGCACACGATCGAGCGCTACCTGGCCACCGGGGGGTACGAGGCGTTGCGACGGGCGCTGCAGATGAGCCCCACCGCCATCCGCGACGAGCAGGTCGTGGCGTCGGGTCTGCGTGGGAGGGGCGGCGCCGGGTTCGGCACCGGCCAGAAGTGGTCGTTCCTGCCCGAGGGTGGTGCGCCGCGCTACCTGGTCGTGAACGGGGACGAGGGGGAGCCCTGCACCTTCAAGGACCACATGCTCATCGAGGGCGACCCTCACCAGATCGTCGAGGGCGCGGCGATCGCCGCGTACGCGATCGGCGCCCACCATGCCTTCCTCTACATCCGGGGCGAGTTCGCCCTCGGCATCGAACGCCTGGAGCGGGCGGTCGCCGACGCGTACGCGGCGGGGTTCCTGGGCCGCGACGTCTGCGGTTCGGGCTACGACCTGGAGATGGTCGTGCACCGGGGTGCGGGTGCCTACATCGCCGGCGACGAGACCGGGCTGCTGTCCAGCCTCGAGGGCGGCCGGGCCATGCCACGCATCAAACCGCCCTTCCCGGCGGTCCAGGGCCTGTACGCGTCGCCGACGGTGGTGAACAACGTGGAGACCGTGGCGACGTTGCCCCACATCATCCTCATGGGTGGTGAGGCGTACGCCCGGCTCGGTGTCGGCCGCTCCACCGGCACGCGGATCTTCTCGGTGTCGGGCCACGTGACCCGGCCCGGCAACTACGAGGTGGAGCTCGGCATCACCTTCCGGGACCTCATCGAAGGGCTCGCCGGCGGGGTGCGGGGAGGCAAGCGGATGAAGTTCTTCATCCCCGGGGGTGCCTCGGCGCCGTGGCTGCTCCCCGAGCACCTCGACGCGCCGCTCGACATGGATTACGTCACCCGGGAGCTGCGCACGATGCTGGGGTCGGGTGCGGTCATGGTGTTCGACGAGGACACGAACCCGGCGTTGGTGGCCTGGCGGCTGCTGCGGTTCTTCGCCCACGAGTCCTGCGGGAAGTGCACCCCGTGCCGGGAGGGCTCCGACTGGCTCGAGAAGGTGCTGTTCCGCATCGCCCACGGACGGGGACGGCCCCAGGACCTCGACCTCATGCTCGATGTCGGGCGCACGATCGTCCCCGACCTCAACGCGCCGTTCACCCAGACCACCATCTGCGCACTCGGTCCGAGCACGATGTCGCCGGTGGTGAGCCTGGACCGCTGGTTCCGCGACGAGATCCTCGAGCGCTGCGGCGCCTCCCGCACCCGAATCCCGGTGGCCTCGGCGTGAAGGAGACGACGCCCGGGCCGCAGGTGATCAGCCAGTGGCCCTCCCCGTACCGGTACACCGCGGCCCCCCGCACAGGGCGCACGGTGACGATCACCCTCGACGGGGTGCCGATCGAGGTGCCCGAGGGTGAGCTGCTGATCCGGGTCGCCCAGGACCACGGCACCTACATCCCCCGCTTCTGCTGGCACGAGCGCCTGACCCCGGTCGGGATGTGCCGCCTGTGCCTCGTGGAGGTCGAGGGCATGCGGGGCCTGCAGATCTCGTGTGCCACCGGCGCCACCGACGGCATGGTCGTCCACACCCGCTCCGAGCCGGTGCGCGCCGCCCAGGAGGGGGTGCTCGAGCTCTTTCTCACCAACCATCCGCTCGACTGCCCGGTGTGTGACCGCGGCGGGGAATGCCCGCTGCAGGACCAGGCGCTCGCGTTCGGGCCGGGCGAGAGCCGGTACGTGGAGGAGAAGCGCCACTGGCCCAAGCCGATCCCGATCTCCCCGCTCGTCCTGCTCGACCGCGAACGCTGCATCCAGTGCGCCCGCTGCACCCGCTTCGCCGCCGAGGTGGCCGGGGAGCCGCTCATCGACTTCGGAGGCCGGGGCGCCCACACCGAGGTGATCGCGTTCCCCGAGCGACCGTACGCGTCCACGTTCTCCGGCAACATCGTGCAGCTGTGCCCCGTGGGGGCGCTGACCGCGGTGCCGTACCGGTTCAAGGCCC
>Ga0308410_1001995_pt1 | contig 11779 bp, 10 predicted proteins | sample HotsprOSTMatCore_FD_203467 | JGI IMG/M metagenome (GOLD analysis project Ga0308410, IMG submission 203467) | Hot spring phototrophic mat microbial communities from Octopus Spring, Yellowstone National Park, Wyoming, United States -... | ecosystem: Environmental > Aquatic > Thermal springs > Hot... | reverse complement strand
GCGTCGCCTGCGACAATCCTGCGGGCGTGGTCAACACGCCGCAATCGACCAGACGCAGCACTCCGTCCGTTTCTTCGACGACGCCCCATCCCATCCGGGCGGTGCCGGGATCGATCCCGATTGTCCGCGTGGCAGTCACCCATTAACCCTGCACAAACTGTTCCGCCAGTTCGCTGGTGATATCCAGATTGCTGTAGACCTTCTGCACATCGTCGAGGTCTTCGAGTTTCTCGATCAGTTTCATCGCCTTGAGCGCATCCGCAGTATCGGGCTGCACCGTCGTTTTGGCGATCATCGTCTTTTCGGCGCCGGTCACCGGCAGACCGGCAGCGATCAGGTGCTGGCGCACCGCAGCGAGTTGCTTGAAGTCGGTATACACCTCGACGATGTCATCCTCAATCTGGACATCTTCCGCGCCCGCATCGATTGCGATGAGCATCACTTCGTCCGGGTCGAGGCGTTTGACCGACAGATCGATCGTGATCAGCCCTCTGGTTTCGAACATCCAGCTCACCGAACCGGGTTCACCAGGGCTACCGCCATTCTTCGTCATCGTTGCGCGCACGTCGGACGCGGTGCGGTTGCGGTTATCAGTCGTTGCTTCGATCAGCAGCGCCACGCCGCCGGGGGCGTACCCTTCGTAGTAAATCTCTTCGATAGCGGCGGCATCACCCCCGCCTTTCCCCATTCCCCGATCAATTGCGCGCTGAATATTATCCATTGGCATATTGGCGGCGCGCGCCTTATCGACAGCCAGGCGCAGACGGAAATTTGCATCGGGATCGCCGCTTCCCCCCTCGCGTGTTGCGATCGTAATATCGCGCGCCAGTTTGGTGAAGAGTTGCCCGCGCCGCTGATCGAGCACCCCTTTCGTGCGCCGGATCGAGTGCCACTTCGAGTGACCAGACATAACCAGATTCTCCAGAACTGCCGCGTGTCGGAAACAGCCATCTCATCGTTCTGGCATTATAGCATACAGAAACAAAAAAGCGGACTGCCATCCGCCTGCAAGGTTGGTTGCTTTTTGCTGCCTTCTTCCGGATGACCATCAAGATGTGTCAACCTGGCATTCAGGCGGAGCGAGACGAAGCCCGTCGGATGAACGCACGGGTTAGCTGCGCCCCACCGGTCGCATCTCTGTCTCTTCTACTGCCCCACGCTCAACTTCAACACCGTTGTGCCATAACTCGTATTCGCTTAAGTCCATTTGATCGTTCCAGGACACCCCATACCCGCCGGGATCAACGGTAACCGCCTTGAAAAAGGCTTCGTTTCTCAACAACTGAAATCGATCCAGTTGCAGGATTCCCTGGCAATCGTACACCTTTTGAACTCCATTGACAAATGTAACAAGCAGGCGTTTTCCTTCCAGAGGAGTCACTGCTTTGATTTTGGGTGTGCTCATCTTGCTACTCCAATCCGGGTAGTTGCTTGAATTCATTGCTATTCCACATCCGTAACAGTTCTTGTTGATAGTGGGCAGCCCACTCCGTGACCAGTCGCTGGGCGCGCACAGGCAGATCGCCTTCCAGCATTTCGAGGGTCTGGATATCGAAAACTGCGTTGTACTCGCCGTAGATGGCATGAAAGTGAGGGATGCCGTGTTCACGCTGACTGAAGTACATCTTGATGATGATCCCAAAGAAGCGTGCTATCACTGGCATGCCGATGCTCCTCGTCAAACGCGCGCTTTGACCATTCGTATATAACCGCACGCCAGGCAAGCGAAGCCATCGACTGTGAGCGAATAGTAGCCAGCGTTCTGCCTGCCAATCCACCAAGACGTTCTCTGCCAGCGTGTGACTCGTTTTTCAGGCAAACACCGACGGTAACATGGCTTATAGAGTCGTACAGGGGAGGCATTGCCTCCCCTGTGACTGCCTGGCGCAGTGGTTATGCCTGTGCAGACGGAACGTTCACGCCCGATGGCGTGGTCAGCATGCCGTTGCCGCCGTTCAGACGGCTTTCGATCTCATCAACCTTCACCACACGACTGAGGAGTTCCTTCAACCGTTCGCCATCGAGCGTTTCGTACTCGATCAGTGCGCTCGCCATATCATTCAGCACCTCGCGGTTGTAGGTCAGAATCTGGCGGGTGCGCTCATATGCTTCCGAGACGATCCGATAGACTTCGCCATCGATCTCACGCGCCACATCGTCGCTGTAGTTGCGCTGTTCGGTGATCTCGCGCCCAAGGAAGATCAGTTCCTCACGCTCACCAAACGCAATCGGACCAAGCTTCGGACTCATGCCATAGCGAGTCACCATTGCGCGGGCAATGCGCGTCACCTGCTGAATATCGCCCGCCGCGCCGGTCGAGACCTCATCGGGACCGAAGACGATCTCCTCCGCCACACGCCCGCCGAGCGCCGAGACGAGTTGCGCGGCGAACTGCGACGCCGTTGTATAGCGAATACTATCTTCTTCCGGCAGGTAGAGCGTATACCCGCCTGCGCGTCCACGCGGCACAATCGTCACCTTCTGCACCGGGAAGGCTTTCGGCATTCCGGCGGCGGCGATTGCGTGACCCGACTCGTGGTACGCGGTCAGCAGTTTTTCCCGCTCGGTCAACACACGGCTACGGCGTTCCGGTCCGCCGAGCGCCACACGCTCAATGGCGTCCTGCAACTCTGCCATGCCGATCTTCTTCTTTGAACGGCGCGCTGCCAGGATCGCCGCCTCATTCACTGCATTCGCCAGGTCTGCGCCGGAGAAGCCAGGCGTCTGCCGCGCGATCACATCGAACTGCACGTCGTCGGAGAGCGGCTTGCCCTTCGTATGCACCTTGAGCACCTCGATGCGCCCCTTCACGTCTGGCGCGTCGAGCACCACCTGGCGGTCGAAGCGACCGGGGCGCACCAGCGCCGGGTCGAGCACGTCCGGTCGGTTGGTGGCGGCGATGACGATGACGTTCGTATTCGTATCGAAGCCGTCCATCTCGACCAGGATCTGGTTGAGCGTCTGCTCGCGCTCATCGTGCGAGCCGCCAAGCCCGGCGCCACGCTGCCGACCGACTGCGTCGATTTCATCGATGAACACGATACAGGGCGCATTCCGCTTTGCCTGGTCGAACAGATCGCGTACACGGCTGGCGCCGACGCCGACGAACATCTCGACGAACTCCGAACCGGAGATCGAGAAGAACGGCACGCCTGCCTCACCTGCAACGGCGCGCGACAGGAGCGTCTTCCCGGTTCCGGGAGGACCGACCATCAACACACCACGCGGGATGCGTGCACCAAGCGCTGCAAACTTGTCTGGAAACTTAAGAAACTCAACAACTTCGGTCAAATCCTGTTTGGCTTCTTCCTGTCCAGCGACATCGGCGAACGTCACCGTTGGTTTATCGCCGGAGAACATACGCGCCCGGCTTTTGCCGAACGACAGCGCCTGATTGTTGGACCCCTGCGCCTGACGCATGAAGAAGACAAAAAAGCCAATCATCAATAACACCGGCAACAGGATGGTGAAGACATTCAGCAACCCGCCCCAGGCAGGCGCTGCACGCACTTCGACATTCACCGCGTCGAGCGGAACGCCAGCCTGCACCAGCAGCATGGTAATGCTATCGTTCGACTCGATGCGCGACCGCACCTTTGCCCTGGTATCCCGGTAGGTCACCAGGATTTCGGTGTTGCCTGTCTGCGCTTCAATCTTCTCAACTCTGCCGGCTTTGGCATCTGCGAGCACCTCATAAATGCCCCGTTCCTCGCTCTGCCCCTGCGCGTTGTTGAAGTAATTGAAGAACAGCGCCAATGCAGCAACTAGAATGATGAGGTAAACGAAACTATTCTTCAGCCAGCGATTGTCACCCATAATCGTTCACGTTCTAGGAGCGCTGCTCCTGATTGATCTTGCGCGGCACACCAGCGGATACAGATAGACACCGACCATCCTCATTTAACCGCTCGTGCTGATATTATACCAGACGCCTTTCGGTGCGACAATGTGGCAAGATCACAATTTTTGATCATGTTTGGAACGTTCCATCGACAGGGGGTTCGCTTTTGTGTAAACAATCATCCGCCGGAAGCGGATGGCGCCCTGAACACGGTGGTTTGAGGCTCTGTTCCGCTTCTCCACCCTTTTCGCCGACTAATGCGGGTGCAGGCGCTCACGCTCTCTGGGACGCCGGATGCAGACATGGATGCCGGCGCTTCCAGGGATCACGTCTGCCAGACTGTCGTGACGAACCCCCGCGCGTCCTGTCGATACAGTCATGACGGATTGGACGCTGATGCGGATGTATGCGGCGCCGGCGGCTGCGTTTCGTGCACTCCGTTGGAGCGCGCGTCCCGGCGCATCCACGCAAGCGCCGCGAGGTCGCGCAGGAACAGGATGCGACGCACCGTAAAATAGATCAGGCGGTAGAGGCGACCTCTCCGCACAGGATCGTAATCAATCAGCACGATACGCGTCTCTGGCGCCTGCAAGAGCATCAGGTTGTGCGACCGCAGCAGCGTGCGCTCGACAAGAAAACTCCAGAGGCGTTGCGGCAAACGGTCGAGCGCCTTCATCCGCTCACGCTCGCTGCTGCTGCTGGCGGATCGCCCATACAGATCGGGCATGCTTCCGGTTGACCGGTAGAAGGCGTGCGCCCGACGCAGGATTTCGCCGAGCTGGAGGGCGATGGTTGCGCGCTGCTCCGGCGTCAGCGCGCGATAGTCAAGCGCGTCGAGCGGTCGGGCGTTGAAAAGGAAGGGCTGAATCGTCAATGGATACACACGCCCGTCGCTGCCAGGCGCAATAATGAAGTAATTCGGAACCGTGTAGCGCTCACCCAGGCACGCAGTGTAGCGATCGGCAACATCGCGCATCCGCCGCGCCCATTGCAACGCCTGGTTCAGATCTCCCCCCAGATCATACTTGAGTTTGACGACATAGCGACGGTCGTCGGTCCAGTACACTTCTGTCTCATTGCCCCCTGCCAGTCGCTCCAGACCATGGTCGTGGTCGAGGGGCGCAAACACATCATCGACATGGTGCGTCATACTGTGGTTCTCCGGCGTGCAACAGGCTATTCAGCCGGTGATACGCCGGGAACGGCGATCAGGTTGCAACAGATGGAACGACATATCAGGCAGGCAGCGCGATCCCGAGTTCCGCCAGGCGCGTTTCCGAGGGTTGTCCCTGTTCGTCCCAACCGTGACGACGGTAATACTCCGCCACCATTTCGTTCAACAGCGGCAATTTGCCCGCCGCCGGTCCGTCCTCGAGCGGTTCTTCCGTCCAGCGATGCGGCAGCGCATCGCGCCCGGCGCCGTACCGCACCGCCAGCAGACGTTCAAGCGTGACGATCCGTTCGCCAATCTTCGCCACATCCACGCTGGTGAATGATCGTCCGAGCGTCGCCGCCAGGAGTTCGTTGAGTTCGGCTGGTGCGATCTGATACGCCAGCAACGCCAGACGGCGACACAATCCGGCGGCATCGACCGCAGCCGCAAACCGTTCGTGCCAGATCAGGCGCGGCACGACGCCATGGATCGTATGGGGGTTGTTGGGGTCGCTGGGAAGCCATACCGGCGGTTCGACCAGGAACGGCTCATAGATCATCGCGTAACGGTAGTCGCCGCCAATCGGCGCTGTGGCGTCTGCGAGAGCGATTTCGGGCAAAGCGCGAGGGTCGAGCGCCGGGAACGCGAGTTGTCGCGCTTGTGGCGCAAAAGCGCTACTCCCGTAGTACACCTCCTGCATTTCGCCAACGCCCAGCGACAGGATGTCGCGCTTTTCCTGGCGTTGTCCCAGGCGGCGAAGCGCGCCGACCACCGATTCGAGATCGCCCCACGCCAGATTGCCGGTGTTAATCAACCCGCGCTCACGGCATTCCATCACGAACGCCAGCGCCGCGCTGGTTTCCGACACATCGAGACCCAGGCGCAGGCAGAGATCGTTAACCAGAATGATCGCATCGGGAGTTGTCAGCCCACACCGCCACCCAAAGCCGGCGAGCGCTTCGAGATCGGGATAGGCGACCGGCTCGCCATTTTTGCGGATATAGACGCTATGGCAGGCAAGCAGGCATCCCTCACAGCCACGCGGTTCTCGCCGACCGCGCTGCGCCAGTGCGGCGCGACTGATCGCGCCAGCATGCGGCACAGCATGGGTTTGCCCATTACGTGCGCTCAACGCGCCCAATTCTTCGGCGCGCTGCGCGTAGTACAGGCTGCCATACTGACGAAACCCGGCGGCGACATCGCTGGCGGCAATGCGTCGGGCAATACTCTCAAGCGCATGATCGAGCCGCTGTTGGTCGGCGACCGGGCAGGGTTGCGCACCACGCACCGCGATCGCCTTCACGCGCTTGCGCGCCATAATTGCGCCGGCGCCCGCTGGTTCGACAACGAATGCGCCTTCCGCAACAATGGCGCTGTATGAAACGCCCGCCTCCCCCGCCGGTCCGATACAGAGCACAGCGTAATCATCGCCGAGTTCCCGGCGCAACGCCTGGTTCGTCGCCTGGGTATCGAGTCCGAGCAGGTGCGTTGCCGGGTGAATATCCACGTGCGCGCCATCGATCCGGATCCAACACCAGTCGGAGCTTTGCCCTTCGAGGACCAGCAGATCGTGACCGGCGCGGCGGAGGTGCGCTCCCCAACGTCCCGACGCCCAGCCTTGCGAAATCGAATTGGTGATCGGCGAGCGTGTCGTAACGGTCAAACCGCTGAACGTCACGCCAGCAAGCGGTCCGGCGCTGAAGATGAGGAGATTGGCAGGTGCAAGGGGACCGATCTTTGGCGGAACCCGTTGTGCAAGGAGCCAGACGGCGGCGCCGCGCCCGCCAAGGAAGCGTTGCTCGACCTCGGCAGGCAGGCGCTCTGTCATTACACGCTGATCGGTCAGTGCGATCTGAAGTGCTTGCAGCGGCATGACATGTTCCTCCGTCTGCGCATCAGGATTGGATGTCTCGTAGCATATCTCAGCCGGCAGCCTTAACCGGTTGCCCCAGGTAGATCGGTTCGAGCGCAGCAACGCTATCCCATTCTCCTGCGGTCAGGCGTATCCACGCCAGTTCTGCCAGGTAGGCAGGGCGGCGCACATTTGCCGCAGGTGACGGAAATCGGGTGCGATCAGGCAGCAGGCGGCGCAGCGTCGCCTGGGTTTCGGCGTCAATGTCGCCGCAGAAAAGCGCCGGTTCGTTGATCATCGCCGCAAGATCGGCGAGAGTGACGTTCAGCGGTTCCAGCGCATCATCAGCGAGCGTTGCCACCCTGCCACGCCCCAGGTTAATAATCGGAACAACACGCATATGGGAGGAGCGATGCTGATACGCCAGCGCCTGGAGCGTGCCAATGCCGATAAGCGGCAGGTCGCGCGCCAGCGCAAACCCTTTGGCGACGCTCATACCCACTCGCAACCCGCTCCAACTGCCCGGTCCCAGCGCGACTGCGACTGCCTGAATATCGCTGCGCGCGCAATGCACGTGGCGCAGCAACAGATCGATCTGTGGCAGGAGTTGCGCCGTATGATCGCGTCCGGCGCGCCAGACGCATTCGCCGAGCGCGCCGCGTTCCCCATCGTAGCAGGCGACGCCAGCATCGGCGGTCGATGTATCGATCGCAAGCAGCATACGGTTCAGTTGAACGACGTCTTCTTCAACGTATCGACGAGTTCTTCATAACGCCGACCATGCGGCGTGAAACGCATCACCCGTTTGGTCTCGCTCAGGTGGCTGAGATGCACATCGAGCCGCTCGTCCGGCAACAACGCTTCTGCGCGATCCGCCCACTCGATCAGGCAGACGCCATCGTTGTCGAGCAATTCTTCCAACCCGACGCCCTGCAATTCCGCCAACCGCTCGATGCGGTATAGGTCGGCGTGGTAGATCGGCATACCGCCGCGCTGCACGCCAGCGCGATACTCATTGATCAGCACGAAACTCGGGCTATTGACCATGTCGGTCGAACCGAGACCCAGCGCGATTCCCTTGATCAGGTGCGTCTTCCCGGCGCCGAGATCGCCGCGAAGCGCCACGACATCACCGCGTTGCAGCAACTCGCCCAGGCGCTGACCGACGCGCATCGTCTGCGCGACGCTGTGCGAAACAAAGTCCAGGACATGCGGCGAACGGACGGTGTGAACGCTTCGTACACTCATACATCGTATTGTAGCATATGACGGGGAGCGATCGGCGGAACGCCGGGGGAGCGGGGTGCAGTCATGCATTGACAAGAAGGTGAGCGCTCCGCATGCGCATCCCCCAGCGTGCGGGCGGGGCGGCGCCCGTCGTTCGCCCAGCACGACGATTCAGCGTCGGACGGGGCGACGCGGCTGGTTCCGCCGCATGCGCATGCGCCAGGGCGCGCAACGCCCGCGCGGACGTGATGGAGATTGAGCATTTATTCCGCTCTACCGCGCTAGCCGTGGGGCTGAAGCCCTCGGCTAGCCAAGGCGAAGCCCGCCTGCGCGGGCGGCAGCGGATTATTTACTCAAAGACCATAACGTCCGCGCTGAGCGCACGAAGCCCCGCTGACGCGGGGCTGGCGCGGAGCATCCGCACACACCAGCGAGGGCGCGGCAGCGCCCTTCGTGCTTTTAGCCCGACGCTTGAGCGTCGGGCGGGGGCGGACGGCTGCCTGACAACTCATGCTCGCACCCGGGGGAGCGTTGTAGCATTGCTCTGGCGCTCCCCCGGCATATAAGAACGCCTTACGCTAAATGCAGCACTACGCTGATGCGCGTCCGCGCAACGCGCGGTAGCGCCGGATAAGCGCATTCGTCGAACTGTCGTGTGCCAGAGAGGGCGCGGCATCGCTCATCAACTCAGGAGCGATGCGCCCTGCCAGAACCTTCCCCAATTCGACGCCCCACTGGTCGAAGGGGTTGATGTCCCAGATCGCGCCCTGCGTGAAAACACTGTGTTCGTACAACGCAACCAGAGCGCCAAGCGTCGCTGGCGTCAGTCGTTCCGCCAGAATGGTGTTCGACGGACGGTTGCCGGGGAAAGTGCGATGCGGCGCCAGCTGCTCCGGCGACCCTTCCGCCAGCGCCTCCTCTGCGGTTTTGCCGAATGCCAGCGCCTCCGCCTGCGCGAACATGTTCGCCATCAGCAGGTCGTGGTGATTGCCGAGCGGGTTGAGCGTTTCGGCAAAACCGATGAAGTCACACACCACCAACCGTGTGCCCTGATGGATCAACTGGTAGAACGAGTGCTGACCATTCGTCCCCGGCTCGCCCCAATAGATCGGTCCGGTCTGATACGTCACCGGCGTGCCCGACAACGTCACCGATTTGCCGTTGCTCTCCATCGTCAGTTGTTGGAGATACGCCGGGAAGCGTTTGAGATAATGGTCGTAGGGCAGGATCGCAACCGTCTCGATGCTGAAGAAATTGACATACCAGACGGTCAGCAATCCATGGATCACCGGCAGATTGCGGTCGAACGGCGCCGTGCGGAAGTGCTCGTCCATGGCGTGGAATCCGGCAAGCAGTTCACGGAACCGTTCAGGACCGAGCGCAATCATCGTTGAGAGTCCGATTGCCGACGTCATCGAGTAGCGTCCGCCAACCCAATCCCAAAAGCCGAACATGTTCGCCGTGTCGATGCCAAATTTCGCCACCTCGGCAGCGTTCGTCGAGACGGCGACGAAATGGCGCGCAACTGCCGCCTCGTCGCCGAGCGCCGCCAGCGTCCAGGCGCGCGCGGTGCGCGCGTTGGTCATCGTCTCCAGCGTGGTGAACGTTTTCGACGCCACAATGAAGAGGGTTTCCGCCGGATCGAGATCGCGGGTCGCCTCGGCAAAATCGCTCCCGTCAATGTTCGATACGAAGCGGAAGGTCAGATTGCGGTCAGTGTAATATCGCAATGCCTCATATGCCATCACCGGTCCCAGGTCGGATCCGCCGATGCCGATGTTGACAATGGTGCGGATCGGTTTGCCGGTGAACCCGGTCCATCTGCCGCTGCGTACCTGTTCGGCGAACGCCGCCATGCGATCAAGCACCGCATGCACGTCAGGGACTACATTTGCGCTATCTGCCAGGATAACCGCTCCGCGCGGCGCGCGGAGCGCCACGTGAAGAACGGCGCGGTTCTCGGTGCTATTGATCCGTTCGCCACGGAACATTGCATCGATTCTGGCGCGAAGATCACACGCCTCCGCCAGCGCAATCAGCAGGCGCAGCGTCTCGGCGGTCATCCGGTTTTTCGCATAGTCGAAGAAAAGTCCAGCGGCTTCGGCGGTCAGGCGCTCGCCGCGACCGGGATCGTCGGCAAACAACCGGCGCAGATGCACATCGCGGATCGCCCGATAGTGCGTTTCCAGCGCGCGCCATTCAGGGAGTTGCGTCAGAACCGTCATACTTCACCTCCTCGGTCGCAGGACGTTCTCATTCTCGCGCCCTTCCTCGAAGTCGGTAATATTGCGGATGGTCGTCTCTGCGATTGTCGTCATCGCCTCGCGGGTGAAGAACGCCTGGTGCCCGGTGACGAGCACATTGGGGAACGTCATCAGACGAGCCAGAGTATCATCGGTAATCACCCTGTCCGAAAGGTCCTGGAAGAAAACCCCTTCTTCCTCTTCGTACACATCGAGACCAACGCCAGCGATCCGTCCGGCGCGCAACGTTTCGATCAGCGCCTCAGTATCGATCAGACCGCCGCGACTGGTGTTGATCAGAAATGCGTCCGGCTTCATGAACGCCAGCGTCTCACGATTGATGAGATGGTACGTTTCCGGCAGCAGCGGCACATGCAGACTGACAATATCCGATGAACGCAGCAGTTCTTCGAGCGTCATGTAGCGCATCCCCAGCGCCAGGCACTCTGGATTTTGGGTGACATCGTAGCCGAGCAGCGAACACCCAAAGCCGTGCATAATGCGCGCGAAGACCGCACCGATCTTGCCGGTGCCGACGACGCCAACCACCGAGCCGTGGATGTCGCGTCCAAGGAGACCGGCAAGGCGGAAGTTGAACTCGCGGGTGCGGTTGTAAGCGCGATGGATGCGCCGGTTGAGGGTTTGCAGCAGACCGACGGCAAACTCCGCCACCGAGTAGGGCGAATAGTAACCGACGCGCATGGCAGTGATGCCATAACGCTCCGCAGCGACGAGATCGATATTGTTGTAACCAGTGGAACGCTGCGCAATCATACGAGTTCCGCCGGCAGCCAGGCGCTCGATCACCTCTGCTGTCGCCTGGTCATTCACAAAGCAGCAGATCGCAGGGAAGCCCTGCGCCAGCGCAGCCGTCTGGAGATCGAGCTGCGCAGTGGTATACGTCAGGCGATGTCGCCCGTGATTGGCGGCGTCCAGAAAGGTTCGATCATATGAATGAGAGTCGTAGACGAGAACGTCCATAAATGTACATTCCTTTCCTGTCAGGCGTCGGGGGGCAGGTCTCCTGGCCTTGCACCTTGACGCCTGTGATACCTTCCACCTGTCATCTGTCACGTTATTGTGGTGCGGAGAGACGTTGCACTGCAACGTCTCTCCTGCTGTCAACCGACGCGCTCTGCACGCTACGTCGTGGTTGCCGGGGGTTGCATTGTGCAGAAACGTTGCACTATAGCGTCTCTCCCTTCCCGCTCAGCAACGCTCAACGACCACCCCTACCCCGGCAACTGCACGCGCACTGGATGAATCTTCCAGATCTCGTCGCAATACTCGCGGATCGTGCGATCCGACGAGAAGTAGCCGCAGCGTGCCGTGTTCAGGATCGACATGCGCGTCCAGCGCTCCTGATCGCGGTAGGCGGCATCGACCGCTTCCTGCACCGTGCAGTAAGACTCATAATCCGCCAGGTGCATAAAAGGGTCGCGATTGATCAGGTAATCGACGAG
>Ga0308410_1001990_pt1 | contig 11802 bp, 12 predicted proteins | sample HotsprOSTMatCore_FD_203467 | JGI IMG/M metagenome (GOLD analysis project Ga0308410, IMG submission 203467) | Hot spring phototrophic mat microbial communities from Octopus Spring, Yellowstone National Park, Wyoming, United States -... | ecosystem: Environmental > Aquatic > Thermal springs > Hot... | reverse complement strand
GATCACAGTCACCTCGCCGTCGGGCACGGTCTCGACCCACAGCCTGGAGCCGGCGGGGCCGGGACGGGCGATGCTGGAACTGCCGGCGACCGAGCCCGGGGCGTGGCGGGTCAGCGACGGCACGCGCCTGGCCTTCGGCGCCGTCGGTGCCGCCAATCCGCTGGAGCTTGCCGATCTGCGCGCAACCGCCGAGCGCGCGGGCGTGGCGGCGGCGCGGTCGGGCGGGGCGGTGATGTGGCTCGCCGACGGGGTGCCGGATCTGCGCCGCGTGCTGGCCGACCGCGCGGCGCGCGGCCAGGGCTGGATCGGGCTGCGCCGCAACCGCGACCACGTCGTCACCGGCTTGGCCGACCTGCCGCTGATGCCGCCCTGGGCGGCGCTGCTCCTGATCCTCGGCGGCACGGTCTGGGCATGGCGGCGCGAGGGACGGTGATCGTCACGCCGATCCGCGCTATGTCTCGCCCATGATCCATCGCCTCGCCCTCGCCGCCGTGTTTGCCCTTGCGCCGGCGGCGCCGGCGTTCGCCCAGCCGGCAGCCAACGGCGCCCCGTCCGGGCTCGACGGCGGGTCGGCTGCCGCGACGCCGACCGAGGCGCTGTTCAATGCCATCAATCTCGGCGATCTCGACCAGGTGCGGGCCGCCATCGCCGCCGGGGCGGACACCGGCCGACGCAATGTGCTGGGGCTGACGCCGCTCGATCTCGCGGTCGATCTCGGCCACGCGGAGATCGCCTTCTATCTGATGTCGCTCGGCCGGACGAGCGTGCGCCAGCCGCCTGCCGATCCCCTCGCGGCAGCCGCGTCGGTGCCGCGTCCGGCACCGCCGCGCGCGGCGGCGCCGCCACCGGCCCCCGCGCCGACACCCGCCGGTGCCGTTCCCGTCGCGCCGCTCTGGCAGGGCGGCGGCGGGGCGCCCGTGCCCGAGGCGGGCTTCCTCGGCTTCGATGCCGGCCGCCCCGCGGGCGCCCGCCCGCCGCCCGGGCGCCCGCGCGGCTGACGGATCGACCACGCTCCGGGCGGAATGCCCAGAAAAAAAGACCGAACCAAAGTTACTGACGCATTCCCGCGGAGTGTGTAGCATTCCCGCAGGCTCACGTATGCGGTCTGCCGGCAGGGTCAGCAAAAAACCGGCCGGCGCCCGAATGGGAGGTTTGTTGGGACGATGAACGAGCAAGACCTCTGGCGGCTCATGCGTCGCGTGCGCGACGGCAAGATGTCGCGCCGCGCCTTCGCCCACCGCATGGCGGCATTCGGCATCACGGCGCCGATGGCGACCCAGATCTTGGCCTTCGCCGGCGTCAGCCCGGCCTCGGCGCAGAGCGTCCCCGCCTACAAGCCGACGCGGGCAGGCGGGGGCGGCCATCTCAAGATCCTGTATTGGCAGGCCTCGACGCTGCTCAATCCGCACTTCGCGGTCGGCACCACCAACCAGGACGCGAGCCGCGTCTTTTACGAGCCGCTTGCCGGGTGGGCGGCTGACGGCACGCTGGTGCCGATCCTCGCCGCCGAGATTCCCTCGATCGAGAACAAGGGGCTGGCCGAGGATGGCCGGTCGGTCACGTGGAAGCTGAAGCGCAACGTGAAGTGGCACGACGGCCAGCAGTTCTCGGCCGACGATGTGATCTTCAACTACGAATACGCGAAGAACCCACAGATCGCCGGCACCACCTCGGGCAGCTACCGCGAGGTCAACGTCGTCAAGCTGGACGACTTCACGGTGCGTGTCGAGTTCGAGCGGCCGACACCGTTCTGGGCCGATGCCTTCGTCGGCGCGGTGGGGATGATGATCCCGAAGCACTTGTTCAAGGACTATGCCGGGGCGAACGCGCGCGAGGCACCCGCAAACCTTCGTCCCGTCGGCACGGGTGCGTACAGGTTCGCGAGTTTCGCGCCGGGCGACATGCTGCGCGGCGAGCGCAATCCCAACTACCACCTCGAGAACCGCCCTTTCTTCGACTCGATGGAGATCAAGGGCGGCGGCGATGCGGTCTCGGCCGCGCGTGCGGTGCTGCAGACCGGCGACTACGACTACGCCTGGAACCTCCAGGTCGAGGACCAGACCTTGCAGCGCCTCGAGGCGGCCGGCCGCGGCAAGGTGAACATCGTCGAGGGCGGTTCGGTCGAGTTCATCCAGCTGAACGCCACCGACCCGCACCGCGAGGTGGACGGCGAGCGCTCGCACATCTCGACACAGCATCCGGCCTTCCGCGACCCCGCCGTGCGCCAAGCGATGGCGCTGCTGGTGGACCGGCAGTCGATCCAGAACTTCATCTACGGCCGCACCGGCCCGGCGACGCCGAACTTCCTCAACGCGCCGCCGCGTTTCCGCTCGCCCAACATGAAGATGGAGTTCAGCGTCGAGCGCGCGAACCAGATCCTCGACCAGGCCGGCTGGGCGCGCGGCTCTGACGGCATCCGCCAGAAAGACGGGGTGCGGCTGAAGTTCCTCTACCAGACCTCGATCAATGCCCCGCGCCAGCGCACGCAGCAGATCGTGCAGCAGGCAGCACGCCGGGCGGGGATCGAGATCGAGTTGAAGTCTGTGGTCGCGTCGGTGTTCTTCTCCTCGGATGTCGCCAACCCAGACACTTACGGGAAGTTCTACGCCGACATGCAGATGTACACGACGACCATGCCGCAGGCCGATCCGCAGCGGTTCATGAACCAGTACACGTCGTGGGAGGTCTCGCAGAAGGCGAACTCCTGGCAGGGGCGCAACATCGTCCGCTGGCGCAGCGACGAGTACGACCGTGCCTATCGCGAGGCGGAGGGAGAGCTCGATCCAGTGAAGCGGGCGGCGCTGTTCATCCGCATGAACGACCTGATCGTCGGCTCCAACCATATCATCCCGATCGTGCAACGACCTCTGGTCAGCGCAAGCCTGAACAACCTCAGGCCGGTGCTGAGTGGCTGGGACACGACGATGTGGCTGCTGCGCGACTGGTACCGCGAGACCTGATGACGGCCACGCGTCGCACGTGACGCAGTACGTCATCCGCCGCCTGCTGATCGCGGTGCCGAGCCTGCTCGGGATCAGCGTCATCCTCTTCACCGTGCTGGCGCTCGCGCCGGGTGATCCGTTCGAGGAACTGGCGACCAACCCCGCCATTCCGCCCGAGGTGCGCCTGCAGTTGCGGGCGAGCCTCGGGCTCGACGACCCCATCCATATCCGCTACTTCGCTTGGCTGACCGCGATGCTGCGCGGCGAGTGGGGCTACTCATTCGTCAGCCGGATCGATGTCGACCGGCTCATCCTGCAGCGCCTGCCGATCACGCTGATCATCATCGGCAGCTCGCAGGTCGTGGCGCTGCTGATCGCGCTGCCCGTGGGGGTGCTGGCGGCGACCCGCCCCTATTCGCTGTTCGACAAGATCGCCAACACGCTGGCCTTCGTCGGCTTTTCGCTGCCCACCTTCTTCACCGGGCTCCTGTTCATCCTGTTCTTCTCCATTTATCTTGACTGGTTGCCGTTCGTTTACCGCACCCAGATCGATGCGACCGGATGGCGCTGGTTCTGGGAGCACGTGAAGCAGTCGATCATGCCGGTGCTGGTGCTGGGGCTGTTCCAGGGCGCGGCCTGGACGCGCTTCGTCCGCTCGGCCGTGCTCGACGTGATCCGCCTCGACTACGTCACCACCGCGCGCTCCAAGGGCCTGCCCGAGCGCACCGTCATCACGAGGCACGTGGTGCGCAACGCGCTGATCCCGGTGGTGACGCTGGTCGCGCTTCAGATGCCTGTGGTGTTCGGCGGCGCGATCGTCACCGAGCAGATCTTCCGTGTGCCCGGCATCGGCTCGCTGCTGATCTCCGCCATCCTGTCTAACGACACGCCGGTGATCATGGCGGTCACCTTCGTGTTCGCCTGCCTCGTCGTCTTCTTCAACCTGCTCGCCGATGTGATCTATGGCTGGCTCGACCCTCGCATCAGCTACCGCTAGCGTGGCGGCTACCGCGGCGGCGGTGCCGCGCAAGCGCGTCTCGCCCTGGGGCGAGGCATGGCGGCGCTTCCGCAAGCACCGGCTCGCGGTCGCGAGCGCCGTTATCCTCTCCATGATCATCCTCGCCGTGCTGCTGGGCCCGCTCGTCTGGCGCGTGGCGATCGACGAGATCAATTTCGCGGTGCGGCTGCAAGGTCCCTCCTGGGAGCATCCGTTCGGCACCGACGATCTCGGCCAGGACCTGCTCGCGCGCATGCTCTACGGCGGGCGCATTTCGCTCGCGGTCGGCTTCGCGGCCATGCTGGTGGCGGTGCTGCTCGGCACGCTGATCGGCGCGGTCGCGGGCATCGCCTCGGGGGGGGTCGACGCCTTCCTGATGTGGCTCACCGACCTGTTCCTGTCGCTGCCGGAACTGCCGCTCCTGCTGCTGGTGATCTACCTCTTCCGCGATCTGCTGCGCGGGCTGGTCGGCGCCGAGCTCGGCGTCTTCATTCTCATCGTCGCGGTGATCGGCGGGTTCCGCTGGATGCCGGTGGCGCGCCTGGTGCGGGCGCAGTTCTTCTCGTTGCGCGAGAAGGAGTTCGTCGAGGCGGCGCGCGCGCTCGGCGCCTCGACGCCGCGGCTCGTGGTGCGCCACATCCTGCCGAATGCGCTCGGCCCCGTCATCGTCGCTGCCACCATCGACATCGCCGCCGCGATCATCGCCGAATCGACGCTGTCCTTCCTCGGCCTCGGCTTCCCGCCCGACATCCCGACCTGGGGGCGGCTGCTGTTCGACGCCAAGGACAATCTCGACTACGCGCCGCACTGGGCGCTGTTCCCCGGGCTCGCGATCTTCCTCACCGTGCTGACCATCAACTTCGTCGGCGACGGTCTGCGCGACGCCCTCGATCCGCGGAGAGTCGTGTGAAGCACGGCGACGGGGGCGGGTCGCGGCTGCTCGAGATCAGCGGCCTGAAGGTGCATTTCCGCACCGACGACGGCTGGGTGCGCGCCGTCGATGGCGTCGATCTCGGCATCGGACGCGGCGAGACCGTTTGCGTCGTCGGCGAATCGGGCTGCGGCAAGACCGTCACGGCGATGACGGTGATGAAGCTGATCGCCATGCCGCCCGGTAGGATCGTTGCCGGCAGGATCCTCTGGCAGGGTCGCGACGTCGTCCCGCTCGGCCCCGAGGAGATGCGCGCGATCCGCGCGCGCGAGATCGGCATCGTCTTCCAGGAGCCGATGACGTCGCTCAATCCAGTTTACACCGTCGGCGCCCAGATCGCCGAGAGCGTCCGGCTGCACGAGGGCCTCTCGAAGCGCGCGGCGATGGACCGTGCGGTGGAGATGCTGAAGCTCGTGCATATCCCCAACCCGCAGCGGCGCGCGCACGACTATCCGCACCAGTTCTCGGGCGGGATGCGTCAGCGCGTGATGATCGCAATGGCGCTCGCCTGCGGACCGAAGCTCTTGATCGCCGACGAGCCGACCACCGCGCTCGACGTCACCATTCAGGCGCAGATCCTCGATCTGCTGACCGAGATGAAGGAGCGGCTCGGGATGGCGGTCATGCTGATCACCCACGCCATGGGGGTGGTGGCCGAGACCGCACAGCGCGTCGTCGTGATGTATGCCGGCAAGGTGGTTGAGGAGGCGCCGGTGGTCGAGCTGTTCGGCCATCCCCGCCACCCCTACACGCAGGGGCTGATCCGCTCGATTCCGCGCCTCGATCTCGCTGCGGTGAAGAAGGAGCGGCTGGAGGCGATCCCGGGCACGGTGCCGTCCCTGCTGCACCCGCCGCCCGGCTGCCGCTTCGCCGCGCGCTGCCGCTACGCCATGCCGAACTGCGTCGAGGCCGAGCCGCCGCTGCGCGAGGTGGTGCCCGGCCACAAAGTGGCGTGCGTGCTGTGACGGTGCCTGCCGCCGCGCCGCCCGCCGGCCCGCTGCTGCGGGTGAAAGATCTCGTCAAGCGCTTCCCCGTGAAGGGCGGCATCCTGCGCCGCACCATCGGAGAGGTGCACGCGGTGTCGGGCGTCAGCTTCGACCTCGCCCGCGGCGAGACGCTCGGCGTGGTCGGCGAGTCGGGCTGCGGCAAGTCCACCACCGGCCGCTGCATCCTGCGCCTGATCGAGCCCAGCGCGGGCGAGGTGTGGTTCGAGGGGCGGAACGTCACGGCGATGGACCGCAAGGCGCTCGGCGCGCTCCGCCGCGACATGCAGATCATCTTCCAGGACCCCTTCGCCTCGCTCAATCCGCGCATGACCGTGGGCGCGATCATCGGCGAGGCGCTGATCATCCACCAGCTGGCGAAGACGCCGCGCGAGCGCGAGGACCGCGTCGCGGCTCTGCTCGAGACCGTCGGCCTGAACGCCGATCACATGCGCCGCTTCCCGCACGAGTTCTCGGGCGGCCAGCGCCAGCGCATCGGCATCGCGCGCGCGCTCGCGGTCTCGCCGAAGCTCGTCGTCTGCGACGAGCCCGTCTCCGCGCTCGACGTCTCGATCCAGGCGCAGGTGGTGAACCTCCTCGAGGACCTGCAGGAGAGGTTCGGCCTCACTTATCTGTTCATCGCCCACGACCTCTCGGTGGTCGAGCACATCAGCGACCGGGTGGCCGTGATGTATCTCGGGCGCATCGTCGAGCTCGCCTCCTCGCGCGACCTCTACACCACGCCGCTGCACCCCTACACCGAGGCGCTGCTGTCCGCGGTGCCGATCCCCGACCCGACGCTCAAGCGCACGCGCATTCGGCTCCAGGGCGACGTGCCGTCGCCGCTCAACCCGCCCTCGGGCTGCCACTTCCACACGCGCTGTCCGATCGCGCGGCAGGACCTCTGTTCGGCCGAGACGCCCGCGCTGCGCGAGACGCGGCCGGGACACTGGGTCGCCTGCCACCTGCGCGGCTGAGCCGGGCGCCGAACCAGTCCGACCTCATCCGGTCGGTGGCGGGATCTCGGATCGGCCCCGGGTCAGAGCAGGAAGATCGCCAGCAGGATCAGCAGCAGCACGATCGCGGCGATCGCCCACTGCGTGAAGGCAAGGAAGCGCTTGTAGACGTGCTGGCGGGACCTCAGGAACTCGGCCTGCTTCGGATCGTCCGCCATCATTGCCCCGCCGTGCTGCGCCATCGTCGCCCCTCGCCGTCGCCCACGCCTTCTAGTCGGACGCCTGCGCGCCCGGCAAGGGGTTGAACAGGACGGCCTGCGGCGATGCCGGCACGGCATGGCCGCGGATGAAGGCGGCGAGTGCCGCCGGATAGAGCGCGTGCTCGGCCGCCAGCACGCGCGCGGCGAGCGCCTCCGCGTCGTCGTCCGGCAGCACCGGCACCGCCGCCTGGGCGAGGATCGGGCCCTCGTCCGTGGCCTCGGTGACCAGATGCACCGTGCAGCCATGCAGCTTGACCCCGGCGGCGAGCGCCCGCGCATGCGTCTCGAGGCCCGGGAAGGCCGGCAGCAGGCTCGGATGGATGTTCAGCATGCGCCCGCGCCAGAGCCCCACGAGGTAGGGCGTCAGCAGGCGCATGTAGCCGGCGAGGCAGACCAGTTCCGCGCCGGCGCCGTGCAGCGCCGCCTGCACCGCGGCCTCGTGGGCGGCGCGATCGCGGCCGAAGCGGCGGTGCTCCACCACCGCGGTCGGCACGCCGGCGGCCTCCGCCGCGGCGAGGCCGGGCGCGCCGGCCACGTTCGACAGCACCAGCGCGATCCCGGCCGGATAGTCCGGATCGGCCGCCGCGGCGAGCAGCGCGCGCAGGTTGCTGCCGCGGCCCGAGATCAGCACCGCCACGCGGCGTTTCATCCCGGCCAGCCCTCGGGCAGGGCGATCGTCACCCGCGGGCGGCCGGCAGCCGCGCGCAGCACGCCGATCCGATGCACGGTCTCGCCGGCGCCGCGCAGCACGGCCGCGGCCTCGTCCGCCTGCTCGGCCGCCACCACCGCCACCATGCCGATGCCGCAGTTGAACACCCTGAGCATCTCCTCAGGCATGACGCCGCCCTGGCGCGCGAGCCAGGCGAACACCGGCGGCACGGGCCAGGACGCATCGAGCGCCGCCTCGACGCCGTCGGGCAGCACGCGCGGCAGGTTCCCGGGCAGGCCGCCGCCGGTGATGTGCGCCGCCGCCTTGAGCAGCCCGGCGCGGTGCAGCGCGAGGACGCTCGCGACATAGATCCGCGTCGGCGTCAGCAGCGCCTCGCCGAGCGGCATTCCGGCCTGCCACGGGCACGGCGCGTCCCAGCGCGCCGCCTCGCCGCCGGCGATGCGGCGCACCAGCGAGAACCCGTTCGCATGCACGCCCGAGGAGGCGAGCCCGAACAGCACGTCGCCGGCGCCGACATCTGCGCGCGGCAGCAGGCGCCCGCGCTCCGCCGCGCCGACCGCGAAACCGGCGAGGTCGTAGTCGCCGCCGCGATACATCCCCGGCATCTCCGCGGTCTCGCCGCCGATCAGGGCGCAGCCGGCGATCCGGCACCCCGCGGCGATGCCGGCGACGACCTGCGCCGCCTCGTCCACCTCAAGCCTCCCGGTGGCGAAGTAGTCGAGGAAGAACAACGGCTCCGCGCCCTGCACGACGAGATCGTTGACGCACATCGCCACGAGGTCGATGCCGATGGTGGCGTGCCGTCCGGTCTCGATGGCGAGGCGCAGCTTGGTGCCGACGCCGTCGGTGCTCGCGACCAGCACCGGGTCAGCGTAGCCGCAGGCGCGGAGGTCGAACAGCGCGCCGAAGCCGCCGATGCCGCCCATCGTGCCGGCGCGGGCGGTGGCCTGGGCCAGCGGCTTGATCCGCTCCACCAGCGCATCGCCGGCGTCGATGTCCACCCCGGCGTCACGATAGCTCAGGCTTGGTATGACGGCCTCCGATCGGCTAAGGGAACCCCTGCCGCGCGCCGGTATCGGGACCGCGCGGCGGCACGTCTAGGGGGCGAGGTGGCGAGAATAGACCGCCTGCGGCGGGGTGCGGCAATCGGGGTTCTCGCGGCGCTCGTCGGCGTGCCGCCGCCCGGCAGCCCGGCCGCGCAGGGGAGCTTCGTGATCCGCGATATCCCCGTTGCGGCCACCGGCCCCGGCCCGCTGGCTGCGCGCGAGAGCGCCCATCGCGAGGGGTTCCGGCTCGCCTGGCGGCGGCTGCTCGAGGCCGAGGCGCCAGACCAGCAGGTACGGCTCGGCGGTCTGCCCGACAGCGAGCTCGACCGCCTCATCGAGAGCTTCGAGATCGATCGCGAGCACGTCACCGCCACCCGCTATAGCGCGACGATGACGGTGATCTTCCGCCCCGCGGCGGTGCGTGCCCTGCTCGCGCGCGGCGGCGCGGCGCCGGCCGAGATCGAGGTGGTGGTGGCGTTCGCGTCGCTCGCCGACTGGACCGAGATCCGCCGCCGTCTCGCCGCCAGCCCCGCCGTCGCGCGCGTGGAGGTGCGCAGCCTCTCCGCCACCGCCGCCCGGCTCGGCCTCGCCCTCACCGCCGCGCCGGAGCGCGCTGCCGCCTCGCTCGCCGCCGCCGGGCTCGCGCTCGCGCGCGAGCCGGAAGGGTGGCGGCTCTCGCGCCGCGCGGACTGACGTGCCGACCGCCATGGCCGCGCCGGACGGTCGGGACGCGATGATCACCCTGCCGAACCTGATCACGCTCGCCCGACTCTTCGCCGTTCCCCTCGCGGTGTGGCTGATCCTCCAGCGCGAGATGGCGCTCGCCTTCTGGCTCTTCGTCGCCGCCGGCGTCTCCGACGCGGTGGACGGATTCATCGCCAAGCGCTTCGGCGCCAGCAGCCGCGTCGGCGCCGTGCTCGACCCTGTCGCCGACAAGGCGCTCCTGGTCAGCGTCTATGTCACGCTCGGCGCGACGGGGTTCCTGCCCTCCTGGCTGGTGATCCTGGTGGTGTTCCGCGACGTGCTGATCGTCGGCGGCGTGCTGACGCTCTACGTCCTCGGCCAGGAGCCGGCGATCCGGCCCCTGTTCGTCAGCAAGGCGAACACCGCGATGCAGATCCTGCTCGCCGCGGCGGTGCTGCTGAACGCGGCCTACGGCGTGCCGGCCGCCGCCGTCGTCGCGGTGCTGCTCTGGCTCACGGCGGGAACCACTCTCGCCTCGGGCGCCGCCTATGTCGCGCGCTGGGTGCGGGGCGGCGGGGCGAGCGGATGAGCGGGGCGAGGCTCGCCGAGAACGGCCGCCGCCAGCGGCTGATCCTGATCCTCGGCGCGCTCGCCGCCCTCGCGCTCGCGCTGCATCTGTTCGCCTCGATCCTGCTGCCCTTCGTGCTCGGCGCCCTGATCGCCTATCTGCTCGATCCGCTTGCCGACCGGCTGGAGGCGGTGGGCGTGCCCCGCAGCCTCGCCGCCGTGCTGCTGGTGGTGGCGATGCTGGCGTTGATCGTCGCCTTCTTCCTGCTTCTCTACCCGCTGATCCTCGCCCAGATCACGATCCTCATCTCCCTCGTGCCGCAGTATATCCGTTCGGTGAGCGAGTTGATCCAGGAATCGCTGCTTTGGCTCGAGGATCGGCTCGGCCCGGAGTTCGTCGACCAGCGGCTGCGCCAGCTCGCGCTCAACCAGGTGAACACCATGCTCGCGTGGGTGACGGGCGCGATCGCGACCGTGGTCGGCGGCGGCGTGCAGCTCTTCAACGTGCTGATGGTCGTCGTGGTGACGCCGATCGTCGCCTTCTACCTGCTGCGCGACTGGCCGAAGATGGTGGCGCAGGTCGATTCCTGGGTGCCGCGCCGCTACGTCGCCAATGTGCGCGAGATCGCGCGCGAGATCGACCGGATCCTCTCCGCCTGGGTGCGCGGCCAAGCGCTGGTCTGCCTGATCTTCGCGGTGTTCTACGCCGTCGCTCTCACCGCCGCCGGGCTTCAGCTCGGCCTGATCGTCGGGCTGACGGCGGGGCTGATCTCCTTCATCCCCTATGTCGGCACGCTGACGGGCTTCGTCATCGGTGTCGGCATGGCGCTCGCGCAGTTCTCCGACTGGCGCGACGTCGCGCTGATCGCCGGCATCTTCGTGTTCGGCAACATCGTCGAAGGCTACGTAATCTATCCGCGCCTGCTCGGCGAGCGGGTCGAGCTGCATGCGGTCTGGGTGCTGTTCGCGCTGTTCGCCGGCGGGGCGGTGCTGGGCTTCATCGGCGTGCTGCTGGCCGTGCCGGCGGCGGCCGCGACCGGCGTGGTCGCGCGCTATTGGCTGAGGCGCTACCGTGCGAGCCCGCTCTATCTGGAGGAAGGCGATCCGTGAGCGCACCGGGCCAGCTCGCCTTCGCTTTTCCCCCTTCAGTGTCCTTTGCGGAGGCCGATTTCGTGCCGGGCGCCTGCACGGAAGCGGCGCGTGCTTGGCTCGACCGCTGGCCGGACTGGCCCGCGGGTCGCCTCGGCCTCTGGGGGCCGGAGGGAGCGGGCAAGAGCCACCTCGCCGCGATCTGGGCGGCGCGCACGGGCGCGGCGATCGTGCCCGGCGCGGTGCTGGCGGGCGCGCCGGCACCGGCGCTGCTCGGTGCCGCACGCCACGCCGCCATCGAGGACGCCGACCGCCTCGCCGGCGACCCGGCGACCGAGCGGACGCTGTTCCACCTGCTCAACCTGCTCGCCGAAGCGGGCGGCACGGCACTGCTGACTGGCCGCGCCGCGCCCGCGCGCTGGCCGGTCGTCCTGCCCGATCTGCGCTCGCGTCTCGCCGCCTCGGGGGCGGTCGCGATCACCGCGCCGGATCAGGCCGTGCTCGCCGCCGTGCTCGCCAAGGCGCTCGCCGATCGCCAGCTCGCGGTGGAGCCGGCGGTGGTCGCCTACCTTGTGGCGCGACTGCCGCGCAGCTTCGCTGCCATGCAGCGGGCGGCCGCGGCCCTCGACCGCGCCGCCCTCGCCGCCGGACGGCGGATCACCCGGGCGCTCGCCGCC
>Ga0308410_1001989_pt1 | contig 11811 bp, 14 predicted proteins | sample HotsprOSTMatCore_FD_203467 | JGI IMG/M metagenome (GOLD analysis project Ga0308410, IMG submission 203467) | Hot spring phototrophic mat microbial communities from Octopus Spring, Yellowstone National Park, Wyoming, United States -... | ecosystem: Environmental > Aquatic > Thermal springs > Hot... | reverse complement strand
CGCCGCTCTGCGGCGTGGGGAGGGGGTTAGGGGGTGGGGCTTGACGCCATAGACGGCACGGCTGAGTAATTAAAATGAAAGTTTGTGCCCGTGCCGGGTATATTCACAGGCGTACGCACCCGCCACGACGGATGAAAGAGGGCAAATTTTTCAAATTTGCCCCCACATTTTCGAAGGAGTTGTGCATGGGCGCATGCGCCCGCCACGACGGATGAAAATATCCACCAAGAACACGAAGAGACACGAAGATTTTTCTTCGTGTTCCTTCGTGACCTTGGTGGACAAATGTATTTTCGAAGGAGTTGTGTATGGGCGCGTGCGCCCGCCACGACGGATGAAAATATCCACCAAGAACACGAAGACACGAAGATTTTTCTTCGTGTTCCTTCGTGACCTTGGTGGACAAAGGTATTTTCGAAGGAGTTGTGCATGGCAGAACACGTTTACATTCAAGACATTGCCCGTTACGTGGGCAAAACAGTCACCCTCAAAGGTTGGTTGGCAGACAAGACCGATAAAGGCAAGTTGCAATTTCTGCGCTTTCGCGATGGCACAGGATTTATTCAGGCGGTCGTGTTTCAAAAAGAGGTCGCGCCGCACGTGTTCGAGGCGGTGAAACGCCTGACTCAGGAATCCTCGCTCATTCTCATCGGTGTTCCGCGCGCTGACCCGCGCGCGCCCGGTGGTTACGAACTCGCCGTGAGTGATGTGCAAATCGTTCAGATTGCTCAAGAGTATCCCATTACGCCGAAAGAACACGGCATCGAATTTCTGATGGCGCATCGGCATCTGTGGTTGCGTTCCTCGCGACAACACGCGATCCTGCGCGTGCGCGCACGTATCATCAAAGCAATTCGCGATTGGTTCGATAGTCACGGCTTTTTGCTGGTGGATACGCCCATTCTCACCCCGTCGGCGTGTGAGGGCACCACGACGCTTTTTGCCACCGATTACTTTGGTGTGCCCGCCTACCTCACACAGAGCGGACAACTCTACAACGAAGCGACCGCGATGGCGTTTGGCAAAGTGTACTGCTTTGGTCCGACGTTTCGCGCGGAAAAATCGAAAACGCGTCGCCACCTCACCGAGTTCTGGATGGTCGAACCCGAATGGGCGTACGGCACACTCGACGATTATATGCGCGTTGCTGAAGAGTTTGTGGCGTACATCGTGCAAACCGTTTTGCGCGAATGCGCGAGCGAACTCGCGCTACTCGAGCGCGATACGACGCCGTTGGAAAAAGTGACGCCGCCGTTCCCCAGAATTTCGTACACCGAGGCGGTAGAACTGTTGCACAAAAACGGCTTTGCCGATTTTCAATGGGGCGATGATTTTGGCGCACCGCACGAAGTGACCATCAGTGAGCAATTTGACAAGCCCGTGTTTGTGCATCGTTATCCCAGAGAAATCAAAGCGTTCTATATGGCACCCGACCCGAATGATCCCAACGTCGTGCTGGGCGCAGACTTGCTCGCGCCGGAAGGTTACGGCGAAATCATCGGCGGCGGTGAACGTTCCGCCGATCTGGCTTATCTGGAAGCGCAAATCGAAAAACACAAACTGCCGCGCGAGGCGTACGAGTGGTATCTGGATTTGCGGCGGTACGGCTCGGTGCCGCATTGTGGCTTTGGTTTGGGCGTCGAGCGCACCGTCGCGTGGATTTGCAAACTCGATCACGTGCGCGAGACGATTCCATTCGCGCGGATGCTGGAAAAGATTTACCCGTGATGGATGACGAAGGACGAATGACGAAGGACGAAGGACGGAGGACTCAATGTCTGTAAATGTAAAAATCGCGCCGCAACTCGAACCGGCTTTGGCACGAATGAAAGGTGAAACGCTCGACGAAAAACTTGCCTATCTGGTCACCAGCGAATTGCGTCGCTATCTGGAGCAGGTCGAACGCGAGTTACTTGAATACGAGATCAAGTATGGTGTGGACTATGGGCAGTTCATCGCCCAATTGGAGCGTGGCGAGTTCGGCGATCCGTATGCGTACGAACGTGAACAGGATGCGATGAGGTGGGAGAGTCTAGTGGCTGAAAAAAAGTTGTGGTTGGAGCAATTGCGTCGGGTGGAAGGTCTTGTGAAATGAGCGTGGCAGAGTTCAAGCAACTCATAGTGACGGCGATTGCCAGATATCTTCCGCCCATCAGATCCTCTTTTGAAGAACGACGCGGTGTAGAACTACGCGATCGAATTGAGGTGAATGACCATACATTGATTGATGTTTACCACAGCGCCATCACAAATAAGACAAGTTATGCACTTGTCAGGAAAGGCAGACGAGTTTTTGGTTATGATAACTTTCGGGGTTGGCATGTGCATCCCTACACTAATCCTGATGAGCATATCGCCTGTCAGGAACCTACACCCGATCAAGTATTCCGCGAAATATAAGGAAATCCTCCGAAGGATGCAAGACGAAAGATGAAGGACGAACGACGAATGACGAAGGACGAATGACGAATGACGAAGGATGAACGACGAAAGGAGAAGAATGGAACGCGTTGCTCTTTACCTGCAAGACAAGCACGAAATTCGTGAAGGAATGGAGTATGCAAAATACGCCGAAGCGCGCGGCTTTGAAGCAGTGTGGCAAGCCGAGTCGCGCCTCGTGCGCGATGCCATCGTACCGATGGCGGCTTTTGCGGCTGTCACCTCGAAAATCAAAGTCGCTAGCGGCGTCATTAACAACTGGACGCGCAACATCGGCTTGCTCGCCGCGACGTTTCTCACGCTCGACGATCTCGCGCCGAATCGTATCATCTGCGGCATCGGCGCGTGGTGGGACCCGCTGGCGCGGAACGTCGGCATCGAACGACGCAAGCCGCTCCTGGCGATGCGCGAAACTGTGACCGTGCTGCGCGACCTCCTCGCAATGAAGCGCGTCACCTTTCACGGTGAGTTTCATCACGTCGAAGGCATCGAACTCGATGTGGTGCACGGTCGGCGTGAGCCGCGTAATGTGCCCATCTACATCGGCGCGACCGGCGACGCAATGATGGAACTGACCGGCGAAATCGCTGACGGGGTGGTGCTGAATTACTGTGTGCCACCCGAGTACAACCTCAACGCGCTCAAACATCTCGAAATCGGTGCCAAACGTGCCGGGCGCAAACTCGAAGACATTGATCGTCCGCAACTGGTCGTCTGTTCTGTAGATCACGATCACAAAAAAGCCATCACGGCCGCAAAGGAACTCATCACCCAGTACCTGGCGCAGCAACCGCACATTGCCAAAGCCAGCGGGACGCCGGAAGAAACCGTCAAAAAGATTCAAAGCATCCTCGGTTGGCCCGCCACCAAAGAACAAATTCACGAGGCGATGCAATTCGTTCCCGACGAACTCATCGAACGCATCACCGCCAGCGGCACACCCGACGAAGTGCGTGCCAAAGTGGCACAGTATCGTCAGTACGGTTGCACCTGTCCGATTCTGTACCCGCTGGGCGAGGATGTGAAATTGATGATTGATACGTTTGCACAGCAATAAGCCAATGGCCCAATGTGCCAATGAGCCAAAGAGAGTAGGCGAGATGTTGAATCTTCACGAAATTCACAAGCCGACGACGGTTCAAGAGGCGTTGAAATTTTTGCAACAACCGAACACCGTGGTGCTGGCGGGTGGAACGCGACTGCTGGCGGACAAGCGACGCGATGTGCGCGCGGTGGTGGATTTGAGCGCGCTGGGACTGGCGTACATTCGCGAACACGACGGCGCCGTGGCGATGGGCACGATGACGACGCTCACCGCGCTCGCTGAATCACCGATACTGCGCGCGCTGGCGAACGGCGTCGTCGCGTATGCCGCGCATCGCAGCGCGGCGAACCTGCTGCGGAATCAGGCGACGATAGGTGGCACACTCATCGCCGAACCGGCGGGCATCCTCGCCGTGGTGTTGCTCGCGCTCGATGCGCGCGTGACGATTGTCGGGACAGGAACGCGTACGGTGATGCTGGACGAGTTCCTATCCGCGCGCGCGACGCTCTTGCATGGCGCGCTGGTCACCGAAATTAGCGTGCCGATGACGAATCCGCGCGCGTCGGTCGAGACGGTCGCACGCACGCCCGGTGACAAGCCGATTGTGTGCGTGGTCGCGTCGGCGCGCCTCGAGAACCAGATGGCGCGTGACGTGCGGATCGCGCTCGGCGGCGTGGGTGAGGTCGCACTCCGCGCGCGCGCGGCGGAGCAGATGCTGGAAGGATGCGCGCCGGACGCGGCGCGCATCGAGGAGGCGGCGCGCGTCGCGGCACAGGATTTATCACCGCCGAAGGATTTTCGCGGCAGCGCCGAGTATCGGCGCGAGATGGCGCGCGTGTTGACGCGGCGCGCGCTCGGTGCTCTGGCAGGGTAACGCGGGGCGCGCGGCATCGCGCACACCGAACACGCATCAGATTACCACGTACACCCCACAGGCAGGGCAGCATGGAATTACGAGATTATTTTCGCGTGATAAGCCGTTTCTGGTGGCTGATCGTGACGCTTGTGGTAGCGGTCGGTGTGGGGAGTTGGCTCTTTCACACTACGCCCCCAACGTTGTATCAAGCCACGGTCCGTTTCACCATCGGCGTCAATGCACCTGCGGCAACGCAAGTTTCGGGGTACGACCCCATTCTCACCGCGTATCAGGCATCCGAGTACATCCGCGATGATTTCGTCGAAATCATCAAGAGTGATGCCTTTGCCGATGATGTGAACGTTCTCCTGGCGCAAATGGGTGCCGGCGAGATCAAGGTCAGCAAAGGGAACATCGCAGCGACTGTCGAAAAACAACGCCGCCTGATGTCAATGACGATTACGTGGCACGATGCGGCGCAAGCGCAAAAGATTGCACAAGCCGCAGTGAAGAATCTAAGTGAAAACAACGCCAAATATTTTGCCCAACTGGGTGCCAGCGGTGCAATGGTAGCAGTGATTGATCGTCCGGTGGTCGGGCGCGTCGGTGTACCGTTACGCGAGCAATTGGATATTCCCATTCGTCTGGTGCTGGCACTGGTAGCCGGTGTTGCTCTTGCGTTCATCCTCGATTATCTCGATACTTCGGTACGTGACGCGCGCGATCTCGAAGCGCTGGGCTTGCGCGTGTTAGGCGAGATTCCGCGCGGAGGCAAGTCGGCGTAAACAGATGCGCGTACGCATCTGCGACTTGTTTACCCATTTCTTCAACTTGTGGTAAAATACAGACGCCGTCTGGCGATATGTGACTATATTTTCGTAAGGAGTTGTTCATGGGCGCATGCGCCCGCCACGACGGATGAAAAATATCCACCAAGAACACGAGGGTTCACAAAGGTTTTCTCTTCGTGTTCCTTCGTGACCTTCGTGGACAAACGGGTTTTCGGAGGAGAATCGCATGCAACTCAAAGATTACGCGCGCGTCCTGTTGAAGCGTGGTTGGATCATCCTCGTACTGGCAATTTTGACCGCAGGTAGCGCGTACGTCTTCAGCAAACTCCAGACACCGATTTTCAAATCTACAGTGACCCTGAGTACTGTGCCGTCGCGTCCCTCGGATTATGGACAAACACTGGCGATCAAAAATCTCTTGCGTTTATACGTGCAACAGATGCAATCACCGATGTTGACCCAGCAAGTGATTGACCAGTTGCAACTGGACGTGACGCCGCAGAAATTTGTCAGCCAGATTTACTTTAATGCTGACGAATCCAACTTGACGATTACACTCGAAGCGCGTCATCCGTTGCCCGAGGTAGCGGCAAAGATGGCGCGTACACTGGCAGAGGTATTCGTTGCCTATCACAACCAACAGAACTTGCAGATTGATCAGCGCGATCGGGTGTTGGTCAACATCATCAATGCCACCTCACCAGATCTGTTCTCTCCTCGGACGCTCATCAACACACTGGCGGGTGCCGTGCTGGGCGCTTTGCTGGGACTCGTCTTGATTTTCGTTCTCGAATGGCTTGAATCCGATATTATTCGCACAACCGAAGACCTTGAACGCGTCATTGGTGTTACCGTGCTCGCTGCCATTCCTTCCATTGCTGAACGCGCGAGTACATCCACACCCAGACCACGCGCCCAAAAACTTTGCCCACACTGCGGCAACCCCATCTAACCACACTAACCACTAACCACTAAAACCACCGGAGTTCCCGATGCCCGAAGACCGCTTATCCAATTTGATTACTGTTTCCAATCCCCGTTCACCGATTAGCGAAGCGTATCGTACCTTGCGCACCAATCTTGAATTTAGCAGTTTAGACAAACCGATTCGCTCAATGGTGGTCACTTCTGCCTCACCTGAGGAGGGTAAATCCACCACACTGGCGAATCTTGCTGTTGTCATTGCACAGGCGGGTAAAAAAGTGATTCTGGTGGATTGCGATTTGCGTCGTCCTTCCTTGCATCAAATTTTCGATGCCCGCAGTACCCCCGGCTTTACCGATATGATGCGCGACGATACGTTGATGAGCCAGCCTCCCTTGCAAGCGACCGGCGTCCCCGACCTCTTCCTGTTGTCGAGTGGCACCCTCCCGCCGAACCCGGCGGAACTTTTAGCCTCACGACGAATGAGTGAGGTGATTGGGGCATTGCAACAGCACGCCGAGATGATTTTGTTCGATGCGCCGCCGGTGATTGCGGTGACCGATGCGGCGGTCTTGTCCTCCAAGGTGGACGCGGTCGTACTCGTCATCAGCGCTGGCAAAACCAAGCGCGAACATGCGCGCAAAGCCAAAGCCTTGCTCGAAAAAGTGAACGCGCGCCTCATCGGTGTTGTGCTCAACAACGTCAAAGGCGAGGCGAGTTTGTATCAATACTATGCGAGTGGGGAGAAATCGAAATGAAGGGATTGGTGCTTTCGGGTGGCAAAGGCACGCGCTTGCGCCCATTCACTTATACAGGCGCCAAGCAACTGGTGCCCGTAGCGAACAAGCCCGTGCTGTTCTACGCGCTGGAAGACCTTGTGGAAGCCGGCATCACCGACATTGGCATTGTCATCAGTCCCGAAACCGGCGAGCAGGTCAAAGCCGCTGTGGGCGACGGGTCGCGTTTTCGCGCGCGCGTCGAGTATATCGTACAAGATGCGCCGCGCGGGATCGCGCACGGCATCAAAATCGCGCGCGACTTTATCGGCACCGAACGGTTCATCCTGTTTCTGGGCGATAATTTCATTCGCGATGGCATTGTGCCACAGGTCGCCGCGTTCCGCGAAGGCACGATGAACGCACAAATCATTCTCTACAAACTTGACGATCCCAGTTCGATGGGCGTGGCAATTCTGGATGGCGATGGGCGCGTCAAGCGACTGGTCGAAAAGCCCAGGCAGTTCATTTCACCGTACGGCGTGATTGGGATTTATATGTTCGACCATCACGTCTTTGAGGCGGTCAACGCCATTCAACCCTCCGCGCGCGGCGAACTGGAGATTACTGATACGATTCAGTACCTGATTGATCACAACCTCGATGTGCGCGCTCATCTCTTGAGCGGTGGCTGGATTGACACTGGCAAAATGTCGGACATTCTGGAAGCCAATCGCCTGGTGCTGGATATTCTCGAAGCCAAGAACGAAGGTCAGGTGGATAGTACCTCGATCATCGAAGGGCGTGTGGTGCTACAGGCGGGCGCGGTCGTCCACAATAGTCGCATTCGCGGTCCAGCGATTATCGGCGAGCGTACGCGCATCGAAAACGCGTTTGTCGGTCCCTACACCTCCATCTATCACGATTGTCTGATTCGCCACTGCGAAATCGAGCACAGCGTCGTTCTGGAACACAGTACTCTGATGGATATTCCCACGCGCATCGCCGATAGTTTGATTGGACGGAATACGCGCGTGACGCGCGCGGATGGACCTCCCAAGACGCTCAAGATGGTCATCGGAGATTACAGTCAGGTCGGCATTTGATCGGGGGAGGGAGGAGTATCATGCAACGGCGTTCGAACCATCTGGCTTATCCTGAATTGTTGCACGCGATTGGCAAATTCGTCGCCAAGCGTGGCATCAGCAATATCTGTGTGCTAGAGTTTGAAAATGGTGTCATCGTCACCGGTACGGTACTTTACAACACCGGCGAAACAATCGGACGACGCACCGAAACACATATCTTGTCCTTTGAGGATGTCCAGCGTTTAGTTAAAGGAGGATAACATGCGGCGACCCAAGCGCGGGGAAGCCACGCTCCGCTATTCCGAAATTCTGCGTCTGGTCGGTCAGTACATTGAACGCACCAACCTCTCCGAAATTCGGATTCTGGAAACCGACGAGGGAATGATTTTGCAGGGAGTTATCACGCGGGGTGAACGCGCGGGGGAACTCGATACGTACCAACTGACCCCCGAAGACTTTAGCGCATTGCTGGAAGATGCGTATGCAATGCGTGGGAAGAAAATGTAGCGATGAAAAACTTGTTGATTACTGGTGGTGCCGGTTTTATCGGCTCGAATTTTGTGCATTATATCCTCGACAAGTATCCTGACTATCGCACTATCGTCTTTGACAAACTGACGTATGCCGGCAATCTCGATAACTTGCGCGATGTAGCGAACCATCCGCGCTATGCTTTTATTCGCGGCGACATTTGCGATGCGTCCGCCGTCGAGCGCGCGATTCGCGAGTATGCGATTGACACGATTGTGAACTTTGCCGCCGAGACGCACGTGGATCGTTCGATTATGGATGCCGATGCGTTCATCAAGACCGATGTGTATGGCACGTATGTATTGCTCGAAGCGGCAAAAAAGTTTGGCTTGCGCTACCATCAAGTTGGCACCGATGAAGTGTACGGCTGGGTCGAACAGGGACGTTCGCGCGAAGACGATCGGTTGTTACCCCGTTCGCCGTATGCTGCCTCCAAAGCTAGCGCAGATTTGCTCATCCATGCCTATGTCGTCACGCACCACGTGGCCGCCACCATCACGCGCGGCGCGAACAACATCGGACCGTACCAGTATCCCGAAAAAGTGGTGCCGCTCTTTGTCACCAACGCGCTCGATAATCTCCCTTTGCCGCTCTATGGCGATGGCAAACAGGTGCGCGATTACCAGTACGTCCTCGATCATTGCGAAGCGATTGACATTGTCCTGCATCACGGTAAAATCGGTGAAATTTACAACGTGGGCACAGGTGAAGAGACCGAAAATATTGTGATGGCGCGGATGATTTTGCAACTGCTCGGCAAACCCGAATCGTTGATTCAATCGGTGCCCGATCGCCCAGGACACGATCGGCGGTACGCGCTCGATGTGAGTAAACTCCGCGCACTGGGCTGGACATCCAAACACACTTTTGAACAAGCGTTACGCAAGACGGTGCAATGGTATGTGGAAAATGAATGGTGGTGGCGCAAGTTGAAGAGCGGCGAGTACCTGGAGTATTATCGCAAGCAGTACCTCGAAAGAAAATAGTCGGTGGTATGCTATCAGTGGCAGCGTGATACGACGGCACGCGGCATTGCTGCGCGTTGGTTACTACTCAGCCTCTGGCATTGCTCGCTGTCGGTTAGAAACCGACGGCTAATGCAAGCCTATGTCTGAGTCTGAATTTCGCGTCGTTGTAGGGACGAAAAATCTTTCGTCCCTACGGGAACAACCCCACTCATCCCCCTCCCCACGCCGCAGAGCGGCATGGGGAGGGGGCGAGGGGGTGGGGCTTGTCGCGACTGATAGCACGGCTGAGTAATTACGCGCGTTAGACGCCCGGTGCGTGGAGATAAAAAATCCCGATGCACGTACAGGCATCGGGATTTTCATTGCTACTTGACCACTGCGATTGCTTCGATTTCGACTTTGCCATCTCTGGGGAGACGCGCCACCTGGATTGTCGAACGTGCAGGGGGACGGCTGGGGAAAAATTCGGTGTACACTGCGTTCATCTTGGCAAAGTCGTTCATATCGAGCAAAAAGACGGTGGTTTTGACGACGTGCTCGAGTGAAGCGCCGGCGGCTTGCAACACTGCCATCAGATTTTGCAGTGCGCGGCGCGTTTCGGCTTCGACACCGCCGCTGACAAGTTGTCCCGTCGCCGGGTCTAGCCCCAATTGTCCCGAACAAAAAACCAACTCGCCCACGCGAATCGCTTGTGAGTACGGACCAATTGCTTTAGGCGCATCGTCGCTGTGAATCACCTGACGTTCCATTGTTCAACCTCCAATCTCCAATCTCCAACCCTCACTACTGCCATATAAACCCCCGCGTCATACTTGACAAACTCACAGGCGTCCGCACGGCAGAGGTAAATGGATCTACCCCTTCGACGCGTATGACCGTGACCGTCCAGCGGATTTCTCGTGCATCGGGCGCTATGTCGTTGCGCCAGTCGGAGCGCACGTTCCAGCGTGTTTCTTTGGTATAGTGGCGATACTCCCCGGGGGTATGCTGAGGCGTCGTGTACATCAGGCGCACTTCGTACCACTCGTTTTCGCGTAAACCGCTCGGGGTGACCGGTAACCATTCTAGCAAGATGCTCGTTGTTGTGCCAGTGTACACCGTCAGATGCGCGGGCGCGAGGAGTTGCGGCGTGGGATAGAAACCGGGCGGCAAGGTGGGCGTCGCCGTGAGGACAGGTGTGACCGGGCGCGCACCGCGCCGGGTGGGTGTGGGCGAAACGCGCGCGGTGGGTGTCGGTTCGGCAGTGGCGGTGAGTGGCGGCGGCACCGGTGATGCAACCACGTGAATCACGTGAATCACCGTTGCCGGTACGGTCGTTGGCGTGCTCGCAGTGAACGTGCGCGCAAAGGCATTCGTTGTCACAGCGCGCCACAGAACCCAGAGCAGACACGCGGCGAACACCACCGCCAACACAATCGCTACACCGCGCCCCAGCCGCGCGGGCCAGCGTTCCGCGCGCGGATCGCCGTGACAGCGTGGGCACACGGTCGCATCGGCAGGGATGCGACTCGCACATCGTTTGCAGCGAATGCGCGCGCGGCGCGGCAATAGTGCATAGCCGCACGCAGGGCACACGGTCATTGCGGTACTGACGCGCTTGCCACACGCGGGACAGCGCGGCGCGTCCTCGTCGAGTCGAGCAGCATCATCCACTTGGGGCATAGGCTCTGGCTCAGGGTGCTGGCAAAAGGGGTTGTCCTGTCACCAGGCGGAGCACATCAAAGTATGAAATGATGATAATCAAGCCCAACAAGATCGCAAAGCCAATCAGGTGTAACAAGCCTTCTTTTTGAGGATCAATCCGCTTGCCCCCGCGTAATACTTCGATGGCGATGAAAAAGAGGCGACCGCCATCGAGCGCGGGAAACGGCAACAGGTTGATCACGGCAAGGTTCAGGCTAAGGAGTGCCAGCAGTTGTACCAGCCCCAGCATTCCGCCACGTTGTGCGACCTCGCCAGTGAACTGATAGATCCCGACGGGACCTACAACCGCATTCGCCGGCAGTCCACCTGAAAAGGCTTGTACAAACAGTACGGGAATCGAAGCAAGGATGACCAGTGTATCGAAGGTTGCCTTGACCAGTGCATCGACAGGCGAAAGGTGCATACTCAAGCCCAGTGTAGCCTCCTGAGGATTGAGGCGCTCAGGAATCTGTACCACGATCGGCTCGCTCAATTGACCGTCGCGCCACACACGCCATTCGATTTTCCAGCCCTGATGCGTCAAGGTGAATTGCGCGAGTTCGTTTTGATCACGCAAGGGACGTTGGGGTTCGACGAAAAACAGCAAGACATCGCCGCGCCGTATGCCTGCCCTGTCTGCTACCGAACCGCTCGCTACATCGGTCACACGTAAACCTAACCATCCTGTCAGGCGAATGCCAAGGGGACCTTCATTGGGTGGTGGATTGGGGCGCGGTACTACCCGCAGTGGTTCGAGCATTTGATTCTTG
>Ga0308410_1001988_pt1 | contig 11815 bp, 12 predicted proteins | sample HotsprOSTMatCore_FD_203467 | JGI IMG/M metagenome (GOLD analysis project Ga0308410, IMG submission 203467) | Hot spring phototrophic mat microbial communities from Octopus Spring, Yellowstone National Park, Wyoming, United States -... | ecosystem: Environmental > Aquatic > Thermal springs > Hot... | reverse complement strand
GAAGAAGAGAGACGATGTGTTTAAACAGCTTGAGAAGAAGATATCTGCGGTGAAGAAGGTGTATGGGGATGTCCAAATAGTTCCGTTGATAGTTACACATTTTGCGAAAGAGAGTATGCTAAAGAAAGCTAAAGAGAGGGGAATAATCGTTGTCCAAAGCTATGAGTGGTAGAAAAAGTCTTGCGGAGCAGAGCTCTGAAATGTAAGTGCAAACGGCGTTTAGTAAAAAAATCCAATCATAGGGACTCCCAATGCTTTGTTTTTAAAGGGCGAGCCGCTTGCTTACCCCTACATCTTTTTGATTTAACACAGGCAAGAATCTATGAAAAGCTGCCTAAAAATTCTCTAAGCCTCCACTCTGGAGTCCTCTAAATCTAGCACGGCATAGGCAAAGAAAAAAGCCCACCCCTTGGCTGAAACCTTTAGGATTAACCTTCATCCAACCCCCCTAAAATTTTTCAAATAGTTTTTTGCCTTCTCATAGTCTTCAGGTATACCTATATCTACAAATAATCCATCAAAAGGAAATCCAAAAAATTCATATTCTCTATAGTATCTTTCTAAAAAATCCTTTTCTAAAGAAAAGCAACCTTCAGGAGCTAAGGATAAAAATAATTCTTTATTCACAAGATAGACCCCACCGTTTATTAATCCTTTTGTCTTTATTCCTTTCTCCAAGAAAGAAACAATTCTATTATTTTCGTCTATTTCTACTATCCCATACCTTTCGGTATTTTCCATCATTTTTAAAGCTAAGCTTAACTTAGAATTTTTTTTCTTATGCAAAGAATAGAACAAGTGAAAATCTATATTAAAAATAGAATCCCCGTTTAAAACGAAAACTTCTTCAGATAAAAAATGCTTGAGAGCATTTTTCAACCCTCCACCTGTACCAAGAGGGTTATCTTCTACAGCATATTCTAATTTCAAATTTTTATATTTATCACCAAAATATTTTTTAATAACTTCCCATTTATATCCTACAGAAAAGACTGCTCTTTCAATTCCCTGATTGCATAAAAAATCAAATATATAAGACAAAAAAGGTCTTCCGCAGATATCTGCCATTGGTTTAGGAATATCTTTAATCACCGACCTAAGCCTTGTTCCTAAACCACCTGCAAGAATTAAAGCTTCTTTAACCATTAGGTTTACTAAACAGTTCCTTTTCTACAATTTCGCAAATAATATGCCCTATCATTATGTGAGCTTCTTGAATTCTTGGAGTATCATTTTATGGTACATTAATAAAATATTTACATATGTCTTTCATCATACCCCCAGTTTCACCGGTCATCCCAATAGTTACCATTCCGATTTGATTGGCTACTTCTATAGCTTTTATTACATTTTTGGAATTTCCAGAAGTAGAGATACCTATAAGTATGTCACCAGTTCTTCCTTTTGCTTTTACAAGTCGCGAAAATACCTCATCATAAGAATAGTCGTTTGCAACAGCTGTAAGGTAGGATGTATTTACATGTAAGGCTTCCGCAAAAAGAGGGTCTCTATTAAAGTAGAATCTTCCAGAGAGCTCAGCTGCAATATGCTGCGCATCAGCTGCAGAACCCCCATTTCCACATAACAATACCTTTTTGTCATTCTTGAAAGCATTTATTATTTCTTGAGCAACTTGTGAGATAGTAGATAAAAGTTTAGGATTCTCTAAAATTTTTTGCTTAACTTTGATAGATTCTAAAATACTCTTTTTAATATCATCCATAAAATTGTTATTCATTCTTTATCCCTCCAGTTTTTTTGTTATAATTACAGTCCCTGCTACATCAGGAATAGGAACATAGCTTATACCATTTTCTCTACAAAATTCTAATACAGCTTCTCTTACACCTTTATATTCCAAATTATTAAAATCATGAACCATTATTACCCCCCCGGGAGATAATAATGGATAAAAAAACTTTAATCCTTCTTTAGTAGGTTCATATAAATCTACATCCAAGCTAACGAAGCAAAATTTATCATTCACATCCTTAGCAGTTTCGGGAAATATACCTTTTTTGATGATAACATTGTTAGGATAAGGCATTTTTCGAAGAACTATCTCTACAGAAGTGCCTGACCAATCCTGATCACCTCTACTAAACCCTTTTTCATGATCTATCTTTGAGTGAACTTCAGGGAAACCCTCAAATGTATCAAAAAGATATAGTTTCCTATCTGGAAAAAGAAGATTTATATATTTTGCAAAATCACCTCTATACACGCCCACTTCTGCCGTAGAGCCTAAAACATTATTGCTTTTTATTTCATAAGCTAAAAGTTCTAAGGTACTTATTCTTACATAATCCAAGTAATTGTATATATCTGCTAATCTCTCTCTTCCCAAGAACATCATATCCCTTGTTATCACTACCATATATTTTTTCCTAAGTAAATATATCAAGTGTTTTAAAATTTTCTTCATCATGCAGCCCTCCATGTCTTTAATCCATGCTTAGTAAATTGATAGCGTCTGAATTTCCCACCAAACTTACTTAAAGCTTCCATAACTTTGTATTTTGTATTTTTGGGACAATAAAACATCATAAATCCTCCTCCACCTGCTCCTGATATTTTACCACCAGTAGCCCCAGCTTTCAAAGCGGTCTCATAAATTTCATCTATCACCGGATTACTAATACCCTCTGCCATCTCTTTTTTATGCAGCCAACCAAAATGTAAAATCTCACCTACTTCATCCACTTTTCCCTTTAGAATAGCTTCCTTCATGAGAATAGCTTGTTCCTTAAGCTTATGCATAGCCTCAATTGATTTTTTCTTTCCCGTTTCAACGCTTCTTATTTGAGCTTCTATAATTTTTGAGGATAATCTACTCGTTCCTGTATAATAAAGGATAAGATTATGCTGAAGTTCTGCAATTACTTCATGCTTTATTCTTAATGGATTAACTATTACTTTGTGGTTATCATAAAATTCCATAAAATTGAAACCGCCAAAAGTAGCTGCATACTGGTCTTGTTTACCCCCTGCCATTTTTAAATCAATTCTTTCTATCTCAAAGGCAAGATGGGCTATATCATACTCTCCAAGAGGAAGCTTTAACCATTCAGCAAAAGCCCCTATAACAGCTACAACTAAAGTTGAGGAAGTCCCAAGCCCTGACCCTGCTGGAGCATCAGCATAAGTATAAAGAGTAAAAGATAAAGGCTTACCTTTATTAAAATCTTTAACAATGCGATTATAGACTCCCTTTATTAAATCAAGCTTTCCATCGATTTCAAGATAAGGAGAAGCTTCTATCAATATTGTTTCTTTTCTATCAACGGATACAATCTCAACCTTGTTATCATCTCTTGGCTCAATCGTTGCATAGGCATACATAGAAATTGTGGCATTTAAAACAGCACCTCCGTAAATGTCCGAATAGGGACTGACATCGGTTCCACCTCCAGCAAGCCCAAGCCTAAGAGGAGCAACTGACCGTATCAGCATTTTAACCCCCTATTTTTTTATTCAAAACATTATCAATCACATCAAGGAGTTTTTTTTCGTATATCTGCCATGTAAAGTTATTTTTGATAAAATTCCTTGCATTTACCTTTAAATATTCAAAATTTTGGGGTTTCTCATAGATTTTGTTTATCAAATTTGCCATATCTTTTGGATTATCGCATACCAAAAAATGCTTATCATGTTCAGCACCTATTGGTTTTGCTGATAATGAAGATACAATGTTTATTGTCCCTAATGCCATGCTTTCAAGAATTTTGTTTTGGATACCACCTCCCGTTTGCATTGGGGCAACTACGCATAAACAGGATTTTAAGATTAAATATGGATCTTCTACATATCCAGTGACTTCTACATTTTTAAACTTTTTTGGCAAATCTTGAATTATCTTTTTTGGATAAGCCCCAACTACTATAAACTTTAAATCTCTATTAAGGTGCGGTAAAACATTTTCCACAAACCATAATACAGCATCTATATTTGGTTGGTAATCCATTTTACCAAAAAAAGCAACATAATTTTTATATTTAGGATCACGCTTCTCATAGACTAAAAGGTATTCATTTACTCCATGCGGAATCCATAGTGTCTTTTCTGGTAAAATAAAATAATCTCTCTCCTCTTTATTAAAGAATAAAGTTTTATCAAAATGTAAGATACAAAATTTTTCAAAATTAATAAGCCTTTTACCTTCTATTGAATAGATAATCTTCCAAAATAGTGAAGTTGTCTTTTTTGCTGACCTTAAATAATTTTGTCCTATGGAATCAGCCATATCTAAAATCTTTGGTTTTTCTTTATGAACTATATACTTTGCTGTCCTAATCAAAGTAGCAAATAACAAGTCATATTCTTGGTAGATTTGATCAATATATTTCTGGACATCTTTAAAATAGTAATAGTTTACCTGTAAGGGAAGTGTATTAGTAAGGAATCCTTTTAATGTATTAAAATAGAATTGCCTTTTATCTTTCTGGAAAAGCTTATAAGTTAATCCTAAATCATTTGCCCAATCATAAAATTCCTTGGGCACATCTTGGTCGGTTATAAACACAAGATGAACTTTAAAATGTTTAGAAAGGATCTTTAAGAGCCAATAATTTTTTAAACGGTCACCACCTACTGGGGGATAGGGAAGTCGCGAGGTAAGAAAAAGTATTTTTTTCACTTTTTGTTTTGCTGTATTTTATATTTTATATTTTATATTTTATATTTTAAACCATCAGCAATGCCCTTAACCCACGCTTTGATTGCGGGAAAATTACTTTGACCAAAAATAAAGCTTAAGAACTTATTTAAAGTATGGAGAAATATAAAAATCAAAAGATTCCAGAGTTTCAATAGACCAGCAAAGTGTTTTTTTCTTACTATTATACCAGATTTTGCCAAATTATACATAGCAAAAGGGGAGCTAAAACGGGTTCTCATTTCAATATCGTGCCAAGCAATAGATGACGGGACCCACAAACATTTGTATCCAGCTTTTTTTACCCTAAAAGAATAATCCAGATCCTCTGAGTAAAAGAAAAAAGTTTCATCAAAGAAACCGACTTTTTCAATAGCTTCTCTTTTGATCATAAGTACACATCCAGTCAAAAAGTCTACCTCTTGAATAGGAACTTTTTTTAGATCATCAATAGATACCTCTTTATTTTTTAAGGGTATCTTTATCCTACTGAAAAGCCTATCAAAGTATCCTCCAGCAGACCATACTTTATTGGGATACTTTTCATAGTAAATTGTTGGACCTGCTATAAAAGCTTTATCATCGCCATCAAGAGCATCCATCAGCTTTGGTATGCGATCCTTATCCACATAAGCGTCATCATTTAATAAAAGTATGTAATTACAATTGTTGTCTTTCATTGCTATTTCAATTCCTTGATTTACCGCCTTAGCAAAGCCGTAGTTTTGTGGATTCTTAATCAGTATCAGATTCTTAAATCTAGCTAAACTCATTTTTAAAGTTTCAAAAAAAGAAAAGCTTTCACTATTATCAATAATGATAAAACGATATTTCTCATAATTGCCTGTAATTGATCGGATTGCTCTTATAACTGGAGCTACCTTATTATATGACACTATTATTACTGTTAAATTTTTGTTATTAGAAAGAATAGTGTCATTTATAGTTTTTTGTATATCTATCATTACCTGTAATATCCTTTTATAATGTAACTCCTATAAACTATAAATCTAACAATATCTCTATTAAAAAAAATTAACTCAATCAAAGTAATTTTTTGTCAAGGTATATATATTTCCTACATTGTTTCCACCAACAAAACCCAAATCATCAACCCCTTTGAATAAAAATAATCGGGTATTTTTTAATTACTCCTCCTGAAACTTCACTTTAAAGTTTTTTTCCAAAAGGTTTCAAATACTCATAGGATAATTTGGTGAGTCATTATCAACTACAATAACTTGATAGTTTGAGTAATTATTCTTCTAAACACTCTCCAAGCACTTTATTGTATCCTCCAAGCCATTATAATTAATATATTGTATATACTTTTGGATATGTCATTTTTTATATTCCTCAATAATTTTTTTGGCAATTTCATTATATTCCATTAAAATCTTTTCTCGCGGATTTTCTGAATTAAATTTTTTCATTATTTTATATTTTAAATAAGAGCTTGTATGATAAGCTATCATAAGAATTATTAATGAAAATCCATAAAGACCATCTTTATATCCTTTTTTCCTTATAAATCTGTCAAGTATTTCTATTAGAAATTTTAATAAAAGTTTTCCTAAGTTTAGTGCTGGCTTTATACCTTTAAACATGTTTTTTGCTTCTATTGTTGTATACCTATTAAGTTTATCTAAAAAATGTTCTGCATCAATGTAACTAAAATGAATAAAACCTGTTTCTGGATCATTAATATAATATCTTTTTGCATCCTTATTTATTCTGTAAATATCATGTATTCTTTCTGAGAAGGAAACTAAATTTTTCTTAAAAAATCTTGGGTGATAATCCTGTAAAGCCCCCCAACCAGTTCCTTGCATAAGTCTACCAAAAAAATAGTTATTATGAGGTATAAACACGACATCTGCTAAATTTTTTTCCATTATTTCAATTAATTTATTCTTTAGCTTTAACGGTACAAGCTCGTCAGCATCTACCACAAGTATCCATTCATGTGTTGCCTTTTCTAAAGCAAATTGTCTAGCAGGATCAGCATACCCCACTCTTTCGAAGAAATATATTTTATGCGTATACTCTTTTGCAATTTCTACAGTTTTATCATCGCTATACATATCTACAATAATAATTTCATCAGCCCACTTTACAGTTTCTAAGCAATTGCGAATATTCTTTTCCTCGTTAAAAGTGTGAATTAAAACTGATATTCCCATTTAGTTTTTCCTCCAGTTTTTAGGGTATATTTCAACCATTTAACTCTCTCCTCAAATACCTCTAATGCTCGTTTTATTGCATCACCAATATCATAATATCTATATTCTGTGTATTCTGTGAGCCTACCTACAAGTATTAGATTTTCAAATTTATCTGCTTCTTCTTTATACATGCTCTACTCCAGTCAAGTTCCGCAAATTGGACAAGGGAGATTAGGATACATTGGTTTCCTCTTAAGAATCATAAAGCTAAAAAAGTTTGCATCATGGAAAAGAAAACCCATTCCTACTAACTGTGCCAAATAAATACTGCTTAGGGTTACAAAAATTCTTTATCCTGACGGGAAAAGCAAGGTATTCCATTAGGTGCCCCCTCACTTTGTTCAGGGTGACAAGTGAAATTAAAGTCAATAAAGCCTACTATTCGGCACATGGTTAATCATTGGGCTTTCTTGCTTGAAAATAAAGAAGTGGTCCCCCATGCTGGGCTTTTTTGATATATGCGAAAGCAAAGGGAAAAAGCAAAACATTTCTCATTAGTTTGAGACCTTTTAAAAGGTAAGCTCTAGTTTTTTCAGAGTGTGAAGTAGAACTTGCTACTATGTCATCCACGCAAGCGAATGCTTTTCTTTTATTACCGAGAACAAGACCTTTAACCAAATTTCTCAACTTATACAGTTTTCCAAAGATTTTCATTCCAACATAATAACAAAGTTCATTATATGTAAATTCTACTACAAAAACATTAACATCTTTAAACCCAGATAGCTTTATAGCGTTCTCAAGAGATTTCTGAGAAAATCTTAAAAAATGATGAGGTGGAAAATCAACATCCGTACATTTCCAATAGTATTCAACTAAAACCATCTCCCTATCTGGCACGCTTCCCGCTATGTATCCTCCCTCTTTCAAAAGCCCTTTTACCATTTCAAGAATTTCCATTGGTTTGTCCTGATGCTCTAAAACCTCAAAAAAGGTGATTACATCAAACTTTAAGTTTTTCTCCTTAGCGTATTCATAGAACTCTTCCAAGCTCATGGCAAAAACGGTGTCAATACCAAGGTTTCTTTTTACATTCTCTACAGATTTTTTGTCAAAATCTATTCCCCACACTTCAAAGCCTTGTTCTTTAGCATGTCTTAAAAATCTTCCGTCTCCACAGCCTACATCTAAAAGCTTACCTCTTACATTGGAAGGAAAGTGTTTAAAAAAAGCTTTGTGGTGTTCGCCAAGCCTTGTTCCTACACCTTCGTGGAATCCGATGTAGCTTTCAAAAACCTCGCTTTCGTAGAATTCTGGGATCATCTTTAGTGGCTCCCACCAATGGACATCGCAGTTTGGGCACTCATAGCGTTTGTATTCTTGATTGTTGTATGGGGAGACATAAACCTCTTTGAAAGAGCTTGCTTCTACCTCAAATCTGCAGATTGGGCAAGTGAGATTAGGATGCATTAGTTTTTCTCCTTAAAATTAGCTATCTGTTCAAGGATTATAGACCAAAAAATACAGTTTGCAACATAAAAAACAAACCCTCGTATGACATCAGAGGGGCAGTGAGGATGAGCCCCTCGGCTTGCGCTCGGGGCGACAAAAAAGGGGGTTCGGGGTGACAAGAAAAGTGGTTCGGGGCGACATTCCTATCCTGTCTTGCCGAGCGGTAGCGAGGCATCCCTCACTTCGTTCGGGACGGCGTCCACGCATCACACGGTCTTTTCGAGCGAAGCGAGAAATCTCCACAAGCAAAAGCTATCTGCAGGGCGAGCGGATGCTCGCCTCCATTTCTATTTTGTTTTATGCAGCTGGTGAAAGTTGTTATGCAATTGGTCCAATTTGCTCTTACTTGAAACAATTGGATTAAAGATTAAACTCAAGAGAGTCAAAGGGATTGGAGGCACTAAAATATGAAAGGGATTTTGCTTGCTGGGGGCTCGGGGACAAGGCTTTATCCAGTGACCCTTATGGTTAACAAGCATTTCTTGCCTATCTATAACAAACCAATGGTTTATTATTCCCTATCCTTACTTATGCTTGCGAAGATAAAAGATGTAGTAATCGTGGTAAATCCTCAGGATGAAGAAGCGTTTAAAAAGCTCTTGGGGGATGGAAAAGAGCTTGGCATGAACATAAGGTATGTAAAACAAGAAAAACCCTTGGGGCTTTCTCATGCGGTGAAAACAGCTTGCGAAACTTTAGAAAAGAATTGCTCAGTAATGGTTGTTTTAGGGGACAACATTCTCTATGGACATGGGCTTCCACAACTTTTAGAAGACATTAAAAGCCAAGTGTTAGATAAAGGCGGTGCCTATGTGTTTGCCTATCATGTGCCAGACCCGGAGAGGTTTGGCATCGTTGAGTTTGATGAAGAGGGCAAAGTGATAAGCATAGAAGAAAAACCCAAGCATCCTAAGTCTAACTATGCGGTCATAGGGGTATATATGTTTGACTCAACGGTTTCGGAAAAGGTCTTGAGGGTAAAGCCCTCTCCCCGGGGAGAGTATGAGATCACTTCTTTGCTTAAAGAATACTTGAAAGAAGGAAGCCTTAAAGTAAAGCTTTTAGGAAGAGGCTATGCTTGGTTCGATGCGGGAACTCATGACAGCTTTTTGGAGGCGGGAGAGTTTGTAGCTACCATAGAAAAAAGGGCAGGCTTGATGATAGGATGTGTGGAAGAGATTGCCTACAGGAACGGCTGGATAGACAGGGAGAGGCTTTTACACTTTGCCAAAAGGTACTCAAAAACAGATTATGGAAAGTATTTAAAGAGTTTGGCAGAGGATTCGGTCCATGCCCTTTGAGTTTATAAGACTTGAGATTTCGGAGGTAATGTTTGTTAAGCTTAAGGTTTTTGAGGTAAATTGAATGGGAAAAGTTATAAAAACTGATTTTTTAATTATCGGAGCTGGCATTGTTGGACTTGCTATAGCTAAGGCATTAAGGGAGGTTTATCCAGAAAAGGATATATGTATAATAGAAAAAGAAAATAGTCTTGGAGCTCATGCCAGTGGAAGAAATAGTGGAATTTTACATGCAGGATTTTATTATACTCCTGATTCATTAAAGGCAAAATTTACGAGGCAAGGAAATCAAGAGCTTAAAGAATTTTGCGAAGAGAAAAGTCTAAGACTTAATAAATGTGGGAAAATAGTAGTAGCACAAAATGAAAGCGAACTTGAAGTTCTTTTTGAACTTAAAAGAAGAGGAGACATAAACGGAGTGGAACTTTATATAATTACAGAAAAGGAGCTCAAAGATATAGAGCCTAACGCTAAGACCTATAAGTATGCCCTCTTCAGTCCTAACACTGCTACGGTTGATCCTTTAGAAGTATTAAAAGCTTTAGAAAGCGAATTAAGAGAAAAAGAAGTAAGATTTTTCTTTAATTGTCCTTATGGGAGAAAGTTAAACAATGACCTTGGAATTATAGCAGGCGATAAAACTTTTAAAGCTGAAAAAATTATTAATTGTGCAGGGTTGTATGCAGATAAGATTGCTAAAGACTTTGGCTTCTCAAAAGATTATGAATTAGTTCCTTTCAAAGGGATTTATTTAGAATATAAAGGAAATGATCAATTTATAAAAAGAAACATCTATCCTTTGCCTGATATTCGTTTTCCATTTTTAGGAGTGCATTTTACTGTCCGGGTAGATGGGAAAATTAAAATAGGGCCTACTGCTATGCCAGCTTTTTGGAGAGAAAATTATGAAAGCTTCAAAAAATTTAATTTTAAAGAGTTGTTAGAAACTATAAAGTGGGATGCTTTAATGTTTATAAAAAAACCTGAGTTTAGAAGGCTTGCAATAGAAGAGATGAAAAAGTATAGTAAACGCTATTTAATTGAACAGGCTAAAAAGCTTGTGTATAATATTCCCTCAGCTGACCTATTTAAATGGAGTAAACCGGGTATAAGAGCACAGCTCGTTGATAAAAGAAGTTTAACCTTAATACAAGACTTTGTAGTGGAAGGAGATAAATACAGTGTTCATATTCTAAATGCTGTTTCTCCAGCTTTTACAGCAAGCTTTCCTTTTGCAAGATATGTCGTTGAAAAATATATTGCTAAAAATTTTTACAAGGAGGAGGTTTTAGATGGGGAAGTTTAGAAAGATTGAAACAGCTTTAAAGGATGTCTACATACTTGAACCTACTGTATTTGAAGATCATAGAGGATTTTTTATGGAAAGCTATAATAAAAGAGATTTTGAGGAGCTTGGTTTATATTTTAATTTTGTTCAAGATAATCATTCTCTTAGTGTTCATGCTGGAGTTTTAAGAGGGCTTCATTTTCAACTAAATCCTAAAGCTCAAACAAAGGTAGTAAGATGTCTTAAGGGTGCTATTTATGATGTAGTGGTTGATTTAAGAAAAGGAAGCCCAACTTATTTAAAATGGATTGGTGTAATACTTAGTGAATACAACAAAAGGCAGATCGTAGTTCCAAAAGGTTTTGCTCATGGAGTTTTAACCCTTGTGCCTAATACAGAAATTTTTTACAAAGTGGATGAGTACTACTCTCCCGAGCATGACATGTCAATACGTTGGGATGATCCTGATATAGGTATAGATTGGCCAGTTAATAATCCTATACTTTCAGAAAAAGACAAAAATGCTCCTTACTTTAGAGAAGTTGAAGATAAGATAAATTTCTATTACACGGAGGAAGAAAGATGAAGACAGTTCTTATTACTGGAGCTGGTGGATATATTGGATGTAGGTTTGTTGATTATTTGCAAAATAAGGTTTATAAAATAAAAGTCTTAGATAGATTTTTCTTTGGGAAAGAAAGACTTCAAAGTATATTAAAAAATTCTCAAGTAGAAGTTATTGAAGAAGATATAAGATTTTTTTATCCAGAAATACTTAAAGATGTGGATGTTGTAATAGACCTTGCTGCTTTATCAAATGATCCTGCTGGTGAACTTGATCCGGTAAAGACTTGGTCTATAAATTATTTAGGACGCTTTAGAGTATCCACTC
>Ga0308410_1001987_pt1 | contig 11816 bp, 10 predicted proteins | sample HotsprOSTMatCore_FD_203467 | JGI IMG/M metagenome (GOLD analysis project Ga0308410, IMG submission 203467) | Hot spring phototrophic mat microbial communities from Octopus Spring, Yellowstone National Park, Wyoming, United States -... | ecosystem: Environmental > Aquatic > Thermal springs > Hot... | reverse complement strand
GGGGCCGAGGGCGAAGACGAGCTCATGCGCGGCGAGAGCCTCCATGTAGGCGGCCTGCATGGGGCTGCGCGCGGCGACGGTGCTCTTGCGCGTGCGGATCGAGGGGATGTCGGAGAGCGGCAGGCGAGGCTCCTCGATCACGCCTTCGGCCTTGCGCGCGGCCGCGTGGCGCGCCATGCGCACCGCCGCATCCACCTCCGCGCCGCCCACCGCCTCGCCGCGGCCGAGTGCCGCGTAGAGGCCGAGCAGCGCGGCCTTCGCGGCCTCGGCCTCCTCGGCCGGGCCGCTCACCACCATGCGGTTGCCGCGCGAGGTCAGCCGCACGCCGAGCCGGTGCTCGATACGCGCGAGATGCGCGTCGTGCGCGCCGAACAGCAGCGGCAGGAGCGCGTTGTCCTGGAAGGTGACATGCAGCGTCACCGGCGCCTCGGGTCCTCCCGCAAGGACGTGGTTCATGCGGCCTCGGCCGTGGCGGCGTCGGCAAGCCGGCCGCCGAGCGAGTTCGGATGGATCGCGGTGATGGTCACGTGGCGGATTTCTCCTGCGAGCGTGGTTGGTCCCTGCACATGAACGGGCTGCAGATACGGGCTGCGCCCCACCATCTGGCCCAGGTGCCGACCCGGTTCCAGGAACAGCACTGCGACCGTGCGGCCGAGCAGCGATGCGTTGAAGGCGGCCTGCTGGTCGCGCAGCAGCGCCTGGAGCGTCCGCAGGCGGCGCTCCTTGGTCGCCTCGTCCACTTGGCGCTCGGCTTCTGCCGCCGGCGTGCCGGGGCGGGGCGAGAACTTGAAGCTGAAGGCGGAGGCGAAGCCCACGCGGCGGACGAGATCGAGCGTCGCCTCGAAATCCGCCTCGGTTTCGCCCGGGTGGCCGACGATGAAGTCCGACGAGAGGGCAAGATCGGGCCGGGCCGCGCGCAGACGCTCGACGAGGCGGAGATAGTCGGCGGCGGTGTGGCGCCGGTTCATCGCCTTCAGCACCGCGTCCGACCCCGACTGCACCGGCAGGTGCAGGTAGGGCATCAGCGCTGGCACCTCGCGATGGGCGGCGATCAGGTCGTCGTCCATGTCGCGCGGGTGGGAGGTGGTGTAGCGGATGCGCTTGAGGCCGGGGAGGTCGGCGAGCGCGCGGATCAGCCGTCCGAGCCCCCATTCCCGCCCGTCCGGCCCCGCGCCATGATAGGCGTTGACGTTCTGCCCGAGCAGCACGACCTCCCGCGCGCCGTGCGCGACCAGCCGGCGCGCCTCGGCGAGGACGGCCGCGACCGGGCGCGACTGCTCGGCGCCTCGCGTATAGGGCACGACGCAGAAGGAGCAGAACCGGTCGCAGCCTTCCTGCACGGTCAGGAAGGCGCTGATGCCCTGGGGGGCGGCCGCCTCCGGCAGATGGTCGAACTTGTCCTCGGGCGGGAACTCGGTGTCGAGCAGGGCGCGCTCGCCCCGCTCCGCGCGCGCGACCAGCGCGGGCAGGCGGTGCGTGGTCTGGGGGCCGAGCACGATGTCCACATGGGGGGCGCGGCGGAGGATCTCGGCGCCTTCGGCCTGGGCGACGCAGCCGGCGACGGCGATCAGCATCCGCCCGCCCGCGGCGGCGCGCGCCTCCTTTAGCCGCTTCAGACGGCCGAGTTCGGCGAACACCTTCTCGGATGCCTTCTCGCGGATGTGGCAGGTGTTCAGCACGACGAGGTCCGCCCCCTCGGCCGCGGGCTGCGGGACGAAACCCATGGGCGCGAGCGCATCGGCCATGCGCGCGCTGTCGTAGACGTTCATCTGGCAGCCCCAGGTCTGCACATGCAGCCGTCGCGGCCGCGCCGTCTCGCTCATCTCCGGCATGTGGGCGTGGGCGTGAGGTCGCATCGGGCCGTCGGCTGCCGACTTGAGCCGGGCTTGGTAAGGCTCCATCCGGTCGGCACCGGCCGGACCTGCGGGATCAAGGGCGCGAACCTCTCCGTTCGGGAGAAGTGACGCCACAGGGGGGCGATCGCTGTCAAGCGCGATCGGGCGACCGCGCGGGTGCGCGCGCGTGATGATTCAGCGACAAGGGTGTCGCGTCGCGGCCCTGGCGGAGCGCGGCAGCGCCCAGGTCCACTGCCTGGTAGGCCGCTTCCGCCAGCGCCTTGCGGTCGGGGAAGCCGGCAGGGTCGAGCGGCGGGTGCAGCAGGATCGTGGCGCCGCAGGAGCGCCGCCCCAGCATGGTCCAGGCGTGGCGCGCGATGTCCATGTCGCCGTACCAGGCGAAGTGCGGCCGGTGGGGGCGGGTGACGGGCAGGCCGTCGAGCCGGTCGAACACGAGCGAGACAGGCTGGACGATGGGGCGGGTCTCGGCGTCCTCGACCGCGCCGATGAGAGCGCTGCGGAAGGGCAGGATGCGCGCGCCGTCGCTGGTGGTGCCCTCGGGGAACAGGATCAGCGAATCGCCCTTGGCGAGGCGGCTGGCGATCTCGTCCTTCTCGCGCGCAGTTGAGCCGCGGCGGCGGCTGACATAGACGGTGCGGCCGAGCTTGGCGACGGTGCGGATCAGCGGCCAGGAGCCGACTTCGGCCTTGGACACGAAGCAGGCTTCGAGCCTGCTGCCGAGCACGAGCACATCGGCCCAGGACTGGTGGTTGCAGAGGAACAGCACCGGCCGGCCGGGTTGCGGGGCGGTGGGCGCGCCGATCATGCGCACGCGGATGCCGGCGATGCGGCAGAGCACGGCATGGTACCAGCGGGCGAAGACGACGGGGGGCCGTCCGCCGATGGCGATGCAGGCGGCCTGGATGGGGATGGAGAGCAGGGTCCAGAGCGCCATCAGCAGCAGGCGGCGGGTGGCGCGCACGGCGCGCCACGCGGAGGGAGCGCGGGCTTCGCGGTAGTCGGCGGCGAGTTCAGCGTCCGCAGCGGCGAGGCGGGCGCGCCAGTCGGTTCCGGCGGGAGGCCGGATGATGGCGGTGCGGAAGCGGCGCGAGCCAAGCGGGCGTGTCGGCATCGCCCGCTGGATCGCGCAAGTGGGAGGGCGGCGCAAGCGGGGCTTGGCGGGTTTGGGGGCCAAGGCAGCAGGCGACGGCCGGCGGCCCCGCCAGCTTGTTTCGCTCGCGTGCGGAGCGCGCCAAGAGGGTGTGGGAAAAGCGGCGCAGGACGGCAACCGGACAACGACGGCGCTCGCCGGAAGCGGCCGCCGCATGACGCCCTGCCGGGGTTCTCTCCGTCGGCAGGCCGCCCCGATAAGGGGCATCGAGCGCCTCCGGCAGACGTCAACGGCTGCGCGAGGGGAAGGCCGCCGTGCCCTGGCGATCAGCTCACGATGCCGAGCCGGCGTCCGAGATCGCGGTAGAGCTGCACCTGCGCGCCGATGTAGGCCTTCGCCGTGGCCCCGTCGGTGATCCACGGCACGGAGCCGAGCCGCCGCGTCGCCGCGATCCAGCCCTCGTTCTTCGCCACCGCCGCCATCACCTCGTCCCAGCGCTGCGTCACCACGGGCGGCAGGCCGGGCGGCCCGGCGAGCGCGTTCCAGCCGACGATCGCCTCGAGCGCCGCGAAGCCGGCCTCGCGCACCGTCGGCACGTCCGGGATGGAGGGGAAACGTTCTGGCGTCGTCACCGCAAGCGCCCGCACCCGCCCGCCCGCGATCGCGGCGGCGGCCTCGCTCAGGTTCTGCCCGACGAGCTGCACCTGCCCGGACAGCAGCGCCGTCGCGACCTCGCCGCCGCTGCGGAACGGCACTTCGACCGTCGCCTCCGGGGCGAGCCCCGCCTGCACCAGCAGGAAGCGCACGCCGAGGTTGAGGATCGTGCTCGGCCCCGAGCTGCCGTGGTTCAAGGCCCCCGGCCGGCGGCGGACCTCGTCCACGAGTTCGCCGAGCGTCCGCCACGGCGCGTCCGCCCGGACCACGAACACGAAGGGATTGATGTCCACCATGCCGAGGAAGGTGAACTCGTCCCAGGCATACTGCGCGGCCGGATCGATCGCCGGCACGATCGCCGAGGAGGCGATGCGGGCCATCAGCAGCGTGTAGCCGTCCGGCGGGGCGCGGCGCACATGCAGCGTGCCGATCATCCCCGAGGCACCGGTGCGGTTCTCCACCACGATCGGTTGGCCGAGGTATTTGTCGGCGTGTGCGGCCAGGGTGCGCGCGGCGACGTCGGAGGCGCCGCCCGGCGCGAATGGCGCCACCAGCACCACCGGCCGTCCAGGGTAGCGGGCCTGCGCTGCCGCGGGCGCACCAAGAGGCACGGCAAGACCGATTGCCAATGCGGCACGGCGCGAGAGTGGCATCGGACGCTCTCCCGAGGTTCTCGTTTGCCTGATGATCCCCGCCGGGCCGGGTGGGCGTCAACCGCCGCGTGTCAGCGCAAGGCGCTTCGGCGCATCCGGCGTCCGATGCGCCACGAACCGCGTCAGCACATCCTCCGGCCACGGCGCGACGCGCCGTGTGGCGAGATCGACGCAGAGATAGAGCACCTCGTTCTCCGCCGCGAGCCATCCCTCCCCGGCGTGATGGAGGCGATGGCGGATCAGCAGCCGCTTGGCATCGAACGCGAGCACCGCGCTGTCGGCGCGGAGCGGCGCGCCGAGCAGCACCTCGCGCACATAGGCCTGCCAGGACTCGGCGGCGAAAGTGCCGAACCCGCGCTCCCGGAACGACGAACCCAGGTTCAGCGCCGGCCATAGCCGATCGGTCGCGAGATCGAAGGCGACCAGATCGTAGGCGAGATTCATGTGGCCGTAGTGGTCCACCCACTCGGGACGAACCCGGCAGAGCACCCCGGTGTCGTGGCACCGTTCTGCATCATGCTGCTCAACAGCAAGCGGCCGCAGGGGCGGCTTGCACCCAGTGTCCGGCACCGCGCGCGCACTTCAAAGCCCCTGGCGCGCGGCGTCCCGCTGCCGTGCTACCACGGCGGCGATGATCCGCATGCGCCGCATCGCCGACGACGCCACGCCCATCGACGGGGACGCCATCGAGGCGGCGGTCAAACTCCCGCACGAGGCCTTCGCGGCGGGGCGCGCGGGCGAGTTCGAGACGCTGTCCGGCCCGCTCCGCCGCGGCGGGCCCGAGCGGGTCCGTCCCCTCTTGCTGGTCGTCGCGGCCGGCATGGGGCGCGGACGGGGAGCGGCGGTCCTTCGGCACACGCCGGATGGGCGCGTGCTCTGTCTCGACCATGTCGCCCGCGCCGAGGGCCGCGCGCCGTGCGGCCGACTGCGCGCTCACCGCCGCCGCAGCGGCGCCCGCGGGCGACCGGCTTGCCTATGCTCTCGTCCGCCCCCCGGTCACCATGCCGAGCGGCGCGCCTGCGGCGGATCCTGCCCCTTCAACAACGCCGCGATCGCGGCGGACCTGCTCGGTCGGTTCGGGCGTCGCGCGGTGCTGGACACCGACTGCCACCGCGGCAACGGCACGCAGGCATCGTGCATGCGCGGGCGGACGTGCTGAGGATCTCGATGCACGGCGATCCCGCGATCGCCTCTCCCCACTTCCCCGGCTTGCGCGACGAGGGCGGCGAGGGGACGGGCGCCGGTTTCAACCTCAACCTGCCACTGCCCCAAGCGGCGAGCCCCGCGCAGTTCGCCGAGGCGCTGGAGACCGCCTGCCGGCGCATCGCGCGCCACGCGCCGCGCTCCCTTGTGATCGCCGCCGGCTTCGACACCGCCGCCGGCGACCCCGCGGGCTCCTGGCGCCACCGCGCGGCGGACTTGCGCCGCATCGGCGCGCGACGCGCAGCGCCCGCCTTGCAGACCCTGGTAATGCAGGCGGGCGGTGATCGCACGCGCACGCCAGGCGCCAACGCGGCGGCCTTCTTCAGCGGCCTCTGGATTGCGCGAACATGACGCCGCCGCAGCTGATGATCCTGGGCCTGCTTGCCGGCGTCATCGCGGCGATGGCCTCGGGCCGAGTGCGGCCGGATTTCGCGGCGCTGTCGGCCCTGGTGGTCGCGGTGGCGCTGGGGCTGGTGCCGGCGGCCGATGCCTTCGCCGGCTTCGGTGCGCCCGCGGTGGTCACCGTGGCGGCAGCGCTCGTGCTCTCACGGGCGGTCGAGGAGACGGGGCTCGTGCAGGGACTCGCCGACCGGCTTTTGCCGGCCGGCAGCGGCGCGATGACGGCGATCCTCGTGCTGGGCGGGATCGGCGCCGCGGCGTCGGCCTTCATCAACAACGTCGCCGCGCTGAGCCTGCTGGTCCCGGCGGCGCTGCGCGTCTGCCGGCGCGACGGCATCGCACCGGGCGCGCTGCTGATGCCGCTCTCCTTTGCGACCATGCTCGGCGGCATGACCACGCTGATCGGCACGCCGCCCAATGTCATCGTCTCGGACTCCCGCGCCGGCGCCGAGCTCGGGCCCTTCACCTTCTTCGCCTTCTCGACCGCCGGGCTTCCGGTCGCGGTCGCCGGGCTGGGCTACCTCGCGCTGATCGGCTGGCGGCTCGCCCCCAAGCGGGAGGGCTCGAGCGAGGACGTGCGCGACATCGCCCCCTATGTCGTCGAGGTGTCGGTGCAGAAGGACGGCAAGGCTGCGGGCATGACGGTGCAGGAGCTCGATGAGGCGTTGGCCGACTACGACGGCCAGGTGCTGGCGCTGATCGGCGCCGGCGACCGCACGCGCGTGCCGCACGGCTCGACGGCACTGCGCGCCGGCGACCGGCTGCTGCTGGAGGCAGAGGCCGAGGCGCTGGGGCCGGGGCTCGAGACGCTGGGCCTCGCGCTCGCCGAGAAGGCGACGAAGGGCAGCGGGCTCGTGGTGGCCGAGGCCGTGGTGACCTCGGACAGCCGGCTCGTCGGCCGCAATGCCGCCTCGATCCGGCTGCGCGATGTCTGGGGCGTCAATCTCGTTGGGCTGTCGCGCCACGGCACGGTGCGCCGGCAATCGCTCGCGCAGCTCAGGATCGAGCCGGGCGACGTGCTGCTGCTGCAGGGACGCGAGGAGACGCTGGCGGCGTTCCAGAGCGCCACCGGCCTGCTGCCACTGGCGCCGCGCAGCCTGGCGATGGCGTCGGAGCGCACGCTGCGCGCGGTGCTGCCGCTGGCGGTCGGCGTGGCGGTCGCCGCCGTCGGCATCGCGCCCGCACCGGTCGCGCTCGCCGCCGCCGCCGCCGTGGCGGTCGCGCTCGGCGCGGTGACTGCGCGTGCCGCCTATGGTGCGATCGACTGGCCGGTGCTGGTGGTGCTCGGCGCGATGATGCCGGTCGCCCAGGCGATGCAGACCACAGGCGCGGCGGATGCCGTGGTCGCGCTCACCTTCGACGTGATCGGCACGCCGGCGTTGCCCGTGGCGCTCGCCGTGCTCATGGCGCTGACCATGACGCTGTCGGACGTGATGAACAACGCTGCCACCGCCGCCGTGATGTCGCCGGTCGCGATCGGGCTCGCACGCGCGCTCGCCGCCCCGATCGATCCGTTTCTGTTCGCGGTCGGGATAGGCGCCTCCTCGGCCTTCCTGACGCCAATCGGGCATCAGAACAATCTACTGGTGATGGGCCCGGGCGGCTACCGGTTCGGCGATTACTGGCGCGTCGGGCTGCCGCTCGAACTGGTCGCGCTCGCGGTCGCGACGCCGATCCTCACCGCGATGGCGGCGTAGCGCTCAGCGGGTCGTGACGGTCGCGGCGCTGCCGCCACCAGCGACGGCCAGGGCGGCGGCGCCGACCGCCAGCAGCCCGAGCGGGGCGCCGAGCGCGAGCCCGCCCGCGGCGAGCCCCGCGGCTGCAGGACCCGCGGCGCCGGCGGGCGCGAGGGCGAGCTTCTGCGGCGGCGGTGGCAGCACCGCCTTGCGCTGCGACGCCGCGGCCGGCGGCGCTGCCTGGGTCGCCGGCGGAATGACCAGACGCTGCAGTCCGGGCCCCGCCGGCGCAGGCCAGCCGGATTGGGCGAACGCGGGCGCGGCGCCGGCCGCCAGGAGGACAATCGCGACACCGATTCTCATGCCGTGCCCGAGGATAGCGACCGGCCCTCCCGTGGCCAAGCGCTTGCGCCGGCGCGCCGTCTCGGGGAGGGTCGCGGCGGTGCCGTAGCAACCGCCCCCAGGAGCCCTTCATGCAGAAGCCTCGCGGCCGCCAGTTCTTCGCCAATCCCGGCCCGACCAACATCCCGGACAGCATCCTTCGCGCCATCGACCGGCCGGCGCAGGACTTCATGGAGGAGGCGTTCATCGCGCTGGTGCGCGACTGCACGGCGCGGCTGAAGCGCCTTCTCGGCACCTCCGGCGAGGTGTTCATGATGGCCTCGTCCGGCCACGGCGCGTGGGAGGCGAGCCTCGTCAACCTGTTCAGCCCTGGTGACACCCTGCTGATGATCGAGTCCGGCTACTTCTCGGAGTCCTGGAGCGAGATGGCGCGCAAGTTCGGCCTCAGCGTCGAGACGGTCGCGGCCGATCGCCGGCGCGGCGTCGATCCGGCCGCGGTCGAGGCGGCGCTGCGGGCCGATCGCGGCCACGCGATCAAGGCGGTCTGCGCGGTGCACAACGAGACGAGCACGGGCGTGGCGGTGCCGCCGGTGGCGATCCGCGCGGCCATAGACGCAGCCAACCACCCCGCGCTGCTGCTCTCCGACACGATCTCCTCGCTCGGCTCGATGCCGTTTCGAATGGACGAGTGGGGCATCGACCTCGCCGTCGGCGGTAGCCAGAAAGGGCTGATGCTGCCGACCGGGCTGGCCTTCACCGCCGTCAGCGCCAAGGGGATGGAGGCGCATCGCCAGGCGACGCTGCCGCGGCACTACATGGACTGGTCGGTGATGCTGAGCCGGCCGCATCGCAGCTTCGTCGGCACGGTGCCGACGCAGATGTTCCACGGCCTGGCCGAGGCGTTGCGGCTGATCGAGGAGGAGGGGTTGGAGGCGGTGTTTGCGCGCCACGCACGGCTCGGCGCGGCGGTGCGCGCGGCCGTGCGCACCTGGTCGGGCAATGACGGGCCGCAGATCTACTGCGTCGATCCGGCGCGCCAGTCGAACAGCGTCACCGCGATCCTGATGCCGGACGGGCACGATGCCGAGGCGCTGCGCCGGCACGCGGTGGGGCGCTACAACGTCTCGCTCGGCGGCGGGCTCGGGGCGCTGGGCGGCCGGGTGTTCCGCATCGGCCATCTCGGCGATCTCAACGAGCCGATGGTGCTGGGCACGCTGGCCGCGGTGGAGATGAGCCTGCGCGATCTCGGCATCCCGCACGGCCGGGGCGGCGTCCAGGCGGCGATGGATGCGCTGGCCTAGGGATGCTGGCCCGGGGATGGAGAGGGAAAGGGCGCGGGCACCTAGGCCTGCCGATCCCTTGTTCCCGCGCGGCGACGGGGGCTAGCATCCGCGCTCACGCAACGCTGGGAGAGGACAGGTCCATGACTCTTCGACGCACCCTGCTCGCCGCGACGCTGCTCGCGGCGGTCGCGATGCCTGCGGTGGCGCAGAAATCGGCCGATACGCTGCGCGTGGTCGAGCGCAGCACGGTGACCAACGTCGACCCGTACTACAACTCGCTGCGCGCCGGACTGATCCTGGCCCATCAGACCTTCGACGGGCTGATCTACCGCGACCCCGACGGGTTCGTGCTCAAGCCCGCGCTCGCGACCGCGTGGCGTTTCATCGACGACGTCACGATCGAGTTCGACCTGCGCCGCGGCGTGCGGTTCCACAACGGCGACCCGTTCACGGCCGACGACGTGGTGTACACGCTGAACCTCGTCTCCAACCCCGACAGCCGGGTCGCCACGCCGGCGAACTACACCTGGATCAGGGAGGCCGAGAAGATCGACGACTTCACGGTGCGGCTGCATCTGAAGGCGCCCTTCCCGGCCGCCCTGCAGTATCTCGCCTTCGTCACGCCGATCTATCCCAAGGCGTATCGCGAGCGCGTGGGGCCGGAGGGCTTCAGCCGCGCGCCGATCGGCACTGGTCCGTACCGGATCGTGCGCGTCGATCAGGCCAAGCAGGTCGACCTTGAGCGTTGGGACGGCTACTACGAGGGCGCGCCCAAGCCGCGTCCTGCGATCGGCCGGATCCAGATCCGCTTCGTGCCCGACGCGGCGACCGAGATGACCGAACTGCTCGCAGGCCGCGCGGACTACATCTGGAACTTCAACCCCGACCAGTTCGAGCGCATCCGCCAGCACCCGCGCCTGACCGCGCAACAGCAGGAGACCATGCGCGTCGCCTTCCTGATGCTGGACGCCGCCGGCCGCACCGGCGCCGACAATCCGCTCACCAAGCAGAAGGTGCGCCAGGCGATCTGGCACGCCGTCAACCGCAAGGAGATGGCGGAGCGGCTGGTGCGCGGCGGCTCGCGCGTGCCCGACGCGCCGTGCTTCCCGACCCAGTTCGGCTGCGACCAGGAAGCCGCGGTGGTGTACGAGTATGACCCCGAGAAGGCGAAGCGACTGCTCGCCGAGGCCGGCTACCCGGACGGGTTCGAGACCGAACTCGTCAGCTACATCCAGCCGACGCAGTGGACGGCCGCGGTGCAGGGCTATCTGCAGGCAGTCGGCATCCGCGCGCGGGTGAGCCAGCTCCAGGTGCAGGCGGTGATCCAGCGCTCCTGGGCCGGCACCACGCCGCTCTATATGGGCAGCTGGGGCAGCTACTCGATCAACGATGTCTCCGCGATCATGCCGAACTTCATGGGCCGCGGCGCGAACGACGACTATTCGCGCGATCCCGACATCCATCGCTGGCTCGAGGAGGGCGGGTCGACCAACGATCCGGAAAAGCGGCTGGCGGCCTACCGCAACGTGATCCGGCGCGCGACCGAACAGGCCTACTGGCTGCCGCTGTTCACCTACGTGTCCTACTACGCGCATACGCGGGATCTCGACTTCACGCCGTATCCGGACGAGATGCCGCGCTGGTACCGCGCGAAGTGGAAGTGACGCCCGCCTGACCGGGGCACGACCTCCGGCCGCGGGATCAGGCGCGCGGCGCGGCCGGAGCGGATCGCACGGGGCGCGAGACAGCCCTGTGCGTGAAGTTGCCCACAGGGAACGCCCGGTGCGGTTTCCGCCCGCGTGGAGATCGCGCGGGGGCGGCCGCGCGCCAGACGCGCCCCTCAAGGCGGCGCGGCGGGAGAGGAGCTTTCGCCAAGCCGCGATGGCGTTCCCCCGCACGCGGGCCCGGCGCTGTTGCGGCGGGCATCAGACCATCGCGAGGTGGCACTCCACCTCGATGTCGCGGCCGGTGCGCGGCCGCGGCGGCTCGGTCCGGCACCGCTCCACCGCCACCGGGCAGCGCGGATGGAATCGGCATCCGGGCGGAATGTTCGCCGGATCCGGCATGACGTCGCCGAGCCCCACGTCGGGGATGCCGAGACCGGGCTCCGGCGTCAGCACCGAGGCGAGCAGAGCCTTGGTGTACGGGTGCTCGGGGGCGGCGAACAGCGCCTCGGTCGGGCGCCGTTCGACGATCCGGCCGAGATACATCACCGCGACCTCGGTGGCGACGTGTTCCACCACCGCGAGATTATGGCTGATGAACAGATAGGTCAGGCCGAGATCGCGACGCAGTTCGGCGAGCAGGTTGAGGATCTGCGCCTGCACCGAGACGTCGAGCGCGCTGGTCGGCTCGTCGCAGATGACGATGCGCGGGCGCAGCACCAGGGCGCGGGCGATCGCCACGCGCTGGCGCTGCCCGCCCGAGAGCTGCGCCGGCACCCGGTCGCCCATCGCCGGATCCAGGCCGACCCGTTCCAGCCCCTCGTCCACCCGGCGACGGATCTCGCGCTCCGCGATGGCGCCCTGCGCCACCAGCGGCAGCGCGACGATGTCGCGGATGCGCCGGCGCGGATTGAGCGAGGAGAACGGGTCCTGGAACACCGGCTGGATCAGCCGCGCGCGGGCGCGCCGGTCCAGCGCCGAGAGCCGCTGCCCGTC
>Ga0308410_1001978_pt1 | contig 11840 bp, 11 predicted proteins | sample HotsprOSTMatCore_FD_203467 | JGI IMG/M metagenome (GOLD analysis project Ga0308410, IMG submission 203467) | Hot spring phototrophic mat microbial communities from Octopus Spring, Yellowstone National Park, Wyoming, United States -... | ecosystem: Environmental > Aquatic > Thermal springs > Hot... | reverse complement strand
GGCCCGGGTCGTCGAGCTCCGGCCAGGGCTGGCCGGCCAGGACCCGCACCTCGTGACCGAGGGCGGTCACCTCCCGGGCCAGGTACCGGGTGTAGACGCCCTGGCCCCCGCAGTGAGGGTTGCCCCGGTAGATGAGCCAGGCGACGCGCAGACGTTCGGGCAGCGCACGGGGCATGAGGGAGGAAGCCTAGAGCACCGGGGCGGGACGCCGCCGGTCCGACGCCGGCCCGGGTGACGCCGGCGGGTGTCCGGCGGTGCCGCCGTCGGTACCCGGATGGGGGATGATCGGGGCACCGGTCGGCGCAGGGTCGCCTGCGACCGGGTGTGAGGGCCGATGCCGGCGCGTCGCAGGGACGGCGCGGGGACGTCGCGGGACAGGTCGCGAGACAGGTCGCGAGACAGGAGGTGGCTGATGGCGACCGGGCGTGCGTACCAGGGGCCACGGCAGGGTGCCGACCGGGCGGTGCTGCTCGCCCACGGCGCCGGCGGTGACCGCCACACCCCGGCGTTGCGCGTCGTGGCCGACGCCCTCGCCGGCGCGGGGATCCCGAGCCTCCGCTTCGACTACCCCTACCGGGCCGCCGGTCGCCGGGCACCCGACCGTCCCGCCGTGCTCGCGCAGGCCACGCGGGACGCCGCCGCCGCGCTGGCCCGCCGCTGCGGGCTTCCGCCGGACCGGATCGTCGTGGGGGGCCGGTCGATGGGCGGCCGGGTGTGCTCGTTGCTGGTGGCCGACCCGACCGAGCCGCTCCCGGCGCTCGGGCTCGTGCTGCTCGCCTACCCCCTGCACCCGGCCGGGCGTCCCGACCGGCGGCGCGTGGAGCACTTCGCCCGGATCCGGGTGCCGTGCCTGTTCGTGAGCGGCACCCGGGACGCGCTCGGCGCCCCCGAGAGCCTGCGCGCCGGCGTGCGCTCGATCCCGGCGCCCACCCGGATCGAGTGGCTGGAGGCCGCCGACCACGGGTTCCGGCCCCTCCGTACCGCCGGGCTCGGTCCCACCGAGGTGCTCGACCGGGTCGCCGAGACGGTCGTGACCTGGGTGCAAGGGTTGCCCGCCCCGTAGGCTCGGCCGCATGACCGACACCTCCCCGCCGCCCACCTTCGAGACGTTGCGCTTCGAGCGGGACGGCCACGTCGGCCGGCTCATCCTCAGCCGGCCCGACCGGCTCAACGCGTTCACCATGCAGATGTGGCAGGAGCTCGCTGCGCTCGGCGGCCGGCTCCTCGCCGATCCCGGCGATCTGCGGGCCCTGGTCGTGACCGGCGCCGGCCGGGCGTTCTCGAGCGGGATCGACACCTCGGTGTTCACCGACGGGAGCTTCGGGGCCGCCGTGGGCGGGGACACCGGGGACCGGACCGGCGGCGGAGGCGACGGTCTCGTGGCGCTCATCCAACGCACCCAGGAGGCCTACAGCTGGCTGGAGGAGGCACCGTTCGCGACGATCGCCGCGGTGCGCGGCTACGCGCTGGGGGCGGGACTGCAGCTCGCGTTGGCCTGCGACCTGCGGATCGTCGCCGAAGGCACGGTGCTCGGGCTCCTCGAGCTGCGCTACGGGATGATGCCCGATCTCGGCGGCACGCAACGCCTGCCCCGCCTCGTCGGTCCCGGCAAGGCCAAGGAACTCATCTTCACCGGTGAACGCATCGACGCGGCCGAGGCGTTGCGCATCGGGCTGTGTGAACGGGTGGTGGGCGAGGACCGGCTGGACGCCGAGGCGGCCGAGCTCGCGGCGCGCATCGCCGGGCAACCCCCGCTGGCGGTGCGGGGCGCGAAGGCGGCGATCAACGCGGCCGGCGACCTGCCCCGCCGCGAGGGCCTGCGGGTGGAGGCGGAGGGCCAGGCGGTCTGCCTCGCCTCCGAGGACCTGCGGGAGGCGATGGTGGCCTTCGCGACGCAGCGGGCCCCGGTCTACCGGAACCGCTGAGCCCGGGGGGTACCCTCGGGGCGTGGAGGCGGTGCGGGTCCGGCCCGGTCCCCCGCTGCACGGTGAGCTCGTGATCTCGGGGGCGACGAAGAACTCCGGTCTCAAGCAGATGGCCGCGTCGTTGCTGGTGCCCGGCGTGACCGTGCTGCGCAACATGCCCCCGGTCCGGGACCTCGAGGTGATGGTCGCGGTGCTGCGCGCGGTGGGCGCCGAGGTCGAACCCCAAGGCCGTGACGCGTGGCGGATCGACGCCACCGGCCCGCTGTGCCCGGTCGCACCCTACGAACTCGTGAGCCGGATGCGGGCCTCGATCAACGTGCTCGGTCCGCTGCTCGCCCGCTGCGGCCGGGCCCGGGTCGCCATGCCCGGGGGTGACAACATCGGGCAACGCAAGCTCGACATGCACCTCCGGGGTCTCGAGACGATGGGGGCGAGCATCGAGGTGGCCCACGGTGTGATCGAGGCGCACGCCCCGATCCTCAAAGGTGCCCGGGTGGTGCTCGACTACCCGAGCGTCGGTGCCACCGAGAACCTCCTCACCGCCGCGGTGTTCGCCGAGGGAGAGACGGTGATCGAGAACGCGGCCCGGGAACCGGAGATCACCGACCTCGCCGCGTTCCTCAACCGGATGGGGGCGCACGTGGTGGGGGCCGGGACCTCCACCATCGAGGTCCGGGGCGTCGGCGAGCTCAGCCCGGTGGAGTCCACGATCATGGGCGACCGCATCGAGGCAGGCACGTTGCTCATGGCGTGCGGCGTCGCCGGCGGGGAGGTCACCCTGCGGGGGGTGCGCCTCGAGCACGTCGAGATGGTGGCGATCAAGCTCGGGGAGATGGGCATGCGGGTCTCGCCGACCCCCGACGGGATCTGGGCCCAGGCCACCGGCCGGCTCCGGGCCGTCGACATCGCCACGCTGCCCTATCCCGGGTTCGCCACCGACTTCATGCCGATGGCGGTCACGTTGCTGGCGGTGAGCGAAGGCACCGGCATCGTGACCGAGAACGTGTTCGACAACCGGTTCGGCTTCGTCGGCGAGCTGGTGCGGATGGGCGCGGACATCCGCACCGAGGGCCGGCACGCCATCGTGCGCGGCGTGCCCCGCCTCTCCGGGTGCCCGGTGCGGGCCACCGACGTGCGGGCCGGCGCCGCGCTCGCGCTCGCCGGGCTCGCCGCCGACACCGAGACCGTCGTGTACGGCTGGGAGCACGTCGCCCGCGGCTATTCCGACCTCGCCGGGGCGCTGCGGGCCCTGGGGGCCGACATCGAGGAGTGCTGAGCGTGCCGCCCCGCTGCGGCCGCAGGTGGGAATGCGTGGGATACTGCAGCCGTTGCCGGCCATGACGGAGGTTGCGATGACCGGCCAGACGAGCCAACCCGGCGGGCCCGCTGCCGCCGGTGGCGTGCCGGCGCCCGACGGTGCGGCGCGTGATCGAGCGGCGGTGGAGGCCGACGTGCGCGAGGCGATCGAGGCGATGCGGCCCGCCCTCCAGGCCGACGGCGGGGACATCGCGTTCCGGTCCCTCGACGACGCCGGCGTCGTGCACGTGGAACTGCTCGGCGCCTGTGGCACCTGCCCGGTGTCGATGATGACCCTCAAGGCCGGGGTCGAGCGGATCATCCGGGACCGCGTGCACGAGGTGGTCGAGGTGGTCGCCGACAACGTCGACGAGAGCCTCCTGTTCTGAGGCGCGCCGGTGCCGCGCCCACCCGTTCCCGAGCTCGTCCGGCGCGCCCGCGCCGGTGACCGCGGCGCGGTGGCGAAGCTGATCTCCACCGTCGAGGCCGGCGGGCCCGCCGCCCTCGAAGCGGCCGCCGCGCTGTACCCCCACACCGGCCGTGCCTACACGATCGGGGTGACCGGCGCGCCCGGTGCCGGGAAGTCCACCCTGGTGGACGCGCTCATCGGCTGCATCCGGGCTTCCGGCGACGAGGTGGGGGTGCTCGCGGTCGACCCGACGAGCCCGTTCAGCGGCGGGGCGATCCTGGGTGACCGGGTCCGGATGCAGGACCACGCCCTCGACCCCGGGGTGTCGATCCGGTCGATGGCCACCCGCGGTCACCTCGGCGGCCTCGCGCTGGCCACCCCGCAGGCGGTGCGGGTGCTCGACGCGGCCGGCAAGCGCTGGGTGCTCGTCGAGACGGTGGGGGTGGGGCAGGTGGAGGTGGAGGTCGCCGGTGCCGCCGACACCACGGTGGTGGTGGTGAACCCCGGGTGGGGAGACGGGGTGCAGGCCAACAAGGCCGGACTCATGGAGATCGCCGACGTGTTCGTGGTCAACAAGGCCGACCGCGCCGGGCTCGACGAGACGGTCCGCGACCTGAACCTCATGCTCGACCTCTCCGGCGAGCGGGCCTGGCGGCCACCGATCGTGCCGACGGTCGCCGTGCGTGGCGAGGGGATCCCCGAGCTGTGGGCGGCCATCACCGACCACCGGGCCCACCTCGAGGCGACCGGGGAGCTCGAGCGCCGAAGGCTCGAGCGGCTCCGGCGGGAGGTGCGGACGATCGTGACCGCACGGCTCGCGGAGCAGGCCGAGACCGTCTGCTCGGGGGAGCGGTTCGAGCGGCTCGTCGGCGCGGTGGCCGCCCGCACCCGCGACCCGTACGCCGCCGCCGACGAACTGCTCGCCGAGCTCGGGGCGGGCGCAGGCGCGTGCTGCGGGCCGGGTCCGTCGGACCCGGCGGCGGATCCCGGCCTAGCCTCCCCGCGATGACCGACGGCCCGTCGTCCCCGGAGGGGATGCACCACGAGTTCGTCCGGGTGGACCGCCGCGACGGTGTGGCCCTCGTGCAGCTCGACCGGCCGCCGATGAACGCCCTGAACCAGGCGTTGCTGGCGGAGCTGACCGCGGCGGCCGACACCCTCGCCGCCGACCCGGCCCTCAAGGCGGTGGTGCTGGCCGGTGGGACGCGGGCCTTCGCGGCGGGTGCCGACATCACGGAGTTCACCGGTCCCGAGGCCGCCCGCCTCGTCGCCGCCGCGTTCCGCCGGGCGACCGACGCACTGGTGCGGATCCCCCGCCCGGTGCTCGCGGCCGTCGGCGGGTACGCCCTCGGCGGCGGACTGGAGATCGCCCTGGCGTGTGACCTGCGGGTGGCGGCCGCCGACGCCCGGCTCGGCCAGCCCGAGATCCTCCTCGGGCTGATCCCCGGCGGCGGGGGGACCCAGCGGCTGGCCCGACTCGTCGGGCCGGCCCGCACGAAGGAGCTGGTGTGGACGGGCCGGCACGTCGGGGCCGAGGAGGCGCTGAGGCTGGGGCTCGTCGACCGGGTGGTCGGCCCGGGCGAGGCGGTGGACGCGGCGCTGGCCTGGGCCGCCGAACTCGGTGCCGGTGCCGTGGTCGCGATGGGACTGGCGAAGCAGGTGATCGACCAGGGCCTCGACCGGCCCCTGCGCGAGGGCCTCGATCTCGAGGCCGACGCGTTCGTGGAGGTGTTCCGCACCGAGGACGCCCGCACCGGGGTGCGGTCGTTCCTCGAGCACGGGCCCGGCAAGGCGACCTTCTCCGGGCGCTGACTCGACGTCGGGGCCCGGGCCGGTCCCCGGTCTGGCCCCCGCCCGGAGCCCCGCTACCGGTCGTGCGATCGCGCGCCGACGCGCGATCCGGCTACCGGGTCGGGCGCGGATCGGTCGGTGATGCGGGGAACCGGGCGGCCAGCCGCTCCAGGTTCCGGCGCCAGATCCGCGCCAGGACCGGACGGGCGAGGAAGGCCCCGATCCCACCACCCATCCACCACGGGAACCGCAGGTCCTCCTCCCAGCAGAACCGGGTGCCGTCCCCGGCCGGTTCCAGCGTGAACCGACCCACGCCCCGCACCGCACCGCGGTGCTCGATGCCGAGCACCCGTTCGGGCTCCCACTCGGTGACCCGCATCACGTCGGTGGTGCGCAGCGGGCCGACCCGGGTGCGGCACTCGAAGGTCACCCCCACACCCTCGTGCCGCGCGGTCCGGAACCGGATCGCCTCCGCGTCGGCCATCCAGGTGGTGTGGGTGGCGATGCGCGACACGTCGGCCCACACCCGGGCCGGGGGAGCCGGCAGGTCCCGGCAGATGTGGATCCTCACCCCTCACCCCCGCCGCGCCGGAGATGCCCCACCGCAAGCTCGGGAGGGGTCACGTTCACCCACCAGCCGGTCGCCATCTCGAACCCGGCCGGCACCCCCAGGCGCGGCACCACCTCCACCCACCAACGGGCGGGACCGGGGGTGGCGGGACCGGAGGTGGCGGGACCGGGCCGGGGCGCGGTGTGCACCACCACGTTGTAGGGCAGGGCTCCCAGGGCCGCGCCGAGCCGGGACAAGCCGTCCCGCAGCGCGACGGCCACCGGGGCCACCACGGCGTCGGTCGCGTCGGCGAAGACCGGTCCGGCACCCGGTGCGGCCAGCCGGAGCAGGTACGGCACCCACCCGGCGTGGGGGAGCCACACGGGAACCGGGTCCTCGCTGAGCACGAGCCCGACGTCCCGGGCGGTCTCGAGGTCGTCGGTCAGCGGATCGACCGTCGGCGCGCCCGCCGCCGTGCGCCGCGCCGGCCGGCAGGGCACGACGTCGAGGGCGAACACCTGGGCGTGGGGATGCGCGATCGAGGCCCCGGCCGCCCGTCCCTGATTGAGCACCGCGGTGGCCCATGCCGCCCCGGCGTCGAGGTGCACCCGGGTGCGGTCGCGCATCACCGCCAGCACCGTCGCCGCCTCGTCGTCGGTGAGGTGAGCGAAGGTCCGGTGGTGGTCGGGGGAGAGGATCACCACCTCATGGACCCCCGCGACCCAGCGGGTGCCGGTGGCCGCGGGCGCGCCGGCCCCCTCGGTGCCGGCCCCCGCCGGTCCGTCCGGGGGCGGCCCGGCGTCGCGCACGATCGGGTAGAGGTTGGGCACCACCCGCACCTGCCAACCCGGCCCGTCGGCCGGCCCCGGACCCACCCGGGCGACCTCGGGTGGGGTGCGGTGCTCCCGACCGGGGCAGAACGGGCATTCGGCCGGGTCGTCCGGCGGTGGGGCCAGGTGCGTGGTGTGCGGCCGGGCGGCCCGCCCGGCGACCATGAGCACGCGACGGCCGCTCGGCCCGTCGACGCGCGCCTCGACCACGCACGGCAACCTACCCCGGGGCCGTGGACCCTCGGCGTAGCCTGCGACCGTGCCCACCCACATCTGCATCATCGGCGGCGGCCCGGGCGGCAACACGTGCGCGACGGTCGCCGCGGCGCTGGGAGCCGAGGTGACGCTGGTGGAACGGGAGATCGTCGGCGGCGCCGCGCACCTGCGCGACTGCGTGCCGTCCAAGGCGATGATCGCCACCGGCGGCGAGCTCATCGAGCTGCGCCGGGCCCGCACGATGGGTCTCGAGGCGTCGGGCCGGCTCGACCTGGAGGCGCTGCGGGCCCGGGTGCGCCGCATCGAAGAGCACCTGCACTGCGGGATCGTCGAGTTGCTCAGCTCGCAAGGGGTCCGTCTGGTGCACGGCACCGCTCGGCTCACCGGTCCCCGGAGCGTCGCGATCCGGGTTCCCGAGGGCGGCGAGGAGCACCTGGAAGCCGACGTGGTGGTCCTGGCCACCGGCTCCCGGCCCCGCATCCCCGACTGGGCGCCGGTCGACGGGCGGCGGGTCCTCACCACCCGCCAGGCCTACCCGCCGCCGGAAATGCCCGAGCACCTCTGTGTCGTCGGGTCCGGGGTCACCGGCGTCGAGTTCACCCACATGTTCCGGGCGCTGGGCGCGGAGGTGACCCTGGTCGTGTCCCGTCAGCAGGTGCTGCCGGGCAAGGACCCGGAGGTCGCCGCCGTGCTGGAGACGGCCTTCGCCGAACGGGGCGTCCGGCTCCTGAAGGGCGCCCGCGCGGTCGGGATCGAGGTGCGGGACGACGGGGTGACGGTCGCCTGCGACGACGGGCGCCGGGTGGACGCCACCCACGCGCTGCTGGCGGTCGGGTCGGAGCCCAACTCCGAGGACCTCGGCCTCGACGCCGCCGGGCTCGCCACCGACGAGCGGGGCTGCGTGCCGGTCGATCACAACTGCCGCACCGCGGTGCCGTCGGTGTACGCGGTCGGTGACCTCTCCGGGCGGTTGCCCCTGTCGTCGGTCGCGGCGATGCAGGGACGCAAGGTCGCCGAGCACGTCATGGGTCTGCACGTCCGGCCGCATCGGCACCTCGACTACGACAAGGCCGCCTCCGCGATCTTCACCGATCCCGAGGTCGCCGACGTGGGCCTCGCCGAAGCCGAGGCGCACGCGGCGGGGCGGCGCACCCGGGTGACGAAGGTCCCGTTCGCCACGAACGCGAAGGCCCTCATCGACGGGGATCCCCGCGGGTTCGTGAAGGTCATCTCCGACCCCGCCACCGGCACCGTGCTCGGCGGGTCCATCGTGGGCCGGCACGCCGCCGAGCTCATCAGCGTCATCGCGGTGGCGGTGCGCAACGGGCTGCGGGTCTCCGACCTGGCCGAGAGCCTCCTCGTCCACCCGGCGCTGGCCGAGGCGCTGGCCGAGGCGGCGCTCTGAGCCGATCGCAACCCGGGGGTGGCGCGCCGGTGGTCAGGACCCGATCTCGAGCAGCAGATCGCCGGTGCTCACGTTGTCACCCTCGGCGACCCGCACCGCCCGCACCGTCCCGGCCACGTCGGTGGTGAGGTAGTTCTCCATCTTCATCGCCTCGAGCACCAGCACCCGCTGTCCGACCTCCACCGCGTCGCCCGGGGCCACGAGCACCTTGACGATCGTGCCCTGCATCGGCGCGGTGACCCGCCCGTCACCGGCACCGCCACCACCGGCCGGGCGGCGCGGCGGCGCGGCCCGCTCCCGAGGACGTCTCGCCGGGCCGGTCGCGCCGGGCGACGCCGGCGCCGCGATCTCCGGCGGGAGCCACACCGTCACCCGGTAGCGGCGCCCGTTCACCTCGACCGGGACCGTGGTGGGCTCGGCGGTCGGCGCCTCCGGCACCTGCGCCGAGCTCGCCTGGCTCACGAGCACCGAGGTGTCGACGTGTTCCTCGAGCCAGCGGGTCGAGTGGCCCGCGGTGGCGAAGTCGCGATGCGCGAGCAGCATGAGGTGGGCCGGCACCGTGGTGTGGATCCCCTCGATCTCCAGCTCCTGGAGGGCACGGATCATCCGGTGTCGGGCCCCGTCGCGCTCGGGTGCCCACACGATGAGCTTCCCGACGAGGTTGTCGTAGTACTGGGAGATCGCGTCGCCCTCGTCGTAGCCGCCGTCCCAGCGGACCCAGGGCCCGGCCGGCACCCGGAGCCGGGTGATGGTCCCCGGCGAGGGCAGGAAGCCGCGCGCCGCGTTCTCGGCGTTGATGCGGCACTCGATCGCATGCCCCCGCCGTACCACGTCCTCCTGAGCCAGGCCCAGCGGCTCCCCGGCGGCGATCCGGATCTGTGCCGCGACGAGATCCAGCCCGGTGACCATCTCGGTGACGCAGTGCTCCACCTGGAGCCGGGTGTTCATCTCCAGGAACCAGAACTCCCCGTCCTGGTAGAGCATCTCGACGGTCCCGGCGTTCGTGTAGCCCACCGCCCGGGCGACCTGCACGGCCGCCTCTCCCATCGCGGTGCGGATCTCCTCGCTGATGCCCGGGGCCGGGGTCTCCTCGATGAGCTTCTGGTGCCGGCGTTGCACCGAGCAGTCCCGCTCCCCGAGCCAGATCGCGTTGCCGTGCGCGTCGGCGAGCACCTGGATCTCGATGTGCCGGGGCCGTTCGAGGTACTTCTCGAGGTACGCCTCGGCCCGGCCGAAGTACGCCTGCGCCTCCCGGGCCGCGCTCTCCAGCGCCGCGGCGGCCGACGACGCGTCGGGCACCACCTTCATGCCCTTGCCTCCGCCCCCGTAGGCGGCTTTGATCGCCACCGGCCACCCCACCTCGTTCCCGAACGCGACGACGTCGTCGGGGCCGGTGATCGGCTCGGTCGTACCGGGCACCGACGCCACCCCGCCCCGGGCGGCGGCGCGCCGGGCCGAGATCTTGTCGCCCATCTGGGTGATCGCCTCGGGTGGCGGGCCGATCCAGGTGACGCCCATCTCACCGATCGCCCGGGCGAAGTCGGCGTTCTCGGCGTAGAAGCCGTAGCCGGGGTGCACCGCGTCGGCGCCGCTGCGTGCGATGACCCCCAGGATCGCCTCGGTGTTCAGGTACGACTCGGCGGCGGTCTCGCCACCGAGCGCGTACGCCTCGTCGGCGTAGCGCACGTGCAGGGCGTCACGATCGAGGTCGGAGTACACCGCGACGGTGGGGATACCGAGCTCACGGCAGGTGCGCATCACCCGCACCGCGATCTCGCCGCGGTTGGCGATCAGGATCTTGGAGAACACGGGGGCCTTCCGTCGTCGATGCCAGCGCGAAGCGGCCCGTATCCTACGAGGCGTGGCGGAGGCGCCGACCACTCGCCCTCCGGGGCGCCCGCCCTGGGTGCGCCACCACCTGGGCGAGGTGGACTCCACGAACCGGTGGCTGCTGGACGCAGCCCGGGGGGGCGCCCGGCACCGCACCGTGGTGACCGCCGCCCACCAGACCGCGGGCCGGGGCCGGCGCGGGCGGACCTGGCGCGCCCCGCCGGGCGGGTCGCTGCTGGCGTCGGTGCTGCTCCGCCGGCCCGACGGGGTGCGGCAGCGCCAGCGGGCGGTGATGGCCGTCTCGGTGGCGATGGCGGACGCCCTCGAGGCCCACGGTGAGGTGCCGATCGGCCTGAAGTGGCCCAACGACCTCCTCGTGGGGGCCCGCAAGGTCGGAGGGGTGCTCGCCGAGGCGGAGGGCACGGCCCTGGTGGTGGGCATCGGGGTCAATCTCACATGGCCCGCCTTGCCGCCTGATCTGGCCGAGACCGCCACCGCGGTGAACCTGGCCGGAGGTCGGGTCCCGCCCGCCGAGGAGCTGCTCGACGCGTTCCTCGATCGTCTCGACACCGCGCTCGAGGTGCTGGATACGGTGCTCGACGCGTACCGGCGGCGGCTCGTCACCCTCGGCCGGCGGGTGCGGGTGGACTGCGGCGCGGTCGCGCTCTGCGGTGTGGCCCGCGACGTCGACGCCGACGGTCGGTTGCTGCTGGTGCTGCCCGACGGGACCGAAACCCCGGTTGCCGCCGGCGATGTCGTGCACCTACGTCCCGCGCCCTAGTTCCGGCATCCGGCGGTGGGGCGGAACCGGCGGGGTCACGGGTCGGGATCGGTACGGACCCAGGCCCGGAACTCCTCGGCCAACCGTTCGGTCACCGGTCCGGGCACGGTGGCGAGCGCGGTCCCGTCGACGGCGGCGATCGGCTGCACCTCGCGGGTGCTCGACGACAGGAACGCCTCGTCGGCCCGCCTGAGCGCGTCGAGCGGGAGCGGCACCTCGGCCTCGGTCGGGATCCCCAGGCGTGCGGCGAGCTCGAGCAGCAGCGCCCGGGTGACCCCCTCCAGGCACCCGGACGACGCGGGTGGCGTGCGCAGCACGCCGCCGTGCACCACGAACACGTTGGATCCGGTCGCCTCGCAGAGGTCGCCGTGGGTGTTCGCGAAGATCGCCTCCTCACCGCCCCGGTCCCGCGCCCACGCGAGCGCCCGGACGTTCTCCGCGTAGGAGATCGTCTTCAGCCCGGCGGTCGCGCCCCGTTCGTTGCGGCACCAGGGGACGACGACCACCGATGCGGGCGGCCCCGGAGGGCCGAGCGGCGAGGCCGCCACGATCACCGTCGGCGGTCCGTCGCCACGCTCGGATCCCAGCGGGGACGGTCCGCCGGTGACGGTGATGCGCAGCCGGGCGTCGGTGAGGCCGTTGGCGGCGAGCACGGCCTCGGCCGCGTCCCGCAGCTCGGCCGAGGGCGGCACCCTCAGGCCGAGCCCGGCCGCCGAGCGGCGCAGCCGCTCGTCGTGGCGACGCCACGCGAACGGGACCCCGGCGTAGGTCCGCAAGGTCTCGAACACCCCGTCGCCCACGAGGAGG
>Ga0308410_1001965_pt1 | contig 11906 bp, 16 predicted proteins | sample HotsprOSTMatCore_FD_203467 | JGI IMG/M metagenome (GOLD analysis project Ga0308410, IMG submission 203467) | Hot spring phototrophic mat microbial communities from Octopus Spring, Yellowstone National Park, Wyoming, United States -... | ecosystem: Environmental > Aquatic > Thermal springs > Hot... | reverse complement strand
AAAAAACAACTTTTGTTGTTACAAACCTTGATTTTACTATGTAACAACCCATTTTTAAAGTTCATTTTTTTTGGTTTTCGTTGTTACAAACCGCACCAGTTCTATGTAACAACCCGATTGCAAAAATCCGTTAAAATTGTATAATGCCCGAAAAATGGGACTTTTTTTTGTAACAACGCAGGGGTTGGTTGTTACAAATCAGGATTGGTGCGGGAATTGGCTATTTTGATAAAAATCAGGTATGCTTAAAACCGCACAGGGCAAGCGATTGAGCGATAGTGCGTAAAAATAATAAAATGTGCGTTTTATTGACTTGACAAAACGACAAGAGTAGCCGTATTTTTGTGGCAAAAAGTTTTATGAATAAAGCGATTGAAATACTTGAAAAAAAGGCAAAACAAGGGTTGAGTGCTATCAAGACATTAGCACTGACAATTATGGCTAAATTAGGATTTAGCACATACGCAAGCACAGATGGTTCAATCATCTTGCAATTCCCCGATGCAGAGCCGAAGGAAGGCGACAGAGTGATTGCAGAAGTTGGTGGTGAAATAATTGAGACATATACGGGAGATGTTGAAATTGTTGGGGAAAGCGGAAAGTATAAAGTTATGATTGTTGATGGCATTGTGAAATCAATGCAAAAGATTGAAGAGGTTGAAAATCAGCAAGAGCAAGCGAAAGACACTAATAGCGAAGCGATTGCAATGTCAAATGCAGTAAAATCAATAGAAATGGGGATTGCGATTAAGTTAAGCGAATTGAAAAAAGAAAATGAAGCAATCAAAAACGATTTGAAAGAAGTAAAAGCAAAGTTTGAACAATTAAGCAAACAACACGAAACACTTTGGGGAAAATATAATCCTATTAAAAAAGAAACTTCAAACACTACAAATACAATCAAAAAATTCTATTAAAATTTTAGTTTATGCAAATCATTTCACAAACAGAGAAAGAAGTAATAGTAAAGTTTGAAAGCGCTGAAATAAAGGCACTTTCAGGGCAATACAACGAGAATTTAATTTACTCATTCACACCGCAACAATTAGAAGCTATAAAAGAAAAAATAAATCAATCAACTAAACAACAACAACAACAACAACAACAACAACAAAAACCACAAACAAATAAAAACTAAAAACAATGGCATTCAATTTATCATTACTCAATCAATGGATAGAAGAGAGAAAGGGTAATATTATTTACTATCCAATAGAATTGGATGGTTCAATTGATTTCCTTGACAAGGTTACTAATGTTTCGGGTCAATTAACCAAATTGCCAGTAATTGATACCGATGTAACTGCGACTACTAACCCTTGCAGTATTACCCCAACAGGTGAAACTAAATTGGACCAATTTAGCATTACTACGCAACCATTTAAGATAAGATTAGAATATTGTTTGCACGATTTACAGCAATACTTTGCTACTCAATGGTTGCCGCAAGATACTGAATTTCCAAAAGAATTTGATGCATTAGACGGCATACTTGAAGAAACATTGCTTAAAGTGGCATTAAAACAATCTCGTCAAGTATGGTTATCAGACACAGGAGTAGCCGCATTCCCTAATGATTTCAAGTCATTTAATGGCTTAATTAAGCAAATACAAGCCAACATTCCTGCAAGTAATCAGACCACCTTACCATCAGGACAAACAATTACAATATTAAACGCAATTAGCGTAATGGATAGCATTATTGATAAGTTACCACCTATTGATGGTAAGGAATTAGTAATGTTTGTTCCATCTGATGTTGTGAAAAAACTAATGCTTGCATTAAGAAATGCCAACTACTTCCACTATACAGCCGACCCAGAAAGGACAGGCGATGGCAAATTAAAACCATTTACTTATCCAGGTTCAGAAGTGTTGATAGTTCCCACAAGTGCATTAAATTCAAATGCAGTTCCAGGACAGCCATTATCTAAAAAGCAATGTATTTATGCGACATATAAAGGCAATCTTACAATAGCGTATAACATATCGCAGGATGGTAGAAGACTTTTTTACTCAGAGTATCACGACAGAGTAGTGATTGAGTATAAATATTTTATTGGTGCAGGTGTTAAGAGGTTTGATTTGATTAGCGAATTCCACTTGACACCTTAATTAAATAACTAATAAATAAAATAAAAAGAAAAGATATGCCTTGCAATTTGACACAAGGATTTTCTTTGGGCTGCAAAGAATACGCAGGAGGTATAAAGGAAGTGAAAATAAAGGCACTTCCTATAAACCCTGCAGATTTCACGATTGGTGCTGGAAATCAAGTGACTATCGCATCAAGTAGTGAGACGGGATGGTATAGATATCAATTCAGACAAGAGACAGCGTCATTTACAGAAACTACTAATGTCAATGAACAGAATGCGACATTGTTTTTTCAAGATGAATTAAAATTTAAATTAGAAAACTTATCTGCTGCGAATTCACAAGAGTTGCAAAATCTTGCAAAAAACAATGTATTAGTAGCAATTAAAACAAACGCAGGGAAGTGCTTTCTAATGGGCTTGTTTTATGGTGCGTATATGACCACGACGCAAGCCACGACTGGCACGGCATTTGGAGATTTTTATGGTTATGAAGTAACTTTGCAATACAAAGACACTCATCCTATCTACGAAATTTCAGAAGCTCAATACAATAGCTTAACTCAATCTTAAATAATCAATTAAAATGAGATGCTTCAATTACAACGCAACACCACTAATGTTATCATGTTTAGTAACAATGTAAATCACGATACTACTCAATCATATAAGATTGTGTTCAAAGGGCTTGCGGACAATGTTATACAAACGATAAACAATGTTGCAAACATATCCGCAAGCCCTTATCGTTTTATGATGTTTCAATTCAATGAGCCGACTGATGTTCAATTAAGTGAGCAGATGTATGAGGTGAAAGTGTATGATACCAATAATCAATTATTTGCATATCAGCTTGCGAGATGCGGCGTAAATACTGCGACTGCAACGATGTATAATAAAACAAATACTAACATTTACTACAAATGAAAGAAATTTTGAAGCAAATAAAAATGCAGAGCGTAGCCACGCCTGTTGTCAAGGAAAGTGGCAAAGTGCTTTATTACGGCGGGAGAAACGAGTTTTTTCAATACTTGATTGATTTATATCATTCATCAAGTAAGCATCAAGCATTGATAGACGGCAAAACACTTGCAATTGCAGGGATTAGCGATTTTCAATTCAATGATGTAAGAAAAAGAATAATAAAGGACTATTTAGTTTTTGGCGGATGTGCGATGCTTATTGAAAAGGACTTAAGCGGCAAAATAATAGATGTTCAGTATTTGAATTATTCAAACATAAGAAAGATAAAAGACGATGAAAGTAAAGTGGCAGTGGCATTTAAGGACAGGTGGGTGAATTCAAAAGAAGTGTTCAAATACAGCAATAATACAGGATGCAAATATGTTGAATTGCCCATCTATCAAGAGAATGAAATAGAGAAGTATTCAGTGTATTTAATTGAAAACATTGGCTATTCCAACATTTATCCAGTGCCCGATTATATTGGTGCTTTGCAGTATATTGAGTTGGATTATCGTATTTCTAATTATTGGAATAACAGCGTTCGTAGAGGTTTTTCTGCGAACTTCATTATTTCAATACCTGCGAAGAAGCAGACAAACGAGGAAAGAGATTTCATTGAAGAACAGATTGCATCTTTATTTAGCGGTGATGAACAGGCGGGGGGGTTCTTGCTTAATACATTTGTTAGGCCTGAAGAAAAGATAAGCGTTGAAAAGATAGATCAACAAGACATTGGTGCGATTTTTGATACCTTGAACAATGCGGTGCAGCAAGAGATATTCATTGCACACCGAATAACATCACCGATGCTTTTCGGTGTGCGTGTTGAAGGGCAATTAGGCGGAAGGAATGAAATGATTGATGCGTGGAATTTATTCAAGACAACTTATGTATTGTCGAAAAGACAAGAGATTGACGAGCATTTATTTAAATTGTTTGGAAAGTTTGAGGTGAAAGACAATGATATTATTACACGAGATATTAGTGAACTCAAAGGCATATTGACGATTGACGAGATACGGCAATCATTAGGATATTCGCCGCTTTCAGCAGAGCAGAAGCAAGATATTGAGCAGTTGAAAATGAAAGCGGTAGAATTGTTGAAAGAAGCGGAAACTCCCGTTTTAAAAGAAATCAAATTTCATCAAGTAGATGATGTTGTTGAAAAGCCCACAAAGGAAAGCGAAGCACGGCTATTGCTTAAATTCAAGCAAGCAATTGGTGAGATAGAATTAGAGATACTTAAATGGCTATTGCGAGACAAATCATTGATGCAAGATATACGGCTATTGTCAGGAATAGTAGGCATTTCAGCGACATTGACAAAAGAGTATTTGCAGTTGTTGAAAGATGAGGGATACATTGATGAGAACGGATTGACACCGAAGGGATTAAAAGTGGTGAATGAAAATAATGATATTATTAAGAAAGAAATAAGGTACTCTTACGAGTGGATTTACGGCTTTGATGATAGTGATAAAAAAACATCAAGAGAATTTTGCAAGAAACTAATGGCAGAAAGCGAAAGAAGGGAAAGAGAAGGCAAATTATGGAGGCGTGAAGATATTGATAAAATAAGCGAAAGAGTAGGATATGATGTTTGGAGTATGAGAGGCGGTTGGTATCGTGTGAAAGGCACGGAAATAAGCATTCCGCATTGCAGACATAATTGGAAACAGCACATATTCATTAAATAAAAACAATATGGCATTACCTATCTACAAAATGATTGTTGATGAAAACGGCGAAATACAAGCGATTGCATTGACCGATGCACCTGCGATCGGTGTAAATTTTATTGCATTTAAGGATCAAAAGAAAAAGATTTATTTTAATGATGATAAAAGAATAATTGTCTCACCGCTGCTGATACCTAATCAGTTGATTTACAGATACGACAATGAAATCGGCGAATACTATGTAACTATTGATACCGAGCAAATAAAATTAGTTGCACAAAAGATAATTGGGAAGCAAATCGTTTTTAATTTTGAACACACAACAAAAACTTTTGACAATGTATTTTTAGAAAGCGTGTTTGTCAGCGACAAAGATGCAGGCATTGAAAATCCGCATTATTTCAGCGATTTACCGAATAACACTTTGTTTATTGTTGCAAAAGTATTGAACGATGAAGCGTGGCAAATGATAAAGAATAAAGAAGTTGTAGGCATTAGTATTGAAGGGTTATTCAAACTCGTGCAAGATGATAGCACCGCAGAAGCCACGCCAATTGCGGCAAATAGCGATATTGAAAGATTGAATAACTTACTTAAATTATTTGAATTATGATATTATTAGTATCACCGAAATACATAAAAGACAATTATTTAGTTGATGCAAATGTTGATGACACATTGATTGTCAATGCTATTACTGATGCACAGGAAATAAATATACAAGAGTTAATTGGCACAAAGTATTTGAAAACATTGAAAACACAAGTGGAGACAAATACTTTAACTGCACAAAATATAACATTGCTTGATGATTACTTATTGCCAGCATTGATAAGATATTCACTTTACTATTTGCCTTTATACTTGAACAACCGCATAACTGCGGCAGGCGTTGTTACGAAGAATACTGATAGAAGCACAGCGGTTGATAGCAAGGATTTAGACGATATGCGTGAGGAATTAAAGAATATGGCAGATTTCTATGCACAAAGAATGTTGCGGTATTTGATAGCAAATAAAACGCAATATGCTGATTATTTGAACACAGACGATATTTCTCAAATGATTGGTAGATTAAATGCTTATTCATCAAGCAATTCGCTTAATTTAAGCGGGAAGCAGTTTGTAGTTGATAGAGTAAAGAATTTAAACAGAAGCAACGATAACTCTTACTATAAGAGATGGCTACTTTATTAGACATAAAAAATTTATTTGAAACCATTTGCACTGCACACTCGCAAGTGCGGTCATTTCATTTTGATTATTTAGATAAGATAGCAACAAAAAAAGATGTTGAATACATTGCGGTATTGATGGCTCCTGAAAGCGTTGATATTTCAAGGGCTTCAAATACTTTTAATTTTCAGTTAGTAGTTCTTGATAAAGTAGATAAACAGAATGAAAATGATTTAATAGTATTAGAGAATGCAAGACAAGTGTTACTTGATATTATTGCAGAAGTAGAATTGAAATCTTATGCAACGATGGGGATAGTGAATGGTGCTAATTTATCTATTGATGATGTAAGGGATAATTTCAACGATGATATAGTCGTTGGTTGGCTGACGAGAGTGAGTATCAAAGTGCCTAATGAATTAGACGCTTGCGGAATTCCTTATCAGACGCCGCCAGGCGTGGTATTACTTGAAAACAATTTTCCTTTACTTTTAGAATTTTAAACTATGAGTGCAAAAAAAATTTCGCAGTTAATACAAAAGAATAATTTAGACGATGCGGATTTATTTGTCATTAGGGATAGCGTATCTCTTGACAACCGCAGTGTTTCTGCGTTAGATGTGAAAAATTATATTGGCGGTGGTTCAATAGATTGGGCGAATATTACTAACAAACCATCAACATTTCCACCATCTTCGCACACGCATCAATTGGCTGATATTGCTGATTTTCCTAATGGTTCAAACGGGGATGTTTTTATTCACAACGGCACTAATTGGCAAGCGAGTGATATCGTGATTGTTCGCAATATCGCTTGGTTTCAAGCTAATGCAAACAATGTTTTACGCAAAAATACGATAGTATTCTTGCAAGAGGACAATAATTGCTACAAAATTTCAAACGGAGTAACTACTTTAAAAAATTTGAAATGGCACATAAATAGAAACTACGGCAATGTTTCAATCAGCGGATATACTGGAATTTTCGGCAGGAACACAGCGACAGGAAAAGATGTTACACATTCTATTTTTGGGCAGTCGTATAGTAATACTGCAAACATAACTGCTTCAAACGAAGTTAGGGGGTCTTTCGGTTTTCTTCCTGAACCAATGACTATTGAGCAATTAGGTATAAATATAACTGCACATAACTTATCAGGCGGTTCAGTTCAAATAGAGCTGGGAATTTATCAACCAAACTTTCAGACAAGACAAAACACTTTGATTACGAAAACTAATTTATCACCAATAGTAACTGGCATAAATTTCTTCCCGTTGCAGTCAGCAGTAACATTGTCAAGTGGTGTGTATTTCTTTGCATTCAGATATGTGATTCCTGTGGGGAGTTCTTTTCAACATCAATTTATCAATCATTTTAATCAAATAGGATATGTGGTAGATAATATTTATACCAACTATTCATATTTATTTTCAGGTCACCCAACATCACTTCCACCTACTTGCCCATTTCCAAATACGGGTTTAAATACTACTTATTACTTTTTTATTTTAGGACAACGAATATTACCAAACATTTAAGATAATAAAATAAAAGATTATGCAATTGTTTAAGTATAAAGATTTTGTATCAATTTACGCAGAATACGGCACTTACGAGGGGATAGTAAAAGGAGAAGCAATTAGTATAAAAGATTGCGAGCCGCAATGGATATACGAAATGTATTTGCGAGGAGAGATATCATTCATACAATGCCGCAGATTGCTGAAAGAATGCGGGAAGCAAGTAGATGGAGAAATAGCAAACATATTTAAAGTTGGCAATCATTCAAATGATATAGATATACTAACTGAATACTTTAAGCGTTCGCAAGAGGAGAGGAATAAATGCTATCAAAGGTTCATCACTTATTGCAGAAAGAACGATGAGGATATGTTCAATGTTTTAATTACTAATTATTTTTATTTTAACGAATATGTGTTCAAAAACAATTACGATGCTTTGCTTGATTTAGCAAGCAATTCAGCGACTATTGAATACATAAATGAATACTTAAAGAATTAGATATGCAAGAAAAAATAAAACACATACTTGCCACTTCCCTTGAATTTATTGGTTTTGCGATAATGTTTTTATATTCGTGGTTAGTATCATTACTATTGAAAGAAAAAGATGTAGTAGTTACTTTTTTTGTTTTAATGATGATAGACACAACATTAGGCATTATTGCTTCAATAAAGCGAAAGATAAAAATAACATCAATTAGATTAGCATTTGGCATTTCATTTAAGTTGATTATGTTTTTAGTTGTGGCTATTTTAGGCATATTTATTAAGCATTATGCAGGTATTGATGTAGTGAAACCGCTTGTGCTTTTAGGTGCAATAGTTGAAGGGATTTCAATAAAAGAGAATTTAGAAATAATTTATGAAACAGATATTCTGCAATCAATCATTGATAAGATAAAGCGACAATTCAAATACAAAAAAGATATTAAAGAAATATACGACAACATAAAAGATATTAAGAATGCAAGCCGTTACGACGATTCAAATAATCAATGAGAACATCACTGAATTTAGCAAAGACACAGCAATCATAAATGATGGCGTTTTTGATGTAATAATGCAATTCGTTGATGGCACTAATGGAAGATATACTATTTCAATAATCAATGGCAGTGCGACAATAATAAAATTTAAACATTTAAAAACACTTTACCACAACTGCGGTTGCAAATTAACTGAACAAAAAATAATTGGAATTGCGGACGAGCAAACAAAAATTGAAATAAAAAGATTATGACTATAAATGAATTGATTAAAACATACCGCATAACATCACCCTTCGGCGAAAGGACACATCCTATCTCTTTGCGAAAAGAGTTTCACAATGGAATAGATGTTGCTACACCAATTGGCACGCCAATCACGGCACACGATGATTTGGTAGTGCTGAATGTTTGGCAAGACCACATAGGAGGATTACAGATGAAAGTAGCTGATGACAAGTATATCTACGGATTAGCCCATTTATCAAAGGTTCTCGTGCATATCAATGCAATAGTAAAGAAAGGAGAAGTGTTTGCTTATACAGGAAACACAGGCAATTCAACGGGAGCCCATTTACATCTAACATTAAGAGAAAGAGCATCATTGCGATTACTTGATCCGTTGAAGTATATTAAAATACTAATGCTATTCATTGCTATGTTTCTTTTTTCTTGCAGTGCAGAAAGGCATATTGATAAAGCAGTGATAAAGCGTTCGCCGAAATTCGTGATTGAATACACAATATCAAAGTATGGCGATAGTTATTTGATAAGGATTAGAGACACTATAATAGATACTATTTATACGCAAGGATTTAAGTTTGACACGCTTTTAATAGGCAAGGTGATAGATACTATTGCGATAAACAAAAACAATGCTATAATCAAAATTTTCAAGCATTACGACACGATTTATACAGCGGTTGAAGTAAAGCGAGATACGATATACAGAATAGTTTATAGAGACAGGTATATTGCGGAAAAACAGCAATTAGAAAAGAAAAATAACTACTCAATACTATACATCATACTTGCAGCAGTAGTTATTGTTTTAATCATTCTCACTACTATTGCTAAAATGAAATGAAAATAATAATAGATGAAAACATATTCAACAAATGGGCTTTGCCGCTGCACTTTGACAATGAGAAAAGTAGCGAGTGGATATTATACGGCGGTGCAGGTAGTGGCAAATCTTACGCAGTTGCTACACATTTAATACTTCAAGCACTTCAACAGCCCTATTTTCGCTGCCTTTATTTACGCAAGGTTCAAAGGACAATCAGAGGTTCGCAGTTTCTTTTGTTCAAAGATATAATCAATACTTTCAAACTGAATGATTTATTCAAGATAAAAGAAAACGATATGACGATTGAATGCACAATCACTGGCAATCAGTTGATAGCAGCGGGAGTTGATAAAGTGGAGAAATTAAAATCAGTGCAAGAGCCCAACTGCATTTGGATGGAAGAGGCAACCGAATTCACAGAAAAGGACTATATGCAATTAAAGTTGAGATTGCGGACACCCAAAGCACACAATTATATGATACTTACTTTCAATCCTGTATCGCAACAGCATTGGTTGTATAAGCACTTGCAACGCACTACTGACAAGGTAGTGATAAAAACGACTTACCTTGACAATAAATATGTAGATGAAGGATATAAAGAGACGATGAGACAATTGAAGGAAATAGACGAGGACTACTACAATGTATATGCATTAGGAGAATGGGGAAATTCAAGCAAAGAGTTGATTTATCCGAAGTATAAAATATTTAACGGAGATTGGCAAGATATTGAAGGAGAAAGTTTCTACGGGCTTGACTTTGGTTTTTCTAATCCCACAGCACTTGTTGAATGCAAGATTGTTGGCGATAATCTATATGTAAGAGAATTGCTGTATAAGACAAATTTGACAAACGAAGCACTAATAAATAAATTAAAAGAAATGAACATTGATAGATACTCATACATCTATTGCGATACTGCGAATGCTGACAGAATTCAAGCACTTTACGATGCTGGTTTCAATGTTTATGCTTCAAACAAAGATGTGCTTTTCGGCATTCAGCAAGTGAATTCATACAATATCTTTATTGATAGTGCTTCATCAAACTTATTGAAAGAAATATCAATGTATAAGTTCGCAGTAGATAAGTTCGGTAATGCTATTGATAGACCTGTAAAGTATAATGACCACCTAATGGATGCAATGCGATACGCAGTTACTACGCACAGCGAAACATTAGGATTAAAGAGTGAAATAAAAGTGATTAAACATAAAATAAAATACTATGATTAAGAAATCTTGGGAACACTTGACAATCAAGCAATACAAGAACATCATTGCAGTTGCTAAAAACACTGAATTTACAGAGTTAGAAGCACTTTGCAAAATGATTGAAGTAATTTATGAAGTGCCTTATGATACTCTGATGTCAATGAGTATTGATGAGATAAAGAAGTATGATATTACTTTTTTGAAAGAGCCGATACCTGAATTTTTAATGCCTGTATTTACTACGATTGACGGCAAGAAGTATAAAGTAGTTCAATTCATTAAGGACTTGAAATTCGGGCAGTTTGTTGATTTGCAACTTATATTAAGTAAAGTAAAAGATATTGACGATACTACTGAATACATTGACAAAGTAGTGTCTTGTTTTTTAGTTGATGTTGAGACAAATGAATACATACCAAACATTGATTGTAGCAATATGCTGTTCAAAGACGGCTACGGCATTATGCTTTTTTTTTCAAAATTCAAAAAGAAATTAGAGACAATTATACAGCACTATTTAAGGAAGGAGGAGAAAAAGAGAATGAAAGATTTGCTATTGATGTTGAAATAGTTTGGTATGATATCATTCATCAATTAGCAAATGAGGATATTACGAAGCACGACGCAGTGCTTGATTTACCTGCGATTGCAGTGCTTAATCATTTATCATATTTAAAATACAAAGAGCAATGGAAGGCAAATTCAACTATAAAGAAGTATTAGAAATATACGCAAATCAATTGATTGGATTGATGAAAAAAAATTTAATTACAGCAATGCTTAATAGACAAAGAGAAGCAAGAGGTGGTGTTGTAGTGCCGCCTACAAGCGAGTTAGAGAAGTCAATAATTGTTGATGTTGGCTCAAATTATGTTTTAATCACTATGGATTATTATGGTAGATTTATCAATGAAGGAGTTCGTGGAAATGAAAGCAGTTACGATAGTTCAAGAAATTCGTCTTACTCATTCAAAAGCAAAATGCCGCCAACATCAGTATTTTCAGGCAATACAGGATGGATAGCAAGAAAAGGTTTAATTGATAGAGGTGATGTAAGAAGAAAAACAAAAGCAAAAACAAAGAAGCAATTAAAGAAAGCGATGATTGAAGCGAATAAATCACTTGCGTGGAGAATTGCAAAATCAATACAAAAAAAGGGGATACCTGGCTATCACTTTATTGATGCTGCATTGC
>Ga0308410_1001964_pt1 | contig 11909 bp, 10 predicted proteins | sample HotsprOSTMatCore_FD_203467 | JGI IMG/M metagenome (GOLD analysis project Ga0308410, IMG submission 203467) | Hot spring phototrophic mat microbial communities from Octopus Spring, Yellowstone National Park, Wyoming, United States -... | ecosystem: Environmental > Aquatic > Thermal springs > Hot... | reverse complement strand
CTTGGATGAATTGTTTTTGGACGAGCAAGTAGAAAACGACGATAGGCAACGAGACGAACACCGCGGCGGCATTCAACAATGCCCATTGACTTGCGCCTTCCTGTCCAACGAAATAGCGCAGACCGATTTGCACTGTCCGCATATCGTTGCTATTCGTCACGATGAGGGGCCACAGATAACTATTCCAGTTGCCCATAAAAGCAAACAAAGCCAGGGTCGCGAGCGCGGGGCGCGAAAGCGGAACAACGACTCGCCAGAGAAATTCAAAGCGCCCACAACCGTCCAGCGTTGCCGCATCCTCCAACTCGGAAGGAATCTGCAAAAACGATTGGCGCAACAGGAACACGCCAAACGCGCTTGCAACGAAAGGCGCGATCAATGCAAAGTACGTGTCGAGTCCAAACGCGGGATGGAAATCGCCCATCGTTTTCAGAATCAAGAACGATGGGATGATTGTCATCTGGTGCGGAATCATCAAACTCGCGAGATAGACTGTAAAGAGCGCGTCGCGCAATGGGAACTTGATGCGCGCAAACGCAAACGCGGCGAGCGCGCTCGTGATCAAATCACCCAACGTCACTGCCAGCGCAACGACGATGCTGTTGAAGAAATAGCGCGCAAAGGGTGCCGCCTGCCACGCGCGCACGTAATTCTGCCATGCCCATTCGGTTGGAATCCATTGCGGCGGATAGGTAAAGACGCTCGACTGGGATTTCAGCGATGTCGAAACCATCCACGCATACGGCAGAATCATCGCGAGCGCGCCAAGCGCAAGCAAAAAGTGAATCGGAAGCGTTTCAAATCGTTTGAGCATCGGAAACACCTGGAATGTTTACTGATAATGCACGCGCGGTCCCAACACCTTGACCTGAATCAACGTCAATCCCAGAATGATCAAGAACAAGACCACGGCAATTGCTGACCCGTAGCCCATATTGAATTGCTGGAACGCTTGTTGGTAGAGGTAGTACACAATCACTGTGGTCGAACCGAGTGGACCACCTTGGGTCATAACGTGAATCTGGGTGAACGCCTGGAATGAATTGATGACGGCGATGATCAGAATGAAGAAGGTCGTTGGGGTCAGCAGGGGCCACGTGATGTGGCGAAAGAGTTGCCAGCGATTCGCGCCATCAATCTTTGCCGCTTCATACAAATGTTGCGGAATATTTTGCAAGCCCGCCAGATAGATGACGACATTGTAGCCCAGCCCACGCCAGATACCGAGAAGGATTAACGCAGGCATTGCCGACCTGGGCTCGTTCAACCAACGCACACTGGGTAAACCGAACAGATTCAGCAGATAATTCATCAACCCAACGTCGGGATGATAAATCCACAGCCACACTACCGACACAGCGACCAACGACGTAATCGTCGGCAAAAAGTACGCCGTACGATAGAGCGCCAAGCCGCGCAGGGGACGGTTGAGGAGAATCGCGATGAACAGGGCAAGCGCCATTCCCGTTGGAATCGAACCCAGCGCAAAGTACACCGTGTTCCACATCGCCTGCCAGAAATCTTCGGAGGTGAGCAGGAATTCGTAATTGGCTAGTCCAATGAAGGTCGGTTCGCCACGCAAAATGCGCCAGCGGAAGAACGACAACCCAAAGGCGTAGACAACGGGCAAATAGATAAACACCGTCAACACGATGAAACTGGGCGCAAGGAACGCATAGCCCTGCAACCAGTCTAGCCACTCACGCCGTTTGACTTTGCGAATTGCGAGTGTCATTTGTTGGATTCCTTGTTGTGAGACATGCTCACGCATCACGCATCACGTTTCACGCACCACGCATCACGTTTCACGCATCACGCATCACGCATCACGAATCACCTGACGCATCGCCACAAAACTCTCCACAAGGCGTTCGGGTAACCGTGCCACACTTTGTGCGCGATAGCCATTGATCTCCATCACGACCGCGCCAGTAAAACCCACCTGCAGGAGCGCGCGCAAATCCTCTTGCCAGGGCACATTGCCGAACATCAACGGAAAATGATCTTCACGCGCGGCGTTAATGTCGTGGATGTGAACATGCCGCACCGCGCGCAGAAAATCGTCGTCCGGTAAACCCAGGTTTTGCAGAACGCTATGCCCAAAATCCCAACAAATGTGGAGGCGCGGATGATTGATCGCGCGGACGAGCGCGACCACCTGGGCGTACGTTTCTCCCGCGCGCACAAAACCAGTTTTCGGCGGCAAGTTTTCCAGCATCACGCGCACGTGCCGAGTGCGTTCCAAAACCCACAGCAGAAATTGCCGCGTATCTTCGCTCAACGACGCAAGCGTGCCGACACCGTGCGCGCCGTGAATCACGAGCGCGGGTGTATAGCCGCCGCGTTCTGCCATTCGCTCTGCAAAGTCCAGGGGCGTCGAGTAGCGTGCGATCACTTGCTCGCGACACGCCGCGCTGAAACCCTCAGCGTTGAACGCGCCTTGATACGGCGCGTGAAAATGACAGCGATACCCTGCCGCAACACATTCTTCCACAAGTGCGCGCGTCGCTTCCCACTCATCGCCTTCGGGATGGAGCGTAAACTCCAGCACGCTCATTCCAGCGGACCGAAGTGGTGCAAGAAATTTCTCGCGTCCCTCGCGTTCGACCCATTTGGGATGAAGCGCAAAACCCAGTTCAATCGTCATTGTGTGTTTTCACCAACTCGCGCGCGAGTCCTGCCAGGTCCAGGTGGTTCACGCGCTCGACCTCGCCCACCATCGCCGCATCGAACGCGGCGATGCCGCGCCACGCGCCACAAATCCCGCCCGCGATTGCCGCTATCGTATCCGTATCACCACCGATGTTTGCACCAGCGAAGATCGCGCGCATCGGATCACCCTCTGTGGCAACAACGATGCCAATGGCAGAGGCAACCGATTCTGCCGGATCGAGACCGACGCCGACAAAATCGTAGAGCGACTGCAAGGCGTCCTCCAGCGATTTTGCTTCGCACACCAGTCGCGTGGCTAACTCGATGCGCCGTTCCAGCGGTGTTGCCCACGACCACGCGCCAAATTCGCGTCCGCGCCGCGCGCCTTCCTGCGCGGCTTGCAGTATCTCTTCGAGTGTCGCGCGCGGCGTCGTTGCAACAGCAATAGCGCACGCCACAGCCGCCGCGCCTTGAATCGCATTGCGCGTGTTGTGCGTGGGAATACTTGCTGCTGCCGCGTCACGCAGCGCACCCTCCACATCGCCGGCGTTTGCGATACCGATGGCGGCGACGCGCATTGCCGCGCCATTCGTTGTGCCACCCTTGCCGGCTTCCTCCGGTGATGCGCCCTCGATCAAACGCGCGAGCGCGCGCCGCGTGCTGGGTCCCAGGTACGGATCGTTCAAGCCATCGTTCGCGCGCGCCCACGCGACCAGCGCATCAGCCACGATTTTCGGTGTCAGCGCGCGATGCGTGGTCAACGCACGCGCCAGCAGAATCGTTTGCTCGGTATCATCGGTGATGCTTGCCAACGGTGCGCCGCAACCGGGATGTTGCGGCATCGGCTCGGCAAAATGATCGAGCCAGCCGAAGCGGGAGCGAATTTGCTCGCGCGTCATAAATTCAGTTGCGCGTCCCAGCGCATCGCCGAGCGCAACCCCTGCCAGACAACCATACGCTCGATCGTGTTGCGTCATTCGAATTGCACCACCGTCTTGATGCCGCGATATGCCGCGCTGTCGGCAAACGCGTTTGCCGTCTCGGCGAGTGTGACCGTGCGCGTGATCAATGCGCGCACATCCAAGCCGTCGCGCACCAGCGCGTCTACCGCGCGCACAAAATGTTCCGGCGCAAAACCAAACGTGCCGAGCAAGGTGATCTCATCGTAATGAATGCGATTCGGATCGAGTGTGATCTGCGAGCCGCGCGGCAAACCTGCAAACAAATTGATCGCGCCGCCGCGCTTGACGAATGCCAGCGCTTGTTCAGCAACTTGCGGCAATCCGACCGAGACGATGACCTTGTCCATTCCCGCGCCCGCGCTCACGCGCTTGATCGCGTCCGGCAACGATTCGGTGGACACATTCACGACGCAATCCGCGTAGCGCGCGCCAATTGCTAATCGCTCCGGCGTTATGCCACCCAACACAATTGGCGATGCACCCAACGCGCGCGCGATGCTCGCCTGCATCAAGCCCATCGGTCCATCACCGAGGATGAGCAAGGAATCGCCGCGCGCGATCTGCAGCGCGTCCAGACCGTGATAACAACACGCCAGCGGTTCTGCCAGTGTTGCCGTCGTCAAGTCCATCGTCGGCGGTACGCGCACCATTCCTGTTTGAACCAGTCGGCGCGGCACGCGCACAAATTCGCTAAACCCTCCGGGCTCGATTGAAGCATTCCACAAATCCTGGCACAAGGTAAACTGCCCCCGCCGACAAAATTCACATTCACCGCACGGCACGTACGGCGCGACGGCGACGCGCTCGCCAACGCGCCACTCGGACGCGCGCGACTCGACGATGACGCCCGCCAGTTCGTGACCCAGCACCGTGCCCGGTCGAATGAGTGGATGGCCGCGCATAAACGTTTTGACATCGGTCGCACAGATGCCGCAGGCGCGCGTTTGCACCAGCACTTCACCATCAGCGATTTGTGGACGCGGTATTTCCACAATTTCAATGTGTTGCGGTTCGAGATATTTCAAGACTTGCACAAGGACTCCTGAAGACGAATGACAGTTGCCAGACTGCGACGCGCGCGCACCTGAACCCGATCCGCCGCGCTCAAAATTTTCAATGGATTGCCATCGGCGCACAACGCCACTCCATCACGAATCCCGGTGGCTTGAATGCAATCTCGTTCGCTCAAGCCAACATAGTACGACACGATCGGTTCTGCGCGATGCACCGCGTCCGCCTCGAGACGCGTGGTGACGAGCAAGTGATTGCAGACGAGACAACCCGCCACGTCGCCGATGAACGACGAAAGAATCGCGCCACCGGCAATCGCTTTGCCGTAGAAACGTTCGTCTGGCAATCCGACGATCATCGTCGCGATGTGTTCGCCTTGCGCGACGAGTGTTTCGCCGCGTGGCAATTTTTTGACGACGCGCGTCTGTGCTGTGCCGATCGGTTCGGGTGTGCGCGGAACATTGATGCCGACCATTTTTTGCGCGGCGTCCACGTTGACCACTTGACCATCTACTGTCGCCAGCACAGTGAAATCGAGAACGACATCGTTGAATCCCCACCCCAGTTCGTCGTCATTCACCCCCGCGACGAGTCCATCTGCTGGGCGTATGACGAACTGTGCCTCGCGCAAGCGTTCGAGCGCGTGGCTGGTCAGCGTTACGAGCGGTCCCACATTTGCCGAGCCGACTCCGATACCGAGAATGGGCAAAGGAATACCGTTGAGCGCGCGGGCGACATCCGCCAATGTGCCATCACCGCCAATCACAACGAGCGCGTCCAGGTTGTTTTGTGCGAACGCGCGCGCCAGAAAAATCGTGCGCGCTTTGCCAGTGTGCGGCGTCCAGTTGACGCAGTGCATCATGCCGGGAAAATTGGAGAGGGCGTCTGCGCCCATCTCGCCCGCGCCCACCCAAATTTCGCGCGGTGCGAGCGCGCCGATGGCTGCCGCGGCGATGGCGAGCGCATCCCCGCGGCCCGCGCGCGGATTGGCAATCAGTCCGACGCGCGCGAGCTTCATCGCGTTGACTCCCGATGCAGTTCCAGCACGTGGCGCGCGGCGGCTTCGTCGGTCACTAGGACATTGATGTAGCGTCCGCGCAATGCGCCCAGAATCGCTTCGGCTTTTTCTCTGCCCCCGGCGATGCCAATGCTACGTCGCGCGCGCTTGAGTTGTTTGAGTTCGATCCCCACCACACCGCGAATTACCTTCGCGCACGGCTTACCTTGCGCGTCGAAAAAGCGCACGCAAATATCGCCGACGGCGCGCGCGGCTCGCAGACGCGTTTGCGTCTCTGGCGTCAAATAGTCCGCAAAGAGCATTTGCAGATCGGTCTCGAAGGCGACGTTCCCAATGCCAACAATGGCTACGTCGAGTGATTGCCACTGCGCGGCAACCTGCCGTACATCGGCTGAACGCAACAACGTCGCGGCAATGCGATCCGATTCGACGAGGGCGGGGACGTAGAAATTCTGCCACGTCGCGCCGAATGCTTCTGCCATCAGACGCGCCAACTCGTGAACCTGGAATGCGGGCGCAATTTGTCCCAGCCCTCCGATGAGGGGAATGATCTGAAGGCGCACTGGGCGACGCGGTTGCAGCGCGTTGACCATTTCGGACAACGTACGACCCCAACCAATTCCCACACGGTCGCCGTTTTGGAGAGTGCGTTCCAAGTAGCGCGCAGCGGCTTGACCAATGCGATGGCGCACCACATCTACCGCTTCGCTTTCGATGGAAACGACAACGGCTTCGACCAGTGGAAAGGCAGCGAGGAGTTGTTCTTCGAGTATGCTGTGCGTGGAGTTGGGGTCTATGATCTTGATTTGCACGATGCCCTCTTGCCGCGCTTGTTGGAGTAGTCGCGAGACGGTCGGGCGCGAGGTTTTGAGCGCGCGCGCAATCTGCGCTTGCGTGCGATTGTCTTCGTAGTACAAGCGGGCAGCTTGGAGCATCAGGGCTAGTTCGTTGCGAGGCATTTGCTATTTCTTTTGAACAGATGTAAAATACATTTGTTCACATTATCGCGCTATTTTGAATTCTTGTCAATGAGGGGGCAAAATGGACTGTGGCAAAACGCGCCGCCTGACGCGACTCTTTGGAAAAGACGGCAAATGCCTGGTTGTGGCGATGGATCACGCCGGGTTTATGGACAAGGTGTTGCCGGGGCTGGCAAAACCTGTGGAGACGATTCGCGCCGTCACGGCTGCCGGCGCCGATGCGTTCCTGTTGACGCTGGGCAGCGCGCATCTTGCCGCTCCAGCGCTTGGACATGCAGGAATGTGGCTCAGCGTGGACGCCCAGTCGCCACTCCTCGATCGCATTGTTGAGACGGCGCTACGCATCGGCGCGGACGGGGTCAAGTGTATGGTGTATCCGGGCGGGGACGCGCAATCGCAGAGCATTACACATCTCGCCGCGCTCGCGGCAGAGTGCGCGCGTTGGGGTATGCCGTTGATGGCGGAGGTGATTCCGGGCGGATTCGCTGCAGGATCCGAAATGCGGACCCCGGAAAAAATCGCCGCTGGCGCGCGAATCGCGATGGAAGCCGGAGCGGATGTGATCAAGACGTTTTACACTGGCGATCCCGCGTCGTTCCGTACGATCGTCGAATATTGCCCGGTGCCGATCGTGGTGCTGGGGGGGGAACGCGTTCAGAACGATGCCGAGTTACTGGACAATGTGTGCAACGCGATGGCCGCCGGCGCGGCGGGTGTGGCGATTGGACGGAATATCTGGCAACATCCCGCGCCGGCGGAGATCACCGCGCGTCTCTTCGCGTTGGTGCATTCGTGTTAGGCGATGACGACCAGAGACCAAAGACGAAGGTAGTCAAGATTCAAAAAAATTAGGGCGACTGCAGGTCGCCCTAATGACTTTGGATAGAGAGTGCTTTGATCTGGATCGCTACGGTACAGACCGTTCCCCAAGTTGTTACGATGATTTGCCTTTGCCTAATGCCATGGCGATATTTTGACCCGCGTGCATTCCGATGGCGCACACATCGTGTACGTTGGGTGTTGTTTCGCCTTGGCACGAACCGGCAGCGTACAGATTGGGAATCGGATTGTTGGCTTTGTCTACTACCTGGCACTTTTCATTGATTGCCAAACCACCGTTCGTCTTGTAACGTACCACACGGTTCTTGATGGCATAGTACGGTGGATTGAGCGGCTTGAAAAAGTACGCCTTTTTGAATTCAGTATCAGTACCGGCTTTGGCATCGCTGTTGTACTTTTCGATTGTTGCCTTGAGTTGAGCGAGTGGCAACAGCGTCTTGGCAGCAAGCTCTTCTATGGTATCTGCTTTGATCACGCCACCCTTTTTCTCGCGATTCTTGAAGCTATAGGCATGGACACCATTTGCCAGTTGTTCGTCCGCAATGGTCCACCAGAAAGTATGACCAGCGGCATACGCCTTGCCGGGCGCGTCAAAGATGGCGTTCTCATTGCACAGCCGTTTGCCTTCTGGCGATACGTGAATGAGCGAGGCGTAATAACCCCATACGACCGTTGGCGCAAAGTCGGACATCAGGTTGGCTTCGCTTTCCATTTGTGAGAGATTGGCGCCGACCGCGAGCGCCATTTGGATTCCTTCGCCCATACTTGTATACGTCGAAACCGGTGCAAGACTCCATTGCGGCAAATACTTGCTGACCATTTCCTGATTTGAAATCCAATCGCCGGTGGCAATCAAGACTTTTTGGGCACGAATGTCGGTAAACTTGCGACTCACTTCATCTTGCACACGCGCGCCGACTACCTCATTCCTTTCGTTGACGATCAAACTGACGGCGCGCGTTTCGAACATCACCTCGGCGCCCCTCTTGACAAAGTTAAAGAGCGGCTCGAGCAATTTGTGATCGTTTTGCATACCGGGTTCGGGGATGTGGAAGAAACTCGTATAACTGTTCCTGTCCATCGGCATCCACTTGACCCCAAACTCTTCGGTCCAGATGTTAATGGCGCGTGGCGCGTTGAGTATGACGATACGACTCAATTCGGGAACACGGTTTTTGGCGTATCGGTCCTTGACCGTTTCCCAGTATTCAGCGGGGGTCTTGTCTTTGATCCCTTGCATTTCCTGGACCTTGGTGCCGTGCACTGGCAAGACTCCACAAGCCAGAATTGTGTCGCCGCCCCACGAGGGTTGCTTGTCAATCAAGATCGTCTTGATGCCCGCTTTGACCAATTCATAACATGCCCAAAGCCCTGCTCCACCGGCACCAATGACCAGCGCTTCTGTTTCTTTGGTGAATTTGATCTCTCCACCTGGTTGTGCACCCTCGGCGCTGCCTGTGCTGCATCCGGCGACGCTAGCTACCGCGCCGACAGCGGTTGCCATCCCCGCGAGTCGCAAAAACTCACGGCGGTTGATTCCTTTTCTTCTGTTTGCCATAGGTCTGCTCCTGGTGAAAATTTATTGAACATTTGGTCGTTGCGCGTTCGGGTCAGCCCACGGATTGCGCGCGCGTGGCACAATGGGACCTTCGGTCATTCGTTGTCCACCATTATCGTGGCAACGCGCACAATAGTCCACTTGCTTGTCGTGCGAAAGATGGCAAGTGCCACAACGCAAATCAGGCCAATGACTCAGGTGTGGATTTCGTGTCAAATAATCAGTGCGGTTGGCATGATATTCTAGACTGATGTGACAGCGAGTGCACATGGCCTGATCAAACTTGCGGCGACTTGGAACACGTTCGTAATTGCCGGTGGCATACTTGAGCAGCGAGCCAATCTCATCGGCTACACTGTAATCTTGATGACAATCTTTGCATCCAACTCCGGCGCGCCGATGTACGCTGTCCATAAAGTTGCCCGTCAGGTACGAATCCACATGTCCTTGCATGATGTGACAACTTTTGCAAAATGTGGGGGTTGTGCGCGTGTAGTTGTCAACTGCCCAAGCGCATACCACAATTACATTCACCAATGCGAGCAACAGTAAACCAATCGTAGACCAATGCCAACGTTGTTGTGGCGAGGTGTGTGCCTTCTTGGAGCTGACATTAATTTGAGCCATGCATTTTCCTCTATGCCGATGAATTCAGTCAGATTATACGAAACAATGTTCCGATTGTCATTGGACTTTGTGTGTCTTTTGGGTACGACCTTTGGCGTACGTCAATAGTCTGTGCTGGACAAAGAAAAACTCGCTCGGCTCTTCAGCCGGGCGAGTGGTTCACCACATTGAGAAAATTATATCTCATCGAGAGGCACCAAGTTGAAACGGAGGGCGTAGAGCGCTGCTTGGGTACGACTAGCCAACCCAAGTTTCTGCAGGATAGATGTCACGTGCGCCTTGACCGTTTTTGCGCTGATGTTTAGATCTTGCGCGATATCTTGATTACTCAATCCGCGCGCGACGAGTCGCAGTACCTCGCGTTCGCGTTCAGTCAGGGTGGCAAGTGCGTTTTCCGAGTGTGGAGGTGGCTGAACGCGTCGCGCCAGCAAACGCGCAGCTTGGGGCGAGAGATACAGTTCTCCGTGTGCCGCCGCGCGGATCGCGCGCGCGAGCTCCATTGGGCTGACATCTTTCATCACGTAACCGGCAACTCCTGCCGCCAGGGCATCGGCCACCTTGGCTTCGTCAATATAACTGGTCAGGGCGATCACTTCGACCTCGGGATGGGCGGCTTTAATCTGTTGAGTGGCCTGAATGCCGTCGAGTTCCGGCATCACCAAATCCATCAGCACGACATCAGGCGGATCGTGGTTCACGCACGCGATTGCTTCCAAGCCGTTCTGCGCTTCGGCAATGACGGCGATGTCGGGTGAAGTACTCAGGAAGATCATCAGACCCTGGCGGACGACTTGGTGATCGTCTGCCAAGAGCACACGAATTGTTGATGGTTTAGGCATCGTTCATCTCACCAGAATTAGATGGCAACGGGATACTCACACAAATCCGTGTACCACGGTAAGGTGCGGAATCAATTGTCAAAGTACCGCCTAACATTTCGGCACGTTCGCGCATACTGATCAAGCCCAACGATCCTAGCTGCTCTTTTGGTTTGTCCGGCAAGACGAAACCGCGTCCATCATCGGAAACTTGGAGAATGATAGAATCTTCATTGACAAGCAGACTGACATCTACACAAGTCGCCTGCGCGTGACGTGCGACGTTGCTCAATGCTTCTTGCAAAATGCGATTGAGATTGTGTTGAATGGGCAAAGGAATGTGACTTAAATTCCCTTGCAGGTGCGTTTGCACCTCCAGTCCAGTCGCGCGTTTGAGACTTGCTGCGTGACTTTGAATTGCCTCATCCAGCATCTGGTTGTCCAGGTCAATAGGGCGTAGTTCGTTAATCAAGCCGCGCATTTCTTGACGTACCTGTGTAGCTTGTGTCACGAGAAAATCGAGGGTGGGATGTGGCCCCAGGACCGCCTTGGCGCCTTCAGCCGCCAGCGATAGACTGAAGATAGATTGAGTGACTGAATCGTGCAGTTCGCGCGCGAGACGGCGACGTTCTTCCGCAATAACCGCATAACGTGCTTGACTCTGCAAGCGTGCGTTCTCGATTAGAACTGCTATGTGCGTGGCGATGGTGTCCAGAAAGGTCAGGGTCTCGTTGGAAAATCCTTCGCTCTTTTGGCTTGATAACACGATTGCGCCGATAGTGTGCTGGTGAAGTTGAATCGGTATCCCAACGATCCACCCCTCTTTTGCAAAAGGTTGTTCGGCGGCATGTTTTGGATAGAAACAGAAATGTTCGATAGACACGCAGCGTTTTTCGTCCAGTACGCGTGCTACGATGGTGTGTTCAATATTTTGAATGTGCTGGTAAATATCAGTCTGGATAAATTCTGCGGAGGTACGAGCCACACAACTGAGGCGGGAGTTATCGTCGCGCAAAAAGATCGCACTTGTCCAAATCTCTAGAGTTTTTGGGAGCATCGCCAAGGTAGAGTTCAACTTGTCCGGCAAATCGGTAGTCAAGTTGACTAAACCAACGATGTCCCGTATGGCGTGGAATTCGCTTTGGCGCGCTACCAATGCCTGAGCGAGCTGGGCTTGATTGTGCTGAATGGCTTGTCCCATCGTGTTGAATGCCTGTGCTAGATCGCGCATTTCGTCGCGTCCTACTACAGGCACACGATACGCCAGATCGCCTTCTGCTATCGCGCGGGCACCGCGCACGAGTTCGCGAATAGGCACAGCGATCTCACGCAGGGTAAATAACGCCCCCAATATAATCGCTAGCGCAAACCCTGCCCCCGATATTAACACTTGAGACAGAACAGGCAGAATAGTGAAATTCAAGGACGCTCCATAAAAAGTGG
>Ga0308410_1001958_pt1 | contig 11913 bp, 13 predicted proteins | sample HotsprOSTMatCore_FD_203467 | JGI IMG/M metagenome (GOLD analysis project Ga0308410, IMG submission 203467) | Hot spring phototrophic mat microbial communities from Octopus Spring, Yellowstone National Park, Wyoming, United States -... | ecosystem: Environmental > Aquatic > Thermal springs > Hot... | reverse complement strand
CGGCGTCCCCGTGCTGTTCACCAGGCGGAAGGTGCCGGCCGCCGAGTCAACCTCCACATAGTAGTCGCCGGTGGCCAGTTCCGTTTGGCCGACGGCCACATAGTCCACGCCGAAGCCGTTCACCGTATCGGGCACGGTCACCGCGCCGGAGACGACCCCGGAGGGCAAACGAGCGTCCAGGTTCCCCCCCAAGCGCACGTTTTGGGTGGCCTTGGCCACCAGCCCTTGGTTGAGGGGGATCATGATCGGCTGTAGGGGTCCCGTGGTGTCAATGACGCCGTTGGCGTTCGCGTTCCAGCCCAGGATCCGCAAGCCGGTCGCGGGGTTCAGCAAGGAGCCGTCCAAGCCCAGGTCTAGGCTCCCGTCGCGAGAGTAGAGAGGCTGCGTAGCCCCCTGGAAGACGAAGAACCCTGCCCCCTGGATGGCCAGGTCGTTGAGGCGGCCCGTGGCCTGCAAGGCCCCCTGGCCGAAGATGCTGTCTATGCCGCCGAGGGTCATGCCCAACCCGATCTGGATGGGATTGACGCCGCCCAGGTTGGCTTGCGGCGCCGAACCGGCGCTGAGCACCTGGCTGAGCAACTCCTGGAACGTTATGCGCGCGCTCTTGAACGCCGTCGTGTTGATGTTGGAGATATTGTTGGCCACCACATCCATGTAGATCTGGTGGTTGCGAATGGCTGATGCCGCACTGAGCATGGAGCGAAGCATGGTTAACCTCCTCTAGGGTTTCTTGCCACCCTGAGCGGGTGGGGTTGTCGCGGCCCCCTACAAGAGGTCCGGCCGACGACAGCGGATTCCACTTTCATGCCTCCGCGCCCTTGTTTCGGCGCAAGAGGATGGCGCTATCTATGTGGGTGAACACGTTTGCCGAATCCTCCCCTCTTTCCAGGGCGGTGATGACCACCTTGTTGCGGACGCTGACCACCAGCGCCAGGTCGTCCAGCAGGATGAGCGACTCCTTTGCGCCCTTCGCGCTCGCTATCTCCACCGCTTGGGCTAGGTGGGCGGTGTCCTGCTCGGTGAGTTGGATCTCGCGCGCCCGCAGCCGCTCTTGGGCATGGTTAGAGAAGCGCAGCGGCTGGCTCGTCGCGGCCTGCAAAGCCTCGGCGAAGGTAGGGCCAGAGGCGCGCTCGTCCCGCGTCGTGCGAGCCTCGGGGCCAACAGGCGGTTTAACGGATGGCTGAACGCCGGAAACCTTGTCCACCATACTGCCCTCCTACGGCTGGCGCACGGCAGTAACCTGGCTCAGGGGGATGGAATCGTCCTCTACATCCAGGAAGACCTGGTCGTCCACGATGCGCACCCCCTTTACCGTGCCCGTGATCTGCGCCCCGTTCTCCTTGGTCGCCTCCACGATCTTGCCGATCAGGGACGAGGCTTGCAGGACTTGCTGTTGGCCCATCAGGTTGTTCAGGTTGTCGTTCATCGTCCACATCTGCTCCAGCAGGCTTAATTGGGCCAACTGTTGGAAGAAATCGTGCCCTTCCATCGGGCTCAGCGGGTTTTGACTCTGCATCTGGGTGAGCAGGAGTTGCAGGAACGCCTCTTTGCCCAGGGCCGATGAGTTTTGGGCCCGCTGGGAGGTTGCGACGCTCGCCCTGGCGGCGGCGATCGTCGTGCGGGCCATGAGGGTCCAGATATCGTTGCTCATTTCACCTCCTAGGCCTCCCCGTTGATGGAGGCCGTCAAGCCATCAGATCTACCAAGCCGCGCGGTCTCGTGGGCGCGGCGACCTGGGCCGGCTCTTCTGGGGCGCGATGGGCCTCGCCCCTCGGGGCAAAGGTTTGCGGGAACCCCTGCTGGGCCTGCGATTGGTCGGACCAGCGCCCTGAGGCGGCCTCACCCCCGATGAGCCCTACATCGCATTGGCTTAACTGCATCCCGCGCGCCTCTAAGGCATGTCGCAACTCCGGCAAGGCCTGTTGGATGATGCGTTGCGCCTGCGAGGTCTCTACCTTGAGGTGCACGGCCAGTTGTTCGTCGGCGAACGAGAGACGGGCATCTACCTTCCCTAGTTCCTTGGGGTACAGTTCCAGCCGACACTCTCGTTCCCCGCGCCGGATGGCTTGCGTCAGCCGCTCTACCAGGTACCGGCCTATGGCTTCCGGCATCGGTGCTCGGTCGGTAACCCACGAGGAGAACCGTAGCGACGGCGGGTGGATCTCGGTCGCGCTTATTCCATCCTTCGCCGAGGCCGAGGGGTTCGCTGCACCGGCAACCTGCGCCACGTCGCGCCCCGGTGCGGGCTGCCGGCTCTCGGCAGGGCGTTCTACGGATGATTCTCCGACGGGGACGGGGAACGGCGACGCGGTTTCCGTCATCGCGCGCCCTCGCTCCGTGCTCCATTCCGCCTGGCCCACCGGCTCACGGCCCTCCGGAACAGCGGCAACGGCTTCCGGCTCTCTCGTCGGCGTTCCTGTCGAGGAGTGCAGGGGTGTTGCCGTTGTCGGGTTGCTGGTCAGTCGGCTCTCCGATGCCCTCTCTCCCTCGCCCGTGCTGAAGGGCCTGGCGTCGGGTCGGGGCGCCTCATCTTCTCGCGCCGTAGCCGTCGCGCCGACGAGACGAAGGCTGTAGGTCGGTCCGTCGGTCTCACCTGTTGACTCTGCGCCTGCTTCTGAGGTCGCGTCGGGGCGCGGCTCCGGCTCCTGGCGGACGGTCTCCGCCGGATGGGATTGCGGAGAGGCCGTCAAGGCTGGTGAGGCGGGATGGCTTGCCGCGCGCACCACCGGCGCCGCGTCTCCTACCGAGATCGCCTGCGCACCTCTCGGCTGCTCCGGTCGGGCATCGGGATGCGCAGGGCCCGTCCAGGCCTCTATCCTCTGCAGAGGCGTCTCCTCCGGCCGGGTGGGCGGACCTTCGGATGGCATGGGCGCGAGGGAGCCTTGTGGGAGGAGGGGTTCTCCCTGGGGCGCGGTGGCCTCTCCCTTCGGTCGGACGGCTACGGCTGCCGGCTTGGCGGCCAAGCCCGCGGGCCCGGCGATGGGGGGTATCCCTTTCGCCGTTGGCGTCTCCTCAGGCTTGCCTCCTTGCAATCCCTGGCTCATCGCCGTCTCAGCAAGTGGTGCGCCTGCCGGCTTGGTCGGAAGGAGGGCCAGCAGAGCGACCAGCCCAGCCCAGTCCCACGCTGTTCGCGAGGCGTCCTTCTCGGCGATGGGCGGCGTGGCCTCGGCGGCGTCCTCCGCTGAGGGTGGTTCTCCCGCTTGCTCGCTTGGCACTGCAGGCGCGGCGGTTGCCGAGCGAGGGACGAGGGGCGAGGGGATCAAGGTGGCCTCTAAGGTGCTCGCGGCCATCTGCGGCTCTGACATCGCAAGGAGATAGGCCGGCGGGCACGCGCCCAGGGGCGCGGCGGCATCAGGTATCACCCACTGCGCGAGCGCCTGCTCCAGCATCTCGGAGAACGGGGCTTCCCCTCTTGCCGGGGATTGTTCTCCCGTTGCCAGCGCGATCCCTGCCAGAGGGTCGGACGGTAAAACGATCGGCATCGTATTCACGGTGATTCACCTCCTTTCCTGCCCAGGATGTCTTGTAGCGTCGGGCGGTAAGGCCCGGCGATGGCTACCGTTTAAGAAGAGGCTTCGTTCTCCTGTCAACCCTTACCGTCGCCCTTCGTTGATCACGGTGCGCAGTAGGCTGAGGCGGCGAGAGATCACCTGCGCCGCAGCCTGAAAATGGAGCACCGTCTCGGCCAGGTAGGTCATTTCCTTGTCAATGTCTACGTTGTTGCCGTCCAGCCGGTGGCTGGTGTCGCTCCGGGTGATGACCTGCACGGGATCGGAGGGCGACGGTTCGGTGAGGTGTTGGGGGTGGGTGGTAACCATCTGCACCCCCTTGTTCGCTTCCATCGCTTTATCCAACTGCCGCGCGAAACTGACATCCGAGGCTTTGAAGCCCGGCGTATCTACGTTGGCCAGGTTGTTGCTGATCACCCGCTGCCTGGCGGCCAGGCCGTCCAGCGCGGTGATCAAGGCTCGCGTGGCTTTGTCCTCTAAGGTGATGCCGCCCATGTCATGCTCCTCAAGCCGTCCACTCGTGTTCGCAGAGTTCTAAGACCCGTTGCACGTAGCGTTGGGTCTCTGCGAAGGGAGGGATGCCTTTGTAACGGTCCACCGCGCCGGGGCCGGCGTTATAGGCTGCCAAGGCCAGTCGGATGTTGCCGTAGCGGTCCAGCATCTGGCGCAGGTAAGTTACACCGGCCTCAATGTTCTGCGCCGGGTCAAAGGGGTCGCGGACTCCCAGGCTGCGCGCGGTCTCGTCCATGAGTTGCATGAGTCCCTTGGCTCCGGCTGATGAGACCGCCAAGGGGTCAAAGTTGGATTCTGCTTTGACGACGGCCCGCACCAGGGCGACGGGAAGGCCGTGCCGCGCCGCGGCGGCTGCGATCAGGGCCTCAAAGCGGTCGGGGGCGACGGAGGTGGCGCGGGGTTTGGGGGCTGGCTCGCCATCTAAGGTGCGGGCGATCCGCGCGGCCCACTGGGATAGAAGCGGCTTCAACAACAGATCCTGAAGCGGCGCCAGGTTCATGCCATCTCCTCCAGCGCGTTCTCGCGCAGAAAACGCACGACGCTGATCTCGTCCAAGGTTTTCACCTCTTGCCGCAACTCTTCTTCCTTCTGTTGGGCGAGGAACCGTTCCCGCAGTTTCTCTATCGTCTGTTTTTCTTGCAAGGCTTGCACCAGTTCCGCGCGCTTGGCTTCGGTCTCTTTGACCAGGTGCGCGATGCGCTCCTTTTGTTCTTGCTCTCGGCCCTGTAGTTGCTGGAGGTATATGAACTGTTCCATGATGCGCTCGCAATCCAGGGGAGTGCTCTTCTGGGCATCGCGAATCTCCCTTGCCAAGGCATGGATGCGGCCTTGAAGGGTGGCCAGGGCCAGCCGCTCCGCCTGCAGCCTTCGCTCCAAGGCGGCCAATTCCTGCTGACGCATCTCCACGATCTGCTCGCGATAGTTCAGCACCGGTTGGAGGCGAAATCCTTGCCGAGCCATAAAGCGCTCCCTCAGGCGGTCAGGCGTACCAGGCGCGCGACCGTCTCTTCGTATGATGACACCTCATCGCCGCGCTGCCGCAGGAAGGTCTTGATGTCGTTCAGCAGGGCGATCGCCCGATCAATCTGCGGGTTGCTTCCCTTGGCGTAAGCGCCGATGTTGATCAGGTCTTTGGCCCGTTCATAAGTGGCCAGGATCTCCCGCAGCCTGCCGGCTGCCGCCAAATGCTCCGGCGTGGCCAGGCTGTCCATCAGGCGGCTGACGCTGGCCAGCACGTCTATGGCGGGGTAGTGGTTCTCGCTGGCTAGCGCGCGCGAGAGGACGATGTGGCCGTCCAGGATGGAACGCACCGTATCGGTGATCGGCTCGTTGAGGTCGTCGCCTTCCACCAGGACCGTGTAGAAACCGGTGATGGTTCCTGACTCCGACGTGCCTGCCCGCTCCATCAGTTTGGGCAGGAGCGCGAACACCGAAGGGGGGTAGGCCCGCATCGCCGGCGGCTCGCCGATGGCCAATCCTACCTCGCGCTGCGCCATGGCAAAACGGGTGACCGAATCCATCAGGAAGGTAACGTCCATGCCCATGTCCCGGAAGGCTTCGGCGATGGTGGTGGCCGTCCAGGCACCTTTGAGGCGCACCAGGGGAGGGTGGTCGGAGGTGGAGACGACCACCACCGAACGCGCCAACCCTTCCGGCCCCAAGTTCTGCTCAATGAAGTCGCGCACCTCACGGCCCCGCTCGCCGATCAAGGCGATCACGCTGACATCGGAGGTGGTGTTGCGCGCCAGCGCGCCCAGCAAGGTGCTTTTCCCCACGCCGCTGCCCGCGAAGATGCCGATGCGTTGTCCCTTGCCCACGGTCAGCAAGCCGTCAATCGCCCGGATGCCCGTTTGCAGCGGCTTCGTGATCGGGGGCCTGCGCAAGGGATGCGGCGATGTCCGATCATGAAGGATGGCCCGCCGGGTCGGCAGGGGGCCTAGCCCGTCCAAGGGGCGCCCCAGGCCGTCCAGCACTCGCCCCAAGAGTTCGCGACCGACCGGCACCGTGAAAGGGGCATGCACCGCCGTTACCACAGTGCCGGGTTGGATGCCGGCCGTCTCACCCAGGGGCATCAGCAGGGCCCGGTCCTGTTTGAAGCCGACTACCTCCGCGAGGATGGGAGGGCGACCGTGGTTGACGCGAATCTCGCACATCTCCCCCGTCTCCGCGTTGAGCCCTTCCGCCTCAATGGCCAGGCCGATCACCTGCACGACCCGCCCTTGACGGCGCAAGGTTGCGACTTGCGGCAGAAACTCGCGGTAACGGCGCAGGTTGACCTCCGGTAACGCGCTGTGAGCGTTCATCTGACCCCCTGAAGGTCGCGAAAGGCTTTCTGGATCAGGTCTAGTTGCGTCTCCAGGCGCGCGTCCACCTGGCCTGCGCCGCAGACCACGATGCACCCCCCTGGCGCGATCCTCTCGTCGGGCACCAGTTTCCAATCCGGTTTCCCTGCCGCAGGCCAGAAGGCTGCCAACCGCTCCGCGTCGGTAGGGTGGAGGTGGACCTGGAAAGGCCCTCCCTGGCCCAATTGCTCTATGGCCTGGTGGACGATGTAGGCCACCGCTTCGGCGTGGTTCGCGGCGATGTCGCCGATGACCTTGCGGGCGATGGCGAGGGCCAAATCAACCAATTCGGCCTCGGCTTTGGAGAGGATTCGCACCCTCTCGGCGAGGATGCTGTTCAGAAGTTCGTGCAGGCGGGCGGACTCCTGCGCCGCCTGGGCCTCGGCCACGGCCCGCCCCTCGGCGAAGCCGGCCTCAAACCCCTGTTGCCGGCCCGCCGCTTCTGCCTCCTGCCGGATTGCCTCCGCCTGCTGCTGTGCCTCGGCTACGATCCGTTCGGCCTCGGCCCGGGCCTGCGCCAGCAGGGCCTCCGCCAAGCCGTTGGCCGGCGGGGCGCGTCGTTCTGCTTCTCCTTCGGACGGGCCGGCGTCGTCGGGCGGTTCTGGGGCCGTGACCACGCGATATCGCCGAATGATCGCCTTAGATAAGGACATCGCCCTGGCCCCCTCGCGAGACGGCGATCTCCTCCGCCTCCTCCAAGCGTCGGATCACCTCCACGATCCTCTGCTGCGCCGCCTCTACGGTGCTTAGGCGGACCGGCTTCATCACCGCCATTTCCTCTTCCAGCAGTTGGGCTGCCCGCTTGGACATGTTGTGCAGGATGCGCTCGCGTACCTCCTGTTTGACCCCGCGCAAAGCCAGGATCAGGTCCTTCTGATCCACCTCCCGCAGGATGCGCTGGATGGAGCGGTCATCCAACTGCACGATGTCTTCAAAGATGAACATCTGGTTCTTGACCACCTGCGCAAGGTCGGGGTCTCGCTCGGAGAGGGCATCCAAGACCTGTCTCTCCAGCGTCCGATCCGACTGGTTCAGAATCTGCACGAGAAAGTCCACCCCACCTTGCTGAGCGCCTGCTTCGTCGCGCAGAAGGGTGTTGGAGAGTTTTTTCTGCAAGTTCTGTTCCACTTCCCTGACCACTTCCGGGGCGATGCGCTCAATGGTGGCGATGCGGGCTGCCACTTCGGTCTGCAATTCAGGGTTCAGTTTGCCCAGGATCTTCGCGGCCTGTGAGGGGCGCAGGTGCGACAGGATCAGCGCGATCGTTTGCGGGTGTTCCTCGTTAAGGACGCTGGCCACCGGCTCCGGATCGGCTTCGGCTAGGAAGGTGAAGCTTTGGCTTCGGTTCTGGTAGAGGAGCCGGTTGAGGAACTCCTCTGCCCGTTCCTTGCCCATCGCCCGGGCCAGGAGCTCTCGCACGTACTGGAATCCGCCCTGGCGCTCGGCCTCTCGCGTGAGGACGACCTTCTGGGCCTGTTGCAGGACCTGCTTCTGTTCCTCCGGCGAGACGACGGGCGTGCTGACCATTTCCAGGCTCACGCGCTCTACCACGTCCTCCGGACAATGTTTCAGCACCCGCGCGGCGAGGTCGCTCCCCAGCGTGATGAGCAAGACGGCCGCCCGGCGGGAGCCGGTCAACTGCGACGTTGAAGAGGTGGAAGGGGCGCTCATGCCTTACTCTCCGCAAGCCACGATTGGATCAGTTCGGCGATCAGTTGTGGGTCCTCTTCGGCTACGGCGATCAGTTGATTGCGCAGCGGGTCGGGCGCCGGCTGCGGCACGACCTCCGGCTGCGGCGCCTCCGGCGCGGCCGCTGCGGCGGGCTCCGGCAGTTGTTGCTGGGCGGCCGCAGGCTCGGGCAATTGCTGAGCGGGCGTGGGAGCCGGAAGCTCCTCTTCCACGACCGCCACGTAGGGTACTTGCTCCTGCCCAAGGCGCCGGGCGAGATCGCGGAAGGTGAGGCGCGCGAAACGCAACAGAAGCACCATGGCCAGGAGGAGGGCAGCCAATCGCATCAAGGTCAACCACAACGTCCTACGTTCCAGGTCCGTCGCGGCTCCTTTGCTCTCGGCTGCCTGGCCTTCAAAGGGGATGCGCTGCACCACCACGGCGTCGCCTCGCGTCGCGTCAATCCCTGCCGCGGCCACCATCATCGCCTGGATCCCCTCCGCCTGGGCCTGGGGGATCTTGTCGTCCATCAGCACGGCTACCGAGAGGCGTTGCAAGGTCCCCGGCGCCTGCACGACGGCCTGCACGACCTTAGAGACCTCGTAGTTGCGGGTCGTATCTTGTCGTGTGTACTTGGAGGGCCCACTGCTGCCGACGGTCGGGTAGGTGGGGGCTTGGGTGTTGCTGTCCACGCCGGGGACGCCGCCCGCCGGCACGCCGGTGCCCTCAAAGGTCTCCTCTCGGCTCATCTCGCTGCGCACGACGCCTACCCCATTGGTCAACGGCGCGTACGTTTCGCTGTTGATCTGCTTCTGGTCCCAGTTGAAACTGGCGCTCACCCGCACGAGGGCCCGGCCGGAGCCAAGGGCCTGGTCTAGCATCGTTTGCAGGCGCGTCTCCAGTTCGCGCTCGTAGGTGCGTTGCACTTCCAGCTGGCCGGCGCTGGCCGCGAGGGTAGAGGGCACCGCATCGGCTTCGCCCGGCGCGGAGAGGATGTTCCCCGCCATATCTACCAGGGTGATGTTGCTAGGCTTCAGCCCTTCCACGCTGCTGGCCACGAGATGGGTGATGGCGCGAACCTGGGTGCGAGTGAGCTCGGCGTTGGGCTTGAGGCCCAACACGATGGAGGCGGTAGGTGAGCGCTGCTCCGAGATGAACAGGCTGGGCTCCGGTATGACGATGTGCACCCGGGCGCTCGCGATCGGCTCCATGCTCGCGATGGTACGGGCCAATTCTCCCTCCAGAGCCCGTTGGTAATTCACCCGCTGCATGAAGTCGGTCATGCCCAGGTTCCCTAATTGTCCGCCGTCAAAGAGTTCAAAGCCCACCGTGCCGCCCTTGGGCAGGCCCTGCTTGGCCATCTCCAGGCGGACGTTGTACACCTCACGCGCCGGAACCTGGATGGCCGTTCCGCCCTGTAGGAGTCGGTAAGGCACGCCGAGGGTCCGCAATTGATCCACGATCGCGGCGGCATCCTCCTCGGTGAGCCCTGTGTAAAGGGTGGCGAAGTCGGGCGTCTGCGTCCAGAAGCCGACGTACAACGCCAAGGCGAGGAGCGCGACCGCTCCTGCCCCAACGGCGACCCGCTGCGCCGATGAGAGCCTGTTCCACGCTTGTTTCAGGCGCTCTTGCCAGGTGTTCGGCACGCTTCATCGCCTCCTGCTTATACCTGCATCCGCATCACTTCTTGGTACGCCTCCACCACCTTGTTGCGCACCTGGAGGGCCAGTTGAAACGCCAGGCTGGCCTCCTCTATGGTGATCAGCGCGTTGTGGAGGTCGCCGCCTTCGCCCGTCGCCACCTGCCACGCGGCGGCATCGGCGCTCTTTTGGATTTGGTTTAACTGTTGGATGGCGTTGCCGATCAGTTGGCCGAAACCCTGTCCTTCAGGCTTGGCGGTCCCGCGGGTGGCCTGGGCCCTTTCCTGCAACGCGGCGACGAGTCGTGCGCCGTTCGTGCCGATGGCTCCGACGTTCATGGCTCACCTCTCACTGGCCGATCTCCAGGGCCTTGCTCGCGATGGTCTTGGCCGCCTGCAAGGCCACCACGTTGGCCTCGTAGGCGCGGGTGGCCGAGATCATGTCCACCATCTCCGTCGCGATGTCCACGTTGGGGTAGGTCACATAACCTTGGGCGTCGGCGTCGGGATGGTTGGGGTCGTGCACCGTGTTGCCGGGTCGCGGGTCAGGGACGATGGCGGTTACGGCTACCCCCATGCCGGGTTTCCTGGGATCGGGATTGGCCACCGGTTGGAAGACCACGCGTTGGCGCTGATACGGCCCTCCTTGCGGCGTGCGCGTGGTCTGGGCGTTGGCCACGTTGCTGGCGATGACATCCATGCGCAACCGCTCGGCGGTGAGGGCGGATGCGCTGATGCGCAGGCTAGTGAAGATGCCCATCTCTTTGACCTCCTTGAGGAAAGGCGCGATCCGTTACCCGATCGCTTCCAGGGCCCTGGCCAACGGCGTGGGCCCGTCGGCGCGGTACAACGCCTGATATTCCCAGCGCGCGTCGTGCCCGCCACCGGCCTGGTTGGCCAGAACCCAGTAACTGTAGGCGAAGTAGTAAGGTTCTCGTCCCGCCAGGGACCGGTAAACTTCCGTCACCGTGCGCACCTGCTCTTCCTCGGTCATGCTCCCTTCGGCGTAGACCCCCGCTTCCGTGCCGATCAGGGGAAGGCTGCGCCCGAGGACCTCCCGCACGATCCTGTCGTACTCCCGCACGCGCAGGTGATCGGTGCCGTAGTTGTGCACGCTGATCCAGGCGCGATTCAGCAGATCCTCGGCGCCGCGCGCCTTCAACCCCTCCAGGATGCGGCGCAGGAAGTCCAGATCGTCCACATCGCCTTGCGGGCTGAGGGCGCCTAGGCCGGGGAGGCCGCCGCCCGCCACCACCTGCCGCGCCGCCGGTATCCAGAGGGAGAGGTAGCGATCTACATCCGGCGTTTCCCCTTGGTTCTCCACCCGCAGGTTCGGCTCGTTGAACAGTTGGAAGTAAGGAACCCCCAGGCTGCGGTAGCGTCGCACCAGCGAGGTGATGTCGCCCTGGATAGGTGCGCCGCCTTCCGTGTAGATGCGCATGATCGGCATCACGCCCGCGGCCACCAGGCTGCGCACCAGATGCTCGTTGCCCGTCAGGTCGCCTGGCTCGTTCAAGAACGTCACCCACCGCATGCCGAGGTCCTTGACCCGTTCCACGAAGCGATCTACCACCTCGTGCGCCTGGCGCGTCGTCGGGATCCAGTGAACCCCACGGCCGTTGTCGGATGGCGGTCGCGGGTAGTCTTGCAGGGCAAGGGGCCTTTCCGCCGCGTTGTCGGAGATGGCGGCCCTTGCGGAAGGACGCTCTGTCGCGATGGCGACCTGACGCGCCTCTGAGGCGGCCAGCGAGCGCGCCTGCCTTGCAGCCGTAGAGAGGAGCGCCTTCGTCGGCAGGAGCGGCGCGAGCGGGGAGGGAAGCACGCGCACGGAGAGGAAATGCAAGGCCTGGGAGAGGCCGACGCGCGCGGGGAACACGGACGCCGGCGCCGCAGCGACCTGCCCCTTCTGCCCCGACGCGGAGGCATTGGCGGCATCCAGCAGGCGATTCAGCAGCGCGTGGAAACCGTCCGGCGCGCCGGGCCGGTGGAGCGGGTTGGAGACAAGCGTGCTCGCGGTGGATTGGCCCTGGATGCCCTCAATCACGTCGGCTCTCCCACGCCCTGCTTACGTAACCCCCTCCCATCGGCCACTATACCATTTTTGTTCACCCTGTTCGGTAAAGGCCGGATAAAAGAGTTGTAAAACTTGCGCAAAGACGGTGAAGCCCGCGTGGGCGCGGGACAGCCCTTTACACGATCCTTACGGGAACTTTACGCAGGAAAACGCTCCTCGTGCCGATAC
>Ga0308410_1001956_pt1 | contig 11929 bp, 9 predicted proteins | sample HotsprOSTMatCore_FD_203467 | JGI IMG/M metagenome (GOLD analysis project Ga0308410, IMG submission 203467) | Hot spring phototrophic mat microbial communities from Octopus Spring, Yellowstone National Park, Wyoming, United States -... | ecosystem: Environmental > Aquatic > Thermal springs > Hot... | reverse complement strand
CCGGGTCGAAGAAGGCCACGATCACGCCGCCGAACCCGCCGCCCGGCCGGTTGATCCGCCGCGACAGCGTCAGCGCCGTCCTTCCGGAACCCGGCTCGACGGCCGGCCTTCCGAGGATCGGTCGCGCCGGGTCGAAGGCGAGGTTGCCCTGGAGGTAGTCGCGGTCGTCGGCGAGCACGACGCCCCGCAGCGGACCGAGCGTGCTGCCCACCACGCGCCCGTCGGGGTCGATGACGGCGAGCGACGTCAGCGCTGGATCGATCGCGCCGATCCGAGTAGAGAGCCCGGCGAGCACCACCGCGCCGGCGTGGCCCTCGGCCTCCCGTGCCAGCCGCAGAAGTTCGGCATCGCAGGCGGCGAAGACGCGGCGCAGATGGTTCTCGAGCGCGAGCGTCGCGACGCTTGCGCGCTCCGCGGTCTCGGTCAGGGACCGGGCTCGGTCGCGGCCGATCTGGCCGAGCACCGCTGCCCACAGAACGAGCACCGCCAGCAGGCCGAGAAGCGACAGTGCAAGGCGGCGGTCGAAACGCATCACGGCGCCGACCGATGCGATGGACCCGAGGCAAACGGCGGCGGGTGGGGGCGTGGCGCGATTCGCATCGGGGGATGGGCCGTCTTGCGTCGAATAGGCAACGAAGCGGGCCTTGACGCCCGGGGCTGCGCAGTCTGCCCGCCCCGGGACGGCCTCGCAACCGGCGCGTGCGGGCGGCCGTCTTGCCGGTCCTGGCCGCCCTCACTATGGTCCGGCCGCCCATGCCGCCCCATCGGGCGCCGCCAGGTCGCGCCCCCGCCTCTGAGGAAGAGCAGATGCCCAAGATCAAGGTGAAGAACCCCGTCGTCGAGATGGACGGGGACGAAATGACGCGGATCATCTGGGGGTTCATCAAGGCCAAGCTGATCCTCCCCTATCTCGACATCGACCTGAAGTACTACGACCTCGGCATCCACAAGCGCGACGAGACCGACGACCAGATCACGGTCGATGCTGCCAACGCAACCAAGCGCTACGGTGTGGCCGTCAAGTGCGCGACGATCACGCCGGACGAAGCCCGCGTCGCCGAGTTCGGGCTCAAGAGGATGTACCGCAGCCCAAACGGCACCATCCGCAACATCCTCGACGGCACTATCTTCCGCGAGCCGATCATCTGCCGCAACGTGCCCAGGCTGGTGCCGCACTGGTCGAAGCCGATCGTGGTCGGCCGTCACGCCTACGGCGACATCTACCGCGCCGCTGAGACGAAGATCCCGGGGCCTGGCCGCGCGACGCTGAGCTGGACGCCTGCTGGGGGCGGCGAGCCGATCACGCTTGAGGTAACGGACTTCCCTGAAGGCGGCGGCGTCTTGATGGGGATGCATAACACCCGCCGCTCTATAGAGGGGTTCGCCCGCGCCTGCTTCAATTACGGGCTCGCGCGGAATTACCCCGTGTATTTCAGCCACAAGAACACGATTCTCAAGGCTTATGATGGAGAATTCAAGGACATCTTCCGCCGTATCTTCGACACCGAGTTCGCCGAGAGGTACGAGGCCGCCGGACTGACCTATGAGGACCGGCTGATCGACGACATGGTGGCCTGTGCGCTGAAGTGGGAGGGCGGCTATGTCTGGGCCTGCAAGAACTACGACGGCGACGTGCAGTCCGACATCGTCGCGCAGGGCTTCGGCTCGCTCGGGCTGATGACCTCCGTGCTGCTCTCGCCCGACGGCAAGACGGTCGAAGCCGAGGCCGCGCACGGCACGGTCACGCGCCACTACCGCGAGCACCAGAAGGGCCGCGAGACCTCGACCAATCCGATCGCCTCGATCTTCGCCTGGACGCGGGGGCTCGCGTATCGCGGCCGCTTCGACGACACCCCGGATGTCGTGAAGTTCGCCGAGACGCTTGAGCGTGTCTGCATCGAGACGGTCGAGGCCGGGCACATGACGAAGGACCTCGCCGTCCTGATCGGCAAGGACCAGCCCTGGCTGAACACGCAGGCCTTTCTGGACAGGATCGACGCCAATCTGAGAAGGGCCATGGCGGCGTAGCGCGTCGTCGTCTCGATCGGTTTCGGTGCTGGCGGGCCCGGACCGCTGCCGCGACCGCCGGCGCTTCGGGGCGTGCTGGTCGGCCGCACCGCGCCCCTGGGCGCAGAGGGGGGGCTGATTGAGGCCTGAACGACGCACCGGATGGGCCGCGCGGGACTGCGGCCTCGGCGCCGCTGCCTTGCCGTAACGCGCCGATGAACTGACAGAGTGCCGGGATCACGGGGCCGGTCGCCGCCGGCCCAGCTGCGGTTGTTGTCCCGGACTGTCCGGGCTGCCGAGAGGCGCGGGGAGAGTGCGTCCGGCCGCCGGCATTGGCCGCTGCAGCCGCGCTCCCGTCCCGGGGAGCCCGCGCTGGCCGAGGACGTCAGGCTGCTGCGCGTGCGTGCCGCCACGGTGATCCGGCGCTGCACTGCAACACGGCGATCATCTCGGGGCAGGAAGGCGGCATCGGAGCCGGTCTGCAGCCCCTCGCGAACAGGCATGGTGTCGTCAGCCACCATGCGCGGTCCGAGGGCAAGGAGGTTTTGGGATCAGCAACCCAAACGCGACCGAGTATCGCGGCAATGCCTGCCCCGGGCTTATCGCGCGCTCCTCCGGCCCGAAACCTTGCCGAACCGCCGCCATGGACCCAGACCTTCTAGCCGCGGGGTCGACAGCCGCCTGGGCCTCTGCTATGCGCGACTGCAGGACGGGCGCATAGCTCAGTTGGTAGAGCAGCTGACTCTTAATCAGCGGGTCCAAGGTTCGAGTCCTTGTGCGCCCACCATGAAATCCAGCACTTAGCCGTGGTATCCACAAGGGCGGACGCGAGCAAAAAAGGACGCCGTCGCAGCGACGTTCGGCTCTATGCCTCGCTCCAGATCACTCCCGGCCGCCAGCGCAGCACTGACGGAGGGTACGGAGCGCGCCCCGGACGGCGCGTCGCCCTGGGCCCAGCCTGCCTTGTTCCGGTCCTTGAAGCCGCGGCGGCATGCGTCGAGCAGCCGCCGGAACCGTGTTGGCGGTGGCGGCCGGTTCACGGTGGTGTTCGCCAGCACCTCTGGACCCTTCATCCAGCGGCAATAGGCGCTGACTGGGAAGGCGCGCGACCCCGCCATCATCCCCGGCCAACGGCGTTGCCGGCACCACCGCCAAGACCGGGCAGGGCGGGCCTTGACGTCCACCCCCCTTTGCCCCACACCTCACGCGGTTCCGGCCCGCTCGGATCTTGATCCGTCCTCTCGGGGACGCCGCCGCTCCGCGAAGGCTCGCGCAGCGGCGCGCATGCATTTTTGGGGCGCCGGAAACTGAGGAGCAGACGGATGTTCGACGCCCTCTCGGGCAAGCTGACCGGGATCCTCGACAGGCTGAAGCGCCGCGGCGCGCTGTCGGAGTCCGACGTCACGGAGGCGCTGCGCGAAGTCCGCATCGCGCTGCTCGAAGCCGATGTCGCCCTCCCCGTCGTCAAGGACTTCATCGCCAGGGTGCGCGAGCGCGCGGTCGGCGAGGCGGTGCTCAAGTCCGTCACCCCCGGGCAGCAGGTCATCAAGATCGTCCACGACGCGCTGGTCGAGATGCTGGGCCCCGCCGCCCCGGGGCTGAACCTCGCCGTCTCGCCCCCCGTCGTCGTGCTGATGCTCGGCCTGCAGGGTTCAGGCAAGACCACCACCGCCGGCAAGATCGCGCTCCGCCTGAAGGAGCGCGACAGGAAACGCGTGCTGCTGGCCTCGCTCGACACCCGCCGTCCCGCGGCGATGGAGCAGCTCGCCACGCTGGCCGACCGTGCCGGCGTGATCTCGCTCCCCATCGTCGCCGGCCAGCCCCCCGTCGAGATCGCCCGTCGCGCCCTCGACGAAGCCCGCCGCGGCGGCTTCGACGCGCTGGTCCTCGACACGGCGGGCCGCCTCGCGATCGACGAGACGCTGATGGCCGAAGTGGCAGAGGTCGCCGCGGTCGCCCGTCCGCACGAGAAGCTGCTTGTGGTCGATGCCATGACCGGCCAGGACGCGGTGACGGTCGCGAAAGCGTTCCACGAGAAGGTCGGCGTCACCGGCATCGTCATGACGCGCATGGACGGCGATGCGCGCGGCGGCGCGGCCCTGTCGATGCGCGCGATCACCGGTGCGCCGATCCGGCTCATCGGCGTGGGCGAGAAGCTCGACGCGCTCGAGGACTTCCACCCCGACCGTGTGGCGGGCCGCATCCTCGGCATGGGCGACGTCGTCTCCCTGGTCGAGAAGGCGGCGGCGACGATCGAGGCCGAGGAGGCCGAGAAGCTTGCCGCGAAGATCCAGAAAGGCGCATTCGACCTTGAGGATTTCCGCCGCCAGCTCGCCCAGATCTCGAAGATGGGCAGCCTTCAGGGCCTGCTCGGCTTGTTGCCAGGGGGCGGCAAGCTCAAGGCGCAGATGGCCGAGGCGAAGCTCGACGACCGAGTGATCAAGCGCCAGATCGCCATCATCGACAGCATGACCAAGGCGGAGCGGCGGCGCCCCGACATCATCAAGGCCTCACGCAAGAAGCGCATCGCCGCCGGCTCGGGCACCAAGGTCGAGGACGTCAACCGCCTGCTGAAGCAGTTCGATGACATGACGGCGATGATGAAGCGGATGCAGAAGATGGGCCAGAAGGGTCTGCTGCGGCAGGGCCTGGGCGCGCTTCTGCCCGGCGGCATGAGCTTCCCGGGCGGCGGTCGCCGCCCCTTCTGAACAGGCATCAACCACGGAAAGGACAGGACCGCGAATGAGCCTGAAGATCCGCCTGAGCCGGGCCGGCGCCAAGAAGCGCCCCTATTACCACATCGTGGTGGCCGACAGCCGCGCGCCGCGCGACGGCCGCTTCATCGAGAAGGTCGGTGCCTATGACCCGATGCTGCCCGCCGATCATGTCGATCGCGTGCGGCTGAAGGAGGACAGGATCCGCGCGTGGCTCGCCAAGGGCGCGCAGGCGACCGAACGGGTCGAACGCTTCCTGGCCAAGGCGGGCATCGTCGCCGCCGCGCCGCGCCCGGCCCAGACCAAGCAGCACCTGCCCAAGAAGAAGGCGCAGGAGCGCGCGGCCGCTGCCGCCGCCTGAGCCGGAGACGCGCGGACCCGCCATGCCCGCCGACCGCATCCTGCTGGGCCGCATCGGACGCCCGCACGGCGTGCGGGGGCACGTGCGCGTGCAGTCCTTCACTGCCGATCCTTGCGACATCGCCTCCTACGGCCCCGTCTCCGACGACACGGGCACGCGGACCTTCCGTCTGCGCGTCGTGCAGCGCGGCGAGCTGCCGGTGGTGGCGGTCGAGGGGGTGGCGGACCGCGAGGCGGCGGCCAAGCTCACCGGCACCGCGCTCTATGTCGCGCGCGACCGTCTTCCCGCGCCGGCGGAGGACGAGTTCTACCACGCCGACCTGATCGGGCTCGTGGTGGAGGATGCCTCGGGGCGGCGCCTCGGCACGGTCGCAAGCGTGAACGATCACGGCGCCGGCGCCTTCCTCGAGATCGACACGGGTGCACAGCCGCTGCTGCTGCCGTTCACGCGCGCAGCGGTGCCGGTGGTCGATCTCGCGGGCCGCCGCATCGTGGTCGACCCGCCAGCGGAGGTGGTCGTGCCGCCGTCTCCCCGCGTGCCGGAAGGGGCCGCCGCATGAGCTTCCGAGCGCTGGTGCTGACGCTGTTTCCGGAGATGTTTCCGGGGCCGCTCGGGCACTCGCTAGCGGGGCGGGCGCTCGCGCGCGGCGACTGGTCGCTGGAGACGATCGACATCCGCAGCTTCACCACCGACAAGCACCGCAGCGTCGATGACACGCCCTTCGGCGGCGGCCCCGGCATGGTCATGCGTCCTGACGTGGTGGACGCGGCGGTGGCCGAGGCGCTGTCGCGCCGCCCTGACCTGCCGCTGATCGTCTTCACGCCGCGCGGCCGGCTGCTGACCCAGAAGCGCGTGCGCGCGCTCGCCGAAGGCCCGGGTGCGATCCTGATCTGCGGCCGCTACGAGGGCATCGACGAGCGCGTGATCGTGCATCGGCGCATGGAGGAGATCTCCATCGGCGACTACGTGCTCTCCGGCGGCGAGCCGGCGGCGATCGTGCTGCTCGATGCCTGCGTGCGGCTGCTGCCCGGCGTGATGGGGGCGGCGGAGAGCGGCATCGAGGAGAGCTTCGCGTCCGGGTTGCTCGAGTATCCCCACTACACCCGCCCGGCCGTGTGGCAGGGGCTCGCGGTGCCGGAGGTGCTGGCCGGCGGCAACCACGCCGCCATCGCCGCCTGGCGCCGCGCGGAGGCCGAACGCATTACGCGCGACCGCCGCCCCGATCTCTGGGCCGCCTACCGCGCGCTGGCCGAGGCTGCCCCGACCGCCTGACATCCACGCCATGACGCCGCGCCGACTTGGCGCGGCGGCCGAAGAGTGAGAAGGAGCCTGACCATGAACATCGTCCAGCAGATCGAGGCCGAACAGGTCGCCAAGCGCAGCGCCGAGCGCGGCGTGCCGGAGTTCGGCCCAGGCGACACGCTGCGCGTATCCGTGCGCGTGGTCGAGGGCGAGCGCACGCGCTTGCAGGCGTTCGAGGGCGTGTGCATCGCGCGCAAGAATGCTGGGATCAACAGCTCCTTCACCGTGCGCAAGATCAGCTACGGCGAGGGCGTGGAGCGCGTCTTTCCGCTCTATTCGCCCAACGTCGCCGAGATCAAGGTGATGCGCCGCGGGGACGTGCGGCGCGCGAAGCTCTATTATCTGCGCGGCCGCACCGGCAAGGCGGCGCGCATCGCCGAGAAGATGGGACTGGCCGCAGCGGCGCAACCCGAGGCCGCGGCGGAGGCGTCCGAGGCGCAGGCGAACGGGCCCGAGCAGGCCTGAGACGGAGGACAAGGTCGAGATGGGCGAGGGGACCGCACCGCGCACGCTGTTCGACAAGATTTGGGACAGCCACGTTGTCGAGCGTCTGCCGGACGGCACCTGCATCCTCTACATCGACCGCCACCTCGTGCACGAGGTGACCTCGCCGCAGGCCTTCGAGGGGCTGCGCATGGCCGGCCGCCGGGTGCGCCGGCCGGATGCCACCTTCGCCGTCGCCGACCACAACGTGCCGACCTCCGACCGCTCGAAGGGCATCGACGAACCGGAAAGCCGGCTCCAGGTCGAGACGCTGGAGAGCAACGTCGCCGAGTTCGGCGTACCCTATTTCCCGCTGCAGGACGCCCGCCAGGGCATCGTCCACATCGTCGGGCCGGAACAGGGCATCAGCCAGCCCGGGCTGACGATCGTCTGCGGGGACAGCCACACCTCGACGCATGGCGCACTCGGCGCGCTGGCCTTCGGCATCGGCACCTCCGAGGTCGAGCACGTGCTGGCAACGCAGACGCTGCTGCAGAAGCCGGCCAAGAACATGTTGATCGAGGTCCAGGGCCGGCTGCCGTTCGGCTGCACGGCGAAGGACCTGATCCTGGCGATCATCGGCCGGATCGGCACCGCCGGCGGCACCGGCCACGTGATCGAGTACGCGGGCGAGGCGATTCGCGACCTCGACATGGCCGGTCGCATGACGGTGTGCAACATGTCGATCGAGGCGGGCGCGCGCGCGGGGCTTGTGGCACCGGACGAGAAGACCTTCGCCTACCTGAATGGCCGGCCCTACGCGCCGAAGGGCGAGGCGTGGGATCGCGCCGTCGCCTATTGGAAGACGCTGCCGTCCGATCCAGGCGCGCGCTACGACACCACGGTGACGCTGAAGGCCGACGAGATCGTGCCGCTGGTCACCTGGGGCACATCCCCGGAGGACGTGGTGCCGATCACCGGCGCGGTACCTGATCCGGACAGCGAAACGACCGAGGCGCGCCGCGCCGCCAAGCGCCGCATGCTCGAGTATATGGGGCTGACCCCCGGCACGCGGATGCAGGACGTCGCCGTCGATGTCGTCTTCATCGGCTCTTGTACCAACGGCCGCATCGAGGATCTGCGCGCTGCCGCGGCCGTGGCGAAGGGCCGTAAGGTCGCAGGCGGCGTGCGCGCGATGGTCGTGCCGGGCTCGGGACTGGTGAAGCGCCAGGCCGAGGCAGAGGGGCTCGATCGCGTCTTCCGCGAGGCTGGGTTCGAGTGGCGCGAGGCGGGCTGCTCGATGTGCCTCGGCATGAATGCCGATCAGCTCAAGCCCGGCCAGCGCTGCGCCAGCACGTCGAACCGCAACTTCGAGGGCCGGCAGGGACCCGGAGGGCGGACACATCTGATGAGCCCGGCCATGGCCGCGGCCGCCGCGGTCACCGGCCGGCTCACCGATGTCCGCGAGCTCGTGACCTGAGGAGGGATCGGCATGCAGCCCTTCACCACGCTCACCGGCATCGCCGCCCCGCTGCCGATCCCCAACGTTGACACCGACAAGATCATCCCGGCGCGCTTCCTCAAGACCATCAAGCGGTCCGGGCTGGGGAAGAACCTGTTCGACGCCATGCGCTACCGCGCCGACGGCTCGGAGGACCCGGACTTCATCCTCAACCGGGAGCCCTACCGCCGCGCCGAGATCCTGGTGGCGGGGCCGAATTTCGGCTGCGGAAGCTCGCGCGAGCACGCTCCCTGGGCGCTACTTGATTTCGGCATCCGTTGCGTGATCGCGCCCGGCTTCGCCGACATCTTCTACAACAACTGCTTCAAGAACGGCATCCTGCCCATCAAGCTGCCGCCGGCGATCTGCGACGCGCTGATGGAGGACGCCAAGCTCGGCGCGAATGCCCGGCTCATGATCGATCTCGAGCGCCAGGTGGTGGTGCGGCCGAACGGCGAGGAGATCCGCTTCGAGATCGATCCGTTCCGCAAGCACTGTCTTTTGCACGGCCTCGACGACATCGGCCAGACGCTGGCGCACGCGGCGAAGATCGACGCCTACGAGGCGAAGCGCCGGGCCGCCGAGCCCTGGCTGTTCGCGTGAGGGCAGTGTGCCGCGCGGCGGGGCCTCTCCCGGCGCCGGCGCACTGGGACGGAGAGGCTGACATGGCACCGAACAAGAAGCTGCTCGTGCTGCCCGGAGACGGGATCGGCCCGGAGGTGATGCGCGAGGTGCGCCGCATCATCGACTGGTTCGACCGCCGTCGGGCGGTGCGCTTCGAGATCGAGGAGGCGCTGGTCGGCGGTGCCGCCATCGACGCCCTCGGCACGCCGATCGCACCCACGACGGTCGAGAAGGCCAGGGCGGCGGACGCCGTGCTGTTCGGTGCGGTCGGCGGACCCAAATGGGATAAGCTCGGCTTCGACATGCGCCCCGAGATCGCCATCCTGACGCTGCGCAAGGAGCTCGGCCTGTTCGCCAATCTCCGCCCCGCCCAGGTGCTCGATCCGCTGGTCGACGCTTCGACGCTGAAACCCGACGTGGTGCGCGGCCTCGACCTCATGATCGTGCGCGAGAGCACGGGCGGCATCTATTTCGGCGAACCGCGCGGCATCGACACCCTGCCCGACGGCACGCGGCGCGGCTACAACACCGAGGTCTACACCACGGGCGAGATCGAGCGGGTCGCGCGCGTCGCCTTCGAGCTCGCGCGCAAGCGTCAGAACCGGGTCTGCTCGGTCGAGAAGGCGAACGTGATGGAGTCGGGGCTGCTCTGGCGCCAGACCGTGACCGACCTGCATGCGCGCGAGTTCGCCGATGTCGAGCTCAGCCACATGTACGCCGACAACTGCGCGATGCAGCTCGTGCGCAACCCGCGCCAGTTCGACGTGATCGTCACCACCAACCTGTTCGGCGACCTGCTCTCCGACCTCGCCTCGATGCTGACCGGCTCGCTCGGCATGCTGCCCTCGGCGACGATCGGCGCGGCGGGCCCGGACGGGTCGCGCCACGCGCTCTACGAACCGATCCACGGCTCGGCCCCGGACATCGCCGGGAAGGGCGTCGCCAACCCGATGGCGCAGATCCTGTCCTTCGCCATGCTGCTGCGCCACAGCTTCGGCATGGAGGACGAGGCGAGGCTGGTCGAGCGGGCGTGCACCACGGTGCTGGCCTCGGGCTTGCGCACGGCCGACATCATGCAGCCGGGGCTCGCGCGCGTCTCGACCCAGGTCATGGGCGATGCGGTGGTGCGCGAGCTCGACAAGATCGGCGGCTGATCGGCCCTTGTCGCTTCGGGGGCCATCCGCTATCACGCCCGCCTCTGGCTAGCGCCCGTAGCTCAACTGGACAGAGCACCAGACTACGGATCTGGGGGTTGGGAGTTCGAATCTTCCCGGGCGCGCCAGTTCTCTGCTCGCAACCAGCCATCACGGTACGGCTGCGCGCACGGCGGCCGTTCGCGGGGCTTCGCCTCCCCTGGCATACCCGGCCCACCCGATACCTCAGCCTGCCGCCGGCGCGGCGTGCGTTCCCCGCTGGTGCCGACTTGGCGGGCGCGCCATCTCCCCGGCACGTGCGGCCGCAACCGACTCCACACCACCCCGGCCGTTCTCGCCGACCGGGCCGAAGCCCCTCTTCGACCCGCTGCCGCACGTGCCGCCGCGCTGGAACATCGCGCCCACCCAGCGGTCGCTTGGCGTCTGTCGCTACCCGGAGACGGGCGAGCCGCCGTCGAGATTTCCGGCGCTGGGGGCTCGTGCCGCAGTGGGCGAAGGCCCCTTCCGGCCCGGTGCGCCTCACCAATGCGCGCGGAGACCGTCGCCACCACACCCGCCTTCCAGGAGGCCTTCCGCAGAGTAAGGTGCCTTGTGTCGGCAGACGCGTTCGCCGAGTGGCACGCCGTTCGGCGCCGGGCGGCCGCGTTCTCCTATCCGGCGGCGGCAAAAAATGCACAGCCGACACCGAATCCGTGCGCTGTAGGATAGTGCACTCATTCCACCCTGGGTTAACGTCTCTTCGTGTCGCACCATGTCCACCGTGGCTGACCCGATGCGTGCAGGCCTTGTCCCCGCCGGAACCGGACCGGCGCCGCCCCGGCTGCGCCTGAAACTGATCGGGCCGATGGACGCCTGGAGCGTCACCTCCGAGCGCGTGCTGCCGCGGGTGCGCAAGACCCGCGCCCTGCTCGCGATCCTGGCTCTGGCCGCGCCGCGCCCGGTGCAGCGCCAGCGCTTGGCCGGTCTGCTCTGGTCCACCCGCGACCGCGAACAGGCGCGCGCCTCGCTGCGCCAGGCCCTGCATGAGCTCACCCTCGCGCTCGCTCCCTGCGGCGAGCCGATCCTGCACGCGACGCGGGACCAGGTGTGGGCCGATGCCGACGCGCTCTGGGTGGACGCGCACGAGGTGGCGCGCGCCGGGCCGGGCAGCTTCGCCGCGCTCGACCTCTACGATGCGCCGCTGCTCGAGGATCTCGACGGGCTCGATCCGGCGATGGACGCCTGGCTCGCCGAGGAGCGGCGGCAGTTGCGCGACCGGGCGCGCGCTCTCGGCGAGCGGCTGCTCGAGGCGGCGCACACGCCCGAGGCGCAGGTCGAGGCGGCGCGCCGGCTGCTCGCGATCGACGAGGCGCATGAGTCCGCTTGGCAGAGCCTGATGCGCGCACACGCTGCGCGCGGCGAGCGGCGCCAGGCGCTCGAGGCCTACGAAGCCTGCCGTGCCGCGCTTGCGCGCCAGCTGCGCGCCCAGCCCTCGGCCGAGACCGCGGCTCTTGCCGACACTATCCGCGGCAGCGAGGAACGCACCGCCGTTGCCGCCGTGCCCTTGCCGGCCCCGCCGGCGGCCCGGCGTTCGGCGGCACGCGGCGCGCGGATCGGTACCGCTCCCCTGCAGACGCTCGGTTCGGTGGCGGAGGAGCATCTCTCGCTCGGGCTCGCCGAGGAGATCACCACCGCGCTGTCGCGCTTCCGCTGGATCGCTGTGGTCTCCTCCGCCTCGCTCGCGCGCTTCATCGGCCCCAACACCGACCCGCTGCCGCTGCGCAGCGCCCTCGACCTCGACTTCCTCCTCACCGGCTCGGTTCAGGCGACCGGCGAGCGGGTGCGCGTCACCCTGCGCCTGCTC
>Ga0308410_1001954_pt1 | contig 11934 bp, 12 predicted proteins | sample HotsprOSTMatCore_FD_203467 | JGI IMG/M metagenome (GOLD analysis project Ga0308410, IMG submission 203467) | Hot spring phototrophic mat microbial communities from Octopus Spring, Yellowstone National Park, Wyoming, United States -... | ecosystem: Environmental > Aquatic > Thermal springs > Hot... | reverse complement strand
TATCCACCAAGAACACGAAGATACACGAAGGTTTTTTCTTCGTGTTCCTTCGTGACCTTCGTGGACAAACGTATTTTCAAGGGAGTTGCTCATGGGCGTAACCGTCCACCACGACGGATGAAAATGAGGGACGTAGGGCAAATTTGCCCCACATTTTCGAAGGAGTAATACATTTGGGCAAACGACCACGCGCACGCGATCTGGGCATCAAAATCGGACGCATCAAAACGGGACGCTACAACGCCATCACGGATGTTGCCGGCGTCCGCGTTGGGCATGTCACGCTCATCGAAGGTTCAGGCAAACTGGTGCCGGGCAAAGGTCCCATTCGCACCGGCGTCACCGCGATTCTTCCGCACGGCGGCGATTTGTTTCTGGAAAAAGTGACCGGCGCGGTGCTACGCATCAACGGCTTTGGCGAAGTCACCAACTCGGAGCAGGTGCACGAGATGGGGTTCATCGAGGGACCGATTATGCTCACTAATTCGCTCAACGTTGCGCGCGTCGCCGACGCGGTGATTGATTGGTCACTCGATCGCAACAAAGCGATGGGCACCGAAACCTGGGGCATCAGCCCTTGTGTCGCCGAAACGAACGATATGTACCTCAACGATATTCGCGGACGTCACGTCAATCGCGAGCACGTTTTCCTCGCCATTGATTCGGCAAAAGGTGGTCCCGTCGAAGAAGGCGCGGTCGGTGGCGGTACCGGAATGATCTGCTACGATTTCAAAGGCGGCATCGGCACCGCCTCGCGCAAACTGCCGGACAAACTCGGCGGTTATACGATTGGCGTCCTCGCGCAAACGAATTTTGGCTGGCGTCCGCAACTGATGATTGATGGTGTGCCGATTGGACGTGAACTGGAACACTATAAACCCATCCGTCGCAAAGTCACCAAAACCCCGGCGACGCGCGCGACCGTGCCGTTGTTGCCTGCTACCTCACCGCAAGCATCCACGCCGACCGAGATGCCGACGCCAACCACAATCACCCCTCCGATTGATGGCGGCTCGGTCATCGTCGTCCTCGCCACCGATGCGCCGTGTTCCACGCGCATCCTGACGCGCCTCGCGATGCGCGTGCAAAACGGTCTGGCACGCACCGGCTCGTACACCGGCAACACCAGCGGCGATTTCGTCATCGCGTTCAGCACGACGCGCCGCAAAAAACATTTTGCCGACGCGCTCACCTACACGGCAGAGCAAATCATCGAGCAGGGTGATCTCATCAACTATATGTTCTGGGCAGTCGTCGAAGCGACCGAAGAAGCCGTCCTCAACTCACTCTTCAAAGCCGATACGATGATTGGACGCGATGACCACGTGGTGCCGGGCTTGCCCATCGAAGAAACCGTCGCGCTGATGCACAAGTACGGCCGAACGCAGGTGCATTTGCCCTGAGGGTATTGCGTATGAGAGGAGCGGTCGGCGGCGGCGCAGCGTCGCAGGAAAACGGGAATGCGACGCTGCGTCCGAGTCCATCAGCGGTCATTTTTTTTAAAGGAGTTGTTCATGGGCGTAACCGCCCGCCACGACGGATGAAAATGAGGGACGTAGGGCAAATTTTCAAATTTGCCCCACATTTTCGAAGGAGCAAAACAATGAAAACCTCCACCTATCGCTGGCTCGTTGTCATTGTGTTTTTCTTGTTTATGCTGGTGCATCAAGCCGATAAATTGCTCATCGGTCCGCTCACCACGCCGATCATGCAAACGTTTGGCATTGACGAAGCGCAGATGGGCGCGGTCTTTACCGGCGCGCTTATTGTTGGTTTCTTGTTGTATCCGTTGTGGGGATATTTGTACGATCGCTTTGCGCGTGCCAAATTGCTCGCGCTGGCGTCGTTCATTTGGGGTTCAACCACGTGGTTGAGTGCGATTGCGCCGACCTATCCCACCTTCCTTGCCACGCGTGCTTCGACCGGCATTGACGATTCAAGTTACCCCGGCTTGTACAGTCTTATCGCCGATTATTTCGGTCCGCAGGTGCGTGGCAAGATTTACGGCTTGTTGCAAATCGCGCAGCCGCTCGGTTATATGATCGGCTTGATTGTGGCGACGATGTTTGTTGGTACACTGGGTTGGCGCGGAATTTTTTACGTTACAGGCACGCTTGGCATCGTCCTCGCCGTCGTCATCTTTTTTGCCGTGCGCGAAATGCCACGCGGTAAAGGTGAGCCGGAACTCGCCGATCTGGAGCGGATGGGCATTTATCGGTTTGATCTCAAAATTGCGTTGGGCTTGTTCAAGAAAAAGAGTCTGCTTTTGCTCTTTGCGCAAGGATTTGTCGGCGTCTTTCCGTGGAATGTCATCACATACTGGTTCTTTCGCTACCTCGAAGTCGAGCGCAAGTACTCGCCTGATGCCGTCTTGTTGACGATGGCGCCGGCGATTCTGGTCTTGGCGTCCGGTTATTTCATCGGCGGCGCGGTTGGCGATTTTGCATTCAAGCGTACCCCGCGCGGGCGCGTCATCGTCGCGATGATCGGCGTGCTGACCGGCGCGATTATGCTCGCGCTGACGATGAGCGTACCGATTGAAGATCAATCGCTCTTCTTTGTGATGCTCTTGCTGACCGCGGTGTTCATTCCCTTTGCCGCGTCGAACGTCATAGCCACAGTGTACGACATCACTCTGCCCGAAATACGTAGCACGGCGCTGGCAGTGCAATATTTCATCGAGGGTAGTGGCGCGGCGCTGGCGCCCCTCCTTGCAGGATTGATTGCAGTGCGTTCGTCGTTGCATGATGCTATTCTGATTATCTGCGTAACCGCGTGGTTGATTGGCGCGGTCTTTCTCGCGTTTACTGCGTATCTGGTGCCACACGACATCAAGGTTTTGCGCGCGCAAATGCGCGAGCGCGCCGAATTTGAACGCGCCCGGCAAGCCGGTTGATTTTTCAATGCTCCGCGTCTCTGTCATCTCGTTTTCTGCTTTCGACTCGCCGCAAAAATTTTTCGACGAGGCGGCGCTCTGCATCGAACGCGCGGCGCGCGAGGGCGCGCAGTTGGTCGTGTTGCCTAACCTCGCCTTGCCGATTCCACGCGAAACGTTCATTACTTTCTTCTCCGCCCTCGCGCGCCGCGCGCACATCTACCTTGCTCCCGGCACTCTCCTCGAACGCCAAGGGGATTCGCTTTTCAACACCGCGTACCTTTTTGCAGCGGATGGAAAACTGGTCGGTACGCAACGTCAGACGCACCGCTCGCCGCAAGAAATCGCGCAAGGATTCGCGCCGGGCGATGAGTTGAACGTGTTCGATATCGGCAGCGCGCGCATCGGCTTTGTCATCGGCACCGATGTCGAGTATCCCGAAGTGTCGCGCATCCTTGCCTTGCAAGATGCAAACGTGTTGATTCATCCGGCGGCATACGCGACGTGGAGTCGCGAGCATTTCTTGCGCGATCTCTGGCGCGAGGTGCAAGCGAATCAAGTGTTTGGCGTGCAAGCGTGCATCGTGGGCAAAGGACAATCGGCGATTTACGCGCCGGTGGAAATGACGCCCGATCATCGTGGCGTCCTCGCCCAGAGCGACACCAGCGACATCATCAGTGCACTCCTCGATTTCGATGCGTTGCAACGAGTGATTGACGCTTATCCGATCTTTGATTTCTTCAACTATGACCTGTATGCCAGCCAATTCCCCAGCGTGTATTTAAAAGCAACAGAACACGCAACACGTCGCACGTGATACGTGTTTCGTTTGGACGTATGTCTATTCAAGATCGTCTACTTTCCGCCGCCATCAATGCACTCCTCGCCTACCAAGCGCGCCCCGCGGCTATTCGCCGCGCGCTGAAAAAGCGCAAATATACGCGCGCATCGCCACCCACACGTGAGCGCGTGACCATCGCTGTTGTCCAGATGCACCTCGCTCTCGTTGACGATGGTGTGCAATTCGCGGACAAGTATTATACGCTCGTGCATAACGCCGTCGAACGCGGCGCGCAACTGATTGTGTTTCCCGAGTACGCGTGGTTGCCGATTCTGGGACTGTTGCCACCGGTGCGTGACATGGCGCGTCAAGGTGTTTCACTCAACAAGGCAGTCAACGCGTTAGGTGGCGGAGGGGGCTTGACGATTAAAAGTGTTTTTCGTACGATTGTGCCTGCCGTCAAACGTATTTTTGAAACGACCGCCAGCGCACTTGCCGCGCAGTTTCATGTCTATCTGATGCCGGGTACCGCGTTGACGATGGATCGGGCAGGGCACTTGTTCAACACGGCGTACTTGTTTGCGCCGGATGGCTCGCTCATCGGCACGCAAAATAAATTGCACGCTACAACGCTCGAAAAAGATTGGCTGACGACCGGGTGCGAACTCGGTGTGTTCGATCTGGGTTTTACCCGCCTCGCGATGCCGGTGTGTATGGATTTTACGTACTGGGAAACCACACGCATTGCCACGTTGCGCGGCGCCGAGATTCTGCTCGATATGTCAGCGGATGCCACCGCCAACGATGATTTTCTGGCGATGCGCGGCGACGAAACGCGCATTCAAGAAAGTCTAGCGTACAGCACGCGCGCGTATTGCATCACCAAATTGTTCGGTTTGGATTTTTGCGGACCCAGCCACATCGCCGCGCCACTCGGTTTGTACGATACCGACACGACGTATCTGGCGCGCACCCAAACCCACGACCGCGAAGAAATTATCGTTGCTGATCTTGATCTCGCGCGTTTGCGTGAATTTCGCGCCGCGCATCCCCGCGATTTCAATATGGCGTTGTACAAAAAATATTTGCCGCGCGTGTACAACGAGTATCGCGCGCGCATCATTCAGGACGGCAAGCGAAGAATTTGCAACTAGAGCAGCGGTCGGCGGTCATCCGCCAGCGGTCATTTTTTCAAAGGAGTTGTTCATGGGCGTAACCGCCTGCCACGACGGATGAAAATAGAGGACGTAGGGCAAATTTTTCAAATTCGCCCCACATTTTCGAAGGAGTTGTTCATGGGCGCATGCGCCCGCCACGACGGATGAAAATGAGGGACGTAGGGCAAATTTTCAAATTTGCCCCACATTTTCGAAGGAGTTGTGTATGGGCGCGTGCGCCCGCCACGACGGATGAAAATATCCACCAAGAACACGAAGAGACACGAAGATTTTTCTTCGTGTTCCTTCGTGACCTTCGTGGACAAACGGATTTTCAAAGGAGCATAAATGCGTTTTTTCACAGCAAACGTCAACACAATTAAAAAATTCTCGGATACCGAACTCACCAACATTCATCTGTTCGAGCGTGAAGCGTTCTACGGACGACTGCTCTGCTTTACGCGCGGTCAGGTGGTACGTTACCACCGCAACGATCACTTTGATGAAGTGTTCGATGTCCTCGAAGGCGAAGGGACGATTCTAATTGACGGGCGCGAAATGCGAGGTGTGCCGGGAACGATTCTGTACGTCCCCGCCGGCATCGAACACGGTTTCCGCGCCGATGGTTCGGAACACTGGGTGATTCGCGAGACCGTCCACGAACGCATCTACGCCGCGCGCGCGGCAAAGATGGTCGTGCGCGCCGCGCTCAAGCGTTTGCCACTCATCGGCAAAAGATTTCGCACGACAGGATAAGCAATGAAACGATACATACTGTGGGCAATCGTTGCCCTCTTGCTGGTCTGCTTGTGCGCTATCGTAGCCGGCCTTGGCGGACTGGTGTGGTACGCGCAAAGCGCACGCGCGCCGCTGGAACTTGCCGCAACGAGTGTACCCGCGCCGGCGACGCTTGCGACATCTCCTGCCTCCACCGCCACCGCCGACGCGCTGCAGCGCGCGCAAATTCCGCGACGCGACCTGTACCAAATCGTGCCACGCCTTCGCAAAAATCTCGCGCTGCTCACGCCCGCCCCAACGCCAACACCGCGCGCGCGCAACATCGGTGAGCGCGAGTCATTTTTCGTCATCAAGTACGCCGCCACCGGCGAGTACCGCACAGTCAACGCGACGCTGCACAACGTCACACCGCACGCGTATTTCTGGGTCGAAGATGGTTTGTCGTTCGATGCCAGCGCGCTCAAAAAATCCGCCGATTTTTTCGAGCAACGCATCTATCCAACGAATGTAAAATATTTTGGTGCGCCGGGCGCAGGTCTGGATGGCGATACGCGCGTGCACATCCTCAACACGCACTTTGAAGAAGCGGCGGGCTATGTCAGCAGTGTGGACGCGCACCCGCGCGCGCTCGCCGAGTACAGCAACGAACGCAATCTGATTTATATGAATATCAAAGCCCTCGCGCCGAGTAGCGATGAATACAACGGCACTCTGGCACACGAGTTTGTGCATCTGATTAGCCAGCACGTGGCAACGAACAAAACCGGCTGGATCGAAGAAGGGATGGCAGACCTTGCCGTCAAACTCAATGGGTTTCCACTGATGGGCTTGGCGTTTTTTGCACGACAACCCAACACGCAGTTGAACACCTGGAGTAACACGCCCAATGATTCGATTGCACACTATGCCGCTTCGTATCTCTTTTTAAACTATGTGGCGCACCGTTTTGGCGCAGAGATGATTCGCGATATTCTGCACACCTCGCGCCATAGCATTCCCGGTATCCAGCAGGTGCTCGACCAGCGCGCGGGAGGATTGCCCTTTGATGATCTCTTTGCCGATTGGGCAATCACCAACATCCTGAACGATCCGCACATCGAAAATGGTCGCTATGCGTACACCAACGAGCCGAAATTTCGTGTGACGGGCTTTGAGACGCTCAGGCAATACCCTGTCACAAAGAACATCTCACTCAAGCAGTACGCCGCCAGTTATTTCACGCTTGTCCCTGATGTGGGAGATGTGACGATTTACTTTACCGGCACAACGACAACCAAACTCCTCGCGGCTGACGCGCACAGTGGCAAGTGGATGTGGTACTCGAATCGCGCGGATATGGCAAACACCACCCTCACGCGCGCGTTCGATTTGACACGCGCAACCAGAGCCACACTGCAATTCTGGACGTGGTACGATATCGAAAAAGATTACGATTACGCCTACGTCGCCGTGTCCACCGATGGCGGCAAGACGTGGGACACTTTGCCGGGCAACTCGACCACGACCGAAAATCCAAACGGCGCGAACTATGGCCACGCGTTCACAGGACGTTCAGGGACGAAGGAAAAGACAGCCCCCGCGCAGTGGATTGAAGAGCAAATGGATTTGTCGCCGTACGCCGGCAAAAAGATTCTGGTGCGCTTTGAGTACATCACCGATGACGCGTACAACGCGCCAGGCTGGGCAATTGACGACATCACGATTCCAGAAATCGGCTACCACGACGACATCGAAAACGGCGAGGGAGGCTGGCAAGCCGCAGGCTTTGTGCGCGTGGACAATGTGCTGCCGCAAAAGTTCATCGTGCAACTCATCGAATCGGGAAACGCCACGCGCATCGTGCGCATCCCACTCGACGCGCAGAATCGCGGCAGTTACACCATCAACGGCTTTGGCAAGAACGTCACGCGCGCTACCCTCGTCGTCACCGCGCACGCGCCCACCACCACCGAGCCAACGGCGTTTCAGTTTACAGTCGTTAGTTCGTTGGTTCGTTAGTTTGTTGGTTCGTTTCATCGTTTCATCGTTGGTTCGTTAGTTTGTTTCATCGTTGATTCGTTAGTTCGTTGAGTCGTTGGAACAACACAACAATGCAACAATCCAACGATGCAACGATACAACAATCCAACAACTCAACGATGCAACGATACAACAATCCAACGATAAAACAATGCAACAATCCAACGATACAACAATTTTCGTTCTCGGCACTTTGCTCTTGCTCGCATTTCTAGCGTGGGGAACGTGGCACACCGCGCGCGTGTTGCGCGAATTCACTCCACCATTCAACATCCTCCTGCTCCCCGCCGAAAACCTCTTGCGCCTCGCTTTGATTGGCGCGTGTCTCTGGCTGGGTATGCAGAGCGGACAATCGTTCGCGCAACTGGGATGGCAATCGGTGAATCTCGCGCGCGATCTGCTCGCGGGATTTTTTGTGGGGATTGGCTGCGCGCTCATCGTACCACCGCTGACGCACCGGGCAATTGCGCGCTTTGGAAAATCGGTGTACTCGCCGCTGGTGGTGCTGAACATTTTGCCGCGTAACGCGCGCGAGTGGGTGCTGGTGCCGCTCGCGCTCGTTCCCGCCGTGTTCCTCGAAGAGTTGCTCTTTCGTTCGCTCTTGCTCGGCGGCTTTGGCGCACTCGCGCCGCCGCTGGTGCTGGCGCTGGTGTGGTCGCTCTTTTTCGGCGCGATGCACTTGCCGCAGGGCGCGCTCGGTATTGCTGTTGCTGCCGCGCTCGGCGTCATCCTCGCGTTCCTGTTTCTGGCAACCCAGAGTCTGCTCGCGCCCTTTCTGGCGCACTATCTCATCAACATCCTGCAACTCGCGTGGGCAACGCGCGAGAAAACGTGGTTGGAACAATACAATGCGCACTCAAGCCATCCTCTTTGATCTGGACGGACTGCTGGTGGACACCGAGCCATTGCAGCGGCGCGTGTTCAACGCGCTTCTGGCGCGCTATGGTGTGCCGTACGAAATTTCGGACGAAGAATTTGGGCGCGCGTTCGTGGGCATCTCGCAGCGCGAGAACTGGGAATCTCTGCGCGCGCGATTCGCGCTGCCAGCAGCGGTCGAAGAATTGACGCGCGAACACACGCATCTCTACGAGCAAGTGATTACCGACGCGCGCAACATCGCGCTGATGCCGGGCGCGCGCGGTTTGCTCGATGCGTTACACGCGCGCGGCACGCGTCTGGGCATTGCGTCAAGTTCGCCGCGCGTGCAGGTGGAAACGATTCTGCGCGGCAAGGGCCTCGTTCCCCTGTTCCATTCGATTGTGACCGGTTCGGACGTGGCGCATCTCAAACCCGCGCCCGATATTTACGTGCGCGCGTGCGAACTGTTGCAAACCGATGCGTCACGTTGCATCGCGCTCGAAGACAGCGCCAGTGGCGCGCAAGCCGCCAAAGCGGCGGGGTTGCGCGTCATCGTCGTACCGAATCGGTACACGCAACACCAGGACCTCTCGCACGCCGACGCGCGCGTCGAAAATCTGGCGCAGGTGTTGGCGCTAATCACCTGATTTTCGATTGCCGATTGCCGATTTTCGATTGGCTAATCGAAAATCGCAAATCGCAAATCGAAAATTCATCATCAGGGAGTAACCATTGAACCTTTTCCAAGCCATCCTGCTCGGCATCGTACAAGGCGCGACGGAATTCATTCCGATTTCCAGTTCCGCGCATCTCATCATCATCCCCTGGCTGTTCCAGTGGGACGATCCCGGTCTCGCCTTCGATGTGGCGTTGCATCTGGGGACACTCGTCGCGCTGCTGACCTTTTTCGCGCGCGATTGGGTGAACCTGCTGCGCGCGGGCTTCCTGTCCATTTTGTCATTGCGAGCGATGTTCGCGAAGCAATCTCCCAATCACGAATCGGAGATTGCTTCGGACGGAAACCGTCCTCGCAATGACGGTAACGATGATGTGAATCGGCGGCTTGCGTGGTATCTCGTCATCGGCACGCTGCCCGGCGCCATCGTCGGCGCGCTGTTCGAGAGCAAAATCGAAGAACTGTTTCACACGCCGAACGCGTCGCATACGTCGGGCGCGATGATTGCGATGGGTGTTATCATCGCGCTGCTGGGCGCGGCGTTGTTCATCGCGGAACGAACCGCGCGGCACACGCGCGCGCTGCGCGATCTGTCGCTCAAGGACACGCTCGTCATCGGTTGCGCGCAGGCGCTCGCGCTCTTTCCCGGCGTCTCACGTTCGGGCGCGACGATCACTGCTGGACTCGCGCTGGGATTGGAGCGTCCCGCTGCCGCGCGCTTTTCGTTTCTCCTCTCCGCGCCGATCATCGCGGGCGCGGGCGCCAAGAGCGCGTACGATTTAGTGCGCGTCGGCATCGCGCCCTCCGAAATGCTGTTCTTCGGTGTGGGCATCCTCAGCGCGGCAATCAGCGGCTACCTCTGCATCAAATTCCTCTTGCGTTTTCTGCAACGCCACTCGACCGATGTGTTCGTATACTATCGCTGGCTGCTTGCCGCGTTCATCATCGTCGTCGCGCTGGCGCGGAGGTGATACGCATCGTGCTTGTAACCACACAAGATGACCGACGACCGATGACCAGTGACCGACGACCGACGACCGACAACCGACGACCGAACGACCGTCATCGGTCATCGGTCACCGGTCACATTCAACGCGGGTTCGGAGTTCTGCTCCTCGCGCTCCTCGTCGCCTGTGCGCCGCCGCCACGCAAGCCGGTGCAGATGCAACTGGTGGGCAGCGATTCGATGCACGCGCTCGCGCAATCGCTGGCGGACGCGTACACGCAACAACGCCCTTATGTAACCATCGCGATTCGCGCGACGAATTCCGAAGTAGGCATTCGCGCCGCGCGCGAGTACACGCACACACTCGGCTTGGTCGCGCGCGAAATCAAGCCGAACGAACTCGACAGGACACGCGCGGTCGTCATCGCGCGCGATGGCGTCGCGATCATCGTGCATCCATCGAATCCCATCAACGCGATTATGCGTTCGCAACTGGTGCAGGTTTTTTCGGGTGAGATTCTGGTGTGGCCCCTCGGTCCGATGGCAGGCAAGCCGATTGTCGTCGTCAGCCGCGAGGATGGCTCGGGCACGCGCCACGCGTTCGAAGCGATGGCGATGCAGGGGACGCGCGTCACGCGCACCGCGATTGTGATGCCAAGCGAAGCAGCGGTCGTGGATTTTGTCGCGCGCAACCCCACCGCGATTGGTTACGTTTCGATGGGCGCGGTGACGGACGCCGTGCGCGCGCTGACGATTGACGAGGTGCCGCTCGCGCGCGAGACAGTCGAAAGTCAAAAGTATCCGTTTGTGCGTACGCTGTCGTTCGTCGTCCCGCAAGCGGCGGATGAGGAGATGCAAGCGTTCGTCGCGTTCGCGCTCAGCGCGGAGGGACAGCGCATCGTGGCGCAACGGTTTGCGCGAGCACCTTGAAAGTATGAAGGCGGAAGTATGAAGTATGAAAATTTCCGTCCGTTTGTTTTCGCACTTGTTCGTTGTAACTTCACGAGGACACCTATGCCCACCACCCTCCCCGAAGAGAGCCAATCGCTTCTTCCGTCTCTCGCCGATTTACTACGATGAACTCATCTGGCTGCCACTCTTGGGCTTGGATGGTGCTTTGATCGAACTCGGAAAAAAGATCGTAAAGTCGCGCAACAAGCAATAATTGATGTCGCGCGATCTTTCAGGCAAGATTGGGCAGCCACAAACGCGCTCATCGAACTGACCGCGTACGACGTTGAACGCGCGCAGGATGTGCGCGCCATCGCGAACATCGCGGAGCAATTCGCGTGGTTGCCGCCCACAATGCCAAAGGATTTGGAAAACGTCCTGCCACCCCTCCGCGAGATCGCGCAGTACGCGCAAGCCGCGCTGGAAAGCGATACGCTCTACAATCAGCAAACGCAACTGCGCGCTGCCATCGCGCAAACGCAGCGCGTGCGCGAAGGTCTCGCGCTGAGTCGCAATCGGAAAATTGCGGCGCGGTTTGGGCGCGCGCTCGAAACGTGGGAGCAGGCGAAGTCGTGAACTTGCGTTGAGCGCGCGCGAAATCATCCCCAATGTGTACGTCGCAGGTTCACCGCTTGCCACTGCGAGCAAGGTGTTCAAGGGGCGGCGCGATCTCTTTCTCGCGCTCGAACGCGAACTGGCGACGGCGGCGGAAACGCGTCCCACGCTCTTGCTCTTTGGCGCGCGGCGCTGCGGCAAAACCTCCGCCCTCTGTGGGCAAAGGGGAGGGGTGTCATCGGAAGGTATATCAAGGAGAGCATTTTGGGAGGATGTGACCAACGGATTGCAATGATGAAATGGGGAGCAGGATGAATCTCGCTTCGATTGAGTCAGTTGTGCTGGAACATCTGGGCAAGACATTTCCCGCCGCGCAAA
>Ga0308410_1001953_pt1 | contig 11937 bp, 12 predicted proteins | sample HotsprOSTMatCore_FD_203467 | JGI IMG/M metagenome (GOLD analysis project Ga0308410, IMG submission 203467) | Hot spring phototrophic mat microbial communities from Octopus Spring, Yellowstone National Park, Wyoming, United States -... | ecosystem: Environmental > Aquatic > Thermal springs > Hot... | reverse complement strand
TAGACCGTAATGATAAACGAATCGCGATCCATTGGGCGTCTCCTGTGAGTATAGGGTTGGGAACCATTGCGATTTTGCCACAGGTATGCCCAACAGGTCAACTCAAAAAGAGTTGCACATTAGGTATCGGTTAGATGGTACATTTCCTTGATTTTAGTCTCATCATGTGCATAGCAGGCGGTGTGATGAAATTTCCGATGCAGTTCCTCTATCTCAAGAATCACGCTTCCAACTGGAGCAGGTAATTGGTTCGCGCAAGGGTACACTTGTCCATAGAATAGTCTTCCAAATTCACACTCTCGTTCCGATTGGTGCTGGAAAGCCACTCCTGTTTCCATGGAGAGGCGAAGACGTTTGGTGTAATTCAAATGGTGATTGATCAACGTGTAGATCTTGTCCAGAAATTCACTCATCGTTTCCTCCGTATAGTGGTGGCTCTTTAGGCGCTCCCAACCCTAGAAGGATTTATGTAGACAAGAGGATCATCTCGCTTTTGTCATTGCACCTCCATCAAACTGCCTTCTTCAGACTGCAACGAGAACTAGGAATCCGCATCAACGAATGGAAAAAACGAATAAACGAACAAACGAACCAACAAATTAACTAACAGACGTTATTCACTCCCACGCGCCGAATCACGTGAAACGAAAAATAGCCGGGAACGAAATAACTGATCGAGTAATCCACGATGCGCCCATCGCGCGTGAACAGTTGTGCGACGAGTTTGTGCAAGGGCGCACCGCGCGCCAGCCGCAGTTTGCGCGCCAGCGCCGCCTCCGCTAACTCGATGTGAATCTCGGTGCGCGAGTGACTGAGCGCGAGATCACGCCGCGCCAGAAACACATCCAGCACCGAGCCGCGAAAATTTTTGGTGAGATCGGCGCGCGTCAGAATCGTGGTCGGCACAACGTCAATGAGATAAGCGATAGGGCGCGCGCCCGCCCGAATCACGCGCGCAATGGCGAGGACGCGCGTCTCGGGCGGGAGGTGCAACTGCTCGGCTTCAGCGGGCGTCGCGACGCGCTCGACGATGCTCGGTTCGCTCATCTGCGTTTCCAAGCCGCTCCGCCGCGCGAGCGTCTCCAGACTGACCAGTTCTTCCAAGCCCGCGTCGAGGCGCGGCAGAGGCGTGACGAACGTGCCGGCGCCGTGCCGGCGCGTGATGACGCCGCGCTGTTCCAGTTGCGCCAGCGCGTCGCGGATGGTAGCGCGGCTCACGGCAAACCGCTGGCTCAGTTCCGTTTCGGAGGGGAGAGTGCCATTCGCGCGCACCAGTTTGCCCGATTCGATGCCCTTGAGAATTTCCTGCGCGGCTTGGCGCGCAAGGGGAAGCGTCCGACGAACCACAAATGACTCCGCTGGGGAATTGGTCAGACGATAGTCGTCTGACAAGTTGGATTATACGAGGAAAGGGGAAAAAGTCAAAATGGAAATGAGCCAATTGCCCAATGTGCCAATGAGCCAAACCATTTCATTTGTCATTTGCTCTTTTGTCATTCGTCTTTCGTTCATTTGGCTCATTGGTTCATTGGCTCATTGTTTCACTTGTCATCCGACTATAAATCTCGTATAATTCGTTTCGAATCTTGCACGTACATTGCCGTACCGCCAATGACCGATCTACCAACACTGTTGTTTCTGGTTTGCCTCGTCTTTTGCGCCGCGCTCGAGCAGACGATCTCCGGGTTCGGTTTCTCGCTGATCGTTATGCCGCTCGCCACGTTGATTCTGGGAATCAAGATCGCGGCGCCCCTCGTCGCGCTGACCGGGTTGACCCTCTACACGATCAACCTGCTGCGCTATCGTCAGGCGATCAATTTCCACGAGATACTTCGTCTGGGTATTGCTGCCGCGCTGGGTGTCCCAATCGGCGTCTGGGGTCTCGTCAACCTCCCCGAAGGTCTCATCAAATCGCTCCTCGGTTTCATTCTCATCGCGTACGCGCTGTTCAGTTTCGTGCGTCCTGTCACCCGCCCAATCCTTTCCCCGCGTTGGGGCTATCTGGCGGGCTTGGTCACCGGTTGTCTCGGTGGCGCGTACAACACCCCGGGTCCACCCCTCATCGTGTACGGCACACTACGTCACTGGCAACGCGAAGAATTCCGCGCCATCTTGCAGACCTTGTTTTTCCTCACCGGCGCATTGACCGTCACCTCGCACTGGCTCGCGCAACTCCTCACGCCGACGATTCTGACCCTGTATCTGTTCATCGTCCCTGCGCTTGTCGCCGGCATTGTGATCGGTTCGCGCCTCGATCGGCGCATTGATCACGCCACCTTTCGTCGCATCGTCGTCGGAATGATTTTTGTGCTGGGGCTTGCACTCGTCATCGGAGGGCGTTGATGCGATGAAGACGATGTATCTCCAGGTCTCCGTCCCGCGCATCGTCTTGACGCGACTGCTCGCGCGATTTTCGCGCGCGGCGTACTTTGCCCCCACCTCTTGCCTCCATCTCGTCACGATACCCGATCCGCCCTTGCCCGCGCCCGATTGGGTGCGCGTGCGCATTACCGCACCGCGTTCAACGTGGCGATAGACAAGCGCGTCCATCGGTCAGTGAAAGTGGTGTTTGATTTGAATAATCCGTAATACGCAATACGCAACACGCAACACCTAAATTCATTGGAGGGAGGAAACAATGTCAACATCCACACGCTCCACGCGCCGCGAACGAATCGCGTGGTACCTGTACGACTTTGGCAACTCGGCGTACGCGTCCGTCGTGTTGCTCGCCGTTTACTCCGCGTACTTTCAGAGCCAGGTGGTCGGCGGCGCGGAGGGGTCACGGTTGTGGGGGCTGGCGATCTCAGTGGCGATGATCCTGGTCGCTATTGCTGCGCCCATTCTGGGAGCAATCGCCGATTACTCCGCCGCGAAGAAACGTTTTTTGTTCTTCTTCACCACACTCGCCGTTCTGTTTACCGCGCTCTTGTTCTTCACCGAAAAAGGAACGATCGTGCTCGCCATCGTTCTCTTCATCCTCGCCGAAATTGGCTATCGCGCCGCGCAAGTGTTCTACGATGCGTTGCTACCCGAAATCGCCGCGCAAGAAGAAACGGGGCGCATCGCGGGCATCGGTTGGGCGATTGGCTCGTTTGGCGGCATCGTCATCTTGCTAATCATTCTGCCGCCGATTCTGTTCACCAGGAGTGATGTGTTCGTCGTGCGCCTCTCGCTCGTCATCACGGCGATCTTTTTCGCGCTAGCGGCGATCCCGATTTTTCTCTGGCTCAAAGAACGCGCGCAGGGCAAGACGTTGCCGCCCGGCGAAAATTACCTCAGCATCGCGTTCAAGCAATTGAGTCATACGATTCGCGCCACGCGCGGCTTTGGCGAGTTTTTGAAATTCATGCTCGCGTTCCTCATCTACAACGAAGCCGTCATTATGGCGCTCGACTTTGCCGGCATCCTGGGCAAGTTGTTGTTTGGCTTGGATCAAACCGGCTTGATTCTGTTTTTCATCCTCGTGCAAGCGACGAACGTCATCGGCGCGCTCGCGTTTGGACAATTGCAGGATCGCATCGGCGGCAAACGCGCGCTCACTCTGGCGATCTGGTTGATGGTTGTTTGCGTCGGCGTGTTGTACTTTGCCCAGAGCCAGATGCACTTTTTTGCGATTGGGATGTTCGTCGGTGTGGCGATGGCGGGCATTCAATCGGTGAGCCGCGCGATGGTTGCCACCTTTTCGCCACCGAGCAAGAGCGGCGAGTTCTTTGGCTTTTTCGCATTGACCGGGCGCACATCGTCATTCATCGGACCCGCCATTTTCGGTTGGGTGGCAGCCGAAGCGACGCTGTGGTATCACGCGCAAGGACAATCGCTCGCGCAGGCGGAACAATCGGGTCATCGCCTGGCGATTCTGGTGATTGGCGTATTCCTCATCGCGGGCTGGCTGTTGATGACGTTCGTGAACGAGCGCAAAGCGCGCGAAGCAGCGCGCAGTGAGGCATAATTTCGCCACGCAATACGCAATATGCAATACGTAACATTCACACAACCCATTCTCGTCACTGGCGGCGCGGGATTTATCGGCGCGCACCTCGTCGAGCGGTTGCTCCGCGATGGCAATCACGTCGTCGTGTTCGATGTGCCGAGCGCGCCCATTCCCGATGCGTGGCACGCGCGCGCCCGCATCGTTTACGGCGATATTGCGAATCGCGATGATGTGCGCGCGGCGATGCAAGGCGTCGGCACGGTGTTTCACACCGCCGCCATCGTCAGCGATTGGGCGCCGCGCGATGCCTACGAACGCGTGACTCTGCAAGGCAGTCGTTTCGTTTTTGAAGAAGCGGTGCGTAACAAGACGCGCGTGCTGTTGCTTTCGTCCGGTTCGGTGTACGGCGACAAGATCGGGCGCGCGGAATTGCGCGAAGATGAACCGCTCGGCAAACCTGTGGGCATTTACGGCGAGTACAAACAAAAGCAGGAGATGCTCGCGTGGGAGTTTCATCGCACGCAAGGAATGGCGTTGACGGTCGTGCGCCCATTCAAGGTGTTTGGTCCCGGCAGCAAACCCTGGGTGCACGAGGTCGCCAAAAATTTGTTGGCGGGCAAACCAACGCTCATCAACGGTGGCAACTATAACGCGGCGTTGATTTACATTGACAACCTGGTGGAGATTCTTTTGCTCGCTGCGTCGCTGCCGCAAGCGCAGGGCAGATGCTACAACGGTTACGATGGTTCGCGCATCACTTTGCGACAGTACTTTACCGATCTCGCGCGCATCATCGGCGCGCCGCCACCGCGCGCAATGCCCGGCTGGTTCGCCAGAATCCTTGCGATGGTCATCGAGCCGACGTGGAAGATTCTAAGCAAATCTTCGCGACCACTCCTCACGCGCGACTCGTTGCGAATGGTCTCGTCCGACTATCGCGTCAGCACCGAGCGCGTTTTCAACGAACTCGGTTTCACGCCGCGCGTGTCGTACGAAGAGGGAATGCGACACATCGAGGCGTACTGGAAAAGTTTGTAAAACCACAGAGGACACAGGGAACACAGAGAATTTTTGTAATTGCCCAGCCCGTCTGTCATTGCGAGCCGCGCAGCGGCGAAGCAATCTCCAATTCGCTCATTGGGGATTGCTTCGCGAACTGCGCTGCTCAGAAACTTGCCCCTGTCATTGCGAGGCGTAGTGTGCCGAAGCAATCTCCAACGCCGCATTGGGGATTGCTTCGCGAACTGCGCTCGCAATGACCAGCTGAGTGATTACGAATTTCTTCTCTGTGCTCTCTGTGGTTGATTAGGAGATAAACCTATGAATGAAATCACGGTTGGCGAATTGTTGATGCAATGTTTGCAAGCCGAAAACGTCGAGTTGATGTGTGGCATCATTGACGGCTCGCACATTCCGTTCGTTATGCACGCGCCGCGCTACGGCATCCGTCACGTCAACTGCCGGCACGAAGAAGCCGCCGTTCACATCGCCGAGGGGTACACGCGCCTCGCGCGCAAACCCGCCGTCGTCTTTGGCAGTCCCGGACCCGGCGGCGCGAATATGCTCGCCGGCTTGACGAGCGCGTACGCCGAAGGTCACCCCATCATCGCGATTGCGACCACGCGGCGCCGGCTCACCACCGACCCCGATCGCGGTGGCGCGTGGCAAGCCACAAATCTCGTCGAGATGGCACAGCCAATCACCAAGTTCAGCGCGATGGTGCGGCAACCCGAACGCTTGCCCGAAACGCTGCGCGCGGCGTTTCGCGCGGCAATGACCGGACGACCGGGTCCTGCGTTCGTCGCGATTCCGGACGAATTGCTCGCGACAAAAATCGAGGCGAGCAAAGCACCGCCGATTTTTCCGGCGTCGCGCTATCGCGTGACCCATCTGGGTGTGGGCGATGTTGAAAAAATCGAACAAGCGGCAGAACTGCTGGCAAACGCCCGGCGTCCCTTTTTGCACGCGGGCAAAGGAGTGCTGTGGGCAGATGCCGCGCGCGAGTTTGTCGCGCTCGGCGATTATCTGGCGGCGGGGATGAGCACATCGCTTGGCGCGCGCGGCGTGGTGCCAGAAGATCACCCTCACTACTTTTTCCTCTTCGATATGCAAGCCACCGCGCTCGCGCGTAATGAAGCCGATGTCGTGCTCATCGTCGGCTCGCGCCTCGGCGAGTACGATGGCTGGGGGATGCCGCCGGCGTGGGGCAATCCCTCGTCACAAAAAACGATTCAGATTGACACTGACCCGTACTCGATTGGCTTGAATCGTCCGGTGGATGTTGCCATCCTTGCCGATGCCAAAGCCGCCTTGACCGCACTACTCATCGCGGTTAAGAACAAAACCGCGCCGCGCGCCGAAATGCCCGATCTCGAACGGTACCGCGAACTGACCGCGCAAACGATGGCGGGCGGGTTTCAGTTCATCAACGCGGAACCGCAACGCGGTGTCAATCCCGGACAAATGGTCGCGGCAGTGCGCGAATTTTTCGCGCGCGATGCCATCACCGTACTCGATGGCGGCAACACGGTACTGTGGGGCGTTGCGTACAATCAGATTTTCGAGCCGAACAGTTTTTTGTATTCGGTCAAGATGGGTTATCTAGGCACCGGCTTGCCGTTTGCCATCGGCGCAAAACTTGCCGCGCCCACGCGCGCGGTCTATTGCATCACCGGCGATGGCGCGCTCGGTTTTAACATTATGGAGTTGGAGACTGCGGTGCGCGAAAATCTGCCGGTCGTCGTCATCGTAGCAGTGGACGAGGGCTGGGGGATGGAACGCAGCGCGTACAATTTTCAGGGCGTCGCGCCAGAACAACAAATCGGCATCACGCTCGCGCCGCAAACGCGCTACGATGTGATCGCGCAGGGGATGGGATGTTACGCCGAGTACGTTGATCACATTGACCAGATGATTCCCGCGCTGGAGCGCGCGGTGGCGTCCGGCAAGCCGGCGTTGTTGCACGTCGTCGTGGATTCCGCCATCAACGCCGATCCGCCGGGCTACAAGCAGTTTCGCTACATTCGCACGCTTTGAGCGACGGAGGACCGATGACGGAAGACCGATGCTTTTCTCCGTCGCCGGTCATCCGTCTTCCGTTAGAGTTTTAGAATGATTGAGCCAAACAAATTTCCAGTGCGCGGCATATCTAAAGAAGAAATCTTACAAACGATGCGCGCGGCACGCGCCAACGATGTGAAATGGCGCGACGGCAAAGTGTTCTCGCTCGTCTTTCACGCCGGCGATGAAATCAGCGACTTGCTCAAAGAAGCGTACACAATGTTCTTCGCCGAGAACGGCTTGAACCCGACCGCGTTTCCCAGTTTGCGCCGCTTTGAGACCGAAGTGATTGCGATGGTCGCCGCGTTACTTGGCAGTGATGGCAGCGTCGTGGGGAATATGACGACCGGCGGCACCGAAAGTATTTTGATGGCGGTCAAGACCGCGCGCGATTATTTCCGCGCGCGACGCCCGGACATTCGCGCGCCGGAGATGATTCTGCCCGCGAGCGCGCATCCCGCCTTCGACAAAGCCGCGCACTATTTCGATGTGCGCGTCATCCGCACACCGCTCGACGCGCACTATCAAGCCGATGTGGACGCAATGCGCGCGGCAATCACGCCGAACACGATTCTGCTCGTTGGTTCCGCGCCGCAGTATCCACACGGCATCGTTGATCCGATTCCGGAGATTTCCGCGCTCGCGCGCGAGCGCGGTTTGCTATGCCACGTGGACGCGTGCGTCGGTGGAATGATGTTGCCGTTCGTGCGTCGGCTGGGGTATCCCGTCACCGATTTCGATTTTCGCGTGCCCGGCGTCACCTCGCTGTCGGTGGATTTGCACAAGTACGGCTATGCGGCAAAAGGCGCGTCGCTGATTTTGTATCGCACGCGCGAATTGCGACGCGCGCAAATTTTTGTGCACACGGATTGGGCGGGCGGCATCTATGCGTCACCCACGATGACCGGCACGCGTCCCGGCGGCGCGATCGCGGCGGCGTGGGCGATTTTGAATTATCTGGGCGAAGAAGGATACACGCAGATTGCTGATGTGGTGATGAAAACCGCGCGCAAGATTCACGATGGCATCAACGCGATAGACGGGCTCTACGTGCTGGGCAAGCCGGCGATGAGTGTGATGGCGATCGGCTCAGACAAACTCGATGTGTACGAAATCGCCGATGAGATGACGCTGCGCGGCTGGCATCTCGATCGTCAACAATTTCCGCCCTCACTGCATCTCACGATCAATTATGCGCACGCGCACAGCGTGGACGCGTTCCTGCGCGATCTTGCCGAGGCAGTAGCCATCGTCAAAAAACCGAGCGCGCGCAAAATCGCCAATCAAGCCATCGTGAAGACAGCACGATTTGCCGCGCGCGTTTTGCCGGAAAAGATCGTTAGCCAACTGACCGCGCGCGCATCGGCGTTGTTTGGTGGCGGTGCCGGCTTGCCGCAACGTTCGGCGGCGATGTACGGAATGATGGGCACGCTCCCCAATCGCGGGGACTTGAAAGAGTTGGTGCTGGATTTGGTCGAAGGATTTACAACGCGGTAATCATCATCCGCAATCCCAACACAATCAACATCACCAACACGATGTTGCGAAACCGCGCGGGATTGAGCAATCGGTCGAGCGCAAGCCCGGCGACCAGTCCGATGAAAATTGCCGGCAGAATGAACAGGAAATTTTGCCAGACAAACGGGGTAATGTTTCCACTGACCGCGTGGCTTGTAATTGTCATCGCGTCAATGAACAGAAAGAACGCTTGCAGATTCGCCTTGAATTCTTGCGGCGACCAACCGCGACTGTGCGCGTACACTATCACCGGCGGACCCGATGTGTTGTACGCGCCACCCAAAAGCCCGGCGACGAAACCGACGCCAAAAGTCACTTTGCCTTCTTTGACGCGCGGCAATTTTGGTGTGAACAACGCATAGAGCGGATAAATCACCAACACGATTCCCAGCATCGTCAGCACGATGCGTTCATCCATAACGCGCGCGCCCACAACCCCCAATGGAATCGCGACAAGCGCACCCACGAGCAATCGCCAAACTGCTGTGACGTTGATCGCCTCGCGGTAACGCAAAAACAAAATCGTCTCCAGCGTGCCAGCAAGGAGCGCGACGAGTGGTTGCGCCGTGCGGATTCCCAGCGCCGCCGGCAAAAATGCCATTGTGACCAGTGCAGAGCCAAAGCCGGTAAGCGACTGGGTGAACGCCGCGAGAAGAACCGCGCTAAAGACGATGAGTGTCGAGTCCAATATCGTTCATACTCCTGTGGTGTGAATAGGCAAAGCCGCGCGCTGTTATACGCTCACGGCAATGAATTGCGTTTTTCCTGATGACCAAAGACGGAGGACGAAGGACGAAATTCGTCATTGGTCGTTCGTCATTCGTCATCTCAAAAGCGCAGTTTGTGCTTGTGCGCGGTATAGCGATGATTCGATTATCATCGGCAGCAGCGCGTACCACGCCGCGGCGCGCACCACATCGTCCACACGCACATGCTCGTCAATCGTGTGGACGATTTCTTCTTCGCCCGGACCAAACCCGACCGACGGAATCTGCGCGATGCCCGCCCAGTACGCGCCATTGGTCGAAAAATTCCATTTGCCGGTCGTCGTGTCCCAGCCGAGCGCGCGCGCGGTTTCGATTGCCGCGCGAATCAACGGATGCGCCTCGTCGAACGTCCACGCGGGAAAAATTTGTTCATGCTCGCGGGTATAGCCGTTGTACGACGGACGCGTGTAGCACAGAAATTCGATGTCGAAATCCGATGAGGGCAACAGCGCGCGCACCTGCTCCAGCGCCTCGCGCGCCGTCTCGCCGCGCGTCAGGCGACGATCCAGCACCATCGAACAACTATCCGGCACCGCGTTGAGCGATGCTGCGCGCGATGCGATGTGCGTAACGACAATCGAGCCGCGCCCAAGGAACGGATCGTCGGGCAAGCGCGCATCAAGGTCTTGAATCGCGTGAATCACGTCTTGCATCTTGTAGATGGCGTTATCACCCAGCCACGGCGACGCGCCGTGCGCGCTGCGTCCGCGCGCGGTGACACGCATTTCGCAGCGTCCCTTTTGCCCGCGATAGACGCGCAGATTCGTCGGCTCGCCGATGACAACAAAATCGGGTTTCACTTTTTCTTCTTCGACAAACACCTGCGCGCTCAACCCCTCGCACCACTCCTCAATCGAACCGAAATAGTACGCCGTGAATCCATCGAGCCAGCCGAGATCGCGCGCGATGGCTAGTCCGTAAATCATCGGCGGCGTAGAGCCCTTTTCATCCACCGTGCCGCGACCGTACATCACACCATCCACAATCGCGCCGCTGAACGCGCCATATGTCCACGCGCGCGCGTCGCCCACGCCCACCGTGTCGAGGTGCGAATCGTACAGCAAAACGCGCGCGCCATCGCCGATGCGCGCGACGAGATCGCCGTACGGCGCGTAGTGAATATCGGAGAAACCGAGTGCGCGCAATTCGCGTTCGACGCGCGCGGCAACCGCGCGGATGTCGCCGTCACAACTGGGAATCGTAACAAGGTCGCGGAGGAAAGCAATCATCGCGTCGCGATCGCGCGCGACGCGATGGAGAATAATCTCGATCGCGCTAGGGAGATTAAAACTCAACAAAGTATGCCAGCTCCTCGTCGAGCTTCTCAAGGTCAAGAAGCACCTTGGCTCTTCTGGGTTTCCCGTTCGAGTTTCTGAAATCTGACTGGAATGAGCCACTTTTGATTAACGTGGCATCTGTAATCTGAATGAAAGAAATCTGTTTGAGATCAAGAGACACTTTGCGTAAACGAGACCAGGCACCACGCTTGATTCTTTCTTTTTCGTATTCAGAAATACCTCCTTTGAGGCTGCTATGCCACTTTTGAAAGGTACGTTCTTCATCGTTGTATTCAACTTTTCCCATTGCCAAAATTAGTCCAACGCATCCGAATTCGGCGATCGCGCGAGAGATTGCCTGTGAATCGTTCACAATGATTTGGTGGCTACTCGTATTCATGGCATGCGCCTTGAAATCCCAGGGAATTTTGTACAGCCCATCAAATTCCACATTCCCATAACGTGGGCCTGGAATACGCATTGTTGGCGTCAAGTATTTCGCGCACAGGAATTGAAAGTAGAAACCAATCCACTCCATTTGTCGCCAATGAGGAAACCCCGCCTCTTTCATTTCTTGGATGGCTTGCCTGCCATCCCAGTGCTTTGGCACAGGCAACAGCATTGCCGCCAATTTCTTGCTTGCCACTTTGAATTGCACAAGCCCTCCAAATGTTTTACTTGGTTTTGTATTTGCCTCTCCGCTCCATGAGCTTCGCCTGAGTAGCAACCTGCCTGCTCAGAGCCGTGCCACGTGATATACCCGACCTGGTATCAACACTATGAGCGGGATCATTCAATCCAATCTTTTCAAAGACTGCAATCAACTGCTGGGGACGGATATTTAGTGGTTCGTCTAATCTACGCCTGGCAAGTTCGACATACTTGGCAATTGTCTCATAACCCACAAATTGGCGGTTGAGCCATCTGGCGACCTTGGTTGTCTGCCCGGAACCCAGAAATGGATCCAGTACAATGTCGTCTGGATAGGAATACATTGTGATCAAACGGTATGGAATTTCCTCAGGGAACGGACACGGATGATCAAGCATATCAGGTGGGACAGGTGCAATGTGCCAGACGTTATTGGCAATATCCATTGTAAAAAGTCGATTGATTGGAAACGCGGCGCGTGTTTTCTCTTCTGCATTTCGATGCTGATAAATCGGCGCACCTGGTTTGCGAAAAATCAAAATGTACTCGGTCATGATGTTAGGATAGAAGTAACCAGGATAGGGCTTTTGAATTGTGACCCCAGCCCGCTTCACGCCAGCAGTACATTTATGCCAGATGATATCTTGGTGAAATTCCCACCCCCTAGATTGAAGGCGTGATACCACATCAAACGGTACAGGATAATGTTTGCCATCCAAGAGAACTGTAC
>Ga0308410_1001947_pt1 | contig 11947 bp, 10 predicted proteins | sample HotsprOSTMatCore_FD_203467 | JGI IMG/M metagenome (GOLD analysis project Ga0308410, IMG submission 203467) | Hot spring phototrophic mat microbial communities from Octopus Spring, Yellowstone National Park, Wyoming, United States -... | ecosystem: Environmental > Aquatic > Thermal springs > Hot... | reverse complement strand
GAAGACGGGCTGCATTACCAAGGTGTTCCCCACGCGCAGCCACACGGTGGCGGCGCAAGGCGGGATCGGTGCGGCGCTCGGCAACATGGGCGAGGACGACTGGCGCTGGCACATGTACGACACCGTCAAGGGGTCGGACTGGCTCGGCGACCAGGACGCGATCGAGTACATGTGCCGCGAGGCGATCCCGGCCGTCTACGAGCTCGAGCATTTCGGCGTCCCCTTCAGCCGCACCGAGGACGGGCGGATCTACCAGCGGCCCTTCGGCGGCCACATGAAGGAGTACGGCAGGGCGCCGGCGATGCGCGCCTGCGCGGCGGCCGACCGCACCGGGCATGCGATCCTGCACACGCTCTATCAGCAGTCGCTGAAGCACCAGGTCGAGTTCTTCGTCGAGTTCTTCGCGCTCGACCTGATCATGGACGACGAGGGCGCGTGCCGCGGCGTGGTGGCGTGGAACCTCGAGGACGGCACGATCCACCGCTTCCGCGCCGCGCTGACCGTGCTGGCGACGGGCGGCTACGGCCGGGCCTACTTCTCCTGCACCTCCGCGCATACCTGCACCGGCGACGGCAATGCCATGGTGCTGCGCGCCGGGCTGCCGCTGCAGGACATGGAGTTCGTGCAGTTCCACCCCACGGGCATCTACGGCGCGGGCTGCCTGATCACCGAGGGCGCGCGCGGCGAGGGCGGCTACCTGACGAACGCCGAAGGCGAGCGCTTCATGGAACGCTATGCGCCGACTGCGAAGGATCTCGCTTCGCGCGACGTGGTCTCGCGCGCGATGACGATCGAGATCCGCGAGGGTCGCGGTTGCGGCCCGCAGAAGGACCACGTGCTGCTGCATCTCGAGCATCTCGGTGCCGATCTTCTGGCCGAGCGCCTGCCCGGCATCAGCGAGACGGCGAAGATCTTCGCCGGCGTTGATGTGACGCGCGAGCCGATCCCTGTGCTGCCGACCGTGCACTACAACATGGGCGGCATCCCCACCAATGTCCGCACCGAGGTGATCACCCGCGGCCCGGACGGCGATCGCGTCGTGCCGGGGCTGATGGCGGTCGGCGAGGCGGCCTGCGTCTCGGTGCACGGCGCCAATCGCCTGGGCACGAACTCGCTGCTGGACCTCATCGTGTTCGGCCGGGCTGCCGCGCATCGGGCCGCCCAGATCCTCAAGCCCGGCCAGAGCCAGCCGCCGCTGCCCGCGCGCGCGGGCGAACGCGCGCTCGATCGGCTCGACCGCACGCGCCATGCGAGGGGCGGCTCCACCACCGGCGAGATCCGCCTCGCCATGCAGCGCACCATGCAGGACCACGCCGCCGTGTTCCGCACCTCCGCCTCGCTCGCGGAGGGGGTGGAGAAGATGCGCGGCCACTGGCGGCAGATGGACGATCTGCGCGTGAACGATCGCAGCCTGATCTGGAACAGCGACCTTGTGGAGGCGCTGGAGCTCGAGAACCTGATGGGCAACGCGATGACGACGATCGTCTCGGCCGAGGCGCGCCACGAGAGCCGTGGTGCGCACGCGCACGAGGACTTCCCCGAGCGCGATGACGAGAACTGGCTCAAGCACTCGCTCGCCTGGTGCGACGAGACGGGGCAGGTGCGGCTCGACTACCGCGGTGTGACGCTGACCACGCTCACCAACGAGGTGCAGAGCTTCCCGCCGAAAGCGCGCGTGTACTGAGCGCGGAGAGGATCAAGGCCGATGGCGACGTTCACCCTGCCCGCGAATTCGCGCATCGGCGCCGGGCGGACCCACAAGGCGCCCGCCGGCGCGACGCGGGTGAAGGAGTTCCGGATCTACCGCTGGAACCCGGATGACGGGCAAGCGCCGCGGATGGACACGTTCGAGATCGATCTCGACCGGTGCGGGCCGATGGTGCTGGACGCGCTCATCAAGATAAAGACCGAGATCGACACGACCCTGACCTTCCGCCGCTCCTGCCGCGAGGGCATCTGCGGCTCCTGCGCGATGAACATCGACGGCACCAACACGCTCGCCTGCCTCAAGCCGATCGACGAGGTGCGGGGCGCGGTGAAGATCACGCCGCTGCCGCACATGCCGGTGGTGAAGGACCTCGTGCCCGATCTCAGCCAGCCCTATGCGCAACTCCGCTCGATCGAGCCCTGGCTCAAGTCCGACACGCCGCCCCCGCCCGACGCCGAGCGGCTGCAGAGCAAGGAGGAGAGGGCGAAGCTCGACGGGCTCTGGGAGTGCATCCTCTGCTTCTGCTGCTCCACCTCCTGCCCGTCCTACTGGTGGAACGGCGACAGGTATCTCGGCCCGGCCGTGCTGTTGCAGGCCTATCGCTGGATCGCCGACAGCCGCGACGAGGCGACCGGGGAGCGGCTCGATGCGCTCGAGGATCCGTTCAAGCTGTACCGCTGCCACACCATCATGAACTGCGCCAAGGCCTGCCCGAAGGGCCTGAACCCGGCGCGCGCGATCGGCGAGATCAAGAGGCTGATCATCGCGCGCAGGGGCTAGAGCAGATCGCACACGGCTGGAACCGGCCGTGTGCGTGAAGATGCTCGCACGGAATGCCCAGAGCGGATCGCGCACGGCTGGAATGGGCCATGCGCGTGAAGACGCGCGCAAGAAACGCCCAGAGCGGTTTTCACCTGCGCGGAAACCACGGGGCAGCCTGTCGGGTGCGCAAGCCTGTCGCCCGGCAGTCGCTGGATCACGTGCGGCCGCCGCGCCGCGCATCACCGCGGCCTGTCCGGCGCGTCGGCCGGAGTCTCGTGACGTTACTTGATCGTAACTGTCGGACGCCCGGGCGGATCGCGGCCGGCGGTGATCGGCCGTCCGCGCGAGGGCGCCCGCAAGGAGCAGCCGAGGCGGCCTCCGCTCTTGCGCGACCGCTCCGACGGGCGGTCGCCTCGACCGGGGATCGATCAGAAACCTGTTCCATTCCGTGTCCGGGTCGTGCTTTGCTTCCGCGGTAACCGTCGGCGGGGAGGGCCATGGCCTATCCTCTGGCTCGAATCGATGGCATCGGCCGCAGGGAGGCGGAGGCCCTCGCCGCCGTGGGCATCAGGACCACCGAGGATCTGCTGGAGGCGGCCGCGCGGCCGAAGGGTCGCGCCGCGCTTGCCGAACAGACGGGCATCGCCGAGGACACGCTGCTCGCCTGGGCCAATCGCGCCGATCTGCTGCGCATCGCCGGCCTGGGCACCGAGCTCGCGGCCTTGCTGGCCGCGGCCGGCGTCACGAGCGTGCCGGAGCTGAAGCGCCAGCGACCGGATGTTCTGGCCGCCGCGCTTCAGGCGGCGAACGCGAAGCGCAAGCGGCTGCGGCGCGCCCCCGGCGAGGCGCAATGCGCCAAGCTGATCGCGGCGGCGAAGACGCTGCGCCGCCGCCTCAGCTACTGACGCCCGCTCTCAATCCAGCCGGACATTGGCTGCGCGCGCGACCTCGCCCCATTTCCCGATCTCGTCGCGGATGAAGGCGGCGAACGCCTCGGGCGGGCCGGCCGCCGGAATGCCCCCCATGTCGATCATGCGCTGGCGGGTTTCGGGATGCGCGAGTGCGGCCTGGATGTCGGCGCTGATCCTGGCGACGATCGCCTCGGGAGTGGCCTTCGGCGCGACGATCCCCGACCAGCCGGCGGCGTCGAAGCCCAGGGCGACGGTCTCGGCTATCGTGGGCGTATCGGCGAGCAGCGGGGAGCGGGTCGCCGTCGTCACCGCGAGCGGTCGGACGCGGCCGGCTCGGATATGACCGAGGGCGGCGGCGACGCTGTCGAGCATGACCGGCACCACCCCGGCGATCACGTCGGTCATCGCCGGCGCCGAGCCGCGATAGGGCACATGCGTCATCCTGATGCCGACGCGGGTCGCGAACAGCTCCGCCGTCAGGTGCTGGGCCGTGCCCGGCCCGGCCGAGGCGTAGTGCAGCGCGCCCGGCTCGGCCTTCGCGCGGGCGACGAGGTCGTGCACGCTCGTGGCCGGGAACTCAGGGTGCACCACAAGCACCAGCGGAGCGAGGAAAACGTTCGATATAGGAACGAAATCCCGGATCGGATCGTAGGGCAGGTGCGCAATGACGTTCGGGTTGATCGCGAGCGTGCCCGAGGTGCCCATCGTCAGCACATGCCCGTCCGGCGGCGCCTGCTTGCCAGCCTCGAGACCGACCGCACCCGCCCCGCCGGCGCGGTTCTCGACAAGCACGCGATGCGGCCACATCGCCGACAGGCGATCCGCGAGCAGTCGCGCGAACAGGTCCGCCGCCTGGCCGGGCGGGAACGGGACGATGATGCGGACCGGCCGGTCCGGGAAGGCGAGCGCGGCGGGCGCGGCGAGGAGAGCGGCCGAGGCCAGGACGGCCCGGCGCGATATGATGGGCATGGCGCGCTCCTCTGCACACACGGCGGTCTTCTCACCGGCCTTGGACGCATACGGTACTGCGCCCACAAACCCGCGGCAACGACCCGAACCGCTACCGCTTGCCGGTGCCGCCGAAGGCGAGGATGCCGGCGGCGGCGCTGATCGCCGCTCCGCCGACCCACACCCAGAGATCGGGGATCTCGCCGAGCACGACGACGCCGAAGCCCGAGGCCCAGACCAGGCGGAGGAAGTCGACCGGATAGAGCAGCGAGGCGTCGGCATTGCGGAACGCCTGGCCAAGCGCGAGCTGGCCGAGCGTGGCGAGCGCGCCGATCGCGACCAGGAACACCAGCGCCCGCCAGCCCGGCCACACCCAGACGGGCAGCGCGAAGGCGAGGCTGATCGGGATGAGGAGCAGGGCCATCCACGCGGCGATGGTCAAGCTGGTCTCGGTGCGCGCGAGGCTCTTGATGGTGGTCATCACCGCCGCCCAGAACAGCGTGGCGAGCAGCACCAGACCGGTGCCGAGGGCGAACGGCACGGCCCCCGGCCGGACGATCGCGATCGCGCCGGCAACGCCGAGGGCAAGCCCCAGCAGCCGGACCGGATTGAGCCGTTCCCGCAGCAGCACGATCGCCATCGCGGTCGCGACCACCGGCCCGAGGAACGACAGCGCCGTCACCTTGGCGAGGGGGGCGAGGCTGAGACCGAGGAAGTAGCTCAGCATGAAGCCGGCGTTCAGCACGGCACGGAACGCATGCGCGGCGAACCGCGCGGTCCTGAGCGCCGCGAAGCCACCGCGCATGATCCAGGGCGACATCAGCAGGAAGCCGATCAGGCTGCGGAAGAAGGCGGTCTCGAAGGGATGAACCTCCGCCGAAACGAAACGAATGAGGCTGTGACTGCCGGCGAACCCGAAGGTCGAAACCACCATCAGGCCGACGCCGCGCGCCGCCCGGGCATCGAGTGAGGGGTATCCGGCCATGAACGGCGCCGAGATGCGCACGAAAGGCCGGGTTGTGCAACGCCCATGTGAGCGTGTCTTGCCTCGTACGCCCGCGCACGAGGATTGCGACACCGGTTGCATCCGATGACGCGACTTGGCATCACAGAGGCTGCAGCTGCAGAGGGAGAAGTCAGATGGCGCAGGAGAGCAGCGGGGGGAAAATCAAGGCTCGAGGCAAGGCGGCGACGAAGCCGAAACCGGCCGCGAAAGGGGCGGCGAAGCCCGCTGCGGCGCGGGCCGCCAAGCCGGCGACGAAGCCCGCGCCGGCGCCTGAGACCCGCCTGTCGGTTGCCGCCGCGCTGCTGCGCAAGAACGCCCGGCGCGTCGGACTCTGACCGCGCGCGGCAGGCGCAAGCGACCCGCGGGCCCGTCCAGTCGGGTCTCTGCCGCTTCCCGGCCGTGACAGGGGCGCACGGATTCGGACGGCGCCGCCCATGACCTCGGCGCTGCGCAGCTTCCTCGTCGATCTCTGGCGCCTCGCCGCCCCCTATTTCTGGTCCGAGGACAGGCGCGCAGGCCGCCTGCTGCTGGCGGTGATCGTCGCCATGAATCTCGGCCTCGTCTATCTGAACGTCCTGTTCAACCGCTGGAACAACCGGTTCTACACCGCGCTCCAGCACCGCGACTGGGACACCTTCGTCGCCGAGCTCGGCTGGTTCTGCTTCCTCGCCGTGCTGTTCATCATCGTCGCGGTCTATCAGACCTACCTGAACCTGATGCTGCAGATCCGCTGGCGGCGCTGGCTGACCGAGCGGTATCTCGCGCGCTGGATGCAGGGTCGCGCATACTATCGCATGGTGCTGGCCGGCCATCCCGATGCGGACAATCCGGACCAGCGCATCGCCGAGGACCTGAAGCTCTTCGTCGACCGCACGCTCCGCCTCTCGCTTGGCCTGCTCGCCTCCGTCGTCACGCTCGTCTCCTTCATCGCCATCCTCTGGGCGCTCTCGGCCGACGCCCCGCTCGTACTCACGGACAGCGAGTTGGCGGTTCCGGGGTATCTCGTGTGGTGCGCGCTCGTCTATGCGGTGGCCGGTACCTGGGTGATCGACCGGGTCGGCAGGCCGCTGGTGCGGCTCAACTTCGACCAGCAGCGCTTCGAGGCCGATTTCCGCTTCGCGCTGATGCGGGTGCGCGAGAACGCCGAAGGCATCGCGCTCTACCGCGGCGAGGCCGAGGAGGCGGAGGGGTTCCGCCGCCGCTTCGCCGTGCTGATGGCAAACTGGTGGGCGATCATGCGGCGGCAGAAACGGCTCACCTGGTGGAGCGCCGGCTACAACCAGATCGCCATCGTCTTCCCCTTCCTCGTTGTAAGCCCCGCTTATTTCGCCGCCCGGATCGAGCTCGGCGGGCTGATGCAGACGGCCTCCGCCTTCGGCCAGGTGCAGAGCGCGCTCTCCTTCTTCGTCAACGTGTATGCCGAACTCGCCGAATGGAAGGCGGTGGTGGACCGGCTCACCGGCTTCGACCGCGCCGTCGCCGCGGCGGAGGCGACGCAGCAGGGCGGCCCGGAGCGGGTCACGGCCGGACCGCTCGGGGCCGAGGGGCTGGCGCTCGATCTGCCGTCCGGTCGGCCGCTGCTGGAGGCGCCAGCGCTCGATCTGCGGCCCGGCGAGGCGGTGCTGATCACCGGACCGTCCGGGTCGGGCAAGTCGACGCTGTTCCGCGCGCTCGCCGGGCTCTGGCCGTTCGGCCGCGGCCGGGTGCGCATCCCTGCAGGCGCGCGGCTGATGTTCCTGCCGCAGCGGCCCTATCTGCCCGAGGGCACGCTGCGCCGCGCCCTGCTCTACCCGGCGACCGACGGCGCCGACGACGCCGCCCTGATCGCGGTGCTGCGCGAGGTCGGGCTCGGGGCGCTCGCGGAACGGCTCGACGCGATCGCGCCCTGGGCGCAGGTGCTCTCGGGCGGCGAGCAGCAGCGGCTCGCCTTCGCCCGCGCCCTGCTCCAGCGTCCCGACGCCCTTTTCCTCGACGAGGCGACGAGCGCGCTCGACCCGGCGGCCGAACGCGCGCTGCATCGGCTCCTGCGCACGCGGCTGCCCAACGCCACCATCGTCTCGATCGGCCATCGCGACAGCCTCGCCGCGCTGCACGACCGTCGCCTCGCCGTGGTGCCGCGCGGCGACGGCCCAGCCCGCCTCGAGCCCATGTGAGCGTGTTCACGGTGCATCTGGTCACGGCGGCGCGGCCGAACTTCATGAAGGTCGCCCCGCTCTGGTGGGTGCTGCGCGAGGCGCCCTGGTGCCGGCCCCTGCTCGTGCACACCGGCCAGCACCGCGACCCGGCGATGGCGGACGACATCATGGCCGAGCTCGGCTTGCCCGCGCCGCAGATCCGGCTCGGCATCGCCGCTGGCAGCCCTGGCGAGACGATCGGCCGCACGGTCGAGGCCTATGATCGCGTGCTCGCCGCCGATCCGCCCGATCTCGTGGTCGTGGTCGGCGACGTCCACGCCACCCTCGCCGCCGCGGTCGCGGCGATGCATCGCGGCGTACGCCTCGCGCATCTGGAGGCCGGGCTGCGCAGCGGCGACCGGACGATGCCCGAGGAGCTGAACCGCATCCTCACCGATCACGCGGCCGACATCCTCTGGACCACGGACACGGCAGCGGACGCCAATCTGCGGCGCGAGGGGATCGATCCGGCACGCATCGAGCGCGTGGGCGACATCACGATCGACACGCTGGAGGCGATGCGCCCGGCGATCGCCGCGCATCCCGGACCGGCCGCGTTCGGCCTTGCCCCCGGCGCCTACGGTGTTGTCACGCTGCACCGCCCGGCGAACGTCGATGCGCCTGACGCCCTCGCTTCCCTGCTTGCCGCGCTCGGCGAGGTCGCGCGGGCGCTGCCCCTCCTCTTGCCGTTGCATCCGCGCACGCAACGGCGACTCGCCGAGGCCGGGCTTGCCCTGCCGCCCGGCATCCGCGCCCTGCCGCCGCTCGGCTACGTCGCCTTCCTGGCGCTCGTCTCGCGCGCGGCCGTGGTGATCACCGACTCGGGGGGCGTGCAGGAGGAGACAAGCCATCTCGGCATTCCCTGCGTGACATTGCGCCCGACCACCGAGCGCCCCGCCACCGTCACCGCGGGGACGAACCTGCTGGCGGATGCCGCCTCGCTCGCCGAGGCCCTGCGCGCGCCGCGCCGGCGCCATCCGCCGCGGCACGACGGGCAGGCCCGGTTCCGCGTCGCCGCGGCGATCCGGCGCCTCGCCGGCGCCGTCAGTGCCCGGGCAGGCCGAGCAGAGGAGCGACCTCCCCGAAGAGGGCCTTGAGCGCACCGAGCTGCGCCGACAGGCTCGCTCCCGGGCGCGGCAACGTCGGCGCCGCGGCGACCGCGCCTGCGAGCCCGGGCGGCGGGAAGCGGTCCTGCATCACCTCGGCCTTGGAGAGCGAGGCGGAGCCGTCATAGTCGAAGCTCGCGATCAGCGCCCAGCCGACCGCTACGCCGCCGAGCGCGCCCGCGCCCAGCGCGGCGGCCAGCTCCTCGGTCGCCGTTCCCTGGCTGAGCATCGCGGCATAAGCGACGCCGCGCGCGAGGCGAGCGACCTCGGCCGCGGTCAGCATGCCGTCGCCGCTGACATCGGCCCAGGACCAGATGGCATCGATGCAGGCGGCGCTTTCGCCATGCGCGCAGGCCGACTCGATCCGGTCGAGCGCGCCGACGAACGCGAGGCCTTCGCCGTGCAGCAGCGCGAGCGCGGTCGGAACCGACGGACAGCGCCGGAACACCGCGGCCGGCGCATCGCCGGGCAGGTCTGCATCGGCCAGCTTCGCGGGCGGTTCGCGCACCTCGAGACCGGATGGCGTGGCGCGCAGCAAGAGCCGCGTCTGCTCCTCGTCATCGCCGACCGCGAGCGTGAACCCGTCGCCCACCGTGCCGGTGTGCGCGATCCGCCACATCCGCAGCGTGCCGACGGTCGGCAGCATCGCCCAGCCGCGATGGGCGGCGAACAGCATCGCCGCGGGCGCGGCGCATTCGCCCGCAACCCAGAGCCCCTGCATGGGCTCGGGCAGGGCTGCGTCCTGCGCGGCGGCGGGCGGCGCCGCCAGCAGCACCGCAGCGAGCAAAAGACATCCGGTTCGCGTCATGGTGCCCCCCCTCACGGTGCCAGCCTGATCTCGCCGCCCGCGCAGAGATCGGCAGCGGCGAGGCGCGCCTCCTGTCCGTTGCGGAACCGTGCCGTCACATCGTAGGTGCACACCCCGTCCTGCGGCGGCGCCAGCGGCAGCGACCGGCCGACGCCGAGCACCTGCTCGCCGAGACGATCCGGACCGCGGCCGGCGCCCGGCGGGTCGGCGTAGAGGGCGATGATCGGCACCGGCCCGGCATTGACGAACCGCACCGACCCGGCAGGCGGCGCGTCCAACCAACCGGGCTCGATCACGAGCTCGCTCACGCGGCAGAGATCGACCCCCGACCTCTCCTCGCGTCCGCCGTCGCTGTAGTTGATCCGCACCGTGAAGCCGCAGCCCCTCGAGGTGTCGATGTCGAGGTCAATCGTGTCGCCCTGCGACAGCATGCGCACGCCGAGGCGATCCTCGCCCTCGTCGCGCGCGCCGTCGGGGAAGATGTAGACGTTGAACACGGTGCGGCCCGAGCGGTTGACGAGCGTCACGCGCGCCCCGGACGCGCCCGGCGCCGCTCCAGGCCCCACAGCACCCGGCGTGAAGGCGGCGAGGTCCTCGGCGACCGTCCAGCCCGGCGCGATGGTCAGCGGCGCGATCGCGCACAGATCGACATTGCGCCGTTCCTCGGCAGCCTCGTTGTCGTATTCCACGCGGATGTCGTAGAGGCAGCCCTGGTCGGGGACCTGCGCAGTGAAGCGCGCACCGGCCTCGAGGACGGCGTTGCCGAGCCGGTCTTCCAGCCACTCGCCGCCGCCGGCCGGGCGGATGTAGAGGTACATGATTGTGCGGGGCCCGGCATTGATGAGGTCGACCTCGCGGTCCGGCGCGGCAGCCGGCGCGCTGCGCGCTGCGACCACCTCGCGCTCGCGGCAGATGTCGACGCGCTCGCGGATGTCCTCGGCGCCGTCTTCGAAGACGATACGGATATCTGCCGAGCAGCCGAAGCCGGCCGGCAGCCGCACGACGAAGCTGCGTCCGGCCGGCACCATGTCGTTGCCCAGCCGGTCGGGGCCCCAGTTGCGCGCGCCCGTGCCGCCGCGCGCGACGAACAGCCCGTAAACGGTGACATCGCCTTCGTTCTTCAGCGTGAAGCTCGGGCCGGGCTGCTGGCGCTGCGCCTGCGCTGCGGCCGGCGCGGCCCAGAGGCAAGCGGCCAGCAGGAGGAGGCTCGCCAGGACAGGCCATCGCCGCTGCATCGCTATGCTCTCCTCCGCGCGCCAGGGGGGCGCCGCTGCCGCCTGTGCAAGACGATGCCACGGCCCCTTCCGCGGACGCAACTCGGCTTGACGGGCCGGTTGGGGAATATTGCGGTCGGATGACGGGCCGCCGTAGCGTGTGCCGCCATCGTCACGGAGGCATGGCATGGACAAGGCAATGCGCGGCGGGTTCGGAGAGCTCTTGGCGCGGTATCGCGTCACCAAGGGCAAGGCGTTCCAGCTCGCGCACTGCGATCCCGCCGACACTGCGGGGCTCGACTACAGCAAGGCCGCAGCCCGCGAGCTGCTCGCGCGCGGCACCGCCCTTCTCGCCGAGGAGCAGGCCAAGCTCTATGCCCAGGACCAGTGGTCGGTGCTGCTGATCCTGCAGGCGATGGACGCCGCCGGCAAGGACAGCACGATCAAGCACGTGATGAGCGGGGTGAACCCGCAGGGCTGCGACGTGTCCAGCTTCAAGGCGCCGCATGCCGAGGAGCTCGACTACGACTTCCTCTGGCGCCACGTCCGCCGTCTGCCCGCGCGCGGCCACATCGGCATCCACAACCGCTCCTGGTACGAGGAAGTGCTGGTGGTACGGGTGCACCCGGAGATCCTCGCGCGCCAGAAGCTGCCCGATGCGGTGCGCGACAAGCGCATCTTCACGCGGAGGCTCAAGCACATCGCCGGGTTCGAACGCTATCTCGCTGATCAGGGCACGGCGATCGTGAAGGTGTTCCTGCACGTCTCGCGCAAGGAACAGAAGAAGCGGTTCCTCGAGCGGATCGACGAACCGGAAAAGAACTGGAAGTTCTGCGCGCGCGACGTCGCCGAGCGCGGCTACTGGGACGACTACATGGCAGCCTACGAGGACGCAATCCGCGCGACCGCCGCCCCGCACGCGCCGTGGTACGTGGTGCCGGCCGACAACAAGTGGTTCACCCGCCTGGTGGTCGCGGGCGCCCTGCTGGCGACGATGGGCGACCTCGACCTCGCCTTCCAGAGCCTGCCGGCGGAGGAGAGGGCGAGGCTTGCCGAGGCGCGGACCACACTGATGGCGGAGGAGGACTGATCGCGCTCAGCGCCGCGGCAGCTCCTGCTCGACGAGCTGGGCCCAGAAGGCCGCGCCGATCGGCAGGATCTCGTCGTTGAAATCGTAGCGCGGATTGTGCACCGGCACGCTGCCCGCGCCGTCCCGGCCGCGCTGGCCGATGCGCACGAAGCAGCCTGGCACCTTCTGCGCCATGTAGCTGAAATCCTCGCCGCCCATGCGCACCGGCAGGCTGCGGTGG
>Ga0308410_1001946_pt1 | contig 11948 bp, 9 predicted proteins | sample HotsprOSTMatCore_FD_203467 | JGI IMG/M metagenome (GOLD analysis project Ga0308410, IMG submission 203467) | Hot spring phototrophic mat microbial communities from Octopus Spring, Yellowstone National Park, Wyoming, United States -... | ecosystem: Environmental > Aquatic > Thermal springs > Hot... | reverse complement strand
TGGAGAGCGCCCATCGGCAAGAAACAGTAACCGCATCGCAAGGCAAGTATAACTTAACCTAATATTGTCTGAGCTAGAAGAGGAATGAATCATAATTGTTCTATATCTTGGTTAACAATTATGTATCGTTTTTGTTAGGCATTTTTACCTAAAAAGGGTGAGTCAGATTACTTATTGGGGGTGTTGGTAGAATTTTTTTGTTTGCTACAATGAAAGTTGAGGCTTGAAATGTCCCAGTTTATTCCCCCATGGCGATTTTGTTTATCACTCCAGCTCCAATAATGAAAACTTGAGCAGTTTGGTTCGTTGGGAAGGCGCAAAATAATGAGCATTTTGCGTTTATGGAGTTTTTGATAAGGAGGTGAAGAGGAAAGCATTGAGTGTATTACCCCTCGTTTTTCTATCTAAACATCAGATTGGAAAGGAGAATTGATAATGAAGAGACTTTTTTCGTTTGCCCTTGTTCTGGCCATCTTATTAAGTTTTGTTGGAGCTTGTGCGCCGGTTGCAACTCAAACGCCACAAGAAGCCCCGGCGCAGGCTGTAACAGAAGCGGTTCAACCCGAAGCTCCTGCAGCAACTGAAGAGCCCGCACCTGCAACATCAGAACCAATACAGGAATCTGGCCCACGGGGAACTTTGAGGGTTGCACTGCCGACTGAACCTTCCTCGCTCTATATTCCAACCACCCCCGATAAGATTTCCGATATTGCTGCATCCCAGCTTTACGACCCGCTGGTTTTCCAGGATGATTCAGGACAAATTGTTCCCAGCCTGGCTGAAAGTTGGGAAATCAATGAAGATGGCACCGTTTGGACATTTTACTTACGGCAGGGTGTGACGTTTCATAACGGAGATCCGTTTACTGCCGATGATGTAATAGCCACCTGGGAGTATGGGAAAGCGGATACCTCATCATGGCCAGAAAAATACACTATTGCCACCTCGGTGGAAAAGGTGGATGACTATACGGTAAAAGTGACCACAGATGGCCCAAAGCCGCTGTTGCTGGTTACCATGCACGATTTTTGGAACATTATTCCCAAGAAATATATGGACGAAGTCGGCGTAGAGGGATTTCAGAAGAAACCGATTGGAACGGGTCCGTTTATGTTTGAGGAATGGGTGAAAGGGGATCGGATTACTTATAAGGCCAACCCGAATTACTGGAATAAAGGTTACCCGAAAGTAGAGAAATTGGTGTTCCGTTTTATCCCTGAATCTGCCACGCGGGTTGCGGCGCTCCAGAATGATGAGGTAGATATTATTACCCGCTTGAGCGCGGAAGAGGCAGATAGCTTGCGGAATGTACCTGGCGTTAAAGTGATTCAATACCAGGTGCCGCGAATTTATTATATTGCCTTCGATAATATTAGCAGCGGCATCGGAACACCGATTGAAAATCCATTGGTGCGCCAGGCGATGAACTATGCGGTTGATGTCGATGGAATTCTCAAAGCCCTGTTTGCCGGGAATGGAAAACGTGCGGCTGGTTTTGTTGCCAGCAGTGAGCTCGGTTATGGCGTTGTGCCGCCCTTCCCTTATGATCCGGCTAAAGCAAAAGAATTGCTGGCAGAAGCGGGTTATCCGGATGGATTTTCGACCAGCATGGCATGCCCCTCCGGTGTTTTTGCTGCTTTCCAGGAAGTATGTTCCGCTATTGTGAGCTATTTGGGAGATGTAGGTATTCAGGTTGAATTAGAGATGATGGAATCTGGCCATTTTTGGGATTTGATGGTCAAGAAAGAGCTGCCTCCCATGGCGGGGGACTCCTGGGCGGATGAAAGCGGCGAAGCCTACAATCGTCTGGCAGGCGCCTTGGGAGGAAAAGCTGCTGGCTATTCTCTTTACTCAGATCCAGAGATTGACAAGATTTTGGCGCAAATTTCCTCTGAATTGGATCGCAATAAACGAAAAGCTTTGTATGAACAGCTCCAGATTTATATGCAACAAAATCCTCCCTTCATCTACCTGTATGAGCCAGTCACTTTCGAAGCGACGCGGGATCGGGTATTTGACTACAAGCCGAGACCCTCTGAAATGCTCTATCTGTTCCCCACAGGAGTAAACCCATAGATGCGATACCCAATTCCGGAAACGGATGTGGAGAATGAGCTGTATATAAGCTTCAATTGTAGCTAATTCCGAACTCCACTCAAGGAGGTGTCCTGTAAAGCCTCCTTGAGTGGAGTTATGTCAAATGACTTGTTTGCGCTTCAGATTTGATTCGTAAAGGAGAATATGCTGAAATATATCCTTTCAAAAGTGTTTCAATCTTTACTTTTGGCGTTTGGTGTGCTTGTCCTGGCATTTTTAATGGTGCGGATGACAGGTGATCCAACCAGCTTAATGGTATCCCGAAACGCAACTGCCGAAGAACGAGCGGCGTTTCGGGAAGCAATGGGTTTTAACCGGCCGGTTCTGGTTCAGTTTGTCGATTGGATTCGGAAATCTCTCTCTGGCGATTTTGGAAATTCGTTGCACTTTAAGGAACCGGCGTTGGACTTGGTGCTTCAACGCTTACCGGCTACGTTAATTCTGGCATTAACCGGCCTTGGGATGGCAATTTTGATTGGGATACCTTTGGGCTTTCTCAGCGGCTTAAAAGCGGGGGGTATTATTGATGCGGTTGGCAGATTGATTGCCTTGATGGGGCAAAGTATTCCCAATTTTTGGCTGGGATTAATCTTAATCCTGATCTTTGCTCAGAAGCTGGGCTGGTTTCCCGTATTTGGCTTTGATGAACCTAAGGCAGTGGTGCTACCGGGATTTGTCCTCAGCCTACCTGTCATGGGAGAACTATTACGCCTTACCCGCTCTGCAGTTTTGGAAACGCGGAGCGAGGATTTTGTCCGTACTGCTTACAGCAAGGGGTTGAGACGAAGAACCATATATATCGACCATATATTGCTAAATGTGCTTATTCCCTTGGTCAGTGTGATTGGCGTTGAATTTGGATATATGTTAGGCGGTTCGATCTATATTGAGACTGTTTTTTCCTGGCCAGGGATGGGACAACTGGTTGGGCAGGCTCTGGGCTGGCGCGATTATCCACTTGTTCAGGCTATTGTTGTGTTTACAAGCATTGTCGTGCTTACCCTAAATCTGGTGACGGATATTCTTTATGCTATTCTAGATCCACGGATACGCCATGCAAGATAAATTGATAACAAGCAAAGCAGATACGCTTCTCGAAGTGCAATATACCTGGTGGGACAAGATGTCTCGACTAGGACGTTTGTTATGGCGAGATCGCATTGCAATTGTTGGGATACTTATCTTTCTCTCTGTTGTTGTTGCAGCGGTATTTGCCCCGATTCTGACACCCTATAAACCATTAGAGCAGAATTTGTATGCGAGTAAGCTACCTCCCGCCTGGGTTGCAGGTGGCATGTGGGAACACCCGTTTGGTACAGATAACTTGGGTAGAGATATGTTCACCCGGATTGTTTATGGCGCTCGAGTGTCGTTGGGAGTTAGTTTTTTCGGCGCGCTTATTGCGGCTTTTATCGGCGTGTTATTGGGATCAATTGCAGCCTATGCAGGAGGAAAGCTGGATGAAGTAATTATGGCGCCGATCAATTTGGTGCTGTCCCTACCCTATCTTTTGTTTGTTGTGTTTATTGCGTCGGTGCTTGGTCGCAGTCTGATCAATGTTATTCTCATTTTTGGGGTTACCAATGCACCGATCTTTGCTCGGGTAACCCGCGGCGAGGTTTTGCGGATCCGACAATCTCCCTACGTCGAGTCGGCGATTTGCGCCGGTGCCGGGTGGGCTAGGATTTTAATTATTCACATCTTGCCCAATCTGGTAGGACCGCTGGTTACCCTGATGTCGTTCCAAATCTCCGCCATGATCTTTTACGAAGCGGGCCTGGGCTTTATTGGTCTGAGTGTCCCCCCAACGGTTCCGAGCTGGGGAAATATGCTTGCCGAAGGACGGCGTTACCTGACGAGTTACCCCTGGCTTACGACTTTTCCGGGGCTAGCGATCATGTATACATCGCTGGGAATGAATTTATTAGGTGATTGGATACGGGATGTTTCCGACCCCAGGATTCGGCGGGCAAGAAGGTAAAGAAAAATGATGAATTATCTCCTTGAAGTTGAAGAACTGGTGACAAAATTTTATACCGTTGATGGCGTGATCCATGCGGTGAATGGCCTGCATTTCAAGTTGAAAGAAGGCGAGACATTAGCTATTGTGGGGGAAAGTGGCTCAGGAAAAAGTGTTGCCATGATGTCCCTTTTAAGCCTGTTGCCCACTCCTCCGGCGAAGATAGAACACGGAGCAGCATATTTTACCCGTAAAAATGGGAGAAGGGTGAATTTGATCCAGCAAAAATATCATGAATTGAACGATATTCGCGGTGGGGAAGTGGGTTTTATTTTTCAGGATCCGGTAACCTCATTGAACCCCATCCTTCCTATTGGAAAGCAAATCTCCGAATCGCTGATTCGGCATTTAGGGCTCAGTACTCGTGAAGCCTATGAAAAATCAATTGAACTATTAGATAGAGTTGGGATTGGCGATCCTAAACTTCGATATCGGTATTACCCATTCCAACTCTCCGGGGGTATGCGCCAACGGGTGATGATTGCTATCGCGGTTGCCTGTAATCCCAGCCTTGTTATTGCAGATGAACCTACAACAGCATTAGATGTCACCATTCAAGCACAAATCGTTGATTTGTTCAAGAAATTACGCGAAGATCTAAAAATGGCGACAATCTGGATCTCTCATGATCTGGGGCTGGTTGCCACACTTGCAGACAGGGTATTGGTGATGTATGCAGGACAAGTGGTTGAAACAGCGAAAGTTGATGACCTGTATGAGAGGCCAATGCATCCATATACAATTGGGCTTTTGGGGGCCGTACCGGGTATGGGTATGGAACGGAGCAAACGGTTGGTTAGTATTGAAGGTGCTCCTCCCGATCTGATGATCCCGATCCATCACTGTCCGTTCACCTGGCGCTGCTCGCGAGTAGAAAAGAGATGTTGGGAAACGAGACCGCCCTTAATAGAGCTGGGAGGAGAGCATGAGGTTGCCTGCTTCCTGTATGAGTAAATGTGACATTGGAGGAAAATGATTAACGATTCATCCCTATTATCTGTGAAAGATCTAAAAAAATATTTCCATTCACCGATGGGTTTACTGGGGTTACAGACCAGTGTGATTAAAGCTGTGGATGGGGTTTCTTTTGACATCCACCGTGGGGAAACGCTGGGGTTGGTAGGAGAGTCGGGATGTGGTAAATCCACAACGGGTCGGACGATATTACAACTCTATAAACCTACGGCAGGTTCGGTTGTGTTTGATGGCATAGAGTTGACAAATTTGCCGCTGAGGACGATACACAGACTGCGGACGCGATTTCAAATGGTTTTTCAGGATCCCTATGCTTCATTGAACCCGCGCCACAGCGTCAAACGCATCGTTGCTGAACCAATGGTCATTCATGGTTTGTTGCGTGGAAAGGAGCTTGAGGATCGGGTGGCTGAGCTGTTGGAGCTGGTTGGCTTAAACCCGGCTCACATGCATCGTTATCCTCATGAGTTTTCGGGGGGACAGCGACAAAGAATTATGATCGCCCGCGCCCTCTCGGTGAAGCCGGATTTTTTAGTCTGTGATGAGCCGATTTCTGCTTTGGATGTCTCTATTCAAGCACAGGTAGTCAATTTATTACAGGAACTTCAAGAGCAATTGAACGTAGCGTATCTCTTCATCACCCACGATTTGCGGATGGTGAAATATATTTCGCACCGAATAGCGGTAATGTATTTAGGGAAAATTGTGGAGCTTGCCAGTCGAGATAGTTTATTTGATACCCCTCTCCATCCCTATACCAAATTCTTGATGTCGGCTGTTCCTTTACCCCATCCGAAAATAGAACGGACCAAGCAGAGATTGATATTGAAAGGGGAACCACCAAGTCCTGCCAATCCACCGCCAGGGTGTGTTTTTCATCCACGCTGCCCTATCGCAACGGATATTTGTCGACAGATAACGCCTGCTCTGGAAGAACAAACCGAAGGTCACTACACGGCATGTCATCATGCTGGGTAAAAAAGATTGTTAGTTTGGAGGTAGATAGAAAATGAAAACAATCACAGAAGTCTCAAAGCAAGTTCCTGTCATTGCTGAAACCGATGTGTTGGTGGTTGGGAGCGGGCCAGGTGGTCTTGCGGCGGCGATCAGTTCCGCACGCGCTGGCGTGGAAACTTTGCTTATTGAAAGATATGGTTGTTTGGGGGGAAATTTAACCGTGGTTGGGGTTGAGGGAATTGCCTGGTATCGCCGTGAGCAAACCGTTGATGTGGAAGGAATCGGAATTGAATTCGAGCAACGGGCAAAGGAGATGGGGGCGACCAGCCCTGAGCCACAATCCAAGAGCGAAGCTATAAATGCGGAGATGTTTAAGTACGTAGCAGATGTTCTGGTCGCCGAAGCGGGAGTCAAAGTCTTATTGCATAGCTGGGTTGTGGATGTTATTGTCGAAGAGGATTGCATCAAGGGTGTAATCATTCATAATAAGACCGGCAGGCAGGCAATTTTAGCCAAAAGGATTATAGACTGTTCAGGCGATGCAGATTTAGCCTATTATGCCAACGCGCCATGGGTAAAAACACCCAAAGAGGAGATGTTACCGGTTACGGTGATGTTTTCTGTCATCGGTGTAGATCGTCAGAGGTTTTTGGAATATGTGAAAGAAAACCCCACCACCTATCGCGACTGGGGGAAGAACTGGGATATTCAAAAAGGAGGGAAAGAAGATGAACTCTTCAGCCCTTATTTACAAAAGCCGTTTGATCAGGCAAGAGAGGAGGGGGTTATCCCCAAAGACCTGACCAGTATAGGAGGAACATGGAGTACGATCAGCGAATATGGCGAAGCCACCTATTTGAACATGATTCACATGACGAACTATGACGGCACCGACGTGTGGGATTTGACAAAGGCGGAGATGGAAGGGCGGTATCAGGCTCTGCAAGCGATAAAAGCGATGAATCGGTTTGTTCCCGGCTTTGAAAAGGCCCGTCTGCGCAATTTTGGGATGACGTTAGGTGTCAGAGATACTCGAAAGATTATCGGTAGATATAACCTGACCGAACAAGATGTCACCAATCAGGCACGCTTTGAAGATTCGATTGGCATCTTTCCGGAGTTCATTGATGGGTATGGCGTTCTTATCTTACCAACAACGGGCCGTTATTTTCAAGTTCCTTATGGAATCCTTGTACCGCAGAAAATTCGTAATTTGCTGGTAGCAGGGAGATGCGTTGCTGGAGATAAGATTTCACATGCCGCTGTTCGAAATATGATGTGTTGCACCGTAACAGGACAAGGAGCGGGGGTGGCAGCAGCTATTTCTGTCAAGGAAAGGTCTGAGGCGGGTAATGTAAATATCCGCAATGTTCAGAAAGAACTGAAAAGGCAAGGTGTTCGCATTGACTAAGAGGAAATTGATCAATGCTCTTATTAACGCCTCAATATATTTTAGAAGGAGTGATTGATGACTATGTACCATGATCTTAATACCCCAGAGAGAATCTTATTGGGGCCTGGGCCTTCAATGGTTGAGCCACGTGTACTAAGGGCAATGGCCCATCCGCTTCTTGGACATTTAGATCCAATGTTTATTGGCTTAATGAAGGAAGTCCAAGAATTATTGCGATATGTTTTTCAGACGAATAATGAATTAACTTTACCGATTTCTGGCACGGGCAGCGCCAGCATGGAAGCCACTGTGGTGAACCTGATTGAAAGCGGGGATGAAATTTTAATCGGCGTAAATGGGTACTTTGGAGAACGCTTGTGTGATATGGCAAGCAGATATGGCGGAATTGTGAATCGGCTGGAAAAGCCGTGGGGAGAGGTGATTACGCCAGAAGAAGTAGAAAAGGCTTTACAAAAAAGACCTGCCAAGATAGTTGCTGTGGTACATGCGGAGACATCAACAGGGGCTTTGACCCCCTTGGAAGATATGGGACGAGTCGTCCATAAACACGGCGCCTTACTCTTGGTGGATTGTGTTACCTCTCTGGGTGGGGTGCCGGTGAAAATTGATGAATGGGATGTGGATATTGCCTATAGCGCAACCCAAAAATGCTTGAGCTGTCCTCCAGGACTAGGACCACTCACAGTGGGAGAACGTGCGCGAGAGGTGATTCGCAAAAGGAAATCGAAAGTGCCAAATTGGTATCTGGATTTAACCATGATTGAGCATTATTGGGGAGATGAGCGTACTTATCATCACACAGCACCTATCACGATGAATTTTGCCTTGCGCGAAGCCTTGCGAATTGTCCAAGAAGAAGGACTGGAAAAACGCTTTGCCAGACATCGAGAAAACAGCCAAATGCTTTGGCAAGGTTTAGAAGATTTGGGTTTGAAATGTGTTGTGCCAAAAGAACACCGCTTGCCGTCTCTAACCACCGTTGCGGTGCCGGAGGGTGTAGATGAAACGGCTATACGGAAATCGTTGTTAACCGAATATAATATTGAAATTGCGGGTGGCCTCGGAGCGTTCAAAGGAAAAGTCTGGCGTATCGGATTGATGGGTTACTCATCCAGGAAGGAAAATATATTGTTGTTTTTGTCTGCCATGGAGAAGCTCCTTAAACAGGCAGGTCAATCTCCTTAATTGTTGAAAACGAAAAGGGAAATAATTTGAGTTGTCCACTGAGCAAACCAAATACTAGACCATCCCAAAGCAATCATCTACCCCCTCCATCTTTCCAAACGATGAAGAACGGAGGGGGTATGTTATAATTTCCTCAACTAGAGGGGTAAGATGAAAATCGGGTAAGCTAAATTAGCGAGGCGAAGATGATACGCTTTCGACTGCTGGTAGGATTTATTTTAGTGGGTTTGCTTCCGGTTATTGGGATGGGGGTTGGTACGTATCTGATTAGCTACCAGAATGGGCGTCAGCAAGCTTTGGAGAGACTCGAATCGATCGCGGCTAGAAAAGAGTTATCCATTCAGATATGGCTACAATCCTTAGCACAAGAGCTACAGGTTGCAGCTCAAACAGATGTCTCCCCAAAATTGGTTATCAATGCATTGAAACTTTCCAATGAGGGCTTTTCCTATAACTGGTATAACAATCTGGTACGAAAAAGACTGCAATACTTCGTTGGACAATCCACCCAGTTAGAGGAATTATTCCTGGTGGATTTGGCTGGAAATCTGGTTGTTTCAACCAACCCTCAGGCTTATGTAGATAATAACTACAAAGAAAAACTAGCGTTGATAGATAGATTCGGAGACAATTATATTGAACTTCCCTTCCTAACCAACTGGAATGCAGGAGGGGAAACCGACTCGCCCAATGGTATCTTTCTCACGATGGTTGTTGATAATGATGGGACAAGGGTTGGGTGGATTGGGGGGAAATTTAAATTAGAGCCGCTTTTAGATATTTTACGGGAAGATACCGGCCTGGGTGAGACGGGAGTTGCGTATTTGGTCAATTGGGATCATTCCTTGCTGGTTGGTACGGAAAAATTGTTTCTAAACGGGAATGAACAAGGCGTTTTGCGCACCATCGATACCGACAGTTTAAATGCAGTTATCCGCAGCGGATCAAATATTAAGGGGATTTTTTCTAACCCGAGGGGGATACAAGTTGTGGGTAACTACCGATGGATACCGGAGCTCAAAGTTGTCTTATGTGTGGAACAGGAGATCAGAGAAGCATTAAAGGGTGTGTTTGCCAATGCAACGATGAATTTTGTGATTGCGTTTTGTGCCTTGGCGGTTGCTGTGGGTGCTGCGCTTTATATGACCCAGACGATTGCGAATCCAATTATTAAGTTAGCCCATACCGCTTCTCAAATTGCGCACGGTGATTGGGAGCAAACTGCAGTCATCGAACGAGATGATGAGGTAGGAGCTTTGGCAATCGCATTTAATAGTATGACAGTTCAACTTAAAGAATTAATCAATTCGTTGGAACAGAGAGTTCAAGAACGAACTCGTGACTTACAAAATGCAAATAAGGAATTGAACCAGCGAGCATTACAATTGGAAACCAGCGCCAAGGTGGCGAGAGAGATCACCTCCATTTTGAATATTGACCTTTTGTTAAAAAGAGTTGTTGAATTAATTCAAGAGTCTTTTGACTTTTATCATGTTCAGGTTTTTTTGTTAGATAAGGATAATAACAAATTGGTTTTAGGAGCCAGCAGCGGAAATCGAAAAATCCAACATCACCAAATTCTGATTGACGGACGAAGCCTCAATAGCCTGGCGATCCTCTCTGGAGGCACCCAAGTCGCAAATGATACAGCACAAACCCCGAACTTTTTATATGATGAAGGACTGCCCGATACGCAATCTGAGGTTGTCATCCCACTGCGGGTTGGCGGGCAGGCGATCGGCACCCTGGATATTCACAATGATCAGGCTTATGCCTTCAAGGATGAAGAAATCATGGTATTCCAAAGTCTTGGAGACCAGATTGCAATTGCTATTGAAAACGCACGCCTTTATAATCAAAGCCGGGATTTAGCGGTTCTGGAAGAGAGAAATCGCCTTGCCAGGGAATTGCACGATTCCGTTACCCAGTCTTTATACAGCCTGCTGTTACTGACCGAAGGTTGGAGACGTACACTCAATGGACAAGAGAAGGTAGATATTGAGAGCTACCTTTCTCGCATTAAGGAAATTTTATCCAGGTCGTTAAAGGAAATGCGCTTATTAATCATGGAGTTGAGACCACCAAGTTTAGAACAGGAAGGTTTGGTGGGAGCATTACAAAAACGATTGGATACAGTGGAAAAAAGAGTAGGAATTAAAGCTCGAGTTATGATGGAAGAATTTTGTGATCTTCCTATTGCGGTTGAGAAAGAGCTGTATTGGATTGGTCAGGAAGCTTTGAATAATTCATTAAAGCACGCCAATGCAAGCCACGTGACGGTACTCATCAACGTAAAAGGTTCATCGGTAATATTAAAGGTGATCGATGATGGAATTGGGTTCGATGTTCAGACAGCGCAGAGTCAAGGGGGAATGGGGTTATTCAATATGCGCGAACGAGCTACAAGGTTAGGGGGAAGTTTGAGGATTGAATCTACGATCGGGGCAGGGACAGTAGTTACTGCTTGTGTTCCCCTGAGTCTCGAGAGTGCGTTAAGGGTGAAAGAGGTGGATGGGCTATGAATAAAATTCGTATTCTGGTTGCTGATGATCATCCTCTTATCCGGGACAGCTTGCGCATGCTTCTCAATACAGAGGCAGATTTAGAACTGGTAGGAGAAGCCGCAGATGGGGATGAAGCGGTACGGAAAGCGCTTGATCTTCAACCGGATGTGATTCTTTTAGATCTGGTCATGCCAAAGAAAGATGGATTACAAGCCATCATTGAGATCAAGCAGAATAAACCGGATATTTCCATTCTGGTCTTAACCAGCTTTTCGGATGAAGACAAAGTGTTTCCGGCAATTAGGGCTGGGGCTTTGGGCTATTTACTAAAAGATGCATCTCCAGAGGAACTATTAAAAGCCATTCATGACGTTTATCGGGGAATGCCTTCCTTGCATCCGAGTATTGCGTTACAGCTTCTCCGAGAGATTAATCGTCCGTCTGAATTGCCTAGAGCAGAAAACCCGCTTTCTGAGAGAGAGATGGAGGTACTGAAGCTCATTGCCCAAGGGTTAACTAACCAGGAAATTGCCACAAAGCTTGTTTTGAGTGAATGGACAGTGCGCACGCACGTAAGGAATATATTAACGAAACTCCATTTGGCGAATCGCACTCAGGCAGCCTTGTTTGCATTGCGAAAAGGTTTGGCAGATTTAGAAGAGGAAACATTTGGCTCGCCGTAGGCTTTTGGAAGTACGCTTTGCATCCGTTCACTGAATAATTCGCTCAGGTTATTTAGTCGCTGCGGAGCAGGGCGGGTATAGATGCCAGCATGACTGACTTCCAGGCTTTGCTC
>Ga0308410_1001945_pt1 | contig 11951 bp, 7 predicted proteins | sample HotsprOSTMatCore_FD_203467 | JGI IMG/M metagenome (GOLD analysis project Ga0308410, IMG submission 203467) | Hot spring phototrophic mat microbial communities from Octopus Spring, Yellowstone National Park, Wyoming, United States -... | ecosystem: Environmental > Aquatic > Thermal springs > Hot... | reverse complement strand
AGCCGGGTCGGCGGTCTGCCGTGCGCCGAGGCGAAGGACGGCGAGCGCATCCTGCCCGGACGCGCCTATCTCGCGCCCGGCGATCGCCACATGCTGGTGGCCGGCGATCGGCATGCGCCGCTGATCTCGCTGTCCTCCGCTCCGCCCGAGAACTTCTGCCGTCCCGCCGTCGATCCCATGCTGCGCAGCGCCGTGGCCGTCATGGGCGGGCGGGTCCTGGCGGTGATCCTGACCGGCATGGGCCACGACGGCCTCACCGGATGCCGGGCCCTGGCCGCCGCGGGCGGCACCGTGATCGTCCAGGACGAGGCGACCTCGGTTGTCTGGGGCATGCCCGGTGCGGTCGCCCAGGCCGGGGTGGCGTCCGCCATCGCACCGGTCGGCGACATCGCCCGGGAAATCGTCAGGGCGGTCGGGAGCATGGGAGCATCCGCATGAGCAGCGCCTCGTTCAGCCAGCTCGCCGAGTTCCTGCAGACCCGATCGGGCCTCGTGCTCACGCCCGACAAGATGTACCTCGTCGAGACGCGGCTCGGCCCGCTCATGAAGCGCGAGGGACTGCCCGACCTGTCCGCCCTGGTCGGCCGGGTGAAGGCGGCCCTGAGCAGCCCCATCGCCGACGAGGTCGTCGAGCTGATGACGACCAACGAGACCCTGTTCTTTCGCGACGGCAAGCCGTTCGACCATCTGCGGGAGAAGGTCTGGCCGCGCATGGCGGCGACACGCGGACCTGCGGGGACGATCCGCGTCTGGTCGGCCGGGTGCAGCACCGGCCAGGAGGCCTATTCCGTCGCCATGTCAGCGTTGGACAGCGCGGCTGTGCTGGGCGGCTGCCGCGTCGAGGTCCTCGGCACCGACATCGCGCGCGACGTGCTCAAGCGTGCCGAGCAGGGCCGCTACAGCCAGTTCGAGGTACAGCGCGGCCTGCCGATCGGGATGCTGATGCGCTACTTCCGCAAGGAGGGGGCGGACTGGCAGGTCAAGGACGCCCTCCGCGCCATGGTGCGCTGGCGCGAGTGGAACCTGCTCGAGGCGCCCGCGCCGCTCGGCCGGTTCGATGTCGTGTTCCTGCGCAACGTCCTGATCTACTTCGATCAGCCGACCAAAGCGCGCGTGCTGGACCAGATCGCCTCCGTGCTCGCCCCCGACGGCGTCCTCTACCTCGGCGGCGCTGAGACGGTGCTGGGGGTCAGCAGCCGCTTCGCGCCCCTCGACGGCGTGCGCTCCGCCTATGCCCTGGCCTGACGGCGCCGCGGCCCTCCCCAAGCTGCGCCGGGCTTGCTAACGTCCGGATCTGACGGAGCTCCGTCGCCGACGGGAGGGAGAGACACCGATGCGCCACCTGCTGCTGGCGAGCGTCTTCGCGGCCGGGCTTGCCACCGCGGCCCATGCCACTACGTTCCGATGGGCGAATGATGGCGACGTCAATTCGATGGATCCCTACGCCCGCAACGAGACGTTCCTGCTCACCTTCATGGGCAACGTCTACGAGCCGCTGGTGCGGCGCAACCGCGAGTTGAAGGTCGAGCCGGCGCTGGCGCTGCGCTGGGAGCAGCCGAGCCCGACCGTGTGGCGGTTCCATCTGCGCCGTGACGTACGCTTCCATGACGGCACCGCCTTCACGGCCGAGGATGTCGTCTTCAGCGTCGCGCGCGCGAAGGGCCCGGGCTCGAACGTCTCGACCAAGCTCGCCACGGTGACCGAGGCGCGCGTGGTCGATCCGCTGACGGTGGAATTCGTCACCGCGCAGCCGAACCCGATCCTGCTCGAGGAGATCGCCGACTTCTTCATCATGTCGAAGCGCTGGGCGGAGGCGAACAACGCCGTCCAGGCTGCGGACCTGACGCGCCGGGAGGAGAACTTCGCCACGCGCAATGCGAACGGCACCGGTCCGTTCCGCCTGCTCCTGCGCGAGCCGGACCAGCGCACCGTGCTCGAGCCGAACCCGCACTGGTGGGACCGGCCCGAGCACAATCTCACCCGCGTCGAGTTCAACGTGATCGCCAATGGCGCGACGCGGGTGGCCGCGCTGCTGTCGGGCGAGGTCGACATGCTCTACACGGTGCCGCCGCAGGACGTGGAGCGGATCGGCCGCACGCAGGGGTTCCGCATCCACCAGAAGGCCGAGCTGCGCACCATCTTCCTCGGCTTCGACCAGAGCCGCGACCAGCTTCTCAAATCGGACGTGCAGGGCAGGAACCCGTTCAAGGACACACGCGTGCGCCGCGCCTTCGTGCACGCGATCGATGTCGAGGCGATCCGGTCGCGCGTGATGCGCGGCCAGGCGCGTCCGACGTGGCAGATGGTGGGCCCCGGGATCAACGGGTTCGACGAGGACCTCGACAAGGCGCGCCCGCGCGTCGATCTCGAGGCGGCGCGGCGGCTCCTCGCCGAGGCCGGCTATCCCAACGGCTTCGGCGTGACGATGGACTGCCCGAACGATCGCTACGTCAACGACGAAGCGATCTGCCAGGCGGTCACGGCCATGCTCGCGCGCATCGGCGTGCGCGTGAACCTGGTCGCGCAGACGCGCGCGCGCTTCTTCGCCGAGATCCTCGGGCCGCGCTACAACACCAGCTTCTACCTGCTCGGCTGGACCCCCGCGACCTATGACGCGCACAACGCCCTGTTCAACCTGATGGCGACGCGCCAGGGCAATCAGGGGCAGTTCAACGTGGGCGGCTACTCGAACCCCCGGGTCGACGAACTCACTGCGAGGATCGCGGTGGAGGTCAACCCGGCGGAGCGCAACCGCATGATCGCGGAGGCGTTCCGCATCCATGCGGAGGAGGTCGGCCATATCCCCCTGCACCAGCAGCAGGTGATCTGGGCGGCCAAGGCGAATGTCGAGCTCGTGCAGCTCGCCGACAATTGGTTCCCGCTGCGCTTCGTGCGCGTGCGCTGATGACCGCGGCGAGGCCGTGACGGCGGCACCTGCGGGTCCCGTCTCTCGCGCGGCGGGGGCGGGAGCGCATGGCGCGCGGCCGGGCCCGGCCCCGCGCGATCGGCCCTCGATGTCCTTGACAGGCAGGTTGTCCCTCCCGGGCTGGGTGGCTTGGCCGTGGTTGCCACGCCGGCAAGCTCCGACTCGGAGCCCCGAAGGGATGCCCAGGAGGATGCCAGAACCACACGGGCCAGCCGCGTGCGATCGGCTCGCGCGGCGGTACCGCGCCGGCCCGACCGCGCGCGCCGCGTCGTCCCGCCGCCGGCCCTGCCGCCGCCTGCGCCCGGTCCGCCAGCCGCGACCGGACCGTGGCGTGCATCGCCGCCGGAACGATGCCGATGCCGCTCAGTCGGCGGCTTCGGCGTAGGACTCGATCGCGTCGCAGGTGCAGACCAGGTTGCGGTCGCCATAGACGTTGTCCACGCGCTTGACGGGCGGCCAGTACTTGCCGGACGCGACCCAGGGCAGCGGCAGCGCCGCCTCCCGCCGCGAGTAGGGGTGGGTCCACGCCTCGGCGGCGATCTCGTCCGCCGTGTGCGGCGCGTTCTTGAGCGGGTTGTCGTGCCTCGGCCAGCGGCCGGTCTCGACCGCGCGGATCTCCTCGCGGATCGCGATCATCGCCTCGCAGAAGCGGTCGAGCTCGGCCTTCGATTCGCTCTCGGTCGGCTCGATCATCAGCGTGCCGGCGACCGGCCAGGACATGGTCGGCGCGTGGTAGCCGTAGTCCTGCAGACGCTTGGCGATGTCCTCGACCATCACGCCGGCGCTCGCCTGGAAGCCGCGGCAGTCGATGATGCACTCGTGCGCGACGAGACCGTTCGCGCCGACATACAGGATCGGGTAGTGGTCCTTCAGGCGGTGCGCGACGTAGTTCGCGTTCAGGATCGCGACCTGGGTCGCCCGGGTCAGCCCCTCGCGGCCCATCATCGCGATGTAGGCGTACGCGATCGGCAGGATGCCGGCGCTGCCCCAGGGCGCGCTCGCCACGGGCCCGGGACCGGAGCCGGGGCCGGCTGCCGCGACGAACGGATGGTTCGGCAGGAACGGCGCGAGATGGGCCGCGACCGCGATCGGTCCCACGCCCGGCCCGCCGCCGCCATGCGGGATGCAGAAGGTCTTGTGCAGGTTCAGGTGGCAGACATCGGCGCCGATCGCGGCGGGACTGGTGAGCCCCACCTGCGCGTTCATGTTGGCGCCGTCCATGTAGACCTGCCCGCCATGCGCGTGGATCGTCGCGCAGATCTCGCGGATGCCCTCCTCGAAGACGCCATGGGTCGAGGGATAGGTCACCATGAGCGCGGCGAGCCTGTCGGCGTGCTGCGCCGCCTTCGCCCGCAGATCGGCGATGTCGATGTTGCCGTCGCGGTCGCAGCCCACCGGCACGACGCGCATCCCCGCCATCACCGCCGAGGCGGGATTGGTTCCGTGCGCGGAGGCCGGGATGAGGCAGACGTCGCGGCGGCTCTCGCCGCGGCTCGCGTGCCAGGACCGGATCGCGAGCAGGCCGGCGTACTCGCCGGCGCTGCCGGCGTTCGGCTGGAGGCTGACGGCGGCGAAGCCGGTGGCCGCGCAGAGCCAGTCCTCCAGCCGCGCGATGAGCGCGCGATAGCCCTCCGCCTGCTCGATCGGCGCGAAGGGATGGATGTTGGCGAAGCCCGGCCAGGTGATCGGGATCATCTCGGCCGTCGCGTTCAGCTTCATGGTGCAGGAGCCGAGCGGGATCATGGAGCGGTTCAGCGCGACGTCCTTGTCCTCCAGGCGCTTGAGGTAGCGCAGCATCTCGTGCTCGGCGTGGTGCGTGTTGAACACCGGCTGGCGCAGGAACGGCGACGTGCGCGCGAGCGCGGCCGGGATGCTCTCGGGGGCGGCGAGCGCGTCGAGCGCGACCGGCGCGCCGGAGGCTTCGGCCAGGGCCGCGACGAGCGCCGCGAGGTCGTCCTGCGTCACCGTCTCGTCGAGCGCGATGCCCACACCGGTCGCGTCGATGCGGCGCAGGTTGAAGCCGCGCGCCAGCGCGGCCGCCATCAGCGCGTCGGCCTTGTCGCCCGCCTCGATCGCGATCGTGTCGAAGAACGCCGCGTGGCGCAGCGCGAGGCCCGCCCGCGTCGCCGCGTCGGCGAGCAGGCGCGCGAGCAGGTTGCAGCGCCGCGCGATTCGCGTGAGCCCCTCCGGCCCGTGCCAGACCGCGTACATCGAGGCCATCACGGCCAGCAGCACCTGCGCGGTGCAGATGTTGCTGGTCGCCTTCTCGCGGCGGATGTGCTGCTCGCGCGTCTGCAGCGCGAGCCTGAGCGCCGGCCGGCCCGCGGCGTCCTGGCTGACGCCGACGAGCCGGCCCGGCAGCAGCCGCTTGTAGGCATCGGCGGTGGCGAAGAACGCCGCGTGCGGGCCGCCATAGCCGAACGGCACGCCGAAGCGCTGCGCCGAGCCGACGACGATGTCGGCGCCCATCTCGCCGGGCGGGGTGAGCAGGCAGAGCGACAGCAGATCGGCCGCCACCACGGCGAGCGCGCCGGCGCGGTGCGCCGCCGCGATCGCGGGGCGCAGGTCGCGCAGCGCGCCGGTGGTGCCGGGATATTGCAGCAGCACGGCGAAGGGTCTGCAGGCCTCGATCGCCGCCGGATCATCCGCCGCCACGTCCACGACCTCGACGCCGAGCGGCCGCGCGCGCGTGGCCACCACCGCGCGGGTCTGCGGGTGCACATCCGCCGCGATCGCCAGCACGCGCGACGGCGGCGCGTTCCGTTGCGCCTTGTTCACCGCGAGCGCCAGCGCCATCGCCTCGGCCGCGGCCGTCCCTTCGTCCAGCAGCGAGGCGTTGGCGATGTCGAGGCCGGTGAGCTCGACGATCATGGTCTGGAAGTTCAGCAGCGCCTCGAGGCGGCCCTGCGCGATCTCCGCCTGGTAGGGCGTGTAGGCCGTGTACCAGCCGGGGTTCTCGAGCACGTTGCGCAGGATCACCGGCGGCGTCAGCGTGCCGTGATAGCCGATGCCGATCAGGCTCTTGATGTCGGCGCGGTTCCGCGACGCCAGCCCGGCGAGCTCGGCCAGCACCGCCGCCTCGTCCCGGGCGGCAGGCAGCCCCGCGGGCGCGGCGATGCGGATATCGGCCGGCACCGCCCCGGCCGTCAGCGCCTCGAGGCTGTCCAGCCCGAGTTCCGCCAGCATCGCCTGCTGCTCGGACGCATCGGGGCCGATATGGCGCGCGACGAACGCGTCGGCGCGCGCGAGGGCGGCAAGCTCGGCGAGCGGGGTCATCAGAGCGTCTCCAGGTAGGCGGCGTAGGCGGTCTCGTCCATCAGCTCCGCGATGGCGGATGCGTCGGCGGGTTCGATCCGGAAGAACCAGCCCTCGTCGAAGGCCGAGGCGTTCACCAGCCCCGGGTTGTCGCTCAGCGCGCCGTTCACCTCGACGATGCGGCCGGCGATCGGCGCGTAGATGTCCGAGGCGGCCTTCACGCTCTCCACCACCGCGCAGGCCTCGCCGGCGGCGACCTCGCGGCCGATCTCGGGCAGCTCGACGAACACCACGTCGCCGAGCGCGGTCTGCGCGTGGTCGGTGATGCCGACGGTCGCGACGTCGCCGTCGAGGCGCACCCATTCGTGGTCCTTGGTGAACCTCAGTTCGCTCATCGTGGGGTTTCCTGCATCAGCGCTTGTAGCGGTGTGGGACGAACGGCATCGGGGCGATGCGCGCCGGCAGCATCCTGCCGCGCACGGCGAGCGCGACCGGCGTGCCGTCGGCGGCGAGGTCGCGGCGGACATAGCCCATCGCCACCGGCGCGTTCAGGCTCGGGCCGAACCCGCCCGAGGTGATCTCGCCGATCGGCGTTCCGTCGGCGGCATGGACCGCCGTGCCGGCGCGCGCCGGCGCCCGGCCCTCGGGCAGGATGCCGACGCGCAGCCGGCGCGGCTCGGTCTCGAGCTCGCGGCGGATGCGCGCGGCACCCGGGAAGTCCCACGCGGCGCGCCGGCGCTTGCCGATGGTCCAGGCGAGCCCCGCCTCGACCGGGCTGGTGCTGCGGTCGATGTCGCTGCCGTAGAGGCAGAGCCCGGCCTCGAGACGGAGCGAGTCGCGCGCGCCCAGCCCGGCGGGGGCGACGTCGGGGTCGGCGAGCAGCGTGTCGGCGAGCCGCTCGGCCGCGGCGGCCGGGGCGCTGATCTCGAACCCGTCCTCGCCGGTGTAGCCGGAGCGCGACACAAGACACGGGACGCCGGCGATCGCGACCTCGGCGACGCCGAGGAACGGCAGCAGCACGGCCGCGGGGCCGAGCCGCGCCATCACCGCCTCGGCCGCCGGGCCCTGCAGGGCGAGCAGCGCGCGGTCGGCCCGCACCGAGAGCCGCACGCCGGCGGGCAGATGCGCGGCGATGTGGGCGAAGTCGTCCTCCTTGCAGGCGGCGTTGACCACCAGGAACAGCCGCTCGCCGAGATTGGCGACCATGATGTCGTCGCGGATGCCGCCGTCCTCGGTCGTGAGCAGGGCATAGCGCTGGCGGCCCGGCTTCAGCCCGGCGATGTCGGCGGGAGTGAGACGCTCCAGCGCCGCCGCGGCCCCTTCGCCCTCCAGCATGCCCTGGCCCATGTGTGAGATGTCGAACAGCGCTGCCCGGCTGCGGCACTGCGCGTGCTCGGCGATGATGCCGGCCGGGTACTGCACCGGCATGGCGTAGCCGGCGAAGGGCACCATGCGCGCGCCGAGGCGGCGATGCAGGGCGTCGAGCGGCGTGGTCTTCAGTTCGGTCACGCGGACTCCGGTCGGCCATCCTGCCGGCTCCTTGCCGACAGGCTCTGGCCCCCCTCTGTCGCGTGACCTGAGAGATTCGCGGGGCTGCCCGCTTACTCCGTCGGTGCGGGCGCCTCGCGGCGCCCGGCTTTCCAGAGGTCCGTTCCCCCGGGGCGGTCCCTGGTGCCTGAGCGTTTCCGGGGGCCGGTTGCGCCTTCGGCGGCGCGGCACGACCGCGCTCTCTTCCGCTGGGGTGGTCTGGACGGCGCCCTTTCTGCCCCAGGACGGGGCGCGGTTCAATGTCGAAGGCGGCGGCGGCTTGGCGGCGCGGCCCGCGCCGGTCCGCGTGGAGGCGGGCGCGTCAATCGACGACGACGACCTGCCCCGGGTCGAGCGTCAGCCAGACCGTCTGGCCGACCTCGTGCACCTGGTTCGGCGGCGCGCTCACCCGCAGCTCGATCCCTGCGCCGCGCGGGCGGACGAGATAGTCCCAGGTCTCGCCGAGATAGACGCGCCGGGTCACCTCGGCCGGCAGCACGGCATGGCCGTTCGCCTCCTCGGGGCGGGCCGCGCGGAGCACCATGCTCTGCGGCCGCACGGACAGCAGCACCGCGCGGTCGCCCCCCTGCGGCGGCGTGGCCAGCCGCGCGGCGGCGAGGGCGACCGGGCCGAACACGATCTCGCCGTCGGCGAGCCGCGCCTCGATCAGGTTCGTGCGGCCGATGAAGCCGGCGACGAAGCGCGTGCGCGGCCGGGTGTAGAGCCGATGCGGCGCATCCACCTGCTCGATGCGCCCGGCATTCATCACCGCGATGCGGTCCGACGTCGCCATCGCCTCGGCCTGGTCGTGCGTGACATAGACGGTGGTGATCCTGAAGGCGTCGTGCAGGCGGCGGATCTCGAAGCGCATCTCCTCGCGCAGATTGGCGTCGAGATTCGACAGCGGCTCGTCGAGCAGCAGCACCGACGGCTCGACCACGATCGCGCGGGCCAAGGCGACGCGCTGCTGCTGCCCGCCGGAGAGCTCCGCGGGGTAGCGGTCGGCAAGGTGGCCCATCCTCACCACCTCGAGGATCGCGCCGACGCGCTGACGGACCTCGGCGCGCGGCAGCTTGCGCAGCTCCAGCCCGAAGCCGACGTTCTCCGCCACCGTCATGTTCGGCCAGATCGCGTAGCTCTGGAAGATCATCGACATGCCGCGCCGCTCGGGCGGCAGCACGGAACCGGGGGCGGAGAGCACCCTGCCGTCGATCTCGATCGTGCCGCCGTCGGGCGGGATGAAGCCCGCGATCATGCGCAGCGTCGTCGTCTTGCCGCAGCCCGAGGGGCCGAGCAGCGAGACGAACTCGCCCTCCTCGAGCGCGAGGTCGATCGCGTCGACGACGGTCAGCCGCCCGTAGACCTTGGTCAGGCCGTTGAGAACGAGGCGCGGCACGCTCACCCCCGCCGCAGCATGAAGTCGCGCCCGAGCAGCTTCATCCCGATGCCGACGAAGGCCATGGTGATCGCCAGCAGGATGCCGCCGAAGGCGGCCAGCACCTCGAAATTGCCGGCCTCGCTCATGTCGTAGAGCAGCACCGCCATGGTGCGCGTGCGGGGTCCGACCAGGAAGATCGCGGCCGAGAGCTCGCGCGAGGCGACGATGAACACGAGCAGCCAGCCGCCGAGCAGCGCCTTGCGCACGAGCGGGGCGGTGATGCGGCGGACGGCGTTCAGCCGCCCGCTGCCGAGGATGCGCGCGGCCTCCTCCATCTCCGGATGCACCGCGCGGATCGCGGCGGCCGAGTTGGCGTAGGCGATCGGCAGGAAGCGCGCGGCGAAGGCGAGGATGATCAGCGCGGCCGTGCCGTAGAGCGCGAGCGGCGGCGCGGCATAGGCGGCGTAGAAGCCGATCGCCATGACGATGCCCGGGATCACGAACGGCGCCATCGCGACGAAGGCGAGCGCGTCGCCAAAGCGCACGAGCCGGCGGTTGACGATGTAGGCGATCAGCAGCGCGAGCACCACCGCGATGCTCGCCGCCGCGGCCGAGAACCACACCGTGTTCCACACCGACTGCATCGCCATCTCGTGCTCGAACAGCAGCAGGCGGTAGTTCGCAAGGGTGAGGTTGTCGAGCGCGAGGCCGCGTCCCCAGGCCTTGGCGAAGGAGGCCTGCGCGAGCACGAACAGCGGCATCGCCACCGCGAGCAGGCCGACGCCGGCGCACCAGGCGAACAGCACCCAGCGCCAGGGGCCGAGCCGGATCGGCCTGCGCTCGCCGCCCTTGCCGGTCTGCGAGACGAAGCCCTTGCGCGCGAGCACGAGCTTCTGCACGGCGATCAGCCCGGCGGTGACCATGAGCAGCGGCATCGCGTAGGCGGCCGCGACCTCGACCCGCACCGGCCACTCGAAGAACTGCCAGAGCTGCGTCGTCACCACGTTGATGCGGGCCGGGATGCCGAGGATCGCCGGCACGCCGAACAGCGAGATCGCCTCGAGGAAGACCAGGATGAAGCCGCCGAGGATCGCCGGCAGCACGAGCGGGATGGAGATCCGGCGCATCGTCGTCCATGTGCCGGCGCCGAGGATGTTCGCGGCGTCCTCCATCTCGGAGGAGACGAGGTCGAGCGCCGCCTTGACGAAGATGAACACGAGCGGGAAGGAATTGAGGGCGATCACCAGCGTGATCCCCTCGAACGAGAAGATGTCGAAGAGCGGCCTCGCGAGCCCCGTCAGGTCGCGCCAGAACCGGTTGACGAAGCCGGCGTTCGGGCCCGCGAGCAGGATCCAGCCGATCGCGCTGAGATAGGGCGGCAGGATGAAGGCGCCGAGCACGGCGGCCCAGGTCATCCCCTTGCCCGGCATGTCGGTGCGCGAGACCGCCCAGGCCATCGGCACGGCGAGGATGACGGCGAGGGTCGCCGAGGCGAGACCGAGCAGCAGCGAGTTGATCAGCGCGTTGACGTAGCGCTCGCGGCCGTAGGCGAAGGCGTAGTTGGCGAGCGTGAACGCGCCCGTCCGCTGATCCTCGAAGCTGACGAGGAAGAGCTTGGCGAGCGGGAAGGCGACCAGGAACAGCAGCACGCCGATCAGCGCGATCCACAGCAGCATGACCGGCTCGACGTTGCGCAGCCGGACGTGCCACGTGAGCCGGCCGGGCTGGGCCGCGCCGCCGGCGCCGCGCGCCGCGAGGGTTGCGTCACCTGCCATGGCGTCGCGCCGGGTGCGCCGGCGGCGGCCGCGTCCGGGGCGCGCGCCGCCGCGCGATGATCATCGGCCGCCTCAGACCCCGAAGATGTCGCGCCAGATCTCGCGGATCTCGGGGATGCCCTTCTCCACCTCTTCCGCCGTCGGCGTCATGGTCGGGAACTGGTCGAGCGCCCGCGCGCCCTCGGGCGGCGGCACCTCGGGGCGGAGCGACTCGCCGAAGTACTGGCGCACGGTCCGCGAGTAGGTCGGGCCGGTGAGGTACTCCATGAACAGCCTGGCGGCGTTCGGGTTGGGCGCGCTCTTCAGCGCCCCGCTCGGCGCCGGCACCAGCAGCGTGCCATCGGTCGGATAGATCAAGGCGAGCGGGTTGCCGCGCGAGATGCTGAGCAGCGACGTCGCCGACGGCATGCCGACGCCGATGGTGCGCTCGCCCGCATTCAGCACCGTCACCGGATCCGCGGCCGAGCGCCCTATCTGCGGCTTGTTGCGCTCCAGCGCCCTCAGGTAGTCGACGCCGTACATCTTGCGCATCATCACGGCCCAGGACCCGATCGCGCCGCTGAACCCCGGATGGCCGATCGAGAGCTGGTCCTTCCACCTCGGATCGAGGATGTCCCGCCAGGACTTCGGCGCCTCCGCCTCGCTGACGCGATCGGTGCGCCGGCCGAGCATGTAGAGCGCGAGATAGGTCACCTGGAACACGCCGTCGGGATCGCCGAGATCGCGCACGACCTTCAGCATCCCCTCCGCGTTACGCGGCCGGTAGTCGAGCAGATGCCCCTCGCGCTTGAGGAAGGTGAGGTGGCTCTGATCGACCGAGCTGAACACGTCGCATTGCCGCACGCGCGCACGTATGTCCTGCGAGAGCCGCTGGAACGCGACCTGGGAGGTGCTGCGCACGACGTTCACGCGCACGCCGGGATAGCGCTCGGTGAAGGCGCGGCCGATCGCCTCGGACGGTTCGGCCTGCATCTGGCCGGTGTACCAGGTGAGCTGGCCCTCGCGCTGCGCCGCGGCATGGAGTTCGCGTTCATGCGCAGGCATGTCCTGGGCGGCCGCGTGGCGCGACGGAATGATCGCGGCCGCGCCGA
>Ga0308410_1001944_pt1 | contig 11952 bp, 18 predicted proteins | sample HotsprOSTMatCore_FD_203467 | JGI IMG/M metagenome (GOLD analysis project Ga0308410, IMG submission 203467) | Hot spring phototrophic mat microbial communities from Octopus Spring, Yellowstone National Park, Wyoming, United States -... | ecosystem: Environmental > Aquatic > Thermal springs > Hot... | reverse complement strand
ACGCGCCTGTGCCTGTGCCAGTTCTTCGACGCGCGCAGCCAGCGCATCCACACGCGCAGCAAGCGCATCAAGACGCGCTTCGGTACGCGCCTGTGCCTGTGCCAGTTCTTCGACACGTGCCGCCAGCGCATCCACACGCGCTTCGGTACGCGCCTGTGCCTGTGCCAGTTCTTCGACGCGCGCCTCGGTGCGCGCTTGGGCTTGCGCCAGTTCTTCGACGCGCGCAGCGAGTGCCTCCAGACGCGCTTCGGTGCGCACTTGCGCTTGCGCCAGTTCGCGCACCAAATCGGGTAGTGCCAGCAATTCCTGGGTCAAAACGATCCGACGTACCTCGCTCAACCACTCGGGATGAGTGGTCAGGAGACGCGTTAGATCGTGCATATCCTTCACCGTGAATGCCATCCTCTACCTCTCCACCACGATTATAGCGTACTCTACCTTAAAAATCAACCGCGTGTAGTTACATTCCGTACGAGGGCAGCAAACGACTCAACCAAGCGACGCGCGCCCAAGCCAAGTCGCAGAAGGTAGAACAGTGGAAGGAGCGCAGGATGGGCAATGCGATAACGTTCGCGCATATAATCTGGACTGGGGAAAAAGACGTGGAAAAAGTATGCCGCGCGCGTGCGCCAATCCTGAAAACTCATCCCCTCGCGTAGAATCGTCGCGTCAATTCGCTCAGACGTGGAGACGATGACCTCCAGGTGATTTGCCAAACCGCGCGTGGATTCGGCGAGCGACGCGCGTATGGATTCAGGGATGGCAACGCCCCACGTATCGGTAACGTGTGTCAGCACAGCCGCGAGCGCGGGGAGAATCTCGAACTGACGCGCGGCATCGAGAATGTGCTCCCAGTGCAACTCGTGCTGATGCAGCGCCAGCAAGAGCGCGAGGTCGTACGACCAGCGCAAGCCGCGCATCTGGTGATGCACAATGAAATGCTCAGCCAGGTGCAACAGTTGCGCGTCCCAATCCAGCACTGCCACGCGCTGCGCGTTCAGCGGCACCGCGCGTGTGCGCGCCCAGAACCACTCGACATCGAGCGCGTGTGCATAGCGCGGGCGATTGATGACGTTCCAGTGCAAATCCACCGTCGCCGCGCGTTGGCCACGTCGTGTGTAGCACTGCTCGCTGCCGAATCGTTCGCGAAAGCCTGCCGTCAAATCGAGGAGCGGCGCAAAGCCATTAGCGACGAGCAGCGCGCCCGCGCGCTCTTTATCTGTCGCGCGAATCAATACATCGAGATCGCCAATCTGCCGCAGCGCGGGATCGGTGTACAAAGTCACGCTTAACGCCGCGCCTTTGAGCAAGACGATGGGAATGTTCGCGCGCGCGAATTGGGCAAGCAAATCGTCGAGTACCGCCGACCACTGCCAGTTAGCGATGTTGGCGCGCAGGTACGCCAGATGCAACGAATCGGCGAGGGCACGCGGCAATTGATCGAGTCGCTGTGAATCTTTGAGCGCGCGGTAAAGGAGCGCGGCGAGGTGTTCGCGTTCGGCGGAGGTAACAAGCCGCGCCCAATCCGAATCGGTGAGTGTGGGCAATTCGGTGGGCGCGGGCAAGCACGACGAACCGGCGCGCAAGAGCGCGACGAGCGCGCGATCAAGATCAGACATTCACATTCAACTCCGGGGGCTGATACTCTGGCACGAGTTCGCGCAACAGGTGGCGCACCGCGTCGGGCTGGCTGCTCTGCGCGGCGGCGATGAGCGCGTTGATGGTGGATTGGGGATTGGAGATTGGAGACTGACCGTTTTGCGCGATGAAAATTTTGGGATGCCGGGTGTGGTGATAATCTTCGCCGGGGACAAAGAGTTCTTCGTACAGTTTCTCGCCAGGACGCAAGCCGGTGAACTTGATTTCGATGTCGTCGGGGTGATAGCCACTGAGTCGAATCAAATCGTATGCCAGGTCCACGATTTTGATCGGCTCGCCCATATCGAGAACATAAATGGCGCCGGGTTCGGCAAGGACCGTCGTTTGCAACACCAATTGCACCGCTTCGGGAATCGTCATAAAAAAGCGACGCACGTCGGGATGGGTGACCGTGATGGGACCGCCGCTGGCGATCTGTTGCCTGAAGAGAGGCACCACACTGCCGCGCGAATCGAGGACGTTGCCAAAGCGGACGGCGACGAAATTTTTGCCGGTGCGCGCGGCGGCAGATTGCACCAGCATCTCGGCGACGCGTTTAGTCGCGCCCATCACACTCGTTGGGTTGACCGCTTTGTCGGTGGAGATCAGCACGAAATGCTCGACGCCGATTGCGCTGGCACATTCGATCAGGTTACGCGTGCCCAACACATTGTTCGTGACGGCTTCTTCGATGTTCGCTTCCATCAACGGAACGTGCTTGTGCGCTGCCGCGTGGAAGACAATGTGCGGTTGGTAACGCTCGAAGATGGCGCGGAGGCGCGCGCCGTCGCGGATGTCGGCGATGATGGGGATATGGCATGTGGCGTATTGCGTATTGCCGTTTTGGAGTTCGTGGTGGATGTGGAAGATGGAATTTTCGCCGTGCCCCAACAGTACCAGTTCCGCAGGCGCACAGCGCGCGATCTGACGACAGAGTTCGCTACCAATCGAACCGCCGGCACCGGTGACGAGGACGCGTTTGCCCTGCAACAAGCGCGCGATGTCGTCCATCTCGATTCGAATCGGCTCACGGCGCAGTAAATCGGTAATGTCCACCGAGCGTAATTGGCGAACCGTGACACAACCATCGCGCAGTTCAAAGACACTGGGCGCGGTTTTGACCGGCAAGTCGAGTTCGCGGCACAAGCGCGCGAGTTCGCGCATCGTTTTGCCGGACGCGCTGGGCATGGCGATAATCGCTTGTTGCGCGCCGTACTTGTTGACAACCTCACGCAGTTTGCTTCGATCGCCGACGACTGGCACGCCAAGAATCCACGTCCCGTGTTTTGCGGGATCGGCATCGAGGAAGGCGACGGGCATCAAGCCGAGCGCGGGATTTTGTTGCATTTCGCGCACGAGCATCGTACCCGCGCTGCCCGCGCCAAAGATGACGACGCGCGTACGCGCGGACTGGTTGCCAAGTTGTTGCTGGCGAAAGCGTTCTGCCAGACGGACGCTAAAGCGCACACCACTCGCGGCGAGGAAAACGATCCCGCCATCAATGAGGGGAATCGAACGCGGCAAATCGTTGTTCAGGATGTTGACGCGCGGAATGATCCCACCGAACAACAGAGCCAGTAGCGCGGTCGTTACACCAACCGCAAACGCGATGAGGAGGAGTTCGTCCACACTGGCGTAGCGCCAATAGCGCGCGTACAAACCGAAGGCGCGAAAGAGCACGCCGCGTAACGCACTCGCGACGATGAGATAGACGATGAGCGCGGTGGCGTACCTGGGATGATCGGCAAAGCCATCCAGGCGCAGCGCGAGCGCGAGTGGCGCGGCAAGCCACCACGAGATGACGTCAAGGATGAAAATGTGGCGATTGCGGAGGTTGGAGATAAGCTGGAGGAAAGGGGTAGGGAAAAAGAGCATTGACAAAAGTGCTTGACCTGTGCTAAACTATAAATCGAGGTGATTTTCTGTGATAGATAACCAAAAACTAACGTCGAATTATATCATGCGCCGACTCTTTGAGAGCGATCTCTACTATTTCTCTGCTTCGACGCTGGCTACCCTCCTTGACGTCTCGAGAGTCCAGGTCTATGAAATTCTGCGCCGACTCAAGCGCGAGGGCTTGGTGCGCCGCGTGGAGGCAGGCAAGTACCTTTTGCTGGGCTATCAGCCAGAGCGCGTGCTTGCCAATCCTTACTTTATTGCCACGCGCCTGTGTCACCCTGCTTATCTCTCCTACTGGAGCGCGCTGCATTTCTACGGTCTCACCGAACAGGTGCCGCGTACCGTTTTCGTCGCGACGACGCGACAGCACCGACGGTTGAACTTTGATGGCGCAACGTTTGTCTTTGTGCATCTTGCACCGCACAAGTTCTTTGGCTATCAGCGGGAGAGCATCGGCGACTTGCCGGTACTCGTGGCGGAGGTCGAAAAGGCGTTGGTGGATTCGCTCGACCAACTGCGCTATGCAGGTGGCTTGAGTGAGGTCGCCAAAGCGCTCTACGCGGCGCGCGAACGCGTGGACCTTGAACGGCTGGTCGAATACGCCAACCGAATGCGCAATCGCAGTCTCTGCTCGCGCCTGGGTTATCTTTTGGAACAGTTCGGGCAACCCACCGAAGGACTCGACGCGTCGCCGAGTCCCGTCCTGCTGGACCCTTCCAAACCCACACCGCACAAAAGGCGCAGGGCAGGCACGCGGAGCAAGGCGCAGCGTCGCTATGATTCGCGCTGGCGCGTGTGGATTAACGTGTCAACGGAAGAACTTTTGGCATGGAGAGAGTCCTGATGCTCACCAAACAGCAATTACAGCGCATCGCGCAGCGTCACGGTATGGGCTTGCAAGCGCAAGAACGCGACTATGTCCAGCATCTTTTTCTTGCGGTGCTGTATGCGCGCAGCCAGGCGCTTGGCTTCAAGGGCGGCACAGCGCTGCGGGTGCTTTATCGCTCGCCGCGCTACTCGGAGGATTTGGATTTCAACACCACGCTTGATCTAGCAAGCACGCAAGCCCTGTTTCGGCAGGCGATCGCAGACCTCGCGCGCTTTGGGGTGATTGCCACCCCGCGCCATGAATGGAAATCCAGCGTGGGTTACAGTTTCGACTTGAGTTTTCAGGGACCGCTTTATGATGGTCGCGATCGAAGCAAGGGTAAGATTCGCGTGGATACCAACTTGCGGACCGAGTCTGTCGCCATCGAGCGGCGCCTGGTGTCTCCCGAATACGACGATATCGTTCCGTTTTTGTTGACCGCGCTCACACGGGAACATCTCTTTGCGGAAAAAGTGCGCGCGCTGCTCATTCGTGGCAAGGCACGCGATGCGTATGACCTGTGGTTTCTCAGCGAGCAAGGAGTGCGTGCCAATCTGGAACTGATCAACGCCAAGTTAGCGTTGTATGAAATGCGCTTTGATCCCAAGCAGTGGCGCAAGCAAATTACGGCTCTGGAAAAGAGCTGGCAGAGTGATCTGCAACCTCTTCTGGCTCAAGTGCCCGAATTTGCGATGGTGCGCAAGCGGCTTGCACAAGTGTTCTGATACTCTTACATCTTGACCACGCGCGTCAGATGTTCACAAACATAGTCCACCTGTTCCTCGGTCATCACGCTCGAAAAGGGGAGCGCGAGGGACACGTCGCCCAGATATTCGGTGACGGGGAAATCGCCGCGCTGGTAGCCGAATTTTTGGCGGTAAAAGGGCTGGAGGTGGATGGGCGTAAAGTAGGGGCGGCTGGGAATGCCCACCTCTGCCAGCGCGCGCATCACCGCGTCACGTTGCGCCGGCGGCTTGATGCGGATGACGTAAACGAACCAACTCATTCGCGTCGTAGTCGGCGCGATGTAAGGTATCTCGATCAACTCTTGATTCGCCAGCCGTTCGTTGTACCACTGTGCGACGCGCGCACGTTTGGCGAGCAATTCTTCGATGCGCGTCATTTGTGCCGCGCCCAGTGCCGCGCTCATCTCATCGAGCCGATAGTTGTAGCCGAGCCGCGTGTGATTGAGCCACGCATCGAACACATCGCGCCCTTGGTTGCGGAGCGAACGGAAGAGATTCGCCCACTCGTCGTTATCGGTGACGATCATGCCCCCTTCGCCGGTCGTGATCTGCTTGTTGGGATAGAAAGCGAATACTGTTGCGTGTTGCGTATTGCGTGTTGCGTGTTGTGTACCGACACGGCGACCTTTGTATTCCGCGCCAATCGCTTCGCAGGCGTCTTCGATGATGGCGAGATTGTGTGCGCGCGCGATGTCGAACAGCGGATCCATATCGGCAGGTTGGCCAAAGGCGTGGACGGGGAGGATGGCTTTTAGCCGACCGCTGACCGCTGACCGCTGACCGCGCAGAGAGGGGGGTAACCATCGGTCGGCGGTCGACAGTCGGCAGTCAAGGTCATGGACACATTCCGCGACAAGCGCGGGGTTGATGTTGCCGGTGCGCGGGTCAACGTCCACAAAAATCGGGATGGCGCGTTCGTAGAGGATGACGTTGGCGGAGGCGATGAAAGAGAATGGCGTCGTGATGACGAGATCGTTTTCCTGCACGCCGGCGGCGATCACTGCCAGGTGCAAACCGCTGGTACCAGAATTGACGCCGATGGCGTGGCGCGCGCCGACGTACGTCGCGCACGCGCGCTCGAACGCCTCGATTTGCGGACCGATGCTGAGAATCGGCGTATGGAGTACGGCGTTGACTGCGTCAATCTCGACCTGAGTGAGGTCGGGGGAGGACATGGGAATGTCAAGTTTAGACATAGGCTAAATTCGGATCGTCGCGGATATAGCCAAGTTCCTGCCCAAGATAAGGGCAAGGGGGCAAACCATGCCAGGCGCGCAGCAGGTGATAAGTCGGAGAAGTGAGCAACTGGCACTGCTCAACAGCGTCCCGCCACGCTGGACGGCGAATTTCGGCAATCGTCGCCGGTTCAGGCAGAATGCCAAAATCCCACGCCGCGCACAAACGCGCGAGAAAATCAACCTGATCAGCCAGATCATCCAATTGCGTGGGTGGCTCACACTCGGGGTAAAGTGAGCCGTCCAGCCAGGCAGGGAGATCATTCGGCGGCATTCAGCAATTCTCCGTTAAACCAGGCGCGCACCCGCTCCGCCTCCAAGCGTTGAGTGGCATCGCCAATTTGTTCCAGACGGCGATGCTGGACAATGCGCGCCAGATGGGTTTCCACCGCCAGTTTAGCCCGCGCCAGATCGGCGGAGTTGCCGGCGGCTTGTTGGCGCCGTTGCCATAACGACCAACATTCGCGCGGCGTCACAAGGCGCGCCTGACACAGCTGGTAGATGTCACGAAAATCACGCGGCGCGCCGCGTTCGACCAGTGCCGCCATTTTACTGGCAACCAGATCAGCCAGACTGTCCAGCGGCACCTGGATCCACGGCGCGAACTGCGATGGCTCCAGTTGCGCTGAGCGGCGCGCAATCTGAAAACTAAAGACCGTCTTTCCAGCGCGTCTCAACTCCACGCTGGCTACATCGCCCCAAATGCGGGTCTTGACTTCACCGACGCTGCCCAGTACTTCCTCCAGCACCTGAACCACCTGGCGCTGATCCGCTGGCGTAGCGGTTTCAGTCCACCAAGCATCTACATCGTGGGTAACTCGATAGTCGAGATAATGCAACAACCCCAAGGCACCGCCCAGCGAGATTTTCTCTGCCAAGCCACATTCGACCAGAGCCTGTAAACACATTTCGCTATATTCAGGCAAATATTTAGGGCGACGTGGCTGTGGAATATGCATAACAAAATCTCTCACGCATATTATAGATCATCCCTGCCGTCGTCACACCGATGGCGCGCCGCGCGCTAACGCGCGCTCGAACGCCTCGATGTGCGGTCAGATGCTAAGAATCGGCGTGTGGAGTACGGCATTGACCGCGTCCATCTCGACCTGAGTGAGGTCGGGGGAGGAAATGGGGATGGGATATTGAATCGTCATTGAGAATTCCTTGACGTCTGGCGCAATTTGTTTCGGATGAACTCAAGGAATTGGCGCAGAGCTTGTTCGGGAGCACGGCTGAGATAACTCGGCATTACCGAGTGCTCTGAACCGTCGTGAAAATGGTGGGGAAAAGTTGACACGGACTCCCAGCGTTTGTGTGGCGCATTGTCATAGCGATAGAGTGTGCCATCTATTGCGCGGCGTTCCCAGTGCAGACTGTAGCGGTCTCTCAGTTTTAGGGAGAACCAGACGTCAACAAAACTACCATCCGTGAGGACGATTCGCATCTCGTTCGTGCCCGGGATGAATACCTCTACGACAATATCGGCAAACTCGACCTCGGCGATCTCACGCAATCGCGCCACATCCACCTGGCTCATGTCAGCGCCTCGAGCAATTGCTGCAGGCGATCACGTTCGTACTCCAGATGATCGAGACGCTGCACATCACGCCACGAATCGGCTTCTTCCAGGGTTCCTTCACGATAACGCGCTTCCATCTCTTCTACGGATGAGACCCCATAGCGACTCGTGATGTCAAAGATCTGGGTCTTGATTTGACGGAGTCGCCGCTCAAGTAAGGCGCGCGTGCCTTGCTTGAGCAAAGCATCCTCGGAAAGATGCATCTCTTGCGCTATGGCGCGAATAACTGGATCAACCGACGAGATCATTTTTGGTACCTCCTTGCACGCACACGAGAAATCCTTGCGCGCTCGAACACCTCGATTTGCGGACCAATGCTGAGAATCGGCGTATGGAGTACGGCGTTGACCGCGTCAATCTCGACCTGGGTGAGGTCGGGGGAGGACATGGGGATGTATGTTTGTTTATTCAAACCCTAGCGTTGAATGGGCTTGGCGGGGACACCAACAACGGTCAAGCCAGCAGAAACGGATTTAGTCACACACGCACCAGCGCCAATGATGACATCATCACCAATTACAATCGGATCACTCTGTGTACCATTGATTATGACCGCACCAGTTCCAACATATACTCTTTTGCCAAGATGCACGCAACCCGAAATGTGAACACCCGGCGCCAGAGTTGTAAAGTCATCTATTAACACATCGTGACCTATCGTACAGTCGAGATTGATTTGTACATGCCTGCCAATTTTGATATTCGTGGTTAAGATATTCCCAGCGCAAATCACTGTGCCGATTCCAATCTCAATCCACTGCGAATACTCTACATTCGGATGAATAATTGTTTCAAAATTAAAGCCTATTGCTGCTGCCTTTTCCATCAGAGCCTGACGCGTCTTGGGCATGCCCACACCGCCAACCACTCTAGCTTGAGGAAATCGCTCCCACGCTGTTACGAGACTCATCACGGGGATGCCGTTCAACAACGTTCCTTGAGCAGCTTCGTCGTCATCAATGAAACAGACTACCCGATATCTCTCGGTATCTTGGTTGCAAGACTGGACAAGCCACGCCACTTCTCTCGCGAAACCACCGCCACCATAAATAGCAATTTGTTTGAGTGACATCAAGCCCCCTTGAATTCTTCCATCGTCGTGCATCCTGATGGGCTACCCTTCGCATTCAAAGATGGCTGTGTTCAACGACCTGTCTGCACATAGCGGACGGAACTTGAGCCCACTTTCCTTCATAAACTCATCAAATGCTTTTGGCTCGTGATCTGGACGCGATAGGTTATCGAAGTAGATAAAAGTGCCTTTACGAATCCACTTGCGCAAATATCGAAGAACATAGATCGTTGATGAATAAAGATCGGCATCCATGTTAATCACCAGCACATTGTGTTCCGGCATGACGTATGTCGGAAGGACCTGATCAAACCAGCCCTTGAAAAACTGCACTCGCTGATCTTCTATGCTTGGTATGACACCACCGGTAGAAAACTGCCCTTTCGTGTACCCCCCCCAACACAAAAATCTTCGGGTAGTCCTTCGAAGCTATCAAAGCCATGCAGTTTCGACTCCGGATGCTTGAGTGCTTTCGCCCAGTACCGCATACTCGCCCCTTGAAAAACGCCAAACTCCAAATACAGAACCGGCTGATCCTGAATTCTTTCTGCAACACAAGCAAAAACAAGCTCACGATTCGCAACTCGTTTTGGAAAATTAGTAGTTCAATATTCGGTGGACAGTGGTCAGTTTGCGTGTACGCGAACGGCTCGACCGACAAAGAGGTATCGGTGAACGCCTCGGCGTACTCGGCAATACAGTCGAACCAACGGATCTCTGGCTCATGCCGCTTGCGCGGTGGCGAGTTGCTGAATTCTCAGTGGCAGTGTCAGGGATTGCCGTTCATGACGCGTGACATTGAAAAGTGAATAACCCAACAAGTTGCCTGCCTCATCAACCCGCTCGTAGATATCTTCGGTGATTTCTCGCAAATAGCCCTTGGCATCGCGAAAGGTAATTTCGAGAAAATCGCCTTCCCGATCATACCAGACCCGAATCGTTGCGTTCATAGACGTACACTCCTTTCTTCTCTCGATCCGTAAAGAATGCCGTAATCACAAAGGCATCCCGCTCCAGATACTTGACCACGACAACAAGATACTTGCGCGTCACGGGCGTCTGCGAAAAGAGCTTGTGATAGAGATGGACTGATGGGTCGTGATGGCTCAAGATAATTGCATCAGGACTCGATAGTGTTTCGGCGATACGGTCCTCTTGCGCGTGCATTTCGGGATGTTCCAGAATGTGCGCCAGTCGTTCATCCGTCAGCCGAATTGTCCGCCCCTCAAAATCGCTCAACGTTATCATCAGCATCGTTGTGTAACCCGGCTGGAAGCCAGAGATCAGAAATCAGAGGTCAGTGGACAGTCTTGCTCGCAATACTTGCCAGATGTGCTCGTCCCCGCTCAAGGGAATCATCTCGCGTAAGATGGTTTGCACAAAGCCCGCGCGCGTTGCCAGCATCCGCTTCAGTTCGTCTTGCGTGTACGCGAACGGCTCGACGGGCAAAGAGGTCGTGGCAAACGCCTCGGCGTACTCGGCAATACGGTCGAACCAGCGCGGTTGGGGATGTTCACGCAGCACGATCAACACATCGGCATCACTGCCGGGCAATGCTTGACCGCGCGCACGTGACAGCGCAAGAACGCTATGATCTGACTTGTGCCGCAATCAATGCCGAATCCTCACCGCCGCGAACTGCTACTTTGACCAGTGATGCAAGAACTTCACTGGCGTCCAGAATCTCTAACAGCAAGAGTTGACCTTCTTTGCCGAAATGCGCGATAAACGATCCACTCTGCTCGGCGTGATCCAGAGTGCCTTCCTGGAGTGTTTCGATCATCAGGATGTCTTCTTCGCGATCATAACTAATCCGCATAGCGTTCCCTCCGACCCGGATAAAAAGTGATCACTACACGCGTCTCCCCGTGGTATCGGAAAACGACCCGCAGCACATGCTTCGCTGAGAGCGTTTTTTGAGCGATGAATCTATCCTCTGGCTGGGGAATCACTCTTTCGGGATTCAGGATAGTTTCCTCCACTTGCGCCGGCGTGACCTCAAAGCCGTACTGCTTGAGAATTTCGAACTTGGTTCTGGCGTGACGTGTGTAAACAATTCCGTTCATTTCTGGCTTCTTTTACTCTTTGCCCCAAAACTCTTCCATCGTCGCGTGTCCTGGCTGGCTGATGCCTTCGCGCGTGAGGATCTTCCAGATAGTCATGGCGATGATGCGCGCATCCAACCAGAGGGATTGATGATCCACGTACCACACATCGAGCGCGAATTTCTGTTCCCAGGTCAGCGCGTTGCGCCCGTTCACCTGCGCCCAGCCGGTAATGCCGGGTTTCACTTCGTGGCGGCGCGCAGGCTCATTCGATTATTTCGCGAACCAACATAAATGCCTCGGCAGCGGGCAAACCGACAGTACTGCCGCGCAGACGCGCTAGCAACTCAATGGAATGGAGAGAACGGGGATGAGGCGGCTCTTTCAATTGGCTACGATAGCAGGCCATAGCTTGAAGTTTCTTCTCCAAGAAAGCAGAAATGTCTACAAAAACAGTCGGAATGAAAGCATCGTTGCCAAATGGGGGCGCCCATTCTGTTTCCGACAGTGTCTCATAACACAACAATCGCCAAACCGCTAATCTGTTGATAGGACGAGCCGCTACCAACGTCGCACGATTTACTGCACGGTGGTCTACATGAAGATCGCCCTGATGGGGTAAATAGATTATCTTGGGTTGGATCTTCATTATGCTATCACCAATAGCATCAGCAAGGACATATTCAGGCACCGTGTCTAGCTTTGGCGCAGGGAAATCAAGGAAAGTGACATGTTTAACTCCCAGAATACTGTGAGCCAATTGCAATTCACGTCTCGTCTCTTCAACTTGGTGAACTGGAAAAATCTCAGAAATGCCTCTTGTCACCACAAGGACATGAACATCATCATTAGCAGCCACATGCCGCG
>Ga0308410_1001943_pt1 | contig 11958 bp, 9 predicted proteins | sample HotsprOSTMatCore_FD_203467 | JGI IMG/M metagenome (GOLD analysis project Ga0308410, IMG submission 203467) | Hot spring phototrophic mat microbial communities from Octopus Spring, Yellowstone National Park, Wyoming, United States -... | ecosystem: Environmental > Aquatic > Thermal springs > Hot... | reverse complement strand
TTGCCCTGCTTCTGTTGCCGATCGATCTCGGGCAACAGCAGTTCGTCCCAGCCCTCGGCACTGTGCACGTTGCCGGGCCGCAGCTTGGCCGCCAAACAGTCGCCTTCCCGGTTAAACCCCGCATTTCCATTTTTGAGCACTTAGTCGTAACTTCGTGAGGGCGTCCGACGCCTTTATTCATGCGGGTTGCAACGCGATGAAGACGCTCTGGAGGTCAACACCCAATGGGTGAGATAGGAAACCAGCCGTTTCAGCTCTCCTTCAACCCCTCTCTGAAGATCGATTTCCAAGGTTCACGAGTCACCTCCGATGGCGGCCTGATTGTGGTCCGCGAACTGGACGAGCGACTCGGCTTCGGGGAACTCATCGAACAGCACCTGAGCGACCCGCGCCGCGGCAAGAACACCCAGTTTCCGCTGGCCGACCTGTTTCGGCAGTCCGTCTACAGCCGGCTGGCCGGCTACGAAGACGTGAACGATGCCCAGCGGCTGAGCCAAGATCCGACCTTCCGGCTCATCGGCTCGGAGAAGATCTGGGAGCGCGGAGCCGCCCTGACCTCGCGGCTGCAATCGTTCGAGACCGAGGTGCTGGCCGCCGAGGCGAACTTCACTGGGCTGGCGCACCTCAACCGCGAACTCATCGGCAGGGTAGAAGCCATGGATGCGCCCCAACGAGTCGTGCTGGACATGGATTCCACCGAGATCCCCGTTTACGGCCAGCAGGAGAACAGCGCTTACAACGGACACTTCGAGTCCACCTGCTACCACCCGCTGCTGCTGTTTAACCGGGAAGGCGACTGTTTGGCGGCCAAGCTGCGGCCCGGCAACGTGCACAGTGCCGAGGGCTGGGACGAACTGCTGTTGCCCGAGATCGATCGGCAACAGAAGCAGGGCAAGCAGGTGGTGTTCCGGGCGGATGCCGCCTTTGCCAAGCCGGAGATCTATGAGGCACTGGAGGAGCGGGGCGTGAAGTACGCCATCCGGCTGCCGGCCAACGAGTGTCTGGAGCGCGACATCGCGGAACTGCTAACCCGGGCGCCGGGGCGACCCAGCTCCAAACCGGTGGTGCGCTACAAGAGCTTCCTCTACCAGGCCGAGAGTTGGACGAAGGCGCGGCGGGTGATAGCCAAGGTGGAGTTCCACTTGGGCGAGTTGTTCCCGCGCGTGGGCTTCATCGTGACCAACCTGGAGACGGACAGCCGGGCGGTGGTGCGGTTCTACAACAAGCGCGGCACGGCCGAGCAATGGATCAAGGAAGGCAAGCAGGCGGTGAAGATGACCCGGCTGAGTTGCCATCGTTTCCGCGCCAATGAAGTGCGGCTGTGGCTGAGCGTGATCGCTTACAACCTGGGGAATCTGTGTCGGCGTCTGGTGCTGCCGCTGCGGGTTGGCAAGTGGTCGTTGACGAGCTTGCAACAACGGTTGGTGAAGACCGGCGGCCGGCTGATCAAGCACGCGCGCTACTACTGGTTGTTGCTGGCCGAGGGTCACCTGACGCGGCGGCTGTTTGGGGCCATGGTCCGGCGGATGGAGGCGTTGCCGGCGCCAGCCGGATAGCCGGGGTCAGGGCCGAGCAAACTGGATTCAAAGGCGCGGCAGAAGGTGGGGTGTCTCTCGAAATCCCCGACGGACCGTAATTTTCGGTGAGCGAGCTGCCTGGAGGCGGGAGGAGCACCCCATTCAGGGCCAGGCGGAAGCTGGGGGGGCGCGCAAAAACGATTTGGGGCTTGACACGTGGGGGAGGGAGGTATATGATCAATTTGTCCGGGAGTCGAAAATGGAAATCCCGGTCACTACCCTTAACCAGCACGACGCAGGCCGAATTGTAATCGGGCTTTTGATCCTCGGGGTCGGGTGGATTCTCTGGTTTCTGCGTCGTCCGGGGTATGTGTATGATGCTTCACGAGGAGGACATCAATGAAAATAGATACGACAGGTTTAGTGGTGCTACTAATTGGAGTGATCGGTTTGGTTGTGGTATACTCTCTGCGCCCGCCGTCCGGCGTCGGGGAAGCTTTGGTGATGCTGAGCCAGGGTAGAGAGAGCTTTATCAAGGAGCCCTTATACCAAATCCTGCTGGCTCTGTTCGCGATCGTGGGCCTGCTTGGGATCATAAGGCTGGCAAGGTCGAAGTAGGATCGATGCCGCCTCAGCTTGGAGCTTTGAGATGAGGAGTGCCACGGCGTGCACTTGCGCTGTGACCTTGCTGGTTGCCCGAACGCGGCTAGTGCTAGTCAGGCCATACGACAATCAGCCTTTCACTATCGGGATAACGGTTCCATTAGAAAAGGCCTGCCTCTATCGCAACGGCATGGCTTTGTGCGTTCGAAGAGGCCGATGCGGATTGGCGTTTTCCATCGCAACACTGGTGAGCGACACTGGGGGTTCACGTCCATTTCAGAAAACACAAGTAGTTAGTGCCTACCGAGAGAGGTATCTCATATGAGGACCAGAAGTCTGCTTTTTGCGGTGATGATCGGCAGCATAACGATGAGCTTCCCGAAAGGGGGGCAAGCGTCGGGCGCGGGAGCGCCTGCCGGCCCGAAACACAGCGATCGGAAGTCCGATCTGTCTGACCAAACGCCCGTGTTCTCGCCGGACGGCCGATTTCTGGCATTCCCTTCGGTTATCGCAGGCGAGTCACGTGTTTGTATCGCGAGCATTGCCGATAAAACCCTTTTGTGCCTTTCACCCGACATCACTGTTGCGACACGGAAGTTTGCTACCAACGCTGGTACCCCCGTCGCGTTTCTCTTCGGAGCCGGCCACCGGCGCCTTCTTTACTCTGCTACGACAAGCGATCATTCGTGCGACGCTGTGCTTGCCTACGATATCGCGGCCGGTCAGGTAGGCCAGTTTTCGCAATGCCGGCAAAAGAGACCTAACGACATTGTCGTTTCGCCCAAGGGTGACTTCGTCATTATCAAATATAGCATATTCGACGATTACGACGTCCTTGAGTCTTCGGGCTCCCTCGTTGGTGGCTCAAGCGTCCTTACGAGTCCGGCGTCACGGACTCCGGAGATATGGAGTGCACCTTCATTCCTTCACAATCGTAACGCGTTTGTCTATACAGCCATGGACCAGTCCACCACAGAAGTCACACTTTTTGAGCAACCTCTGTCCCGCGGTCCGCGAAAAGGTGTAGCGAAACTTTACCTTGACCGGAACTCTGGCTTAGCAGTTCCGGAGCCGGTTGTATCGGCTAAGGACGATCGCATCGCGTTGGCGTTGCCTCTGCCAAAGGGGGCCGAGGTCACCTTCCCCTTTGATCTTGGAAATTATCTTCCAGGGACGCTGCAGTATGAGATCTTTGGAGTCGATCCGGTTAACGGTCAGTTCGGGAGGATTACGTGTAACGATGCGGATGACATGCGCCCCGTCTGGGCCCCGGACGGCGAGCGCCTCTATCATATATCAGTGTCCATGAATTCGGGGAAGGCAGAAGTACATTCTTGCCGTCCCTCCCGTTGCGCGGCATTCTCTGTCGTGAGTCCCTTGGCTATCTCCGGCCGGGGTTTTCATGGACTTGCGGTCTCATCTGATTCATTGGCCTTCGTTGATGTTGCTCCCGGCGGTGGCGATGAGGTATTTGTCGTAAACCTACACGGCTCTACCCGTACCCGCCTGAGAGATCTCTGCCGGCCGGCACCGACTCGTACTGTGAGGTAAGGGATGACCCAATTTGTGGAAGATCGGGATTCGGTGCACACCATAGCGGATGAAGTGTTCAGACGGGCTGAGCTTCGAAAGGAGGTTATCGAGGTTGATGGAAGGAGCGGGACTTACGTGACTGGAAGAGTTGTCGGGGCCGCTGAAACCCCCGCGGGCACCCGGATTGTTCCACTTCTGTCCAAAACGTTTGAATGCCACCTGAACTGGGTGTAGCGGTGCGAAAGGTGGGCCGACTCCAGTAGAGTCGAGTTGATCAAACCAAAACCAACTGGAGGATCAACCCACCCATGGAACTAGTATCGAGCATTTTCGGTGTATCGCAAATCAGTGTCCAACGAAATCGAGCTGCGGGAGAGTTCGAGAAACTCTTCAACTGTGCGTTTACATTTATTTGTGAGGTGTGGATAAAAATAAAAAATGTGCAGAATACGAATTCGAAACTGTGCACTGTTTTTGATTTGTACAGTATCAACGGGATTGATAGCCTGCGGGCCTAATCGAAAGCAGCTGACGCCCTCAGTTGCGAGAACTCTCGTGCAGGAATACGTCAATGGAAGATTTTTTGGCCTTTCGCTTGACAAGGACGCGAATAAACTGGGAGAGCTTACGGTCACGGGGTCTTTGCGCACAAAAGCGCAAGGTTCAGTGGTTCTAATTAAGTGCAAAGAAGTGCACGAATATATGACTCGGGAGTGGCTTTACCCCATAGAAGACGATAGACCTCGTCTCGCGGATATCGTCAAGGCGCTGAATCGGCGTGGCTATGTCACACTCGAGCGCTGGAAAATGACGGTTCCGGACTTGTCAGGTGTATATACAGGTATGGACAGACTTAGTGTCTTTCAATGAGAAATAAAGGTCTATATTGAGCACAACGGAGCAAATGTGACCGGACAGTTCGATCAACAGTGTTTTGGCGAAGTCGCTAGACGGGACTTAGTGGGCAGCATCGACCCCAAGACGGGTAAAGTATATCTGCGGGCGGCTAAAGTGATATCCGGTTTTTGCGCTGATCCGTTTAACGATCGGCTCTTTGATGTTGTGACATCGGGTTCGACGATAAAATTGCAATTTATTGAGGACAAATGGAGGTACCTTACGCTCGAGGCGAAGTGGAACGGAAAGATGGTCACGCTCGAGCCTTACACCTTTAAGCGTACTGACAAGTTAAATGCGCTTGACCTGGGTGGCATATTCGCCAACGGTGGTGTACTTGCTATAACGGGCTGCTCCGATTTGGTTTTGGATCCAATGGCAACCAATGCAGCCGAGGGAAGATGCACGTTCCGTGTTGAGTTGAATGACCTTGGGAAGGCACTTGTTGGATCTGAGGCCGTTGACGGGCATGGGGAAGTCCAATTTCTAAGGCGTCCGGACGGCTCTTGGTTTGCAAATGAGTGCAACTTCGAAGTACAGAGGTGATACAAAAGTGCGGGGCGTGAGATTCACGGATGGTCGAGTACCTATCGCACGTTTTGGAGGGTTCGGCGAGTTATTGGCATGCTATTGTCACGTAGCCGCTTGTCCAATTTGCGCGGCAGGCTTGTCAGACGCTCCTCCGGGGAGGCAGGATTGATAGGCCATCCTGCCGTCTAGAATGATTTGGATCTGGGCTCGGGGTTTTTTCGCCGGCAGAGAACGCTTTGGACGGGCTTAGGAAGCTTTGTCGAGGATTGTTCAGGAGGGAGTGGGGCGATGTGAAGGAAGGGGTGAAGGGGGTGGCATGGGACGGTACTCTGGGTAAGAACGAGCGTGTGGAAGGTCTGTGAGGGAGCTTGAGTGTTCGAAAAGGACCAATTCTTGGGGAGGACGTCGTGGTAGGAGGATGAGGGTCGATGCGAGGTAGAGGGTTGTTGGTCGGTTGCGTTGTGGCAAGTGTGATTTACGGGGAACCGCTCACCGAACAAGGCGCGGGCGATGCGCGGGCCGAGTGGACCAGGGCGGAAATCTCTGAGAAGCCAAGTGCGTCGACGAGGCAGGCGGAGCCCCCCCTCAAGGTGGACCGCAAGGTTCAGAGAAGGATCGAGGACGGCCCCCAGGTTTTGCGGGTGTTTGTGGTGCTGCGTTCCCAGCCGCACCGGGAGGTTCTGGAGCGCTATGAAGGCCCTGCTCGATGGAGACTGGAGATGCTCGAGGCGAGATACAAACGCGCTGCTGGGCAACTCATTCCCCTCGCCGCCGAAATTGAACAGACGCGGGCGGACTGGGAGAGAGCGGCGTTGGCCGTTCGGCAAGCAGCTTTCCGAGAGATCGCGAGCTTGATCGCACCCGAGCGGGAAGCCGTCGAACGGCTGATCGTGCGGCTGGGTGGGCGTAACGTGCGCCGGTATACCGCCATCAACGCCATCGCAGCGGAGGTGCCGGCGCATGTAATCGATACGCTAGCGGCAGATCCCGCAGTAATCGAGATCGGCTTGATCGAACCGCAGCGGCCCCATCTGACGGTAAGCGTTCCCGCCTTGGGGGCGCCGGTTTTCTGGAATGCCGGCTACACCGGTGCGGGGGAGTCTGTGGCCGTCATGGACACGGGCGTGCGGACCACCCACCCTGCCTTTGCCGGTCAGACTATCGCCAGCCAAGTCTTCATCGACTCCGGCAAACAGAATTCCTGTTTTGATGACGACGTCAACTCGCCCGAAGACAAGGTAGGTCACGGCACCCATGTGGCGGGCATTATAGCCAGCCGCGGCGCCACCGCCTGCACGTCCTGTCTCGGAGTGGCGCGTGGCTTGAGCAACCTGTACAATCTGAAGATCGCGTACCGGGACAAGTGTTCGGGTCGGGCTGCCGGAGTCGGAGCGGTCGAAGCCCTGAATTGGGCCGTTCAGCATATCCCCCACGTCAAAATTTTTAACTATAGCTTTGGCAGCGACACTCAGGTTGACGACGACATTCTGTCTCGTATCTTTGATTACTTTGCCGATACCTACGATCTGACTATAACCGTGTCGGCGGGTAACGATGGTTGGCAGTTTTTGTCGTGGAGCGATGTTAAAGAGGTGAACTCGCCTGGCATAGCCTACAACGTGCTCACGGTGGGCGCCATGAACACTCAAGGCACAGCCACTCGCGATGATGATCTGGCTGCCTCCTTCAGCAGCGCGGGGCCAACTGTCGGTCAGCGCAAAAAGCCGGATATCGCTGCGCCCGGAGGTTCAAAGGAGTTCCTGACATTCCCATTCGGAGGAATTAAGTCGGTTGATTTTAATTCGGAAGGGTTCGTTGAAAAGTATGGCACAAGCATGGCCGCCCCACACATTGCCGGCGCTGCGGCGCTACTAGCAGAGGCGGGCGTTCGCGATTCGCTTGCGGTCAAGGCATTGTTAATTAATAGTACTGACTGGCTGTTCTGGGGGCCTAAGCAGGGATGGGGTTATGCAAACCTGGCGCGGGCCTTCGATCAACGGAGAAATGTTCAGGCAGGCACTATTGCGTTCAACCGGGTTACATTGTACAAGGCCTCGAGCGGAGATCTCTTTTACGCTACGCTGGCTTGGCCTCGTCACGTTTATTGGTCGCGTGACGGCAGCACTTCCTACTGCCTATCACCTCTTGATATCGAGCTTTACGATGAGGCTAATGGCGGCCTACTGGCCCGCTCGGCATCGGCTGTCGATAATGTAGAAAAGGCGTATGCGCGGGTCCGGGGTTCTGTGGTGGTGAGTGTGATCCACTGGGGTGGCGCCCAGTGTCAGTCTGCCGAGCGGTATGCCTTGGCTGCATCCGACCCTGTTCAACGGGCCTTGGTCGGCCTCAGCGCGAGTTGCAGTGCCCCATCCGCGGTCACACCAGGGAGCAGCTTCACGGTTTCGTGCACGGTGCGTAACGTTGGTGATTTGCCTTTGTTTGCCATTTCCGGCCGTCTTAACTGGAAGGGCAGCACGGGTGGCGAGAGCCGGGACTTCGGCACCCTACGGCAGGGGGAATCTTCCAGCCGGAGCTGGCGGGTCACGGCGCCTTCCTCGCCGGGAACCTTCACGTTACAGCTCGATGTGAGCAGTGACTCCTTCGGTGCACGTGTCAGCAGGTCGACGGAGGTCAGCTTTTCGACCCAGAGTTGCAGCTATGTGGTTACGCCTACCCAGCTCAGCGTGGCGGCTAGCGGGGGGCGGAGCAGCGTCTCGGTAAACACCCAAGCCGGCTGCCCGTGGACCGCGACCAGCAACGTGGGCTGGATCACCGTTTCTTCCGGCAGTTCGGGAACCGGCTCAGGCAGCGTAGTCCTGTCTATCGTGGCCAACAGCAGCGCGCAATCGCGGACCGGAGCGGTTACCGTTGCGGGACAGACGGTTACCGTCTCGCAAGCTGGCGGAGTAGCTGGTCCGGCCCTGGCGGTTTCCCCCAGCGAGCTTCAGTTCACTTGGTCCCTGGGTGCGCCAATTCCTGCTGCGCAGACGATCCAGGTGACGAGCAGCAGCGACAGCGTGCTGAACTGGACCGCATCGGTAACCGCAGGGTGGATCCAAATCTCGCCCGCGTCCGGAAAGACCCCAGCCTCGGTATCAGTAACCGTGAACCCAACGGGTTTGGGTGCCGGAAACCACACGGGTACGGTTGCCGTCGCCAGTCCCGGACTTGCCGATCGCACGGTCACGGTCCGGTTGACGGTAACAACGTTAACACCCATCGTGACCGGCATTGTCAATGCAGCCAGTTTCCAGCCAGGCATGGTGCCCGGTGGGCTAGCGAGTCTGTTTGGCACGAACCTGTCCGCGGTCAGCGGCTTGGAGTTGCCCGGTGGGGCGACGACATGGAAGGGGACATGGGTCAGCGTGGAAGGTCGTCAAGTGCCCCTGCTCGCCATCAGTAGGGCAGGTGAGCAGGAACAGATCAACTTCCAGGTGCCTTTTGAGCTGGGAGCGCCGGCCTCGGTGACCGTGGTCGTGAACAACAACGGCACCACGACCACGCTGCGCAACGTACCGTTGCTGCGCGTCCAGCCGGGCTTGTTCGAATGGGTCCCGCCGGGCAGCGCCCGGTACGCTGCAGCAGTCAGGTTGGACGGCTCTGTGGTGGGCCCGGGCAATCCGGTGGCTCGTAGGGATGCGGTCGTGCTCTTCCTAACGGGCTTGGGACCTGTGATACCGCTGGTCCCCACCGGGCAGCCCGGGCCCGTGAGTCCGCTGGCGGAGACCTGGCTGAAGCCGACCGTATTGATCGGAGGGGTTCCGGCGCAGGTGCTGTTCAGTGGTTACGCTCCGGGTTTCCTCGGTCTATATCAGGTGAATGTAGTGATCCCAGATGGAGCACCCGCCGGCGCCGCCAGGCTGGAAGTTCTCGTGGAGGGGGTTCCGAGCCAACCGTCACTGATTCTGATCCAGTGAGGCAGCGGAAGACGAGCAGGACTGCGCTGCGGGAAACCATCCGGCTCCCCAAGGGCTTCCCCGTACGCCACAGCCACGCTACGAATGCGGAACGCGGAGTCCGGGAATTGACGTCACCAAAGCGCGTGCCGCCCGAGGCGATCAAGAGGGTTGTTCCGGTCCCGAGATAGCTTTCCTGGAATTGATCCGTGGTGTCTGGCCGCCGGCCAGCCTCGCTTTTGTAACCGCTTGAGGCGGGTGTTCATGGATTCGAGTAAAGCAGGATGTAGCCGAGGGTGGCGCCGGCGGGGGTTTTGACCTTGATGACTCCGGACCAGCCGGTGGGGTTGTTGGCGGCGGCCAGTTCGGCGAGGCGGTAGCCGCTGCCGGAGCCACCGGCGAGGATCAGTTCGCCGCCCGCGGTGAGTTCGAGGAGGGTGCTGTCAGCAAGGTTGGAGCCGGGGCCGTGGACCTTGAGGGGCGAGGTGGTGGAGTCCGGGGCAGCGATCACGGTAGAGCCAGCGGCGAGGCCGGCGTTCGCGTGTGGCGTTTGCGAGGCCCAAGTGCGGGCGTAGCCCCTCTTGGGGTCGTTGCCTTGCTGGAGGCAGGCGCCCCAGAGGTGGATCTCGCCGGTGGTCCAGTCGTCGCCGTTGGCGGCGTACTGGCGTACCACGATCCAAACTCCGGTTTGGCCGGCGGCGAGCGTGCCGGTGATTTTGAAGCGCTGCCAGGAGGTCGTCAGCGTGATCTGCGTCGGGCCGGCTAAGTAGGCCGAGTAGGCATTGTTGACGATGGCGAGGGAAACCTTGCGCGTGCCGGAGGGAACTCGCGCCCAAATGTAGAAGGTGTAGGTGCCGCCGTCCACCAGGCCGGCGATCTGCTGCTGGATCACCGGCGTGTCGCTGACGGCAGTGACCGTGTCGGCCGTTTGGTTCCCGTCAGGAGCGATCACGCTGTTGGGCGTCACCGTGCAGGAGCCGGCGTTCTTGTCCCAGGTCCCCGCTGAGAAATCCTCGGAGGCTTTTGCCATGTTCTCGAAGGCGCCGCCGATGGTCTGATAGGGGCCGGACTGCTGCAACTGGACGGGTAGGTCCGTAAGGCCGATGGCGTCCACGCTCACGGCACTGCCGGCCTCCTCCTGGCGGAGGAAGCCGGGGCCGGTCGCAGAGAGATTTGCGCCGGTGCCGCCACGCGCCAATGCTAGGGCGCCGCTAGTGATGTCGCCTGCGACGTGCTGATGCGCGGGCAGATCCGAACCGGAGAGCGCCGCACCAGCGGTGACGCGGCCTTTGGCGTCGACGGTGACCTTCGGATACGTGCCCGGCGTTACGCCAGAGTTCGCCAGCCCGATTACGCCGGCGTTGACCGCGATGCCGCCGGTCGCGTCGATCTGGACGATGCCCTTGCTCGTGGTCGTGGCATCCGGATAGGATGGCGCCCCGAAGGTCTGGCCGGGGGCGAAGTCGATGATGGCGTCTGCCACCAGGTGGTCGTTCGCTCCGAGCGCGAGCCCGAGGTCGCCCGAGTCATCGGCCTTGCGCCACTTCACCGCGCCGGTGTTTGGCAGGCGGACCAGACCGGTCGCAGCTTTGCTGCCGGAGCCGAATGCCGCTCCGTCCTGGAAGGTCTTCATCCCGGTCACGATCTGGTCGCCGATCGCCCGCACGAACTTCCAGGCCGCCGCGGTGCCGAGCTCGTTCTCGATGGCCAGCACGGCCGACTGGAGCGCCGTGATGAACGCCGCCACCATGTTGGCGCGCACCCTAGCGCCCTGGGCGTGTTGTGCCGCCGTGGTACCGAAGGCCCCGCGCTGGCAGCCGGTGAACTGGGTGGCGGTCTTCGAGGCGTAGACGATCAGCTCGTCATCGATCGAGAGGATGCCATAGGAAGCGGCGAAGCCATCCGTTGAAACGACGCTGATCGTCGTGTCGCCGGCCAGAATCTGCTGCGTGGCGGTGGTTTCAAGCGGCCGGCTCGAGAAGGCATCGACCGGCGAGTAGAGCGTGGCGGGGCCGTCGATCGCGTTGGGAAAGTTACTCATTGAAACCGCCGGTGTTCAGTGCGCCACACCCTACCGGCTCGACTGGGGTCGCAATCACGGCCTCCAGTGCCCGCGCCGCGCGGGGCTTGTGGTAGGCGACCGTCGTTGCTACCGCCTGGGTTGCGATGGGAAGTGGCACGGGGCGCGAGTTCAGGCAGAACTGATCGAAGGCCCAGAAGCAGAACGAGTACAGGCCCTGGGTGCGCCACAGGCCGTAGGCCTCCCGGATCGGCGGATCGGGCGGGCCGTAAATGCCCGACAGGTACATGCACTCCTCCGGCGGCCGCCCGAGCGTGAGCGGGAACTCCATCGTCTGCCGCATCCGGATGGCGTTCTTCTGCCACACGTCGTAATCGAAGCCCTCCGCGCGGAAATACTTCACGCCGTATGCGGAGGTCTTCCACTCGTTTGGGAGGTTGACGTGGAAGTTGAGCGCGCGGAAGGCCGGATCGGGCGCCGGCTTGCCCTGGTTGGCGTCGAGGGGCCAAAGGCACTCGAAGACGGCCGTCGGATGGAACTGGCGCACGTAGGCGATCACCTCCTGGCAGTAGGCCCAGATGCGGTCGCGCAGGAAGTCGGCCGTCTCGATATCGTCGTTCGGATCGTCGGTGTTGGCGAGAAACCGATGCATGGGCCGCGCGTAACGCGCTTCGAAGTTGGCCTTGGTTTCCTGGTCGTAGTAGGGCATCCCGGAAGCGTTCGGGAAGTACCACCACTGCGTCTCACCGAACTGAAGCACGATGGCGAGGCCGGCGGCCGCGATCTCATCGGCGCATTCCTTGTACATCTGCTTCAAGTAGCTCCGCACGCGCGCGCCGAAGTGCATCTGCGTGGAGGGCACATCGAGTTCGACCGGCGCCCCATCCCAATAGCGCGCGGCCATCTCGGCGGGCGGCCGGTAGACCTCCATCGAGAAGGCGAATGACGCCGGGATGCCCGC
>Ga0308410_1001941_pt1 | contig 11969 bp, 8 predicted proteins | sample HotsprOSTMatCore_FD_203467 | JGI IMG/M metagenome (GOLD analysis project Ga0308410, IMG submission 203467) | Hot spring phototrophic mat microbial communities from Octopus Spring, Yellowstone National Park, Wyoming, United States -... | ecosystem: Environmental > Aquatic > Thermal springs > Hot... | reverse complement strand
CCGATCTTTGTGGCCTCCCGGAACTCTTGATATTCACGCGACTTATAGGAGGCTCAACCCTTTCGAGTTGGGTGGGATTTGTGATCCGTTGAAGCTGGAAAGGACCCCGAAAATTGTCCGCGACCACCCGCCGGAAAATGGACCGGGGAGGCCGCCGATGTTGACGGTGCAAAATCTTGGGGGCAGAATGGTTCCACTGGGCGTCAGTCACGGTAGATTATGCTCCGTCCACGTGCGGGGGACTTTCACGACGTCTTAGAAGTGCACGTTTTAGAACTATTAGAACTAGTTTTGTGTTTCGTTCGCACAGATCGATCTCAGAGGCTTACGCTCTCAGCAAAATTCGAAGTGCCCATGTATGCAGCAGATTATTGCCCGGCTCTTAAGTGCAGGTGTGACTTTGATTGTGGCATTTGGTGTAGTCCTCGGGTTTGGCGAAGTCCTGGAGGCAGTGGGGGACCAATCGGCAGCCGCCGTTTGTGGGTATGTTGCCCTGGGGCTGGCCATGGCGTGGGTGGTCGTGCAGATTCTACTGGTAGGGACCCTCGGCATGTGGGTCCTTCGGCAGAAACCTTCAGGCCTAGCACAACCACCATTTCCCGCCGCGGAGGCACAACTCGACCAAACCGACGAAGCCGAAGAGGAATCCGGATTGCCGCCCCGAGGGTAATGCTGGAACAAGGAACTCAGCCACTCACTCATAGGTAGTGGTGATTTACAGGATGGGGACATCCGCCGCTTGTGGCGAGAGTTTTCCCCGGGCCTTCCCGGCTTTAATTGCGCGCTTTGCAGTCAAGGGCGGGGACCATTTCTAATTAGTAGTGCTAGAGGCCTCTTATGCTGTCGGGAAAAGAAGGAGTGCTGAAGGCCTCTTATGCTATCGAGAAAAAGCGGTTCCAACCCGGAAAACGAGCAGAATGTAGCTTGGTTGCATGCTGAAATTGCTCTTGGTTCTTAATTTTTTAGCTATTTCCAAGTGAGTCCGGGCTGGTGCTCCACGATACTGGGAGGCCTGGTAAGGGTCGAGGAAGAAGCCCGGAAAAAACCGGGAAGCCTTGATCGATCGGCCCCGAAAGTCCTAGGGTTGAGACTGAAAAATTTGAGGAGTTCCACTCCTGTAGAGGAAAAAGCTGGGGACTTTTAGTGGATGAGAGAACGTGTAGACTTTTAAAAGTGAACCGCAGGGAGCATAATTCAATAACCTTTGGCACCTGATAAGGTTGAGCTCCCGATGGTAGCACAGTTTGGGAGCCCAGGAGATTGCCTGGGAGAAAAAGATCAGCACCGATCCTCGGCAAGTTTAGCGGGAGTTGGGTTTTTCCAAAAAGGCTCGCAAAAGGTTTTGTAGGACTGAGGGAATGGCTAACGAGACTGTGAGTGGAGCCCGGTATATCCGTCGAGCGGAAGCTCAGCCACCGTTTTTTGTGGGTGTGGATCTCGGAGGAACAAACACAAAGATTGGCGTGGTGGATGACCTGGGGCGAGCTTTGGCCGCCGTCGTGATACCCACCCGGCCCGAGAAAGGCCCAGAGGACGCTGTTTGCCGGATGGGCGAGGCTATTCGGAAGGTCGTGAGTGAGGCGGGATTGCAAATGTCGGATGTTGCCCGTGTGGGTTTAGGCTCACCCGGGACCATGGATATCCCCAAAGGGATGCTGCTTAAGCCGGTGAATTTGGTAGGGTGGGACAATTTCCCCATCCGCGACCGGCTCAGCTACCACTGCGGTGGAATCCCAGTGGCTTTTATCAACGATGCTGCTGCCGCCGCGTACGGCGAATACTGGGTCGGCGGTGGTCGCGGCTTCCACAGTCTAGTACTGCTAACCTTAGGGACAGGTATCGGCTGCGGCATTATCATCGGGGATCTCTCCATCGACGGGGAAAACAGTCACGGAGCAGAATGTGGCCATATCATCATTAATCCCGCCGAGGATGCTCGCTGGTGTAATTGCGGGCAGCGGGGACATCTCGAGGCCTACGCAAGTGCCACAGCTGTAGTCCGAAGAACGCGGGAGGCCTTGGAAGCAAACGTGCCTAGCTCCCTTCATGCCCGGATCCAAGCAGGGGAAACCCTTACCCCAAAGCTGGTGGCGGAAGAAGCAGAAAAAGGGGACTCGCTTTCCCGCCAAATTGTTTTCGAGACTGCCCACTATCTGGCTATAGGAATTGCAACCCTCATTCATACAATTGACCCCAACGGCGTGTTATTGGGCGGGGCGATGACCTTCGGCGGGTACGGCTCCCCCTTGGGAAGAGAATTTCTGGAGCGAATCCGGCAAGAGGCCCGCCGGAGAATTTTCCCCGTTCTTGCCGAACGAACGATCATCGATTTTGCCGCCTTAGGTTCCGATGCCGGCTACATCGGTGCTGCCGGAGTTGCCCGGGCAGAACACCGCCGTGCTGCCACCCAGCATTAACCTTGTGAAGCCCCGATGAATGGATACTACGTTCGATCCTCGAGGCGGTGCCCCAACCGAGCTATCCGGGAATAGGACCAGCTATCCAGGAATACAACCAGCAAATTACCGGGAGTGGGCCTGCACCTTTTAGGAGCCCTTGTTTTGCAAGGACATGATGTAAAAAAGGACTTGATGTAAAAAGTTTAAAAAGTTCCTCCCGGGATATCGTTCAAAAATTGCCTATTGGTTTAGCAGCCAAAGTGATGAGATTGACAGCCCCCTGCGGCCCCTGGCAAAACGGAGCACCCTGGGCATAAGAAGAAATCTAACTCTCAATGGATGGGGATTAAACTCGCTGAGATTCTGAAGAGTCAATGTCCGCAACACCGGTGGGGTTGTCCCGCGGGGAGCATTCGGAATCCCGGAACTCAACAAGTTGTGGGGGGTGCCCAGCAGACTGATGTGCTCGGAGACACCTTCGAAGATTTGGCCGATTGACCATTGGCCTACCCGGAACCAACCGATCCCGGCTCGGCACTGACGGCAGTTCCCTCGGCCCGGGGAGAGTCGAAGGGAAACTTGGTTGCAACTAATGGTCGAACAGGTCCGCTCTTGGCAGAGGCCGATTACTCACCGGAGAATCCCGCCTCTGAGCTGCTGAGCCTGACGGAGGTACCTATCAGCCTCGGCTTGATTGCCCCGTTGACGCTCCATAGTTCCCAAGTTCGCATATGGGGCAGCTAAAGCACTTCGCGGAAGCTGGCCTTTTTGAACTGCTTGCTCGATGAGTTGCACACCCCGCTCGGTAAGCTGATATCCCAAATCGCGATTTCCTATCTCCCAATAGGAAACTCCCATACTCACCAACATTTCTCCGACAGTTCCCCGTTCCGGAGGTGTAAGTTTCTCTTCCAACTCCGGCGTCAACCGGGGCAAAGCCCGGTCGAACCACCGAGCAGCCTGTGTGTGATCGTTCTTGCCCACGGCATAGGCCGCCCCAATCCGGAAATAGATTTTCCCGAGCAAAAGCTGGTCGGACACCTCCGGATTTTGACCCTCGGAAACAATCGGCTCTAAATACTCAGCTGCCTGTTGAGCAAATTCAATTGCCTTTTCTAGCTTGCCAGCGTTTTGCAAGGTGAGGGCGGCCTGGTATAAAGCCTGAGCGATCTCCCGGCGGCGGCGAACTTCTCGCCATGATTTTTGGCCAAAGCTCTGGGAAGACTGGGGGACTACCTGGGGAGCAAGTTGGAGGAGTTTCTCCGCATACGGGGTGGGATCGACCAAGCCGCGGAGGGCTGCGGAAGCCGTTAATGCCCGAAGAAATACATGAATCTGCAAATCTACGGGTCGGCCTTCCGAACTGACCAAGTCGGCGGCAACATTTTCTGCCCGCTCCCACCACTGGGGTAGAGCGATTTCCTTCTGCCGCCACTTGCCAAAGGCGATGCAGTCGGCAGCCCCCAAAAAGGCATCCAGCAAGGTTTCCTTGGCAGCCACCCGGAGGGCGGGAAACTCCGATGCCGCCAAGGGTTCTGCCCGCCGAATCGCTTCCACGTAATGCTCTAATGCTTGGGAGTAATCGGGCGGACTTCGCCGGGTGGCCAACTCCGCGAGAATGCAAGGCACACGAGCTTTAATGTGGCCCCGATCCCCGGCTAGGCTTTCCGCCCTTTGGAGAGATTGCCGGGCTTCTTCCAGTCGTCCCTGTCGCTGAAGAACCTCTCCCAAAGTCAGGTGATAATTGGCCTCCAAGGGCTGGAGCTTCAAGGCATTCTGGCAGGCTTCTTCCGCCGCCTTCCAATCTCCGCGGAGGGCCAGCAGCCGGGCCCGGACCCAGTGTGCCCTTGCTAGCCCAGGGCTGAGCCTCAGGGCGATCTCCACATCCTGGAGACTTCTGTCCGGGTCGGTCCATAGGCTCCCCTCAGCCCGCAGAAGAAACATTTCCCCCGACAGAGGCTGGAGGACAATTTCGGAGGTCTGAAAGGAGGCCTGTCCCGGGGCAGATGCTGGCACAAAAGCCAAAATCACCCCACGTTCGGGAAATGCCTGCCCTAGCACCTCTCCACGTTCGTTAGCCACCAATACCGGCGAGAAGACCGAAAGTTGCAAGTGTTCTGCTACCGCCTGGGCAGGGAAGGGCCGGCTCAACCGGACAACCACGGCCTCAACCAACTCCCCGCGACCGACCACCTCCACATGGTCAAAGGGATCCACGGAATATAAGTACACCAAATCCTGCCCCCGGGAAGCCACCTCTTTAGGCGGGCCCCACTGGGTTTGAACTTCCGCCAGAGTACTTTTCCCCGGAATGATACCTTTGAAACTTGCGGGCTCTAAATTCAGGACACTTTCTGCCGGAGAAACCACCGTAGGGCTACGGGGGGACGAAATATCCGGCCCCTCGGCCGATCGGGGCGGTGAGGATCCCTCCGAGGGTGATCCGTCGGGAACTGGGCCCTGGCGGTCTCCAGCCGGGCCAGTAACCCGGGGTTTAGAGCTGGCTGGTTCGCGGGCACTTTCCTGGGGGGTGGAGTTTTGGGATTGGGGGGCCTCGAGGGCTGTCGCCATAGCAAGCGTGGGCGTGGGCCAGTGTTCCCCTGCGAAAGCAGGTCTCAGCCCCGCCCAAAGAGCAAACCAAACTGAAGCGACGAGGAAGGCCAAACCAAGGTCGTGGAGAGGTCGCCTCGGGTAACACCCCCACCACTTCCACCAATAACAACGGCATTGCCGATGGTGGTTCTCCGCGGTCCTCATGACCGAAGGTCCCCAAGCCCTAAAAGAATTCCATTGGAATTGACCAATCAGCAGCTATCCCCACTAGTTCCCGCCGCCCCCACCGACGAGACAAGCCGACGTCCGGAACGTCCGAAACCTTCTGAGCTCGCTCTGGGATCCGGCCGGGAAATCTCTTAGAAGAAACCCTTGATGAGCCATAGACGCCGGTTTTTGACATCCTGGGCCCACCGGGCCGACTTCTGGAAGTAGAAATTGGAACATCGATCTTTCTACTGACAATGACAAGATGATGACCCCCGATGCTGGTCTTTTCACGGGATCCACTGTAATCCCAGTTAATTCGCCGTGTCGAGGCCAATTCCGGTAGAGTGGTTCCGGTTCGGCGTGAAAACGATTTACCGGGGCAATCAGAAAGTGATAATCACCGGAAAGACCTTTCTTTTCCCCGATGGGTACGGCTTTTCCCACATAATTTTGCTGAGGGTAGAGATCGCGGTGGGGGCATAGGAGCTGGGCACAAAAGAGCCTTCCTACTTGACAGGACCTCCCCAGGCACTCTGTGACTCCACTGGCTGGCTCGGGGTAAACCCGGAGGCCTGTTCCAATTTCTGAACTCCGGTTGGCCCCAGTGTCCCTAACTCGAAGGCCCGCCATCGGCCAGGCCCAAGCCAAAGAAAGGCATTTAGGCAATATGGAAAGTTTCGGAGGAATGGGCTGAATAGCTACAATACAGAACATGAAAAGTCTGGCTATAAACGAAGGCAAATCCCGACACGGCTCCGGGACGCCCCGTGGGACTGGTGAGTCAGGTGGGAAATTCTACTTTAGGAGGGGAAAAAACCGCTCAAAAGTTGTTTATCCTTTCCTCCGCCAACACCCTTGATGCAAGGCAGGCAACACCTCGAGGATGATATCCGAAGAAGGCTGGAGTTACCTTCTCGGCCCAAAAAACTCGAATGATTATTTCTGGATAAGGGAACCAGATGCAGTTCGGCAACTTCCTAACTTTGGCCTAGCCGGGCTTTCCAGTTGTCGATAGGATTTTGAATCCTAAGTGCTTCCAAAGAACTGCAGAATTATCTCGCAGACTGTGAATAGCTTAGCGGGAAGCAGCATGGGGCCTAATTCCTTGATTGTTTTCCAGCGGGGAGGCCCCACAATGGGCCTAAACCCTATGATTGATATTGTCCATTGGTAACAGGCCCCGGGGATTTGACATTAGCCAGATACCCGAGAAATTCCGCTCGGCAGAGCGTTTCATCTTGCCCACAGCACTTCTTCTCTTGCCAGAAGTTGGTGCTGAAGAGCCGGTCTCAAAATCTCAACGATAGTACCCTTTGAACGATAGTACCCTTTGGTGGCTTTTCCTTTCAGGAGGCCCAGAGGTCTGTGCTGGGAGGATCTGTGTGAACGACAAACGGTAATCGGACGGCGTGATAAGAAAGAGGTCAACCCTTGTAAGGACGATTCCAATGAAATGGTATCAGACAGCTTTTGTTTTAGGCGGAATTGGCTGTTTACTGGTGGCAGGCGGCTGTGGGCAACCTTCCCCGGAAACCTCGGCTACCGTTCAAAGGGGGGCAACCGCAGAGGCTGAGTCTCCCAGGCTAAAGCTTCCCGCTGAACCGGAGAAACCCAGGCCACTGCTCCCCCCGTCGGAACCCACCGAATCTGGCCAGCCCCGGGTGCCATCCGCTCAGGAAATCAGCCCCGGGGAGATGCCGCAGTTAGATCCTATGCTTTCCCCCGGCCCGGCCCAAATGGCGGAGGATCCGTTTCAGGTACCGGATGGTACGCCGGCCGAGCTCTTCCGGTATCTTGAAAGACTTCAGTTTGTTCAGCCCCCTTCCCAGGACGAGGCTGCTTTGCAGAAGTTCCGGCATGATTTAGGCACCGCAGTTCTCACCGTAGCCGAAAAGGTTCTTGCCCAGCCGGACAAGGCTACAAAAGAAGAATCCGAGCTGGCAGTGCAGCTAAAGATTGTGGCCCTGAACATTTTGAAAGATCTTAATGTGGCCGGTGCTGAGGAAAGTTTAGCGAACCTGCCTGCCGAGCTAGAAAACACCGGTAGACCGGATCTCGCCCACACAGCCCGGGGATTCTTATTGAGCCGAGACCTGGAAACTTTGGACTTGGCCGACAACGAGAAATTGGCCGAACTTGCGGAACGAATCCGGCAACATTTCTCCGAGGGGACACCGACCCAGACCGACGCGTTGCTCGCCCTCCAGCTTTTCCAAGTCTTAGAATTCCGCGGTATGAGCGGGATATTGGCTCAGGTAGGATCTGATATTGCCAAGCAATTGGCCACCAGCGAAGACGAAAGGCTCCGACGACTTTCCACGACCTTAGAGGGGGTTGTTCGGCGGGCAGCATTGGTGGGTAATTCCCTCGAAATTTCCGGTGTCACTCTTTCGGGACAACCTCTGGATTGGGCATCCTACCAAGGGAAAGTGGTATTGGTAACCTTTTGGGCGACCTGGTGTGGCCCTTGTCGAGCCGAGATTCCCCATCTTCTTGAAAACTACAGGACTTATCACGACCGCGGGTTTGATATCGTCGCGATCAGTGTCGACGACAATCGAGAAGACCTTGTGAATTTCCTGACCGAGAACTCGCTCCCCTGGACCATCCTCTTCGACAAGGATGCCCCTGGAGAAAAAATGGCAGCGAAGTACGGAGTTTTTGCCATTCCGCAAATGATCCTAGTCGGTCGCGATGGAAAAGTTGTGGCCACAGGTGTTAGAGGACATAACCTCAAAACGCACCTGGAAAAGCTGATCGGACCTGCGGAGGAAAATCCCGGGACCCCCTCGGTCCCCGAAGTACCGGCAAATCCCCCGACCGGAGCTAACGAAAATTAAGCAGAGTCAATACCCCGTGTCCGACCTGGTTTTTGCTCGGTGGGCTTGATGAGGGCTGGCTGTCCCGTCCAGTAGCTAAGAGGATCGGGATGGAAACCTCCATACCAGCGGGTCCTTCTTCCCTCATGGTATCGCAATGGAAAGAAGCCGCCTTCCCCCCTGCTCCCAGTGTCCAGGAAAATGGCAGGTTTCCCTGGGAGGCCGCAGGTTTCCCTGCGGGGTTGGAACTTGTAGTCTTCCTTGGGATCAAGGTTGACCACAACCAGGGCAGAAGCTTTTCGGAATCAACACTTCACTGGAACTGATCCAATGAGGAAAGGTTTGGGATCAAAACCGGACTGGAGTTCAAGCGGGCAAAGTGGGCACCAGTTTCATTGAACTTTTCATTCGCGTGGGGCCGGTAAGGAAACGGTGTAGGTGGGGCATGGGCGGAGCTGCAAACCCTCGGACACCCTTGGTTTCCCCGCTCGGCCGCTCCTGTTAGCCCGCGTGCAGACCCTACCCCCAAGGACCGGAATCAACTAGAGAGTCGGGAAAACTACAACTTTATAAAAAAGGACCGGAACCCGACTTTGCGACAGGACACCCCGTTGGAACCGGAGCCGAAAGACAGCAAAAGTATGGCCGAAGCCGTTCTCCATGCAAATTACCAAATCAGACAATACTCGCCTGGCAGCAGCCCGATGCTTAATTCCCGAACTTCTCTTCTGCTGAACGGCCGGTTATTTGGTACAGATCTTCCGAGGATATCCTGCAGTACGAGCTTCATCCCCAAACGGACGGCTCTGCCACTCGCTAAGCAGATCAAATCCCGTTAAGAGATCGAATATCCCTCAGGGATCCACTGTGGATCGAATATCTCCCAGGGATATTTTCGGTGGACTTGAAAGCCCATGGGGACTAGATTCTGCCGCAGGATTGGGGCAGACTCCCCCTTGCTTGCCTCACAGCTAGCTTTGCCCCACTCCCCCGGGGAACTTCACCCTACAGGCAAACGCGGGTCATTCCACGCTGGGACCTTGAAGCCGAAGTACCGGGCAGCATTGTTATAGCAGATATCCCGCACAATTCCTCCCACAAGATCGAAATCGCGAGGAACAAGGCCGGCATCCATGTCCTTCCCCAGCACGTTGCACAGGATCCGTCGGAAATATTCGTGCCGGACGTAGGACAGGAACGACCGACTGTCTGTCAACATCCCTACAAAATTGCCTAGGACTCCTTGATTGGAAAGTGTTTCCAATTGCCGCTCGATCCCATCTTTTTGATCGAGGAACCACCACGCACTGCCATACTGCATTTTTCCTGGGACCGAACCATCTTGAAAATTCCCCAGCATCGTGGCAATCACTTCATTCACTGCCGGGTTAAGGTTGTACACGATAGTTTTGGTGAGTTTCCCTTCTCGCTCCAAGCGGTCAAAAAATCGGGCCAAAGGGCGGGCTAAGTCGCCGTCGGCAATTGAGTCAAACCCGGTGTCGGGGCCTAGCCGCTCAAAGGCTCGACTATTGACGTTTCGAAGAGCCCCGATGTGGAATTGTTGAACCCACCCTTTCTCCCAATCCAGAATCGCTAAATCGTATAACAGAGCGGACTTAAATTTTTTGGCTTCTTGAGAATCTACTGACTGGCCTTGGCGGGCCCGGCGAAAAATCCCTTCGACCTCACTCAGGGAGTAATCCTCCGCATACATGGTTTCCAGACCATGATCCGAGAGGCGACACCCACGAGCATGGAAAAAATCGTGCCGGACGCGAAGGGCATGGAGCAGGTCTTCATAAGTGGCAATTTTCACACCTGCTACCTCGGCCAAGTGATCCAAATAAGTATTCCAGGCCGGAAAATTTTCGATCGCCAAAGCCCGATCCGCTCGGAAAGTTGGAAGCACCTGAATGTGGAATGTTTTGTCCGCCGCAATCTGGGCATGGGCCTCCAGGGAATCGACAGGATCATCCGTCGTGCAAAGGAGAACTACCTTCGCTCGACGGAGGAGTCCGCGACAAGAAAAGTCCGGTTCTTGAAGCCGGGTGTTGCACTCCTCCCAGATCGAGCGGGCAGTTTCCGGACCGAATAATCGGTCGGAAATCCCGAATGGGCATTTCAACTCCATATGAGTCCAGTGATAGAGTGGGTTTCGCAGAAGTCGGGGAACGGTCTCGGCCCATTTTTCAAACTTCTCCCAGTCCGAGGCATCGCCTGTACAGTAACGCTCGGGAATCCCATTGGCCCGCATGGCCCGCCATTTGTAGTGATCCCCCGCCAACCATACCTCTGTCATATTGCGAAATCGGTGGTCCCCGGCAATTTGTTGTGGGGGCAGGTGTGTATGGTAGTCGATGATCGGCAAATCCCGGGCATACTCGTGAAAAAGGCGGATGCCTGAGGGAGTTTCCAGCAAAAAGTTCTCAGTCACAAACACAGGGGACACCCTCCTGGGCTTCCTTAGCCCTTACCTGCAAGAGCCCTCAAAATCCAAAATACTTATGCACCACCGAACAGCAAAAACGTTCTTTATGGCAACTTTTTCGGCAACTGCAAGCCAGACAAACTGCGGAAATATTCTCATACATCAAAGCTGCCTTATATCTGTACCGCAACATCTCTGGCAAATCAGGACTGGAGACTATCCATGAGAGGATCTCCTAACCCAACGCTTACTGTGCTCCCCGCGATTGCCACCTTTCCTCCGTCGATAACACCGCGGGCAGAAACCACCCCTTGCGGTTTATCACACCTCAGGCAGAAACCACCCGCGAAGACTCGGCTGGGTACCGTGAACCCCCGGGGAGGTATTTCTGCCGAAAAAACCCCTCAATCGCCGAGGGGAACGGAGGCATTAACAAATGCCTCCCAACCTTTCAGCCAGTGAGCAGCCGGACTCTCAGCTTTGAAAAATCGGCCTCGCACTCGAGCACGAACGATAAGTCCTCTTTCCACTCGATCGGAAAAGAGCCGATACCAAGTGCCCAAATACCCGGAGGAGACAGATTGCATGGTCGGATCTGAGGTGCTTCCGGCTGATTGCGTTTCGCAGCTAACCTTCCTCCACTGTACCCCAGCTGCCGATATATCATGAGGATGAGCCATTTCCTGATACCACCAACCGTTCCTGGAAACCTTAATTACCGATAGGGGGACTTGGCCACCCGCAAAATCCTCCGCCAAGCCCAAAATCCTCAACTGGGTACCACCTTGATCGGAAGGCACCCATACCTCGGCGGTTTCGACCATGCTCGCGACACACACACGAGCATATGTTTCAAACTCCAGCGACTGGAGGGAAAGAAGAACATCAATAGTCAGAGGACCTGGACAAGAATTGTCCGAATTGGCTACTGCTCGCCACCGGACTACCAAGGAGGCATCTTCGCCCACCTGGGGCACATACTCAGCTAGTAAATCACACCCGCAGGTCCAGCAGTCTCGCAACACACATCCCCCCCGCCGGGCTAGTTCTTCGGAGGAATCTAACCGGAGGGTAGCCGTACAACTTTGATGAGGTGTAAGCCAGCGAATACCCAAAAGATGACTGCCGGATAACTTCCTCCCTTCGATTTCCAGCTCATGGAGTCCGCAACCAGGCCGCGAGGGATCGATCACGCCCCCGAAAGGAGGGCACACCAACCGAAACTGGCTTCCAACCTCTTCCCAACACATCTGTGCCATATTTGAGTTCCTGGCAATCACCTCAGTCAGGAAAGGAATTCCCCCGAAGTGCTGCTTCAGCCACTTGCGGAACGACGTACAACCCCGCAAGGGATGAAGCAAAACCCGCAAAAAGAAACCCGGTTGGTCCAGGGAGAAGGCCGAGCCGGAAGTGAACCGGAGTCTTCTCCCTATCGGCTTTTAACGGCTAAAAAACCGGGAGAGGACGGTGAAATCGTTTCTTCCAAGACTCAAAGACCCTCATAAACCCCCGCTCTCTATCCCCTCCCGTAACCCATGCCATCCCCCGCGAGGGTTATCT